>Ga0209456_10001218_pt1 | contig 12691 bp, 12 predicted proteins | sample COG_11_FD_184755 | JGI IMG/M metagenome (GOLD analysis project Ga0209456, IMG submission 184755) | Pelagic marine sediment microbial communities from the LTER site Helgoland, North Sea, for post-phytoplankton bloom and carbon turnover... | ecosystem: Environmental > Aquatic > Marine > Neritic...
TGACCGCACTGACCGCGAAATTTCTGCCTTTGTGAGCGCTGCCTGCGATCTGAACCCCGAGCCCCTGCTCGTTTGCGATTTGCCGGGCTATGAGCGTGGGCGCTTATCCGGTGTGGTTGCGGACTTGATAGAACGGCTGGCTATTGATGAGGGATTACCACGGGACGCTGTAAAGCAGCTAGACACCCCCCTGGATGGCGTCAAATACGCACTCAGCATCGCACAAGAGGGCGATTGCCTTGTGCTACTTGCATTAACCCAACGAGATGAAGCGTTGGCATTGGTGCAGGAGTTTGTCGCAGATAAATAAGGTTTTTTGGGAATTCTGAATGGCAAAACTTTTTTTCAACTACTCTTCCATGAATGCAGGCAAGACAACCATCCTGTTGCAGTCTGCGCACAATTACCGCGAACGTGGCCTCACACCGATGTTATTCACCCCGAAGCTCGATGACCGTTTCGGTGAGGGGTGGATCAAGTCAAGAATAGGCCTGCAGGCGAAAGCGACAATATTCACATTGGAAGATGACCTGTTTGAAATAACCCGGGCGCAACTGGAAGAGCGGAACATCCATTGTGTGCTCGTCGATGAGGCACAATTTCTGAGCCGTGAGCAGGTTTACCAGTTAAGCGAAATCGTTGACCGGCTGAATATCCCGGTCCTTTGTTTTGGTTTACGCACCGATTTCCAGGGCGAGCTGTTCGAGGGCAGCAAGTACCTGCTGGCCTGGGCCGATCAGCTGACCGAGATCAAGACCATTTGCCATACCGGCCGTAAAGCCAACATGGTAGTGCGTGTTGATGACGAAGGTTATGCACTGAAAGAGGGCGCACAGGTGGAGATCGGTGGTAATGAGCGATACGTATCGGTCAGCCGGGCGGAGTTCAAGAAGGTTTTCATCGGTGGACAACGGATCAAGTTCATTGACCCGGTAAAGGGCGATGTGGAAGATGAAAATGACCCGGATGGTGAACAAGAGAACGACAGGCTGTTATAGTCATCCCATCAGTTCACCATCGGAGTGACGGGAGGACGGAGATGCGCTGGTTGTTTTTTCTGATCATTGTGCTCGCGGTATTGTGGTTTATCCGGGGCCTTGAAGAGGTTGAGCCGCCCCCGATTGAAGAGGGCATTATCGGCGGTCCAGTCAGGGCGCTGCGTAAGGCCGAGAATTTTGAAGAGTCCTACCTGGACGCGACCAGGGAGCGTCAGAAGAAGATGGACGAACAGGTCGAGAAAGATTCAGGGGGCTAGTTACCATACTGACACCGGCAGACAAGGTGCCGGTACGTATTACGAGCCCCAGCCTGTGCGTGGTATTGCGATAAATATCAAGCAAATACGGGGATTCCGGAAACCCTCCCGGGAGCGTTGCTCTTTTTATTCTTTTGCAGGTACCTCGTCATGGCATTCCAGGCAATCAACTTCATTGCCGGGAGCCGTATCTTCGTGCTCGAGATTTTCTATAAATGTATGACAGTCGATACATGAAAAATCGGCATGGGCTTCAACGAAGAAACCACCGGCAGGGTTATGCACCTGTGGCCGGTCCGGGTCGCTCGGTGGCGCCCTGTCGGCATCCTCGTGACAGTCCAGGCAGATTTCATTATCACTGAGGTCTTCGGCAAAAGCTGGTGCTCCAATGACAAAAGTCAGCGCGCAAATGAAAATGGCATACTTCACAGTATTCATAACTACTCTCATAAAAGTCATAAGCATTCCTCTTTTTTCAATAACGGTACCCTATGGTGTGAACCTATTGTATTGAATGAATCCTGAACGGAGTATTAATGAACGCTATCAGCCTTGCTCCAATGCCTGCAACAAATCAGCGGATATATCATCCGCGTCCTCGATACCCACTGATAACCTGAGTAAACCTGCGGTGATGCCAAGCCGCTGCCGCTCGGTTTCCGATACCTTTTGATGAGAGGTTGCAACCGGCTGGCAGATGGTAGTTTCCACACCACCGAGACTGATAGCACAGTTCACCAGTTGCAGCCGGCGTATGTAGCTGTCCGGGTCAATATCGTCAGCCAGTTCAAAGGAAAGCATACCCCCAAAGCCCTGCATCTGCCGTTTTGCAAGCTCAAAATCAGGATGGGTCTCAAGACCCGGGTAGTAAACATGTTTGATATGGGAGCTCTCATCCAGGCATTTGGCGATGACAGTGGCGTTGTTACTTTGCCGGTTGACCCGCAATTCGAGCGTTTTAAGGCTGCGTTCCAGCAGATAACAATCCTGTGCATTCAGACACCCGCCATAGGCAACAGCATGATCGCGGACTTTCCCGATCAGTCCCGCCGGGCCGTTGACGGTGCCGCAGCACAGGTCGCTATGACCACCGAGATACTTGGTACCGCTGTGCATGACCAGGTCGAAGCCAAGAACCAGCGGGTTTTGCAGGATGGGGGAGGCAAAGGTGTTGTCGATGACTGTCAGGATTCCCCGGGACTTGGCAAATGTTGCGACAGCAGCCAGGTCTACAATGGTGAGTAATGGGTTACTGGGAGACTCGACGTATATCATCCGGGTTGCAGGGCCACAGGCATCTGCAATTGATTTTTCGTCAGTTGCCGCAAAACTGTAGCTGATACCGAAACGCTCCAATTCCGTGACGATCAGGGCGTGTGTGCCGCCGTACAGGCCCTCGGTGAATACGATATGGTCACCTTTTTCCAGCAGGCCAAAAAAGATGGCTGAAATCGCAGCCATACCCGAGCTGGTGACCAATCCGGCCTCGGCGCACTCAAGCGCGCTCATTTTCTCAGCCACCACGTCGTGGTTCAGGGTGTTGAAATAACGTGGGTAACGAACCTCCGAATCATCCAGGTATTCGATGGCGCTGGAGGAAAGCAACGGGGTATTCAAACCACCCATGTTTTTATCGCGGCGGGTACCCGCTCGTACGGCTTGCGTGGATTTTTTCAAAATAATATCTCAACCTGAAATTATGGATTGACCACTGGAAGTTCCGGCCACCAGTTAACGCTGACAGAGCGTACAATAATAACTCGATCTCTGCCCGATGACTTTCTGCCTGATGGCCGAGCCGCACTGGAAGCAATCACTGCCGGCGCGGTCGTAGACCAGTAATTCCTGGGCAAAATAGCCCGGTGCACCATCGGAATTGACAAAGTCCCGTAAGGTCGTGCCACCACGTCTTATAGCCCTGCTCAACACATCACGTATGGCCGCCACCAGGCCTTCATAGCGTTGCCTGGAAATCCTACCCGCGGCGCGTTGCGGATGGATGCCTGCCATGAAAAGCGCTTCAGAAGCATAAATATTGCCAACTCCCACAACAACGTGACCATTCATAATGAAGTTCTTCACCGCCACACTTCGATTACGGGAACGTTCGTATAAATACGCCGCGTTGAATGTATCCGACAGCGGCTCCGGGCCGAGGTCGCGCAATAGCTCATGCGACTGCATATCACCATCCGCCCACAGGAATGCGCCAAAACGTCGAGGATCGTTAAAGCGCAATATCGCGCCATTATCCAACTCGACATCCACATGATCATGTTTTTCAGGCGGCGTGGCGTGTTGCACAATACGCAATGAACCGGACATACCAAGATGTATGATCAGGCCACCTTGCTGGAGGTGCAGCAAAAGGTATTTTCCACGTCTCTGAAGACCCGTAAACGATTGTCCTTCGGCATTGCGCACCTCGTCAGGTACCGGCCAACGCAGCCTGGGGTCCCGTACAGTGACTCGTGCGACTGGCTGGTTCAGAAGATGGGGCTGTATACCCCTGAGGGTGGTTTCGACTTCCGGCAATTCGGGCATTTCTACGTAAAACCTATGTGTTAATACGGGCTGGTGTTAGCATTTGATCCTATGGATGATATTACACTGGTTGGCATCGATACGGGTGGTACTTTTACCGATATCGTTGTGCTCGAACACGGCCCGAATGGTAGCACCATGCGGCAGTGTAAAGTGCTGTCCGACCCGGCTGATCCATCCAGCCCGATTGTTGAGGGGCTGCAGCGGATGGGGCTTGATAACCGGCGGTTGCAGATTATCCATGGCACCACCGTGGGTACCAACGCCGTACTCGAGGGCAAGGGAGCCCGCGTCGCATATATCACCAGCGAGGGCTTCGCCGATGTGCTTGCCCTTGGCCGCCAGGAAAGAGAGCAAGTCTATCGGCTCAGGCAAGCCGAAACCGACCCTCCCGTGCCCCGGGAATTGTGTCTGGAAGTCTCTACTCGAATTTCAGCAGACGGTAGTTTGTTAAAAGTAAGCAGCGATGAAGAACTGGCAAGGCTCAGCGCCAGTCTTGAAACCCTGGATATTGAGGCAGTGGCTATCAACCTGTTGTTCTCCTTCCTGAAACCGGGTGAAGAACGGTGTATTGCCGGCATGCTCGAAGACCGTTGGTTTGTATCATGCTCCAGTAAAATTCTGCCGGAGGTCAGGGAGTATGAAAGGGGTATGGCAACCTGGCTGAACGCCAGTGTGGGACCGGTTATTTCCCGTTATTTGAAGCGTCTTCAAACCCGCTTGCCCGGAGCCGGTATAGCGGTCATGCAAAGTGCCGGAACAACCATTGCGGCCGACCAGGCTGCAGACCAGGCAGTGCGTTTATTGCTTTCGGGCCCGGCGGGCGGCCTGGCCGCCGCGCGCAGCATCGCCGGGCAGACCGGTAACCCCGGGCTGATGAGTTTTGACATGGGTGGTACTTCGACGGATGTGGCGCTGTTCAATGGAGAGATACCACTGACCGGTCATTGCCGGCTCGGCTCATGGCCCCTGTCTATACCGTCAGTGGATATCCACACGATCGGTGCGGGCGGGGGTTCCATTTCCAGGGTGGACAGGGCAGGGATGTTACTGGTTGGTCCGGAGTCGGCAAGCGCCAATCCCGGTCCCGCCTGTTACAGCCAGGGTGGGATTGAAGCCACGGTGACGGACGCCAACGTGGTTCTCGGACGACTGCCCGGAAGCACCTTGCTGGGTGGATACCTGCCACTTGATATCCAGGCAGCAGAAAAGGCTGTCTTGAAACTTGCAAAACAAATGGGCTGTGATTTGCTCGAAGCGGCGCATGGAATCGTGCGTATTGCCAACGAGCATATGGCCCGTGCCCTGAGGGTAATTTCCGTTGAGCGTGGCCATGACCCGACTGAGTATGCATTGTTATGTTTTGGAGGTGCCGGTGGCCTGCACGCCTGTGACCTTGCCGAGCTCTTGAGTATGGAACGAATCATTATTCCGGCCAGGGCAGGTGTTTTATCTGCCATGGGCATGCTGGTTTCAGAGCCCGGCCGGGATCTGTCACACCCCGTGCTGAAACTGCTGACTGAATTGACGGATGCGGAAATCGGAAATTTATTTGATGCTTTGCGGGCCGATGCGTTGAAACAACTTACGAAAGAGGGCTGTGATCCGAAAAGTGTTACCTGCAGGCACCAGCTTGAACTTCGCTACAGGGGTCAGAGTGCGACCATCAGTATCAATTGGGCCAATGGTGAGGCGCATGGCGCAAGGTTCCACGAGGCGCATGAGAAAGCAAGCGGCTTGAGATTGCCACATCCAGTTGAGTTGGTAAATATACGCTTAAGCGCACGCGCACCCGCGGCATTGAAATCAATTGATATCCGCGAGGAACACCAGGCCGACGCCGTATTTGAGGAAATCCATGTGCCTGAACTGGCGGGTACAGTGTCAATAAACCAACGGATGGGGCTTACAACAGGTGAGCTTTTTAGCGGGCCATTAATATTAACAGAGCCCGCTGCGACAACTTGGGTTAAACCCGGCTGGGTGGTCGAGGCGGATGAATGGGGAAATTTGCTTTTGCATTCCCATGCAGTGGAAAGCAGACGGGTATAAAAAACCCGCTCGAAAAGCGGGTTTCTTCAATATATTCAGCAAGCCCAGATCAATTACTTAATTTTGGCTTCCTTGTACATCACGTGCTTGCGAACCACTGGATCGTACTTTTTCATCTCCATTTTTTTAGGAGTGTTTTTCTTATTCTTATCCGTGGTGTAGAAGTGGCCGGTACCTTCGGTAGATACCATGCGGATTTTATCTCTTGCTGATTTAGCCATGATCTATGCTCTCCTTAGAATTTTTCGCCGCGCGAACGCATATCGGCCAAAACGGCATCAATGCCCTTTTTATCAATGATACGTAAGCCCTTGGCGGAGATACGTAAGCGAACCCAACGGTTTTCACTCTCCACCCAAAAACGGTGATGGTGAATATTGGGTAAAAAACGTCGCCTGGTCTTTACATTTGAATGCGACACGTTATTTCCGGAAAGGGGACCTTTACCGGTTACCTGACAAACTCTGGACATTGGATTATTCCGTTTATGTACTATCAAAAATGAGCCGCACTTTATACCGCACTTTGCCCGCATATGCAATAATTTTGATTGAATGCTCCACAATTTCACCACTTCGATAAGCATCTGTGCCGGAATCTATAACATTCCCCTGGAGGCCATGGATACCGGTGGGCCATCACCCACCACAAAATGATCAAGTAAGCGTATCTCCAATAACAGTAGAGCGTCCTTCAGACGACGGGTGATGGCCTGGTCTGCAAGGCTGGGTTCACTCACACCCGAAGGGTGATTATGTGCAACGATGACCGCCGCAGCGCTCAACCTGAGAGCTCTTTCCGCGACTACCCTGGGATAAACACAAGCGCCGTCAATGGAGCCCTGGAACAGGTTCTCGGCAGCGATCACACGATGGCGGGTATCCAGGAACAGGCAGGTGAATATCTCCCGATTGCGGTCCCTGAGCACGGTTTGAAGGTACTCCATTGTCATTGCCGGGCTAGTCAGTGAAACACCTCTTTGCAATGACTGCTTCAGTTGCCTGCGCACAAATTCAAGGGCCAATCGGATCAGGGTCGCGGTATTGTCATCCAGCCCCTCGCGTTCGCTCGCGGACAGGCGGCTTGCAACCTGCAGACCGCGCAGGCCGCCGAAATTCTGTAAAAGGCTTTCAGCCTGTTGCTTTCCCTTTGTCAGGGGATAGCCCGGGAACAGCAGTTTGCCTAGTAGCTCCGCATCAGTCAGGTCTGAGGACCGGAAGCACCGTTGAGACCGGCTCTGACCGTTTCGTGGTGATGGCTTGCTCGGTTTCATGATGTGCTCACCCGTTTGAACTACATATAATGCTGGAGCATTACCGAGGCAGTGTATATTGGTGCTTGTAAACACTACTTGTAGGATCAAACCTCAATTTTTTAGTGTTGCAGACTACAAGGCGAAGGCTTGGTATGATTGCGGCAGCAAAACAAAAATTGTTTAGAAAGGGATGTCAATTGGACAATAAAATTCTAAAAGCCGTCCAGTTAAAGGTTATTGATCAGAGATTGGGTCAGGATATTCCTTTGCCGGAACACGCCACCGATGGTTCGGCGGGAATGGATTTGCGTGCCTGTGTGGAAGGCAAGACCCTTATTCAACCCGGTGAAACCCTGCTGATACCCACGGGTTTCGCGATGCATATATCCGATCCGGGTATGGCCGCAGTCATCCTTCCACGCTCAGGGCTTGGTCATAAGCATGGGCTGGTACTCGGAAACCTGGTGGGTCTGATCGATAGTGATTATCAGGGTCAGGTCTACGTATCCTGCTGGAACCGTTCAGATAAAGTATTTGAGATTCAGGCCGGTATGCGCATTGCACAACTGGTTTTCGTTCCCGTCATAATGGCTGATTTTGAAGTGGTAGAATCATTTGAGACGAGCCAGCGCGGCGCGGGCGGGTTTGGACATACAGGCCGCCAATGAAAACTCCAAAAATGAAATTTAGCGGGAATTTGGATTGGCGTATTTTGCTGGATACCCTGGTAGCTCGAATCGGACACTTGAACCCTCTCACTCTGATTGGCACTGGTGCCCTGGCATTGATTCTGGCGGTGTTTCTTATTCTCACAGGCGGTGTCAGCAAAGCCGATAATGATGCAAAGCTTAGGCAGGCTGAACAGGTCTTGGGCCAGGTCAGTGACCAGATTCAGAATTTTCGCCGGGTGCTTGAAGACCAACAGGTGCAGGACCTGGCGGTATTTGCCGTTACAGACCCTGAAAAGCGATCTAACTTGCAGCAGTATGTCAGCGGCCGGCTTCCGGACCTGATTGAAATTGAGCTGTATCCGCCGGATCTGCATGGTTTGCGCGCCGCGGATTTGAATCCTTTTGGATATGCGGTACTCGATATGTTGTTGGTCGCAGCGGAGTCCGGCCTTGCGCCTGCACAAATTCATGGACAGGGAGAGACGTCTTACATGGCAATGACCGTGCGGGTCGGCGAACCTGAATCCCCGGTGGCATACCTGATGGCAAAGGTGCGATCGGATACATTGCTTTCGGAATTCAAGACCACTTTGTCTGACTCGGGGGCTTTTGCGCTTGATCAATACAATGGCCGCTTTCAAGCAACCATGCTTAGTAACCTTGCTTCAGCGCCTGGCGAATTCGAGCATATCGTTTGGCTCAGTATTCCGTCGAGCTTGTTTCGGATTGGTATTTTAAAAAAGGCCCAGGCCAGCACTTCGCTGGGTATTTTGCGTCCGCTGCTATTCATTCTTGGTCTTTTGATGCTGATCCTGGGTGTGATGTTAAGGGTTAGCCTTTACTGGCGGCCAGTCAAGCTTGAAGAAGACCCGGATCCGTCAGGGTCTTGGGCAGAGAGCACCGACCTGGATGATGAACCGGACGATATCATTGAGTTAGGGGATGAAGTGGTCGAGTCTGAGCCACCAGAAATTCAGCCCCACCTGCCGGCCAAACTCGACCCCGGGGATGGACTGGGCGATATTGAATTACCGGATCTTGGTTTTAGCCTGGAGAAAGCCAGCGTGCATAGGAAAAAAGTACTTCCCCCCGTAGAGCTGGTAGAAAGTATTTTCAGGGCCTACGATATTCGCGGCATTGTCGGTGAAACCCTCGATGCCGATGTTGCCTACCAGGTTGGCCAGGTCGTGGGTACTCTCACACTGGAACAGGATGCTGCACCGGTGGTCGTGGCCAGAGATGGCAGGGAGTCAGGTGTTGATCTGATCGAAGGCCTGATCAATGGAATTGCTTCCACCGGATGTGAAGTGGTCGATATAGGCGCGGTGCCAACAGGAGTACTGTATTTTGGTGCGTATGAGATTGGCAGTGCTACGGGTGTCATGATCACCGGAAGCCACAACCCACCGGACTACAATGGAATTAAGATGGTCATCGGTGGTGTTACGCAGTCCGGCGAGCAGATCACCGATATTTATAGACGTATCAAGAGCGGCAATGTGCGTGTGGGCAAGGGCAAGATTAGCCAGCAGGATATGCTCAGTCGTTATCGGGAGAGAATTTCCGGCGATATCCAGTTACAAAAACCATTAAAAGTCATCGCTGACTGTGGAAACGGTATTGGCGGTGTCTGTGCAGCCGAAGTGTTACGTGATATCGGTGCCGAGGTAATCACCTTGTTTGATGAAGTCGATGGTTCATTCCCAAACCACCACCCCGACCCCAGTGAGCCGAAAAACCTGACAGACCTGATCGACGCGGTTCGATTGATGGACGCGGATATTGGCGTGGCGTTTGACGGTGATGCGGATCGCCTGGGTGTGGTGACATCTATCGGCGAGATAATCTATTCCGACCGCCTTATGATGTTGTTTGCGAAAGACGTGCTAAGCAGGGTACCGGACTCAATAATCATTTATGACGTTAAGTGCACGGGTAATTTGCATTACGCCATAGAAGAAGCCGGTGGCAGGGGCATGATGTATAAAACCGGTCACTCGCTTATTAAAAACAAGATGATAGAAGTTGGCGCACCGTTTGCCGGTGAGATGAGCGGACATTTCTTTTTCAAAGAGCGTTGGTATGGTTTTGATTGTGGTATTTATTCAGCTTGCAGGTTGCTGGAAATACTGGCGGCCGATGAACGTGATCCGCAGGAGGTACTCAACAGCCTTCCCGATAGCATCAGCACTCCGGAATTGAAACTCCAGATGGAAGAGGGTGAAAACCACGCTTTCGTTGCTGAAATGCAGGAAAAGGCGCGTTTTGTCGATGCAAGGATCACCACCATTGACGGCATACGTGCGGACTTCGTCGATGGCTGGGGCCTGGTACGTGCATCCAATACGACGCCGATCCTGGTTTTACGGTTTGAAGGCGATACCGAGGACTCCCTGCAACGCATCAAGGATATGTTCAAGCAGCAGATGCTGGCCATCAATTCTGACCTGAAAATGCCATTCTAAGTATGTGGCGGGTTCTGACAGCTTTGCTCACAGGCTTGCTGATACAGGCCGCTTTACCGGTATTGGCGCAGACGGCAGGCAATACCAAGACGCTTGTGCTGCCGTTGTCATCCGAATCAAACACCAATGAGATGGCCCGGGTAATAACTTCCGGAGGCCGCCCTGCAGAATGTCTCGCACCTGTTTCAGTTACAAGGATCGATGGTGAATCCAGGGTGGTATCGGCAAAGGGCTTTTTGATCGAGCCCGGTATCCATACGATCAACGGTAAGGTTATGATGGATATCACAAACTGCCCTTTAATCGGCAGCAACCCGCGTATTGGCAGTGCTGTGGACCTGGAAGTCGATTTCGAGCCGGGTGGTACGTACCATGTCGGTTATTACCACGCACCAGCCAATACGGAAGAGTGGAAACTGGTTGTTTGGCATATTGAGACAAACCCATAGAACCCACGAACGTACAGGGGAAGGGTGTTTAGTAAGCGGCCTCCTTGAACAAGGGGTCAACTGAGCCATTCCAACGATCATGATATAGCGCCAGCTTTTTGTCGGCTGGTGTCAGGCCCGCGTGGGTATTCGAGAAAAGAGGTTCCAGAAAGCCTGTCTCGTTTTCGCCGGAGGAGCTCAGGCGATTGCGGCCGGTAAGCCCGGTAGATGACATTTCCAAAACCTCCTGAGCGATGGATTGCAGGCTGCGATCACGGATCTTTGCTTTAAAACCAAGTTTTGGCGCATCGGTGCGCAGCTTCAAGCGCTCTTCCATGCTCCAGTCGCCCACGAGATCCCAGGCGGCTGAAAGCACGGCGTCGTCATACAACAAGCCTGCCCAGAAGGCTGGCAGGGCACATAATTTACGCCACGGGCCGCCGTCTGCGCCACGCATTTCCATATAGCGCTTCAGCCGGACTTCAGGGAAAGCGGTGGTCAGGTGGTCCTCCCAATCTTTCAACATTGGCTTCTCACCCGGCAATGCCGGTAAGACACCATTGAGAAAATCCCGGAATGACTGGCCCGATGCATCGATATATTCACCACCTCGGTATACAAAATACATAGGCACATCCAGCATGTAGTCGACGTAGCGCTCAAACCCCATTGAGGAGTCGAACACAAAGGGGAGCATTCCCGTCCGGTCCGGGTCGGTATCCTCCCACACGTGTGAACGGTAGCTGACGTACCCACAGGGTTTACCATCAACAAATGGCGAATTGGCGAATAAGGCAGTTGCGACCGGTTGAAGCGCCAGTGCGACCTGGAACTTTTTCACCATGTCGGCTTCGGAAGCAAAATCGAGGTTAACCTGCACGGTACAGGTGCGGGCCATCATGTCTATGCCCAGGTTGCCACGCTTGGCCATGTATTCACGCATGATGCGGTAGCGGCCCTTTGGCATCCACTGTGTATCCTTGCGCTCCCATTTGGGTTGAAAGCCCATGCCGAGAAAAGCGATCCCGAGAGGCTCAGCGATCGTTTTGACCTGCTTCAGGTGGGTGTAAACCTCATCACAGGTCTGGTGTACGTTATCCAGCAACGCACCGGAAAGTTCCAGCTGACCACCGGGTTCCAGTGTCACGGATGCACCCGTGTCATCCAGCAGAGCTATCAGCTTGTCCTGCTCATAAACCGGCTTCCAGTCGAACTGGTCCGCAAGACCCTGGAGCATTACGTGAATGCTGCGCTCTCCAACATAGGGCAAAGGGCGTAAGTCATCGGTAGTAAAGCCGAACTTTTCATGTTCGGTGCCCAATTGCCATTCGGATTTGGGTTTACAACCGGCCTCAAGATATTCAATCAGTTGCCTGCGGTTTTCGATAGGTGGCGAGTTGCCTGGTGGGTTCAAGTGAAGCACTCCATGTTGATTATGACCGGAATCTACCCGGGCTATTTATTTGCTTGCCTGAAAGCCCTTACTTCAGTCCGTTTTGTTCAGTGCAAGGAACAATCATCGTAATGTACTATATATACATTAATGTGGCGAGAAGCCGCGGGCAAAATGGTCCTGTCCGTTCAGATGATGAACTCAAACGGCCCACCGTGTAGCGATTTGCGCCATTCATTCAAGCCGCATGAATTCCCGGGTGAAAATGCAGAATTGGTCAATGAACAAGAAGGGTATGACTCGGTGAAACTACTGCGCCAGCTTGTCATACCGGTTCTTCTTGCGTCGTTGCTTGGAGCCTGTGGCGACGATTACCAGGAAAAGTTGATTGCCCGTGGACGTCACGCGCAGCCGGTCGAATTGGTGCTCAACGATGACGGCCGCCCGATCCCTTCTATCCTGGCGCAGCAACAGGAGTTGCACCGTGACAATGGCCAGGAACCGCAAACACTCGATCCTCACCTTGCGGAAGGCCGGCCCGCAGCGCAGATTTTACGTGACCTGTTTGAAGGCCTGACGGCTGAGTCACCCGATGGCCGTATCATTCCAGGAGCAGCTATCCGCTGGA
>Ga0209456_10001221_pt1 | contig 12652 bp, 11 predicted proteins | sample COG_11_FD_184755 | JGI IMG/M metagenome (GOLD analysis project Ga0209456, IMG submission 184755) | Pelagic marine sediment microbial communities from the LTER site Helgoland, North Sea, for post-phytoplankton bloom and carbon turnover... | ecosystem: Environmental > Aquatic > Marine > Neritic...
TGGACGTGGCTCGTGTCATGGACGTGGCCAAGATCATCGCCGTCCGCAGAGGCGTGCGCCCCGCCCTGCCGAGGGTGTCCGCGTTTCACAAGGCAGCGCTCGGGAATATCCGGAGCCACGGAAGGATGTACGAGCTGGGCTTGATCGTGGGCCTGAAGATGCGCACTCGCGAGTTCCTGAAAGACGCCGGGCTTGGAATCGGAATGCTCCGGAGAGGCAAGCTGAAGCTGCTTCCCGGGTTCAAGGGAGCCCGGGTGACCCGGAGAATCTTCCGACGCGTCGAGAGAATCGAGAAACGGCAACGGGAGGGGTCCGCATGAAGTACGGATACTACCCGGGGTGTTCTCTCCATTCTACGGGGGAGGAATACGAGATCTCCCTGAGAGCCGTGTGCGACCGGCTGGGCATCGAGCTCCAGGAGGTGCGTGGGTGGATCTGTTGCGGCACGTCACCCGCGCACTCGGCGTCCCGTCTCCTGTCGCTCGCCCTTCCGCTGGAGAACCTCCGCCGGGCGGAGAAGATGGAGCTCGCGCAGGTGGTGGCTCCGTGCGCCGCCTGCTTCGCCAGGCTCAAGGTCGCACATCACGAGGCGAGCAAGCACCCCGAGTTGGCAGAGCAGTTGAGCGAGGTGCTCGATGCTCCGGTACCGACGTCGGTCGAGGTCCTGCATCCACTCGAGATCCTCTCGAACGGGGTGGAGATCCGGGCAGCGGTCGAGCGAGAGCTCCCGGCTCTGAGAGTGGTCTGCTACTACGGCTGTCTCCTCACTCGCCCCCCGGACGCCATGCAATTCGATGAATGCGAGTATCCGATGAGCATGGACCGTTGTCTCCGCGCCTCGGGGATCGAGACGCTCGACTGGTCGCGCAAGACCGACTGCTGCGGGGGAGCTCTCGTGCTCTCGGAAACGGACGTCGCGCTCCGGCTCACTCGCGACGTCCTGGAGGAGGCGAAGGCGGCGGGAGCCAACGCGATCGCCGTCGCATGCCCCCTGTGTCAGGGGACGCTGGACATGCGGCAGACGGAGATCGAGCGGGAATACGGGGCGAGCTACGGTTTGCCTGTCTTCTACTTCACCCAGCTCATGGGGCTCGCGTTCGGGATACCGGCCGAGCGACTGGGAATACACAAGCACTTCGTGGCTGCGGAGGAACTGCTCTCCGCAACCAGCGCATGAGTGCGAGTCAGGGGAAGGCGGAACCGATGGCTCGGGAGAATGGGCGTAAAGTGGGAGCCGTTCTCGTCGTCGGAGCCGGAGTGGGGGGCATGCAGGCGTCGATCGATCTCGCCGAATCCGGCTACAAGGTCTATCTGGTCGAGAAGGGCCCCTCGATCGGAGGGGTGATGGCCCAGCTCGACAAGACCTTTCCGACGAACGACTGCGCGATGTGTACCCTGGCGCCCCGCATGGTCGACTGCGGCGGGCATCTCAACATCGAGAAGCTCACGTACTCAGAGGTCGAGTCGCTGGAGGGTACGGCCGGGAACTTCACGGCCCGCGTCCGAAAGAAGGCTCGCTACGTGGACCCGGATATCTGTACGGGCTGCGCCGCGTGCGCCGAGAACTGTCTGACCCGGAATGTGGCGTACCTGCGGCCGGCGCCGGACCCGCCACAGCTACCCGAAATCGATGACGAAGCGCGTGTGGCCGTCGAGACGATCCTCGATCGGTACGAAGGAGGGCGCGGAGTCCTGGTCCCCATACTCCAGGACATCGTGGCGGAGCTCAACTGGCTGCCTCCCGAGGCCTTGGTGAGAATCGCCGAGGCCAAGAGCATCCCGCTCGAGCATATCCTGCGGATAGCGACGTTCTACAAGGCGTTCAGTCTCACGCCGCGCGGCAAGCACATCGTCACGGTCTGCCTGGGAACCGCCTGCCACGTCAAAGGGGCCCCGAGAATCGTGGACAGGCTGGAGCGCAATCTGGGCATCGGGGTCGGTGAGACCACGCCCGATGGACAATTCAGCCTGGAAACGGTCCGCTGCCTGGGTTGTTGCGGGCTCTCGCCCGTGGTCACGGTGGCCGAGGATCTGTACGGGAACCTGACTCCGGCCCAGGTGGCCGTGCTCACCGACAAGTACGCGGCCTGAAGGAGGACCAGTCGTGCCGAAGATCACGCCGGAGGACCTGAAGAGGATCCGAGAGACGATGACGAGGACCATGAATCTGCGCGAAGGCGATGCGCGGGCCAGGGTCACCGTCCATATGGGCACATGCGGGATTTCAGCCGGGGCCAGGAAGATCATGAGCGCCCTCATGCGGCTGGTCGAAGAGAGCGGAGCGGACGATGTCGTTCTCACGACCTCGGGTTGTGCCGGCCTGTGCAGCCGCGAGCCCATGATGACCGTGGAGCTCAGAGGCGAAGCGCCCGTCAAGTACGTCGATCTGGATGCGACAGCGACGGAGATGATCTTCCGCGAACACGTTCTGTCCGGAGTCGTCGTGGAGCCGCACGCGCTTGCCGTCGGCAGCGAACGCGTGGGATAGCGAAGGGCACTCTGCCATGAAACCAGAACGCGTGCACCTCATGCTTTGCGCCGGGACCGGTTGCGTCTCGAACAAGTCGTTCAGGATCGGAGAGGTCCTGCAGGAGGAGCTGCAGAAGCACGGACTGGAAGACGAGGTCGGCGTCGTGCTGACGGGCTGCAACGGATTCTGCGCGCAGGGCCCGGTGATGGTCGCCAAGCCCGATGAGATCTTCTACCAGCTCCTGGGGGAAGAAGACGTCCCGGAACTCGTGGAGGAGCACTTCCTCAAGGGCAGACCGGTCGAACGGCTGATGTTCACGCCGCACGGCGGCGAGACCGCCATGCCGCTGATGGGCGACATTCCGTTCTTCAGCAAGCAGCGGCTGATCGCCCTTCGCAACCGCGGAATGATCGATCCCGAGCGGATCGACGAGTACATCGCCAGAGACGGATACGCGGCTCTCGCCACGGCGCTCACCGAGTTGACGCCCGAAGGAATCATCCAGGAGGTGAAGACCTCGGGACTGAGAGGAAGGGGCGGCGCCGGCTTCCCGACCGGAAGGAAGTGGGAGCTCGCGAGATCGGCCGCGGGAGAACGGAAACACATCGTCTGCAATGCCGACGAGGGCGATCCGGGCGCATTCATGGACCGCAGCATCATCGAGTCGGATCCCCATTCCGTTCTCGAAGGAATGATCATCGGAGCCGCGGCGATCGGGGCATCCGAGGGCCACGTCTACATCCGGTACGAGTATCCGCTGGCCCGCGAGAGGCTGATCAAGGCCATCGAGGATGCCAGGGAATACGGCCTGCTGGGCGACGATATCCTGGGTACGGGCTTCCGCTTCGACATTTCGATGCACAGAGGTGCGGGAGCCTTCGTGTGCGGTGAAGAGACGTCACTGATCGCATCGATCGAGGGCAGGTCGCCCGAGCCGACGGTGAGGCCTCCGTTCCCGGCGGAGTCCGGAATCTGGGGCGAGCCGACGAACATCAACAACGTCGAAACGTGGGTCAACATCCCGGAGATCATCCGCCGGGGCGGTGAATGGTTCGCCAGCATCGGGACCGAATACAGCAAGGGAACGAAGGTCTTCTCGGTGGTCGGCAACGTCAAGAACACGGGCCTGGTAGAGGTCCCGATGGGCACCACCCTGAAGGAGATCGTCTACGACATCGGTGGGGGGATAGCGAACGACAAGAAGTTCAAAGCGGTGCAGACCGGAGGCCCGTCCGGCGGATGCATCCTCACTTCGGTGCTGGACCTTCCCATCGACTACGAGAAGCTCGCGGAAGTGGGCTCGATCATGGGCTCCGGCGGCCTGATCGTGATGGACGAGAACACGTGCATGGTCGACGTCGCCCGATACTTCCTCGAGTTTCTGGCCGACGAGTCGTGCGGCAAGTGCACGGCCTGCCGGGAAGGCGTTCACGTAATGCACTGGATCGTCGACCGGATCTGCGCCGGGGACGGCGCCGAGGGGGACCTCGAGCTCCTGGAGGAGCTGGGCCAAGCGGTCAAGGACGGCTCCCTGTGCGGGCTTGGAGCCACCGCTCCCAATCCGGTCCTGAGCACGATCAAGTATTTCCGGGATGAGTACGAGAGCCACATCAGGTACAAGAGGTGCCCGGCCGCCGTCTGCAAGGGCATCGCCTCCTCGCCATGTCAGCATACATGCCCTATCGAGCAGGACGTGCCGTGCTACATCGGCCTGATCGCGCAGGGCAAGTTCGACGAGGCCGTGGAGATCGTCAGGAAGGAGAACCCGCTGCCTTCGATATGCGGCAGGGTTTGCTCGGCTCCGTGTGAGATGAAGTGCCGCTCGGGTGAAGGAGGCGGAGATCCGATCGCCATTCGCTCCCTCAAGAGATTCCTGGCAGACTACGAGCGCGCGAATGGACTGGAGCTGATCCCGGAGCCGAAGCCGAGGAGATCAGAGCCCGTCGCCATCGTGGGCGCCGGCCCCGGGGGGCTGACCTGTGCTTACTACCTCGCACTCGAAGGGTATCCCGTCACGATCTTCGAGTCTCTTCCCGTCGCGGGAGGGATGCTCGCGACGGGGATCCCGGACTATCGGCTACCCAGCGATGTCCTCGACTACGACGTCGAGATGATCAAGAAGCTGGGCGTGGAGATCAGGACGAATATGCGAGTCGGTACCGACATCCAGCTCTCGGATCTCCAGGAGGGCTACCGGGCGGTATTCATTGCTACCGGAGCCCACCGCGGGTTGAAGCTGGGCATCGAGGGTGAAGAATCTCCCCAGGTCATAGATGCGGTCGACTTCCTGAACGCCGTCAATCTCGGACGCGCGGTCCAGATCGGAGACAGGGTCGCGGTGATCGGCGGTGGGGATGCGGCGGTGGATGCGGCCCGGGTGGCGCGGCGCCTCGGCCGCGACGTGAAGGTCCTGTACCGGAGGACACGCGGTGAGATGCCTGCGGCCCGGGAGGAGATCGAAGAGCTGGACAAGGAGGGAATCGAGCTCCAGCTCCTGTCGGCGCCCGTGAAGATCCTGCGCAGAAACGGCGGGATGAAGGGCATCGAGTGCGTGCGCATGAAGCTGGGCGACATCGACCAGAGCGGGAGGAGAAGGCCCGTTCCGATCGAGGGATCGGAGTACACGGTCGAGATCGATACCCTGATCCCGGCGATCGGCCAGGAGCCGGATGTCGAGACCCTTGGCGCAGGGAACGGTGATGAGGGACTCACGCTCAGCCGGTGGAACACGATTACCGTCGACCCCGAGACGATGTACACGGGGATGGAAGGGGTCTTCGCGGGCGGGGACGTGGTCACCGGTCCGTCCACGGTCGTGCAGGCGATGGCGCACGGAAAGACCGCCGCCCGGATGATTCACCTCTACATCCAGGGACAGCCGGTACGGCAGGAGTACCGTGTCACCCGGCCCGCGATCGACGTCGAGGTGACCGAGCTCACGGAGGAGGAGATCGAGAGGCTGCAGCGGCCCGCCATGCCTGAGCTCGAAGTCGAGGCCCGACTCCAGGACTTCCGGGAGGTGCAGCTGGGATTCACCGACGAAATGGCGGTCGCTGAAGCGAAGCGGTGCGTCAGGTGCGACAGAGAGGCACTGCCGGCACGATGAAGCTACAACAAGTGAAAGAGGTCTTGAGCGCGGAAGTTCTGACCGGTAACGGCCTCCTGTCCAAGGAGGTCACCATGGCTTGCGGAGCGGATCTGATGAGCGACGTCCTGGCCTACGCCAAGCCGGGCGCCGTGCTGCTCACGGGACTGACCAACCCACAGGTTGTGCGCACGGCGGAGATGGCGGACCTGGTGGCGATATGCTTCGTCCGCGGGAAGAGACCGGACGAGGACAGCCTGCGATTGGCGCGTAGCCAGCGCCTCCCGTTGCTCAGAACGACGTTGCCGATGTTCGAGAGTTGCGGCCGTCTCTACAAGCAGGGCCTTCAGGGCGTCTCGGAACGGACGGAATAGAGCGTGGCGCAGGATCGGAAGACTACCAAGACCCAGGAGCTGGTCTACGAAATGAAGGTCGACCAGGCAATGACCCGGGATGTGGTCACCGTAGGGCCCGAGACGCCCATGAGCCGTTTGCGGGAGGTCTTCCGCGAGCAGCGGATCTCGGGGGCGCCGGTCGTGGACGACGACCGGCTGGTCGGGATCATCAGCCTGGAGGACTTCATCGAGTGGCTGTACGCGCGCGAGGAGAACTCCGTCGTGGGGGCCAAGATGACGACGGACGTGGACATCCTTTTCGGAGATGAGCCACTGGTCCACGCCGTAAGCCGGTTCGCCGAATCGGGCTTCGGGCGCTTCGCCGTCGTCGACCGGGCGAGCGGCAGGCTGGTGGGCGTGATCACCAAGGGAGACGTCGTCGCCGGCCTGCTGAGGAAGCTGGAGGTCGATTATCACGAGGAGGAGGTGCACCGCTATCAGGCCGGCCGGCTACTGGAGGACATTCTGGCGGTCGGCACGACGCTGTGCTTCGAGTACCAGGTCGAGGGGCAGAATTTCGATCGGGGAGGCGAGAGCGCGAGCCGGCTCAAGCGCACCCTGAAGGGTCTCGGGTTGGATCCCGGCACGGTCCGTCGCGTGGCCATCGCAGCGTACGAAGCGGAAATGAACGTCATCGTGTTCACGGACGGGGGCAGGATCGACGTGCGGATCGACCGGGACCGCATAACCGTGGACGTGGCCGATTCGGGTCCCGGAATCCCGGACATCGAGAAGGCGCTGCAACCGGGATTCTCGACGGCCCCACAATGGGTGCGAGATCTCGGATTCGGGGCCGGCATGGGACTCGACAACATCAGGAACTGCTCCGACGACCTGGAGATCGAATCGACTCCCGGCGAGGGCACCCGGGTCACGATCACGTTCCTCACGGGAGGTGCGAGTGAAGCTGGCTGAGGTTGTCGACGAGCTCGACCTGAAGGTCCGCACGGCCGGTGGAGCCTTGGAGAGAGAGGTACGGGGTGGATACGCCAGTGACCTGATGAGCGATGTCATCGCCCATGCCGAGCCGGGCTACTTGTGGGTCACCCTTCAGATCCACCAGAACGTCGTCGCCGTGGCCAGCCTGAAAGAGCTCGCGGGCATCGTGCTGGTGAACGGAAGAGAGCCGGAGGAAGCCACCGTCGAGCGGGCGGAGAGCGAGAACATCCCGATCATGGTGTCGCCTCTCCCTGCCTTCGACGTGATCGGCCAGCTGTACGGGCTGGGAATGGCGGGAGGAACGGACTGAGGCGTGGAGCCGGACAAGAGAAGAGACATGCGAGCCATGAGGGCAGATCTGCACGTGCACACATGCCTGTCTCCATGCGCCGAGCCGGAGATGGTGCCGACGGCCATCGTGGATCAGGCGAAGCTCATGGGGCTCGACATCATCGGGATTTGCGACCACAACTCGGCCGAGAACGTGAGCGCAGTGCTCGAGGCCGGTCGGAGGAGGGACCTTCCCGTGATCCCCGGCATGGAGATCACATCCCGTGAGGAAGTCCACGTGCTCGGTCTGTTCGGGGACGAAGAGGACCTGTCGGCTCTGCAGGAACTGGTGTACCGAAACCTGCCCGGGGAAAACGACCCGGACTTCTTCGGAGATCAGACGATCGTCGACGACCGCGACGGCGAGCTCGGCTGTACGACGAAGTTGTTGATCGGAGCGACCACCTTTTCCCTGGAGGAGACGGTACGGGTGATCCACGAAGCAGGGGGACTGGCCATCGCGGCACACATCGACAGGGAGCGATTCGGCCTGATCGGCCAGCTCGGCTTCGTGCCTGAGGGTCTGCTGGTCGACGCGGTGGAAGTCTCGCGCGACTGGTCTCCCGGGGCCTCGTCCGAGTACACGGTGGTCACTTTCTCGGATGCACATGTCCTGCGGGACATCGGTAGAAGCAGCACGTCGTTCATGCTGGAGGGCGCCACTCTGGCGGAGATCGGGAAGGCACTCCGGAACGAGGATGGCCGCGGCATCCTCACGGGAGGCGGTGACTGAGTATGGAGGATCTTTCGCTTCACGTGCTGGACGTGGTCGAGAATTCGATCGCGGCGTCGGCCCGACGGGTGGTGATCCGGATCGCAGAGGACACGGAGTTCGATCTCTTGCTGATCGAGATCGCCGATGACGGCGATGGGATGGACAGGGAGGCCGTGCAGCAGGCGCTCGATCCGTTCTTCAGCACCCGCGGCACGAAACGGATCGGCCTCGGCATTCCCCTGTTCGCGCAGGCCGCCAGGGAAGCTGGTGGGGAGCTGGAGCTGATGTCCGAGCTGGGGGTCGGGACCACGGTCCGGGCCCGCTTCCGCCTGAGCCACGCGGACCGTAAGCCGCTGGGCGACATGCTGGAAACGGTTCGGACGCTTCGGGCCGGTCGGTCGGAGCTCGAGATCGAGTACGAGCATCGAAGGGACGGCCGGCTGGTCAGCGAGGCCGAGGTGGAACCCGTGACGGGCAACGAGATGGTCCGACTGACCATCGACGGCTCGGAGGTCGATGTCGAGACGGGATCGACCGTGCTCCAGGCCGCGGAGAAGGCCGGAATCAAGATCCCCACGCTGTGCCATCACCGGTCCCTTACACCGTACGGGGCCTGCCGTGTGTGTCTCGTAGAGGTGGAAACGCCGCGCGGTTCGAGGGTCGAGGCCTCGTGCGTCTATCCGGCCCAGGATGGCCTGGTGGTACGGACCGACAGCGAGCGGGTCCTCAAGACCCGTGGGGTCATGCTGGAGTTGCTGCTTGCCCGCTCCCCGGAGGCCGGTGCCGTCCGCCAGCTGGCCAGCGACTCGGGGATTCAGAGCAGCCGCTTTCCGGACCGGAACGAGGACTGCATCCTGTGCGGACTGTGCGTGAGGGTGTGCCAGGAGAGGATGGGGGTGGGCGCGATCACCTTCCTGAGCCGGGGCCCGGAGCGCCGGATCTCGACCCCCTACGACCGCCAGTCGCCAATATGCATCGCGTGTGGCGCATGCCAGACCGTATGTCCGGTGGACGTGGTGGATCTGTCCAAGGTCAGCCTCGACGAGCCCAGGCCGATCACCTCCGAATACGACATGGGTCTCGCTCCCCGACCGTCCGTCTACATCCCGTTCCCGCAAGCGATCCCGAAGGTGGCGACGATAGATCCCACAACCTGCATGCACCTTCGCAACGACGTTTGCCGGGCGTGCGAGGATTTCTGCGAAGCTGACGCGATCGACTTCACTCAGACGGACGAAATCGAGCAACTCGACATCGGGGCCGTGATCCTGGCCCCCGGCTTCGAGAGTTACGATCCGGACCTCAAGAAGGAGTTCGGGTACGGCAGATACCCCAACGTCATCTCCAGTATGCAGTTCGAACGTTTGCTGTCGTCCAGCGGCCCGTTCCTGGGAGAGGTACTCAGGCCCTCCGACCATGAGCACCCCGAGAGGGTGGCTTGGATCCAGTGCGTGGGCTCGCGCGAGGCGGGGCGTGACTACTGCTCTTCCGTATGCTGCATGTACGCGACCAAAGAGGCCATCATCGCCAAGGAGCACCAGCCGGACCTCGACTGCACGATCTTCTTCATCGACATGCGGGCGTTCGGCAAGGGCTTCGATGAGTACTACAATCGCGCCAAGGAGCTGGGGGTCCGCTACGTCCGCTGTTCGCCGTCCGCGATCCGGGAAGTGCCGGGCACCAACGACCTGACCATCGAATACCAGAGCGAAGCCGGCGACCGCGAGAGGGAGCGCTTCGACATGGTGGTCCTGTCCACCGGCCTCGGGCCACCGGCTGAAGCGCAGCTGCTTGCCGACCAGTTCGGGATCGAGCTCGATGAGCACGGTTTCGCCGACACGCAGCTCTATGCGCCCGTCGAGACCTCACAGCCCGGCGTGTACGTGTGTGGGCCGTTCTCCAGCCCGAAGGACATCCCGGAGACCGTCGTCGAGGCGTCGGCCAGCGCCTCCCGGGCTATGGCCCTGTTGGCCGAAGAGCGGAATACGCTCATCACCCGCAAGGAGTACCCGCCCGAGAAGGACGTGAGCGGCCAGGAGCCCCGCATCGGCGTGTTCGTGTGTCACTGCGGGAAGAACATCGGCGGGATCGCGGACGTACCGTCCGTGGTCGAATATGCCAGGACGCTCCCCAACGTCGTGTACGCGACCGATAATCTCTACACATGCTCCACCGACACCCAGGAGACGATCAAGGAGCTAATCGAGGAACACAATCTCAACCGCGTCCTGGTGGCGTCGTGCAGCCCCCGTACCCACGAGCCATTGTTCCGCAACACGTGCCGTGAAGCAGGGCTCAACGAATACCTGTTCGAGATGGCCAACATCCGGGACCAATGCACCTGGGTGCACATGAACGAACCGGCAAAGGCGACGCAGAAGGCCAAGGATCTGGTACGGATGGCCCTGGCCAAGGTCAGGATGCTCGACCCCCTGGAGAAGGGCACCCTGAAGGTCAATAACGACTCGCTCGTGGTCGGCGGCGGCATGGCCGGTATGAGCGCGGCTCTCAACCTGGCGGACCAGGGATTCCAGGTGCATCTGGTCGACAAGGCACAGGAGCTGGGAGGCAATTTCCGCCACGTTCGCACCTCGCTCAACGGAGGCGACCCGCAGCAGAAGCTGGCCGACATTGTCGAGAGAACGAAGTCGCACCCCCGCATCAGGATTCACCTGGAAAGCGTGCTTTCCCTCGTCGAAGGGTCGGTCGGCAACTTCACATCCACGGTCAGCCACAACGGCACCCAGCAGAAGGTCGACCATGGCGTTGCCATTGTCGCGACCGGCGCATCCGAATACGAGCCCGCCGAGTACCTGTACGGCGAGCACCCGCGCGTCCTGACGCAGAGGGAACTGGAAGAATGGATCGCCGAGGACCGACCGGAGCTCGAGGAGCTTCAGTCGATCGTCATGATCCAGTGCGTAGGCTCGCGGGATGAGACGCGTCCCTACTGCAGCCGCATTTGCTGCGCTCAGGCGGTGAAGAACGCGATCGCCCTCAAGAGGATTCGTCCCGAGACCTCGGTCACTGTTCTTTACCGCGACATCCGCACTTATGGGGTGCTCGAGGAATACTACACGCAGGCCCGGGACATGGGCGTGCGCTTCGTCCGCTACGAGGAGGACAGGAAGCCACAGGTCGCTGCAAACAACGGGGCTCTCCGTGTTACCACCACCGATCCGATGCTCGACGCCGTGCTGCGCATCGAATGCGACGCGGTCGTGCTCGCGCCCGCGATCATCCCGCGAGAGGACACCGACGCCGTGGGCAAGCTGTTCAAGGTGCCGCTCAACCAGGACCGGTTCTTCCTCGAGGCGCACATGAAACTGAGACCGGTGGACTTCGCCACCGACGGCGTGTTCCTGTGCGGTATGGCCCATTCTCCCAAACCGGTCGGGGAGAGCATCGCCCAGGCGTACGCGGCGGCGGCGCGGGCCACCACCATCCTGTCGAAGGACGAGATCGAGCTCGAGGCGACGATATCGGAGGTCGTGGACGCCAACTGTGATGGCTGCGCCTACTGCATCGATCCGTGCCCGTTCAACGCGCTCAGCCTCATCGAGTACATGTACCAGGGCGGCGTGAAGAAGGCTGTGGCCAGGGACGCAGCCCTGTGCAAGGGCTGCGGAGTATGCCAGGCCACGTGTCCCAAGCAGGGGATCCTCATACGCAACTTCAGACTGGACCAGCTGGGCGCGATGGTCGACGCCGCGCTGATCGAGGCCTGAGAGAGGTCGAACCGAGCCATGGAGAATGGAGACTTCGAGCCGAAGATCATCGCTTTCTGCTGCAACTGGTGTTCTTACGCGGGCGCTGATCTGGCAGGCATATCCAGGCTTCAGTACCCGGCCGATCTGCGGATCATCCGGGTCATGTGCTCGGGAATGGTCCATCCGAATCTCGTGATCGACGCGCTGACGAAGGGTGCGGATGGAGTTCTCATGTGCGGTTGCCACATCGGCGACTGTCACTACATCGAAGGCAATCTTGCGACCGAGAGCCGCCGCGATGCCATCGAGCTGATGCTGGAGGACTTCGGCATCGAACCGGAGCGGTTCAGGCTGGCATGGGTCTCGGCGTCTGAGGGGCCGCGCTTCGCACGGGTCGTCAAGGAGATGAGCGACGCGGTCCGGGAGCTGGGGCCCAGTCCGTATGCGATGTGAGGGCGCGTCCGCGAGGCAGTTCAACGGAGAGGAACCAGGGTAATCAGAGGAATGGCAGATAGAGCACGGTGGTTCGAGGGAAAGAAGCTCCTGTGGGACGGGGTGGATTATGAAACCGAGGCAGAGGCGAGGAGCGCCGTGAAGTCGTACGCGGAAGCAGGATTCGAGGTCGAGGTGTGGTCGGAGCAGGGGAAGGCGTTCGTCTACACCCGGCGCATGGTGAAGGAGGCGGCGGTCGAACAGGGCTGAGAGAGACGTAGCGTTGCTCGCTCACCTGTGAGCGGCAAGCTAGCTTGAGGATGTCTCGCGGCGAGACGGCAGTACCCCCTCCTGACGTAATCCGCCCGGCAACTCAGAACACTCGGAAACGCGCGGCTTGGTTAGTCCGCCGGCGTCCGCCGGGTATGCCTGAGCGGCCAGCTCGAGCCGACACATGCCCCTGGCGGGAGGAGGACCCGAGATGATCGCCATAGTCAGAATGAAGGCGCAGGAACAGCGCGACAGGCTCTGGGAGTATCTTGTCGAGCACGCCGGGGAGCTGCAGGGCAGACTGGA
>Ga0209456_10001223_pt1 | contig 12640 bp, 10 predicted proteins | sample COG_11_FD_184755 | JGI IMG/M metagenome (GOLD analysis project Ga0209456, IMG submission 184755) | Pelagic marine sediment microbial communities from the LTER site Helgoland, North Sea, for post-phytoplankton bloom and carbon turnover... | ecosystem: Environmental > Aquatic > Marine > Neritic...
TATGGCGAGAACACCGGCTCCGACTATCGCACGCGCAGCTATCTGGGCTTTGTCGAGAAACTCGCCGCCCGTCCCGAGATCTATGATCAGGTCAAGTTGATCACCTGGGGCAAGGGCGCCGGAAACGCGCTTGGCCAGGACAGCTCCGCCGACATGGTTGTAACCTTCCGCAACATGCACAGCCTGATCCGGGGCGATCAGCTCGAAGCGTTCCTCGATGCCGCGTTCCGCGTACTGAAACCGGGTGGCGTGCTGGGGGTGGTGCAGCACCGCGGTCGGGCGCTGTCGGATCGCGGGCCCGGCGACATCAACATCGCCGAGGAGGCCGGTTCGGGCTATGTACCGCAGGGCTATCTCATCGACAAAGTCACCGCGACCGGATTTGTGCTCAACGGCCAGAGCGAGATCAACGCCAACCCACGCGATACGAAAGATTACCCGGAGGGTGTCTGGACCCTGCCGCCATCTCTGAGGCTGGGCGAAACAGATCAGACAAAATACCTGGCGATCGGTGAGAGCGACCGTATGACGCTGCGCTTCGTCAAGCCGGGCAGCTGAATCGGCTTACCCGACGCGGGTACCGAGACGCGCCAGCAGGACGCTGAAGACCTCTCTAAGGCGCCCGCCCGCGTCGATAAAGCGCGGGCTGTCCGGCCCCTCGGCCGGCCGACCCTCGTCCATATACACGCGCTGGCACATCTCGATCTGGATCGCGTCCACCTCTTCCAGACGACCATAGTTGTCGGTGATGTAGCCGCCCTTGTAGGGCTCGTTGACGGCCACGCGCAAGCCCTGTTCGCTAAAGCCGTCGATCAACGCCTGGCGCAGCCATTCGCCACAGCTCTGACCGTCCCGATCACCCAGATAGATTTCGCCGGTCAGCGCGCCGTGCAGGCGGTTGGCGACGCTGGCCACGCTGTGGGCGTCGATCAGTACTACAAAACCGAAGCGATGCCGCAGCGCCTTCAGCAAGCGCAGCAACTCGTCGTGATACGGCTCGTGGTAGAGCTGGCGGCGGCGCTCGATATCCTCGGCTGAGGGCGGCTGCCGGAACACCGGCTCTCCCTGAAACGTCTCCGTCGGCACCAGACCGGTCTCGAAACGGCCCGGATACAGCGGTGTCGCTCTGGGACTGCGGTTCAGATCGACGACAAAACGGCTATAGACCGCGTGGATGCTGGTGATGCCCAGCCCGGGCAGAAAGTCGTAGAGATTGTGCAGATGCCAGTCGGTCATGGGCAGGGCGGCCATATCCGATCCGGCCAGCGCCGCCGCCACGTCCTCCGGCACCCGCACACCGGTATGCGGGATGCTGACCAGCACCGGGACCTCAGCGGCCGTCGGCTGCCGGACCTCGAACGGCGTTAACCCTGGCATCGTTATCCCCCCTCCGTGACGCGCGCCTGCATCGCGTCAGCGTACGCGTTTGCGACTGCTTCCTCGATCCGATGACGGCCGCGGCTGACCTGCAGCTGACCGCCCACATAGACGGCGCTGAAATCGGCGCTGCTACCGGCGGTCACCAGAGCGTCCAGGGCGGATTCGACCTCCAGCGCTGCCAGCGGCGAAGCCGTCCCGTCGACCACCACGATGTCGGCAAACGCACCGGGTCGGATTGCGCCGACCGCTTGCGCGAGCGCCGCCGCACCGCCCTCTGCCGCCCGCGACCACAGCGGCACGCCGAGGCCATCGTCGGTGGCCAGGCAGGCCCTGCGCCCGAGCGTCAGCCGTTGCCCGTACTCCAGCAAGCGCAATTCCTCTGCCGCGTCGATGCGCACATTGCTGTCCGAGCCGATGCCAAAACGCCCGCCCTGTTGCACATACGCCCGGGCCGGGAAAATCCCGTCGCCCAGATAGGCCTCGGTCAGCGGACACAACACCGTGGTGACGCCGGCGTCGGTCATCAGCTTCAGCTCCGCCGCGCTGACGTGGGTCCCGTGGACAAGGCTCCAGTTCGCATCCAGTTGCACCGCATCGGCCAGCAACTCCACCGGCCGGGCACCGGTCGCCGCGAGGCACTCCTCCACTTCCCGGCGCTGTTCGGCGATATGGATATGCCGGGGGTAACCCGGTGGCAGAAGCCGGTCGGCCGCGGTGATGAGTTCTGCCAGCACTGCCGCGTCCACCGCGCGCAGTGAATGGGGCGCGATCCCCAGCGGCACGCCGTGCAGCGACGCCAGCAACGCCAGATAATCCTCAAGCCGCTCATGGATAAACCGCCGCTGATGGGGTTCAGCCTGGCGGGAGAACCCTCCGCGCTGATACAGCACCGGCAGCAACACCAGGCGGATACCGGTTTGCTCGGCCGCCTCGATCACGGCCAGAGCCATTTCCGGTCCGCGGCTGCCATCGGCGCGATGATGCAGATAATGGAATTCAGCCACACTGGTAAAACCAGCACGCAACATATCCGCAAAGGCCCTGGCCGCGACCGCCAACAGTTGCTCGGGACTCAGCGTGAGGGCGAGCGCGTACATGGCCTGGCGCCAACTCCAGAAGGAGTCATCGCCCCGCGCCGCCTCCCCTCGCCCCACCAGCGCGCGCTGGAAGCAATGACTATGGGCGTTGGGCATCCCCGGCAGCGCGAGCCAGCCGTCAAAGCCGGCGCTCGGGTCAGGCTCATCCTCGACCGCGCTGATGCGCCCTTCCCCGTCAACGATCAGGCGCTTGTGGCGCTCGATGCCGCCGGGGGCGAGAATGTATTCGAATCTCAGGACTGTGCTCATCTGACCGCCAGGGGTGCCCGTGCACGATATCTTTTTTGACGATCTCCGATTCTATCCGATGACCGGAACGCCAAGGACCGATGAATCGACCACGGTCGCGCGGTCCGCGGATGGTGCGGGGATGGATGTCGACGCCGTGTCTGGATCACGGGGGCACGGCATGGCCCCGGTGGCCGATTGTTTTGCCGTGACCGATGGCCGGATTTCCGCCGTCGGCGAACGCGTGCCGGCGCGGCGCACTGTCACGCTGGGCGGACGCGCCGTGCTGCCCGGGTTCGTCGATTGTCACACCCACCTGGTCTACGCCGGCGAGCGGATGACGGAACACGCGCTGCGTCTTGCCGGCGCCAGCTACGCCGAGATCGCACAGGCTGGCGGCGGCATATTGTCGACAGTGCGCGCGGTCCGCGCAGCCAGCGAAGCGGAGCTGGTCGACGCGGCCCTGCCGCGCCTGGCCACACTGCTCGCTGAAGGCGTAACGCGGATCGAGATCAAGAGCGGTTACGGGCTGGAGCTGAAGCACGAACTCAAGATGCTGCGCGTCATCCGGCGACTGGATGAGTTATCTCCGGTGCGCGTTCATGCTACATTTCTTGGCGCCCATGCGGTGCCGGAAGGCGAAGATACAGATCGCTATCTGAACACGGTGATCGAGCAGATGCTGCCGGCCGTGGTCAGTGAAGGACTGGCCGAAGCCGTGGATATCTTCGTCGAGCACATCGGCTTTTCGCCCGCCCATCTGCAACGGCTGGCCGCGGCGACCTCGGATCATGGTCTGAAGCTCCGCGTGCACGCGGAGCAGCTCTCAGCGTTGGGCGGCTCCGGGCTGGGCGCAAGCCTCGGCGCGGTGTCCTGCGATCATCTCGAATATGCCACGTCCGAGGACATCGCCGCGATGGCCGCCGCCGGCACCGTCGCCGTGCTGCTGCCCGGCGCGTTCTATTTTCTCGGCGAGACCCGCAAGCCGCCGACGCCAGCCTTGCGCGCGGCCGGAGTACCGATGGCCGTCGCCAGCGACCACAATCCCGGCTCGTCACCGCTGCTCAGCCTGTTGACCGCCGCGCACATGGCGGCCACGCTGTTTGGCATGAGCGCCGGCGAATCTGTAATGGGGATCACCGTCAATGCCGGCCGTGCGCTGGGCCATCCCGGTGCCGGCACCCTGGCACCGGGGAGCGCGGCCGACTTCAGCGTCTGGGATATTCCCGGGCCCGAGTTTCTTGTCTATCAGCTGGGCGGGCTGCGCCCGGAGCAGGTTTACATCGGCGGAGACCACGTATGACCGAGCTGACTATTTCCGGCCGGGATCTTCGGCTCTCGGATCTGCTGGGCTACGAACAACAGCGACCGCGGCTGATGTTGTCGGATGATGCGCGACGGCGTATGGAGGACAGCGTGGCGGTGGTGCAACGTGCAGTCAAGGCGAACCATCCGCGCTATGGGATCAACACTGGATTCGGCGCTTTTGCCAACAAGCAGATCTCTTCTTCCCAGGTGGAAGAGCTGCAATACAACCTGGTCCGCAGCCATGCTGCGGGCGTGAGCGAGCCGCTGGCCGCCCCGCTGGTCCGTCGTCTGATGCTGCTCAAGGCCAACAACCTGGCGGCCGGTCATTCCGGTATCCGTCCACAGGTGGTGGAGACCCTGCTGGCGTTGCTCAACGAGGACGTGCTGCCCATCATCCCGGCACGTGGCTCGGTCGGCGCATCCGGGGACCTGGCGCCGTTGGCGCATCTGGCGCTGGCGTTGATCGGCGAAGGCGAGGCGCGTCTCGGCGAACGTGTGCTGATCGGTCATGACGTGTTGACCAAGGCAAATTGCGAGCCCGTCACGCTGGCGGCCAAAGAAGGGCTGGCCCTGCTCAACGGCACTCAGGCCAGCGCAGCCCTGGCGGCCACTGGTCTCGAGCAGGCGGATCGCCTGCTGGCGACATCGATCCTTGCCGGCGCGCTGACGGTGGACGCGCTGGCGGGGAGCTTCGCGCCCTTCGACAAACGCATCCACAAAGCCCGCGGCCTGATCGGCCAGCAACGCGTCGCCACCCTGTTCCGACACCTGCTCACGGAGAGCGCCATCCATGCGGGTCATGCCGATTGCGACCGCGTCCAGGACCCCTACTCGGTGCGCTGCATGCCGCAGGTGCTTGGCGCTGTCTGGGATACCTTGCGCCATGCCGCCCAGGTCCTCGCCGCGGAATGCAATGGCGTCTCGGACAACCCGCTGATCTTCGGCGACGATGTGATCTCGGGCGGCAATTTCCACGCCGCGCCGCTGGCCTTTATCTGCGACTTCGCCGCCATCGCGGTGGCGGAAATCGGCAACATGTCGGAGCGACGCACCGATCTGCTGGTGCGCCGGATCAACCCGGGTCTGACCATGTTCCTGACCGATGAACCCGGACTGGAGTCGGGCATGATGATCGCTCACGTCACCGCGGCGGCCCTGTGCTCGGAGAACCGGACGCTGGCTCACCCGGCGTCGGTCGACAACATCCCGACCTCGGCAGGTCAGGAAGATCACGTCAGCATGGCGCCCTGGGCGGGCTTCAAGCTGCTGGATATCTGCGCCAATACGGCACGCATCCTCGCTATCGAACTGCTGGCCGGGGCTCTGGCGCTGGACGAACAGGCCCCGGCAAATACGACGCCGGAGCTGCAGCATCTGCATCATCAGATCCGCGACCGGGTGCCGCGGGTCAAGGGTGATCACCGACTCGATGGCGAGATCGCGGCAATCACCCGCTGGGTGGACAATGGAAACCCGTTCGATCTGTTGCCTGACGGCGCCACCGGGATCCTTGATGGACTCGATTGACAACGCCCTACCGGCCGATGATTCTCGCCGGCGCATCCCCGAGGCGCTTTTGTACGCAGCGGCCTATCCCCATCCAGCCGCGGATATCCGCCTGATCGAGACCCATATCTCCTGGGTACTCCTGGCCGGAGACTTCGCCTATAAACTGAAGAAACCAGTGGATCTGGGGTTCCTGGACTTCTCCCGGCTGGCGCGGCGCAAACACTTTTGCGAGGAGGAACTGAGGCTCAATCGGCGTCTCGCTCCCAGTCTCTATCTGGACGTCGTGACGTTGCGGGAGACCGCTCACGGACTCTGCTTTGGGGATTCCGGCGAGGTCGTCGAATATGCGGTGCGCATGCGACGGTTCCCGCAGCAGGCCCAGCTGGACCGACAACTCGGCCAGGGCGGGCTGGTCGAAAACGACATGGACCCGATCGCCGATCTGATCGGCGGGTTTCACCGCGCTGCCGCGGTCGCGCCGGCGGCCGCGCCCTGGGGCACGCCGATGGCGGTCGCAGCTCCCGCGCTGGAGAACTTTGCTCAGCTACAAGACATTTTCGACGACCCGGTCGTCACCATGCTGCGACACTGGACCGAGCAGAACTACCCGCGTCTGGCTCTGAGATTCGCCTTCCGTCGCGCCACCGGTTTCGTGCGCGAATGTCATGGAGATCTGCATCTGCGCAACATGGCGCGGATTGACAGCCAATACCTCGCCTTCGACGGTATCGAGTTCGAGCCGGCGCTCCGCTGGATCGACATCATCTCCGACGCCGCGTTCCTGTTTATGGACCTGCAGTCCCGCGACCACCCGCGACTGGCGTGGCGATTCCTCAACCGCTGGCTGATGGTCACCGGGGACTATGCCGGTCTGGATCTGCTGGAGTGGTACGTGGTCTATCGTCACATGGTGCGGGCCAAGGTCGACGGCATCCGTCTGGGCCAGACCGGCCTCGCGGAGGAGGAAGCCGGAAATCTGCGTCGGCGAATCCATCACCATCTGGCGTTGGCCCATGCCGTCACCATGCCACGCACACCGGCACTCATCATGACCTGGGGTCTGTCCGGGTCGGGCAAGAGCTGGCTGGCCCGGCATCTGGCCCCGGTGCTGCCCGGGGTGATCGTCCGATCCGATGTCGAACGCAAGCGGATGTTTGGTGCAGGCCGTAAGGACGCGGCAACGGACCAGGGCATCTACAGCAGCAAGGCCAGCGATCTCACCTATCGGCGTCTGCGCGAACTGGCGGGCAAGGTGCTCACCAGCGGCCACCATGTCATCGTGGACGCCAGCTTTCTTGACCCCGCGCGCCGGATCCCGTTTGTCGAGCTGGCCAACCATCTTCGCGTACCCCATCTCTTTCTCCGCTGTGAGGCGGATCCGGCAACCCTTCGGGACCGGGTCCTGGCTCGGGCCCGTGATGGTGACGATCCCTCCGATGCCGGACCCGCGGTACTCGCCGCACAGCAGCAACGCTTCGGCGACCTTGCACCTGACGCAAACGCGGTCACGATCCGCACCGACTACAAGGTGGACATCGACCGCTTCGGCGACGAGATTCGCGAGCGACTGGCCAGAGCCGGACCATGAGCCTGTCGCAGCTCGCGCTGGTGGTGTTGGGTACCGGTCTGCTGCTGGGCATCGGCGGATTGCTTGCGGGGCTGGTGCTGAGCTTTCAGGCAATCGACACGCTGACCGCGGAGACCGGGATCGGTCAGATCAGCTGTGAACAGCAGTGTTTATCTGCTGATGGCTGACGACGCCCGCGACCGGGTTTTTGTCACGCCGCTCGACTTGCTGGCGCGTCCGGACAACGCGGCCGCGCGGACGGCATCGACCGACCGGCAAGACCGTCGGGCCGGCTTTACATAAGCTGTTTATTCGCCTGGGACCACGCCTTTGGCTACACTCCGAGGCGAGGAGGGGGTCCCGTGGACATCGGTCACGGGAGCTTTCCTTTTGAGCGGAAAACTCTCGGGATAATAAGAATATGTCCATCTTTGTTGACAAGGATGATCAATTTCACCACGCGCACGGTCAGCACTTTGCGGTGTCGTGTCCCTCCTGCTCTGTGCTTTCTCATATTTCGCCGGTTTCCTGGCCTCGCTTTGCCGAAATCGAACGCTTCAAACCGAACGAAGTCGGCGTGGTGTTCCGCTGTGACGCCTGCGGTGAGCCAGTATTCCTCAAATACCCGGTCAAGGCCTATCTCGAAGACCGCGTCGAATTGTCGACCAACTATCAGGAGATCGAGCGACCGCGGGAACGCTTCGACTTCACCTATCTCCCGGAAGACAGCGAGATCCTGTTCCGTGAGGCGCTGAACTGCTATTCGGCGAACTGCATGAATGCTTTTTCCAGCATGTGCCGCCGCACCGTACGTCACGTCTTCAGCGATCTCGGCGAGAGCGGGAAGATGCGGATCTACGAGCAGTGCAACGACATACGCGAGATGGCGGAAGTCGACGAGGATACATTCGACCTCGTCCGCCAGATCCTGTTCGACAGCGACGACCAGCTCGACACCCTGCCGATGCTGAACGGCTCCCAGGCCGGCGTGCTGATGGAGTTTATGCGCGACATCCTTTATCAATCCTATGTGCGCAAGGGTAAGTTGCAGCAGGCGATGATGATGCGTCGTTATCTGACGGAGGATGCCGACGTCGAGGCGCTCCCGGAAGGCAATCGCTCCACGGCTTGAATCCGCGTTGGTCACTGACGCATCCGCCCGATCGGGCGAAATCTCAGGTCCGCCCGCGTCGTCAGCCTGTTGCAGGCCTCATCAAAACCCGATTTGACGCGGATCCTGATCGAGCAGAGCCGCCATCACCGAGCGACGGTTCTCAGCCACGAATTGCAGCGTGCGCAGGATCGGGTATTGCTGAGGAACGGCGCCGCTGGCATCCGCAACCTCGCCCACCGAGGCGATAATCTCGGCGAGAAAATCCGGCAAGGTCAGCACCTCTCCGCCACCGAGCGTAGGATGGTTGAGACGACTGCCAAGACCGATTAACGCAACCTGCCGGATCGGGGCAGCTGGCTCGAAATTCCCGAGCAGCCCAGGGATGAAGCGCTGGCCCGCATCGAATCGGTCGCGGTAGCGTTTTTCCCGCTTCTCCCAGCTGTGCGCATCCATCGACGGCTCCACCTGGACCACGCGGCGCTGGCCCAGATGTACCGCAAGGATAGTCAGCTCGGTGTCGAACCCGCCGCCGGGCTTGGGGCCGACGGGGACGTTTCTGCGCACGAAGTACCCGCTGTATTCGTACCATTCCGCCGCCAGCTGCTCGAGGTAGTTGGCTGTCATGTCACGCTCTCCGGCCGGGCCGCGCCCGGCACCCTGTCTTCACCAGTGTAGCTGCCGCACCATGTTTGCCGGGTCAGGCACGCAGACAAATCGCCTAGCCAGACTCGATCCGGTCGAAGGCGTCGCGGGTCAGATTGCGCACACCGGCGGTGGTGACGACCACATTGTCCTCGATCCTCACACCGCCGCAGGGGGCGATCTCCGCCACCCGAGCCCAATTCACGCTGCGTCCCTCCATACGTTCTCGCAGCGGCGCCAGCAGCTGCTCGATCACATAGATACCCGGCTCGATCGTAAACACGTTGCCCGGCTCGACCGTGCGCAGATTGCGCAGAAACGGGTGATCCGCTGGTTGCGGGATCAGTGTGCCGGCCGGATCCGCCAGCTTGCCGCCCCGGTCGTGGACCTGGAGACCGAGATGATGTCCGAGACCATGGGGGAAGAACGCAGACGTCACACCGCTTGCGACCATGCTCTCCTCACTCATCTCGACCAATCCGAGCTGCGACAGGATGTCCGCGATGTCGTCATGGGCCTGCAGATGCAGATCCAGATAGGCCTGCCCCGGATGGATGCCGGCGATCAATTCACGCTGCGCAAGGTCCAGCGCCGACACCAGATCGGCAAACAAGCCGTCGCCAGCGGGCCAGGTCCGGGTGATATCCGCGGCATAACCGTTGCAGCCAGCCCCGGCATCGATCAGGAACGAGTGCGCAGCCGGCGGCGGACGATGATCGAAGATATCGTAATGCAGCGTGGCGCCGTGTTCGTTGACGGCGACGATGTTGTTGTATGGCAGTTGCTGCTCGTTCTGGCCTGCCGCCCGTTGGTAGGCCAGGTGGATTTCAAACTCGGAGCCACCGGCGCGCCAGGCGTCCCGGGCCGCGAGATGCGCACGGGCGGCGATCGAACTGGCGTTCTCGAGACAGGCGATCTCGTACTCCGTCTTATACACCCGATGATAATCCAGCCAGGCCGTCAGCGCGGGCGGATTGATCTGTTCGGCGCCAACCCCGGCAGGCGGTTCGCTGAACTCCCCGAGCCACGCCATCTCTGCGCGCTCCGGCGGCAAGGCGGCGATCGCGGCCTCGGCAGAAGCAACACATTCGATGTCGAAATGGGCGGTCCAAAAGCCGCTCGGCGGCGCCGGCACCACATGCCAGTAATCGCGAGGCTGGTGGCAGATCAGCCGCGGTCGTTGGCCCGGGCGGATGACGAGAAAGGAATGGGCGTGCTCACCGACGGGGACCCACTGTCGATAACGGGGATTGATCCGGAACGGCACGGTCTGATCATCTTCGAAGCGATACGCAGGCGCGCCTGATGCGACGATGGCACCCTCATGAGCAGCGGCTTCCATGGCCTGGGCGTAGTCCCGTTGCAGGCGCTGCAAATGCCTGTCGAACAAGACGCCTGTATCGGCCGCTGCATCCATGTCCCCGCCCCCATCAAAAGCCGCCCCCCGGCGTCGCGATTGAGCATAGCACGCGCGATACGGGGCCCTGTCGTCGGCCACCACCTGCGGTGCTGAGTCAGCGACGGATATCGACAAAAAAAGCGCGCCCAAAAGGGCGCGCTTCCATTACAGCGCTATGCCGATCGCTGCGGTGCGTTACTGCGCGGCACCCTCGTAGGACATGTCCGCATGCCGATGGTAGATCGTGCTCGTTGCGGATTTGATCTGAGCGTACATGGCTCCCCACATGGCGTCAGCCTTGTCCTTGCCCAAGGCCTTGGAGAGCTTGTCGTAGGCGCCCTCTTCGGGTCCTGCAAAGCCGGCCCAATTCTTCTCCGGGATCACCAGACTCATCGCCGGTACATCGCCGTCGAGCTGCCAGGTAAAGGCCCACACTTCATCCCAGCCCGCTTCACGCAGCGCGTCGGTAATGGCCTTGACCGCGGCAAAGTAGGGCCGACCGCCACCCGGTTTGAGATGATAGGTATAAACCCAAAACCACTCATAGGGTCCGGAGCCCTCGGGCCAGTTGCTGATCTCCGGCGCGAATTCCGCCAGGTGTCCGCCGTAGGTCGCCACATGAGGATCGACCGTCTCCATCCAGTGCTTCCACGCCTTTTTCGAGAACTCGCTGTCGCCATAGGCATCCAGGTCCGCGTAGGAGTGCCCCGCGCTGCGTATATACCAGGCGCCCAATCCATCGCCGGTGACCGTGTGGTAGGTGTTCCAGCCCCAGGGATCCTTGTGCTCGACCCGCCAGGCATTGTGGGCCTTCATGGCCTCTTCCAGTTTGTCGTCCATCCCGGGCTTGGGCGTCACCACCCACATCCTGGCCAGGTTCGGATCATCGGCGCTGAAAGCCGCGAGCGGCGCGAGCATCAACCCGGCGACCGCCAGCAGGGCGAGCGCCATTTTCTTGTAGTGCATTGTTCTTCCCCCAACTGCGCCGCGGGGATGGTGGCGGAATTGCCCCACCCGGGCGGCGGTCACGGAACTATAGACCGTTGCACGGGATTTTCTAGCCGCGTCGCAGCATCGATGTTGACGGTACGGCGTGGCTTTATCGGCCGGTCATACGGCTGCCGGCCGCCTTGCCGGTTCCGGCCACGGTAAAACGACAGACATGGGGCATGGCGATACTGCCCATCAACAGTTCGTCTCCAAAACGATTGACGCTGGTGATGGAAAAACACCGGCCCGTGTCGTCCTGAAGACTCTCGCGCACCCGACCGGCGGCATCCACGGCGATCACCCAGCCTAGCGGCGGCAGCTCGATCTTGCGCCAGCGCGCGGGCAGCCGCTGCAACAGCGTGCGCAGCCAGGGTCGATCGGCGAGGTGCTCGATAGCAACCTGCCGTGGTGAGGGCAAGGCGATCCAGAACAGCTCGCCATCAAAGGACAGGTTGTCCGGATAGCCGGGCAGACCCTCGAGAAAGATATCCGTCTGCCCCTGGTCCGGCCCCTTTAACCAAAGCCGGGTCGTGCGCGCGGTCAGGGTCTCATTGACCAGGACGAAACTGTCATCGGGGCCGAGAGCGACGCCGTTGGCGAACATCAGCCCGTCGAGGTGGACGGTGAGATTGCCACTGGTCGGTTCAAAACTGAGTAGCCGGCCGGTACCGCGCCCCTCCCAAAAATCCAGCTCCCAGTGATGCACGTCGAAACGCCGGGAGGCATCGCTAAACCAGATGGTGCCGTCCGCGGCGATATCCAGATCGTCCGGAAACAACATCGGCACACCCTCGATCTCGCGTACCAGTACCTCGATCTCACCGCCGGGGTCGATCGCCAGCAATCCGGCTAACGCATCGGCCACGATCAACCGACCGACATGATCAAACTGCAGACCCAGGGGCCGACCCCCGGTATCGGCATACACTGACCAGCCGTCGTCATCAAAGCGGAGGATGCGTCCGTCGAGCATCCCGGCGTAGTAGGCACCGTCCGGACCGAGCGCCACATCCTCCGGGCCGGTGCCGGCACCTTCGAGCAGGATGGCCGAGCGATCCAGTGCCTGACGTGCGTCAAACAAGGGATCCTGGCGGTCGGGCCCTGGTTCCCATACGACCGGATCGATCGGCACCGGCCAAAACAGCAGATAGGCCGATCCGGCCAGCAGCACAGCCACGACCAGAGTGCGGATCATGCCCCGGGAGTCCCGAAAATGCCGTCGTCTGCAAGACGACTCCATCGAGGCGGTCGCGCCGCCGCCGCGACCGACAGAAGGGTCGGCGACAAAAACCCTCACCGGGATATCCCTGAACAACGCGTCACGTTCATAGACCAAGCCGTTCTTCGTCGCGACCCCGGCCGAGCGGTCGTTATGGTGCTCGATAAACGAAACGATCCGCCGCAGA
>Ga0209456_10001224_pt1 | contig 12636 bp, 7 predicted proteins | sample COG_11_FD_184755 | JGI IMG/M metagenome (GOLD analysis project Ga0209456, IMG submission 184755) | Pelagic marine sediment microbial communities from the LTER site Helgoland, North Sea, for post-phytoplankton bloom and carbon turnover... | ecosystem: Environmental > Aquatic > Marine > Neritic...
CGAACCGGATGATCCCGCCTTCCGTGGCGATTACATCTTGATGGCGCACCGCGAGGGCCGCGCGAGCATGTTCTTCGACCAGTTCCGCCCCGGCGGCCCCGAACCGCAGAAGCGCCCCCGCCTCGCAGCAACGATCGACGATCTGGCGCCCGAGCAGGTGACCATCACCTATGAGCCCGGAGCCAAGCGAGCCTGGATTCCCAGCGCCGAAGTCCCAGCGATCATCCGCCTCGGCATCGGCATCGACGGGGACCCGACGCAAAGCTACCTATTCGACGCTGGCACGCTCTTCGTGTCCGGGCTCGATATGGGCCGTAGCAATCGGGATATCCGATTCGATCCACGTCCGGGGCGAAACCTCGCCTACATCGTCTCGCGGTCGCCGGAGGCCCTTGTCGTTGCCCGAAGCGATGTCGCAGGTGGAGACCTCAGCATGGTCGCTCAAATTCCGACCTGCGGGGATCCTTCGCGCGTCCAAATCGCCGAGGTCCCGGCGCGAGACGACACCGTGGTCCTCGCCTTCGTGAGCTGCTTCCTATCGCGCAATGTCCAAGTCATCGACACCGACTTGTTTCAGGGGCTCACGATCTTGACTAACATCAGCGGCGCCTTCGAGTTCGTGATCGATGCGCCGCGCCGTCTCATGTACATCGCCGACTTCAGCACCTCGGTGATTCGCGTGGCCGATCTCCAGCCCATCATCGACTGTCTGGAGTCGACGAGCGCCGATGAGGCCAAAGAGTGCGCGCCGAAGCTCATTGGTCTGGTCGGCCTGCCACAACCGGTATCGGAGCTGCCTCGATGACGCGTGTCCTCGTAATTTCGCTCGCGGCCTGCGCGCTCCTCGTCTCGTCTTGCAGCAGCGGCGCGAACAACGTTGTCCTCGCGTCCTTGAATCGCTCCGCAAAGCTTCAGTTTTTGTGCGCCGACATCGAGCTGGTCGGCGGCAACCAGTTCGTTCTCAAAGCGCTGCTGCCCTCCGGACTCTGCGACGGGGAGACCGTGGTAGCTCCCGAGATCGTCCCTGAGTTCCTCGGCGCAGTGACCCAGATCGAAAGTGGAGAGGTCGCAGTCGTCAACTTCACCCGAGGTTTCATCTTCAACACGAGCCGCACCATACCGGGGGTGACCGCGGTCACGGTGGACGAGCAACCGACGGGCATCCAAGTCTCGCCGTTCCAGCCCGACTACACCTTTTTGACTAGCTTCAGCTCGAAGAGCCTTCAGGCCATCCCGACCGAGGCGCTCATCACAGGCAGCGCGGAGCTACCGACGCCCGAGCCGCAGCGCTTCGACGCAGGGCCCACCGACCTGGTCTTGCATGAACTCGCGCTGAGCGTTCTCATCACGAACGACGACGGCCAGGTCACCGGCGCCGAATCGGCCGTCGTCTACCGCTACCTCTATGCGGCACTCCCGGAGCTCGGTGCGGTGGCTCAGGTCGAAGTGACGATCGACCCCGTCTCCGGCGCGCAGATCCTCGGCGACCCCGTTCTACTGCCACTTGACACCATGGGCTGCCCGGTGGACCAAATCCCACCGCCGGACTCTGACGGCAACGACTACAACCGGATTTGCCCGCAAGACTTCATGGACCGCAACGACCCGGCGGCTCGGGTGATCAAGACCGTCACCACGACGCAACCTTGCTCCGAGGGTCCGGCCGCGGGCCCGCGCCCCGTCGCGCTGACCATCGATCGCGGCGTGGAACAGGGCACCGCGTCTCAGTCGGGCACAGGCGACGATAGCGACGACGTCTTGCTCGTCGCGGACGCCAATCAGCCGTTCATCCATCGATTCGCGCTCGGCCCAGACGGCGTGACGCCCTTGGATCCAATCATCACCGGAACACCGACCTCCGAAATCGACGTGACCCCGCTGGTGCCGGCCAGCTCCGCACGCGACGACCAAGCAGCGACCCAACGCTACCTCTACGCCGTGAGCGCCATCGACAGCAGCCTCCTGGTGGTCAACTACGCCGAGGACCCCGAGGGCACGCCTGAGGAGGAAAAGACCTTTGGCGCCGTGCTTCCGGTCCTGGCCGGAGTTTCGGCGCGGGCGAACGAAGAGAACGTCGAATCTCGCGATCGCGTTCGCTTCGCGTTTGCAAACGTACGCGCGATCGAAGTGGTCACGCCGTCTTACGAGCTCGAGGACGACCCCAACGGCCCCGGCATGCAGGTCCCCGAAAGCGACATCTGCGACCCAAGGGACGGGAACGAGTTCGCCCTGGCCCAGAGCGCGAGCAACATGCGAGGCGTCTTCTTGGCCGTGAGCCTGTCGGACGGCACCATGTTTTTCCTCGACATCTACGACCTGAATGCGCCGTGCAGAGGCGGGTCGGGTAACATCGCCTGCACACTTGCGGAAACGGGTCCGGACCGTCTGGCGAGTATCCGTCGGCACCGGGACCGATTCGGGTTCACGCCCGCGACGGCTACGGTCGTTGCGATCGAAGGCAGCCCATCGCTTCAGTTCAATTCGGCGCCTGGGAGGCTGGACGAAACGACAGGGACCGCGCAGAGCTCGGACGGCCCGGGGCTGGAGTTCATCAACTGCCCGCCCACGACGAGCATCGACGCCCAGGGCATGACACGCGTCGGTTCCTCGATGATCAACGTCTTCGGCGCGCCCTCTGCCGGGTCTGCAGCCGATGCGCTGATCTGCGCATCGTCGCAGGTTTGGAGCAGCTTCTCGCAGGGCTGGGATGCACGTTGGGAAGGTTTGATCCCCAACTCCGAGGGGGGGCTCGGGCTCTTTGCCGACGAGAATCTCGGCGGCACGGAGCAGGGCAACTGGTTCCAAGCGGGCGACGTGCCCTTCTGCCGGGTCGGCGTGCTGGGCACACAGCCGGCGGACGCCGCGCTCGTCGAATCCTATGTTGGAGACCGGCTCGTCATCACGGGCGACCTGCCGCCGAGCACCCGCGACGACCCCGCTTGCGAGGACTTCCAAGACCTGATGGACGACCTCGACGAACGTCAGGTTTGGTTCCCCATCCTCCGGGCCTTCAACAATGAGCTCGAGATCGGGGAGTCGGAAAACACCAACAGGTACACCCTCGCCGAAGTCCGAGCGTGCTTCCCGGAGTTCACGCAATACCAAATCCACACGCAGGATGCGTACACCGTAACCGGTACCGCATCGGGCTTCATCAACCGGGTCATTCCCGGCGAGGACGAAGAGTGCGTTCTAGACCCGAGTCGACCGGTCGATCTACCGACGGGCGACGGCGATTTCGTGGATGTGGACACCTATCTCTCGGGGCGCGCCTTCGCGAGCAAACAGTACATCAATCCCCTGGTGAGCTTTCAGATCGGCCCGTTTCCGCCCGATGCAGGTGATCCAATCCCGGACGCCACCGTTCTAAATTTCAGCATCAGCAATCAGTTCGGGAGGCTGGCCCTCGACACCAGCGCAGGGTTCATTTCGCTGCCCTCCTCGATGCTGTTTGCCCCGCAGCAAGACGAGCTCTACTTCGTGGACTTGGAAGCCGGGGTCCGGCGCATCGTTTTTTCTCCGCTTAACATCGTCCAGACTTTTGAGTAGACCCGATTCATGGGGGTAGCTGGGACGGCGCGAAAGAAAGACCACAGCCCGGTCATGCGCCAGTTTCTGCGCGCCAAGGGGCAGCATCCCGACGCGATCGTCTTCTTTCGGCTCGGAGACTTCTACGAGATGTTCTACGAGGACGCGGTCCGGGCCGCTGGCATCCTCGATATCGCGCTGACCTCCCGGGGGACCGACCCTGACGGAAACAAGATCCCCATGGCCGGCGTGCCGCACCACGCGGCGGCCGGATATCTCGCCGGATTGCTCCGTCACGGGGAGAAGGTGGCGATTTGCGAACAGATAGCCGAGCCTTCGAGCGCTCGTGGCGTCGTGCCGCGCGAAGTGGTTCGGGTGGTCACGCCGGGCCTCTGCCTCGAGCCCGACGCCCTCGACGCACGGGCGGAAAACTTCCTGGTCGCCGCGACTCGGGACGGAGGCGTGGCGGCGCTCGAGCTGTCGACCGGCACGCTCAGAGCCTGCGTCCTCGAGCTCGGCCCGCAATGGGTGGGCGAGCTCGTGCGCCTCGATCCCGCCGAAGTGCTCCTCGAAGCAGGGGCTCCCGAGCTCGAAGCGCTCTGCAAACAGTGTCTGCCCAAGTCGGCGATGCGATGCGTGCAGCTAGGGCCTGACGCCGAGCGTTTGAATGAATGGCTGAGCGCCGAGCAGGCCGCCGAGCTCTCGAGCGAAGCACCCGCGGCCCGGGCCGCGTCGCTGGTGCTCGACTACGCGAAGAAGCACAAGGCCGACTCACCGATCCACACGGCCACACTGTACGCTGCAGGCGACCGCCTGGTCCTCGACGATGCGGCGGTCCGCAATTTGGAGCTCGTACGCACCCTGGACGGCGAGCGTCGGGGCTCGCTTCTCCATCTGCTCGACGAAACCAAGACGCCGATGGGCGCACGGGCGCTTCGCTCGCGCCTGCTCGAACCGCTGACCGACATCGAGCGCATCCGGCGGCGCCATGATGCCGTGGAGCTCTTTTTCGCCGACGCGCGCAGCCGCGATCAGGCCAGGGCGCGACTCGCGGAAATCGGTGACATCGAGCGGCTTGCGGTGCGCACTGCGGTCAGCCTTGCGACGCCGCGAGACCTGGGCGTGATTCGAAACGGCCTCGCCAGCGCCGCTGCGCTTCATCGAGAGCTCTCCGCGCGCCCCGGCAGCGCGCTCGATGACTCGATGGCGTCGCTCGAAGGGGTGGACCTTTGCACGGACGTGCTCGCCCTGCTGCAGGCTGCCTTGGTCGACGAGCCTCCGGCGATCGAAAGGCAGGGCGGCATTTTTGCCGACGGTCACCTCGCCGAGCTCGACGAGCTTCGAAAACTGTCGACGACGGCCAAAGACATCGTCCTCGACCTCGAGCGGCGCGAACGAAAGCGCACTGGCATCGGTTCACTCAAGATCAAGTTCACCCGAGTCTTCGGGTACTACATCGAGATCACCAAGTCCAAGCTCGACGCCGTCCCCGACGACTACGTTCGCAAGCAGACCATCGCGAACGGCGAGCGATTCATCACGGCCGAGCTCGCAGAGCTTCAAGACCGCATCCTGCACGCCGACGAACGTTCCCGCGCCCTCGAGTCGGCGGCGTTCCTGGACTTGCGCAAAGCGATTGGCGAGGAGGCGCCGCGTCTTCACCGGCTGGCCCGGGTCATCGCCACCATCGACACGAGCGCCGCGCTGGCGGAGGTCGCACAGCGCCGCGGCTATGTCCGTCCCGACATCGACTCCAGCCGGACGCTCCTTCTCGAAGACAGCCGCCACCCCACCGTCGAATGCTACGCCGCCAAGGACGGTTTCGTGCCCAATACGATCGAGCTAGACCCCGAGGCCACGCGCTTCATGCTGCTGACCGGACCGAACATGTCAGGGAAGTCGACCGCCATGCGTCAAGCCGCGCTGGCGGTGATCATGGCCCAAGCAGGGGGGTTCGTCGCCGCCAAGAGCGCCCGGATCGGCATCGTCGATCGCGTCTACACGAGGGTCGGGGCGAGCGATCACCTCGCTCGCGGTCAGAGCACCTTCATGGTCGAGATGATGGAAGCGTCCGCCATCCTCCGTGGCGCGACCGAGCGGTCGTTCGTAATTCTAGACGAGATCGGGCGCGGCACGAGCACCTATGACGGCCTGGCGATCGCCTGGGCGGTGGCCGAGCACCTTCACGACGCAACGCGTTGCCGTACGATCTTTGCGACCCACTATCACGAACTTTGCGAGCTTGCCGATCGCCTCGAGAGGGCAGCCAACTTCAACGTCGCGGCAAAAGAGCACGATGACAGCATGGTTCTGCTCCATCAGCTCGTCCCCGGCGGCTCGAATCGAAGCTATGGCCTCGCTGTTGCTAGGCTCGCAGGCGTACCCCCGGTCGTGTTGGCCCGCGCGAAAGCAAAGCTGAAGGAGCTCGAGGCGCGAGGCGAGGCCAGCACCGCGCCTCAGATGCCGTTGTTCGATCCGGCGCCGCCACCTCGGTCCGAAGTCGAAGCTACCTTGGAAGCGCTCGACATCGAACGGATGACCCCGGTCGATGCACTGGTGACACTGGCTCGCCTCCGCGACCTTGCGCGCCGGGACGACGCGTAGCGAAGCGCCGCGGACGGTATACCTCCGGTGAAGGGGCTGTTACCATCGGCGCCATGGACGATCGTCTTGGCCGGATCACCGCAGCGCTCGAAGAGGCGGACCGGCAACTGGTGAACGCTCTCAACGCGCGCGCGCGAGCGATTCGCGAATACACCGCACTGCGCGAAGACGCTGGAAACGAACCGCTTCGACTGCCGAAGAAGGCGGCGGTCATCGACAGCGCGCGAGCCCTCGCCGAGGAGTTCCCGGCGTCCAGCATAGAGCCCGTTTTTCGAGAAGTCCTGTCCGCGTGCACCGAGCTGATCACACCCGACGTCGTCGCGTATTTCGGCACACCGGGCGACCTCGCGCATGCAGCCGCCCGCGACTACTTCGGTCACGCACCGAGCTTTCGCCCGACCGAGTCGGTCTCCGCCGTTCTGGAATCGGTCCTGCATGGCCATGCGACGTTTGGCGTGGTCCCACTCGAAACATCGACCGACGGAGCGATTACCGCGACGCTCAAGGGCCTGGTGGACACCGATGCCAAGCTCTGCGCAGAGCGCGTCGCGCCGCTTCGCTACCAGCTGCTGTCGCAGTCCGGCGACCCGGCTCAGGTGATCAAGATCTACGGCTCGGCGCCAGCCATCGCAGCCTGCGAGCGGCAGCTGCGCTCACGCTACCCGGACGCGATCCTCGTCGACGTGCAGTCCGGCGAGGCCGCAGCGCTCTTTGCCAGCGGCGACGACCAATCCGCAGCGCTCGGCTCCCCGCTTCTCAAAGAGCTCCACGGCCTCGCGCTCATCGAGGACCGACTCGAAGACGACTCCAACGTGATCACGCGTTTTGGCATCGTGGGCAATCGCCTTCCATCCCGTACCGGCAAAGACCGCACCTTCGTCGCCGTGGCGCCCGGTGACGAACCTGGCGCGCTCCACCGGGCTCTGAAGCCCCTGGCCGACCGCGAAATCAACCTCACCCGTATCGAGTCGCGCTCTTCGACCGGAACCCAATGGCGACACGTGTTCTTCCTCGAGATGGACGGTCACATTACCGACCGCGCGATCCTCACCGCGGTCGAGGAGCTGCGCCGCATCTCCCGTTATGCCAAGGTCATCGGAAGCTATCCTCGATTGAGCTGACCGAACCACATGAGCGACCTCGCGGCACCCCACATCCTCGCGCTGACGGCGTACGAGCCCGGCAAACCCGAAGACGAGCTCCGGCGAGAGCTCGGCATCGACGACGTCGTGAAGCTCGCTTCGAACGAGAACCCCTACGGTCCGTCGCCGAAGGCCCTCGAGGCCTTGCGCGACGGCGCCCTGCAGCTCGAGCGTTACCCCGACCCCCGAGGCTACGCGCTGCGTGAGGCGCTTGCGGCCCATCACGGCGTACCTTCGGAACAGCTCTGTCTCGGGAACGGCTCGAACGAGCTCATCGACTTGATCTGCCGCGTCGTTGCGAGCCGCGGCGATCACGCGGTCTTCGGGCACCCGTCGTTTCCCTGCTATCGAATTGGATCGGTCGCCCAGGAGCTGCGCTTCACCGCCGTCCCGCTTCGCGACGACCTCCACTGGAACGTCGACGATCTACTCGACGCCGTGACCCCCGAAACCAAGCTTCTCTTCGTCTCGAACCCGAACAACCCGACCGGCGCCTACATCGCCAAGCGAGAGCTCGAGCGGCTCCTGCGTTCGCTGCCGAAGCGCGTCCTCGCGGTCATCGACGAAGCCTATGTCGAGTACGCGGATGCGGACGACTTCGCCTCGGCAACCGAGCTGCGGGACACGCGCGCGCGGCTGGCGATTCTTCGAACCTTCTCGAAAGCCTATGGGCTCGCTGCGCTCCGCGTCGGCTACGTGCTTGGAACGACGGAGCTCGTCTTCGATCTCAACCGTCTGCGAGCCCCGTTCAACGTCGGCACGCCGGGCCAGCTCGCCGCCACCGCCGCTCTCGGCGACCGGCCGCATCTGCGAAGGAGTGTCGAAGCCACGGTCCGCGACCGCCGCAGGCTCGCCGAGGCGCTAGAGGCAGCGGGGCTCCGCGTCGCGCCAAGCCAGGGCAATTTCGTCTTGGTCAACGTCCAAAAGGCGGGCAGGGCGGTCTACGAAGACCTGCTCCGCGAAGGGGTGATCGTGCGCGCCATGGGCCCGCCACTTCAATCCTGGATTCGCGTCACCGTCGGCAAGCCCGAGGAGAACGAGCGCTTTCTCCATTCGCTCGCGCGCGTGCTAAAGGGGTCGCGTGTCTAGTCACGCGTCGAGCGGGGTCAAAAAGCGCTATCGCGTCCGCCGTTCGGGGCCGCTTCGCGGCAGCGTCCAGGTGCCTGGCGACAAGTCGATCGGCCATCGCAGCCTCATCTTCGGCGCGCTGGGACGCGGCCGCTCCCGCATCACCGGCCTGTCCGAAGGCCTGGACAACGCGGCGACACGCCAGGCGTTCCGCTCGATGGGCGTTGCCGTCGAAAGCACGAACGAAGCCACCACGGTGCAGGGCGTCGGCCTCCACGGGCTTCGAATGCCCGGTGACGTGATCGACTGCGGCAACTCCGGCACGACGATGCGGCTGCTGGCCGGCCTCTTGAGCGGCCAACGTTTCGGCACGCGCATGGTCGGCGACGAGTCGCTCACGCGCCGCCCGATGGGCCGCGTCATCAAGCCGCTGCGCGCCAGGGGCGCCCATATCGCAGGCAGCGCAGGGGCCAAGCCCGACGAGCTCTACCCACCGATCTCCATCGCCCCCTTGGTCGAGGGCGAGGCCCTTCAGGGCATCGAGTACGCGATGCCCATCGCCAGTGCCCAGGTGAAGAGCGCGCTCCTTCTCAGCGGCCTCTACGCGGGCGCCCCGACGGCGATCGAGGAGCCCGTGCTCTCCCGCGACCATACCGAACGCATGATGCTCGCCCTCGGCGTCCCCCTCCAAACCGCCGGTGCCTCGGTCGTTCTGGACCCGAACCTCGAATGGGCCGGAGGTTGGGAGCCCTTCGACTGGCATGTGCCCGGGGATCCATCGAGCGCCGCGTTTCCGCTTCTCGCTGCCGCGATGGTGCCGAGCAGCCAAGTGAGCGTGAGCGACGTGTGCGTGAATCCGACGCGCACGGGCCTCTTCGATTGGTTGCGTTTGCTCGGTGCGAACGTCTCGCACCGATCGAGCGGACATGGCGCAGGCGATGAACCGATGGCGGAAATCACCGTCGGGCACCGCGCCGTTCGAGGCTCCGTCGCGGGCGGCGAGCTGATCGTCCGCATGATCGACGAGATCCCCGCGGTCTGCGCTTTGGCCGCCGTGTCCAAGGGCCAGACCGAGATTCGGGACGCCAGCGAGCTTCGCGTCAAAGAGAGCGACCGCATCGCCACGATGGCGCGGGTCCTCCAAGCCTTTGGCGTCCCATGCGAAGAGCTTCCCGATGGCATGATCATCACCGGGGGCGCTCCGCTCTACGGCGCGACGATCGAAAGCCGGGGCGACCACCGCATCGCCATGTCCGCGGCGTTGCTCGGGCTCTTGGCCGAAGGCGAGTCGGTGATCGAGGGGGCCGAGGCGGTCGACACCAGCTTCCCGGGCTTCGTGGCGCTCATGGGATCGCTCGGAGCAGACATCACGGAGGAAACCCAATGACCCGACCGCGCCCTGTCATCGCCATCGACGGCCCCGCCGGCGTGGGAAAGAGCACAACCGCTCGCGTTCTTGCGCAGCGCCTCGGCTACACCCTGGTCGACACGGGCGCCCTCTATCGCGGCGTTGCGCTCGCCGCCCGCGACCGGGGCATCGCCTGGGACGACGAAGCCGCCGTCGCGGCCGTCGCCGTTGAGGCGGACCTTGGCTTTGCGCCGCAAGACGACGGAACGCCACGACTTTTGATCGACGGCAAAGATCGGGCGGACGAGATTCGAACCCCGGAGATGTCCGCCGGCGCGAGCCAGGTGAGCGCCTATGGGGGCGTCCGCCGCGCCTTGCTCGAGATGCAGCGCGATCTGGGCCGCGAGGGCGGAGTGGTGCTCGAGGGCCGCGACATCGGCACGGTGGTCTTCCCGGATGCCCAGGTGAAACTCTTTCTAACCGCCTCCGCCGAAGAGCGAGCCCGGCGGCGGGTCGAGGACCTCCAAAACCGCGGCACCGACGCCGACTACGACCAGATTCTGGCCAAAATCAGGTCCCGCGACGAGGCGGACTCCACCCGCGCCATCGCTCCCCTGCGCCCCGCCGAGGACGCCGTCATTCTCGACAGCACCAGCCTCGACCTCGAATCGGTGGTCCAACACGTGCTCGAGCTCGTCCAGGCCTGCAATTGACACCCCCAAACTCCCCTGCTACCCAGGCACTCCCCTGCATTTCCGGGGGTCTTCGGAGGCCCGGCCAGGTGTGCCGCGCTCTGACGAACGCACCGGAAGCAGCGAATATTACATGACCGAAACCACACAAATTCAAAACGAAACCCCCAACCCCGAGAGCTTCGCGGCTCTTTTTGAAGCCTCGGCCACCCGAACAGACGCACTCCGCGAAGGCGACATCGTCGCTGGGACGATCCTGAAAGTCGGCAAAGACTCGGTCGTCGTCGACATCGGATACAAGTCCGAAGGCGTCATCTCGCTTCACGAGTTCATCAACGCCGAAGGCAACATCTCGGCAACCGCCGGCGATGCCGTCGACGTGCTGATCGAATCCAAGGAGAACGAAGACGGCCTCGTCATGCTCTCCAAGGAGAAGGCGGACAAGCTCAAAGTCTGGGATGAAATCAGCGCCGCGTGCGAGCGCGACGAACTCATCGAAGGGACGATCACCCAGCGCGTGAAGGGCGGCCTCGCCGTGACCATCCGCGGCGGCGTGAAGGCCTTCCTTCCGGGCTCGCAGGTCGACCTCCGGCCGGTCCGTAACTTGGATCGCCTTCTCGGTCAGACCTTCCAGTTCAAGGTCATCAAGTTCAACAAGAAGCGCGGCAACATCGTGCTCTCGCGTCGCGTGCTTCTCGAGAAGGAGCGCGACCGTCTCAAGGAAGCCACCCTCGAGAACCTTCAAGAGGATCAGGTCGTCACCGGCACCATCAAGAACATCACCGAGTACGGTGCGTTCGTGGATCTTGGCGGCATCGACGGCCTGCTCCACATCACCGACATGAGCTGGGGCCGGGTCAATCACCCGTCCGAGGTCTTCGAGGTAGGTGACGAGGTCACCGTCAAGGTGCTCAAGTACAATGCCGACACCGAACGTGTTTCACTGGGCCTCAAGCAGACCATGGAAGACCCATGGAATGTCGCGACCGATCACTACGTCGCCGGCAAGAAGGTCAAGGGCAAGGTCGTGTCGCTCACCGATTACGGCGCCTTCATCGAGCTCGAGCAGGGCGTCGAGGGCCTCATCCACGTCAGCGAAATGACCTGGGCCAAGCCAAAGCATCCGTCGAAGGTGCTCGAGGTAGGCCAGGAGGTCGAGTGCGTCGTTCTCGACCTCGACGCCCAGAACAAGCGCATCAGCTTGGGCCTCAAGCAGCTCGAGCCCGACCCCTGGACGGTCTTCACGCAGAAGTACAACCCAGGCGACATCATCCAGGGCCGCGTTCGCTCGATCACCGATTACGGCGTCTTCGTCGGCATCGAGGACGGCGTCGACGGCATGGTCCACAAGTCAGACCTCAGCTGGACCCAGCGCATCAACAACCCGGCCGACATCTACCGCAAGGGCGACGAGGTCGAGGCGATAATCCTTTCGGTCAACCACGACGACCGCAAGGTCAGCCTCGGCATCAAACAGCTCTACGAAGACCCCTGGGTCTTCGTGCCCGAACGCTACCCCGAAGGCACCGTCATCGAGGTTCGCTCGACCGGCGCCGACGAGTACGGCATCCACGTCGAGCTCGAGCGTGGCGTCGAGGGTGTGATTCCGCGCGGCGAGATCAGCGCCGACCTCAGCCAGGAGCCGACCGAGATCGTCAAGACCGGCGACATCGTCAAGGCTCAGGTCATTCGCCTCGACGACGACGAACGCACCATCACGCTCTCGCTCCGCGCGGCTGAGGGCCAAGACGTGAACCAGGTCGCACGCCCCGAAGAGGCGCAGAAGCGCGTCGCACCGCGCAAAGTCGGCCCAAGCCTCGGCGGCGCGCAGGCAACGCTCGGCGACGCGCTGAAGGACAAGCTCGGAGCGTTTGCGATCGCAGCGAGCCCGGACGCAGACGGCGAAGAGGCCCCCGCGGAGGCCGAAGAGGCTTCGTCGGACGAGCCCGCCGAAGAAGAGACGACCGAGTAGGGGGTTTGGCCTGAGAGGCCAACCACATGCAGACGCGGGCCCGCTGCTCTTCGATGAGCCGGGCTCGACGTCGTTTGGGGTGGGGACCCGAGACCGGGTCCGGAAACGGGACCGGGTCCGGAAACGAAGCCGGGACCGGGGTTGGACTCGGGACCGGGACCGGGACCGGGACCGGAAACGAGGCCGGGTCCGGGGTTGGACTCGGGACCGGGACCGGGATCGGACTCGGGACCGGGATCGGACTCGGGACTGACACTGAGGCTGACGCTGCCGCGGATGTGG
>Ga0209456_10001225_pt1 | contig 12631 bp, 6 predicted proteins | sample COG_11_FD_184755 | JGI IMG/M metagenome (GOLD analysis project Ga0209456, IMG submission 184755) | Pelagic marine sediment microbial communities from the LTER site Helgoland, North Sea, for post-phytoplankton bloom and carbon turnover... | ecosystem: Environmental > Aquatic > Marine > Neritic...
TCTCGGTCTGGGCCCCTTCGAGCGCCACGTCGAACCCAGTTGCCTCGAGCAACAAGCCTCCCCCGGCGAGCGCAGCAGCCATTCCGAGCTTGACCACCCACCAGTAGATCGACCCGAACATCCCTTCCCGGCGCTCGTTTGTTTCGAGCTCATCGAGGTCGACCACGTCCGCGATCATCGAACCCATCAGGGTGAAGAGCCCGCCGAGGCCAAACGCCATCAAAGGAGCAGGCAAGAGGAGCAGCAGTGGATAGTCCGGGTCGTAGCAGACCCACTTCAGGAGGTAGCCGACGACGGAGACACCAGTCGCGACGAAGAACGCACGGCGTTTGCCAATTTTCGTTGCAAGCCAGGTGACGAGGACGATGACGAAGAACGTGCCGACCGCAGATAGGGTGCCCGAGTAACCCACATACTCCGCGCCCAAGACCTTATCGCCCGCGAAGACGTAGTAGATGATGACGTAGAACTGAAACGACGAGATCAGCATGAACCCATTGAATACCAAGAAGGTCGCGCCGCAGAGCTTCAGAAACGGCCGGAAGCGGAGAGTCGCCGCGAAGCCTTTGAAGAAGTCGAGCATGCTGGCAACGAGTGGGCTTCTTTCGGTCCTCCGCTTCTGTCGGTCGGCTCGCTCGGCCTCGTAGAGGTGGGCCACGGCGTCGGCGCGGTAGGGCTCCTTCAAGAAGATCGCCGGCAGGATGCCCACGGCAATCGTCAGCACGCCGATGAGGATGGCGAGCCCCGCCGCTCCCTCCACCATGTTGTCGAAAAACCCCTCGTACTGCATGAAGAGTAGGAACCAAGGCGAGACGACGTAGGCCAGCTGGCTGAAGAAGTTCTGGACCCCCATCAGCCGGGTGCGCTCGTGATAGTCGGGCGTCAGCTCGAATCCGAGTGCGACCCAGGGCGTGGCAAAGACCGTGTAGGCTAGGTAGAAGACCAACGAGACAGCGAGGAAGTACCCAAAGTAGAAGCCCTCGCTTCGTCCTTCGGGCAGCTGCCAAAGCACGGCGAAGAGGACGCCTGCGGCAATCGCGCCGACGAAGATGTACGGCCGCCGCCGTCCCCACTTCGAGCGTGTGTGGTCGGAGATGTAGCCCATCAATGGGTCGGTAAAGGCATCGGTAAGCCGTGGTAGCGCCCCGAGCAGGCCCACGAGCCACGGGCTCATCCCGAGCCCGAGGTTCAACACGATTACCATGCCGCCACTTGCGGCAGCGAGGAGGTTGTTGACGAAGCCACCCAAGCCGTAAATCAGCTTGTGCGGAACCGAGACGCGATCTTCAGGCGCAGTCTCGTAGCGCTTCGCCTTGGAATCAGTCACGGGGCACGCTCGTAGACACGAACCCAGTCGACCAACATCTCTGCCGGGAAAAGCGTTTCGTCCACCGGTCCGCCCGCTCGACCCGGCTCGATCGCGAGGTTCAACAGCAAGAAGAACTCGTTGCGGAAGACCCACTCGCCGTCCAGCCCGGTGACGTTGGCGCTGCGGACGATGCTGTAGACCTCGCCGCCCACGACCACGCTACGCTTGACCTCGCCGTCGAGCCAGAATGTGATCCGAGACGGATCCCACTCCACCGCGAAAACGTGGAAGTCGTCGGCGAACGCCTCGCCTTCGGGCAGGTCGACCCAGTTTGTTATCGATTCACCGCCGGAGTACCCCGGCCCGTGCACACTGCCTTCCACCCGCCCGGGCCGATCCCCGTAGTGCTCCATGATGTCGATCTCACCGCAGCCCGGCCACGGCACCTCATCGATGTTCGCGCCCAGCATCCAGAACGCGGGCCAGAAGCCTCGACCTGGGGGCAGCTTGATGCGCGCCTCGAGCCGACCGTACTTCTGTTCAAACCCACACTCCTCGACGCCTTCGCCGCCGGCGTCCGCTTGGCCGCCAGCGCCCGCTTGGCCGGCGGCGCCCGCTTGGCCGCCAGCGCCCGCCTGGCCGCCGGCGCCCGCTTGGCCGCCAGCGCCCGCTTGGCCGCCAGCGCCCGCTTGGCCGCCGGCGCCCGCTTGGCCGCCGGCGCCCGCTTGGCCGCCGGCGCCACCTGCACCGCCAGCGCCACCTTCACCGCCGGCACCGTCGTCGCAGACTCGAACCTGCGTCTTGATGCGCGCCGAGGTGATGTTGCCGTTTCGAGGGGGCGGGCCGCAGTTCCCGGAGCACCGTGCGGTGATGACGAGATTGCAGCCATCGACCCGAACATTGTCCGGGGAATCCGTGTAGAGCTGCCATTCACCGTTGCCCCATCCGGGGTCGATGTCTTCGGGGCCGTAGCCGGTCTCGATCGTCCACAGCTCGGACGAAGGCAATGTATCCGGAGACACGGGCTTAATCGTCACGTCGTCAAAATAGGCGTCGACTGCGCAGCTTTCGACGTCGTCGCACTCTGCCTTCAGCTGTAGCGTCACCCCGCCGCTGACGTCATCGCCTGTTATGACGGTGTAGCAGTAGGTGACCCATTCAGAAGTCGGCGCGAGCGGGCCGCCACCGAGTATTTCCGTCTTTGACGGGCTGCCATCGCCATTCACCTCTGAGAAGAGCTCGGCAACCACTCGGCCCCCCTCGAGGGCCGACCCCCGAACGGCGAACTGGACGGCGACTTCACCATTGGGCTCCACCGTTCCGATGCCAATTCTCTCTTGCTTGATGAGCGGGTTCCCCCCCCGACGGGCAACCACGTTGCCGGACCAAGACCCTGAGTTGGCCTGCGCCATCGTAGCCTCGCAAGACCCGTTGGGGGGGTCACAAGACACCGTCCAACCGTCGAGCGTACCGGTTTCGAAATCGCCGTTGGTGGCAAGCTCCACGCCGTCGGAGCCGAACTCGTCCGAGATCGTGAGGACCCAACGCTGCGGGCTGACGGTCGTGTCGGAGGTTCCGCAACTGGCGCCGAGCGTGCCGACGACGAGGCTGATCGCGCATGTAAAAAGAGTGCGTGTCTTCATCACTAAGCTCCTCTTGCTTCTGCGGGGAATAGGGAAGGTGTTTGGAGCGCGGCTTCGAGCGTGAGCGTCGCGGCGCCCAACGCAATGCCCCATTCGTTCAGGCTGGTGGTTCTGATCTCCGTGCTGGAGATCGAAGCTGGCAACGAGAGGCCGCGAATCGTTTGGCATACCGCGTCGATTATTAGATCGCCGGCGCGCGCAATTCCACCCCCGATCACGACGGTCTTCGGATTCAGGAGGTTGAGCATGTTGGCGATGCCGACGCCAAGCTTGTTGCCTGCGTATTGAATGAGCTCGACCGACGGCGGATCGCCGCCCAAGGCTGCGTTGACGAGGTCGTCGATGCTGACCGGCGGTGGACGGTTGCTCCTCGAAGCCCGCAATTGCGCTTCGGCTCGTTCGAGCAGAGCCGGCGTGCCAATGAATGTCGCCAGGCAACCGTTGAGTCCGCACACACACAGAGGCCCGTTGGGGTCGATGGAGGTGTGACCAATTTCGCCTGCGATGCCGCTGGTCCCACGAAAGATGCGCGCGTTGATCGTGAGACCTGCGCCGATCCCGGTTGCGACCTTGATGAACGCGAGATCGCCTGCAGAGCAGCCGGCGCCCCACCAGAGCTCTGCCAACGCGCCCAGGTTCGCGTCGTTGTCGATGAAGACGGGGCGGCCAAAGCTCTCCTTTAGATGGGTCGCGATGTTGTAGCCCTTCCACTTGGGAGCGACGAGCGGCAAGAGCTCGCCGGGGTGTTCGCTGTCGACCGGGCTTGGAACCGCAACGCCAATACCGAGCACCCGGGAGAGCCCAACCCCGTCGGCCTCCAGCACGGAGCGCACGCCCAACATCATCTTTTCGAGCGCAGCTTCTGGCTCGTTTCGAACCGGGGCTGGCGCAGACCAAGATGCCCTGACTTTGCAGTGCAAGTCCGTCAGGACGCACGACACATGCGTCGCACCGAGCTCGATTCCGACGATGAAGCTCGATTGATCCTGAAACTCGAGCATGATGGGGCGGCGACCGCCGCTGGAGATCCCGGCACGGGTTTCTTCCACCAAGCCTGTTCCCAAGAGGTCGTTCACGATCGCCGACACCGTCGATCGACTCAGGCCGGAGCGCCTTGCCAGCTCGGCACGCGAAATCTCTCGCTCTCTCCAGAGAAGATTCAAAAGAAGTCGGCTGTGCTGCGCCCTCATTGCGGACGCTCCCAGAACTTGGTGGGTCGTTAGCCGAGTGTTTGCCGCTTCGTTCATCGCCCGAACGAACTACCGTGTTTGACAAGATGGTGTCAAGACACGGCGAGAAAGCACTGGATCGTGCACATCGCGGCGAACATGGATAAGATTCTGTGATTACAAGTATTTGAGGGATGCCGTGGATGGATTTCGGCTGCACGGCTATCAGCAGGTCGATACGGTCTTGACATATTTCGTCTGAGTTGGTTTGTTCGGGCAACAAACGAACTGAGGGTGCGATGAAAGCCGGTGTTTCGATGAGAGGGCCCAATGCCCGCGACTGAAGCCTTCCCTGATGGTTTCACGTGGGGTGTCGCGACCTCCGCCTTTCAAATCGAGGGGGCGCACGATGTCGATGGCCGGGGTCCATCCATCTGGGACACGTACGCGGCGCGACCCGGATTCATCGAGGATGGCAGCAACGCCAATGTGGCCTGCGATCACTACTACCGCTACCGCGAGGATATCGCGCTGATGAAGCTCATCGGCGTGGACGCCTATCGTTTCAGTATCTCGTGGCCGCGAGTCTTCCCGAGTGGTCGCGGCGAAGTGAACGCCGACGGGCTCGATTTCTACGACCGGCTGGTGGACGCTCTTCTGGAAGCGAGGATAGAGCCGTTTGTCACGCTCTACCACTGGGACCTGCCGCAGGCGCTACAAGATGAGGGCGGCTGGACCAATCGCACGACGGTGGATGCGTTCGTCGATCTCGCGGACGTGCTGAGTGAGCTCCTCGGTGATCGCGTGCGGAGCTGGATCACGCACAACGAACCATGGTGCGTGAGCGTGCTCGGGCATGCTCAGGGGGACCAGGCGCCCGGTCGAAAGAGCTGGCGCGAAGCATTGGTCGTCTCGCATCATTTGCTGCTCAGCCACGGTCGAGCCGTCCCCGCCATCCGGCGCAACTCACCAGGAGCGAAAGTGGGCATCACGCTCAACGCATCCAAGGTCCAGCCCGCTTCACCGAGCGAGGCGGACCGGATGTCGGCGCGACAATTCGATGGCGAGCTCAACCGATGGTTCCTCGATCCGATCTACTTCGGCCGCTACCCGTCGGATGTGATCGAGTACCACGAGCGGGAAGGGCGGCTGCCCGATGGCATGAGCTTCGTGCAACCGGGTGACCTCGGGGAAATCCAGACGCCGATCGATTTCTTGGGAGTCAACTACTATAGCCGGGCCGTTGTCCGCAGCGGCACGATTCCGGAGGCTGAAAACGAGCCGCGAACCGTTCCGCTGCCCGATCCCTCCGAGCTGACGGACATGGGCTGGGAAATCTACCCCGAAGGGCTGACGGACACGCTCGTGCGCCTGAACGCCGACTACGACCCAGGCTCGCTGATCGTCACCGAAAACGGCGCGGCCTATGCGACTGGCCCGGGGCCGGATGGGTCGGTGCAGGACACGCAGCGCTGTGATTATGTGAGACGCCACATCGAAGCATGCCTCGCAGCGATCGACGCGGGGGTCCCGCTCGACGGGTATTTCTTGTGGTCGCTCCTCGATAACTTCGAATGGGCGTTCGGTTTTTCCAAACGTTTTGGTATCGTCTGGGTCGATTTCGAAACACAGGAGCGAATCATCAAGGCCTCCGGTCACATGTACAGTCGCGTCATTCAGCACAACCGTCTTCCTGAGGACAGGGCAGCATGAGAGTCGCGGTCGCACTGCTGGTCCTGCTTTGGTCGTCAGCTGCAGCTGCTCAGCAGTACGGACAAGAAACCCGGGCGCCCGTGCCGTCGGGCGGGCCCCCGCCGACCGGCGCCCCCCCACCGCCGGGTGTACGCGCACCCGAAGGCATACCCGAACCGCCGAGCGAGACCGAGCGCTTCGATGACCCGGCAGCGCCACCTCCCGCGGTTGCACCGCCAACGTTCCTCGAGCCGGTCGATGTGGCTGCACGCCCGGCCGTGCCTCCCCCCGGCACCGGCACCGATGAAAAGCCTGCGAAGACTTCGAAGACCGCAGCTCCCAACGTGGTCCGCGTCTACAAAGACCAAAACGGCTACGTCCTGTTAGTCGACGGCAAACCCACGATGGTGTTCGGCATGAACTGGGGGTACATGCCGATCGGCGAGAACTACACCTACGATTTCTGGGGCAAGCCCGATGAGGTAATCATCGAAGCGCTGGACGACGAGATGAGGTTGCTCAAGGAGATGGGCGTCAACGTCATCCGCCAGTACCTCGGCATCCCGCCTCGATGGATCCAGTACATCTACGAAAAGTACGGCATCTATACGGTCCTCAACCACTCGGTCGGCCGCTACGGGATGACGATCGACGGCGTGTGGGTAAGCCCGATCGACTATTCGAATGAGCGCTTCCGCGAGCTCGTCAAAGAGCAGATCACCGATCTCATCGCCGAGTACAAAGACACGCCCGGCTTCATGATGTGGCTCCTCGGCAATGAGAACAACTACGGCCTCTACTGGAAGTCAAACGAGATCGAGGACCTGCCGGAGGCACGGCAGGGTGATGCGCGTGCGATCTACCTGTACTCGCTATTCGGAGAGCTCGCTGACCTCATCCATGGGCTCGATCCGAATCACCCGGTTGCCATCGCAAACGGCGACCTCGGCTTCATCGAGGTCATCAAGGAGCAGTGCCCAAACATCGACATCCTCGGCAGCAACGTGTATCGCGGTGCGTCGTCCGGTGACATCTTCGAACGTGTCCACACGGAGCTCGGCATGCCCTTCATGTACACGGAGTTCGGTGCCGACGCCTGGGACGCGAAGCGCGGGCTAGAAGACCAGATCGCGCAGGCAGTTTACCTGCAGGCCCAATGGCAGGAGATCTACGAGCAGAGCTACGGCAAGGGGAGGGTGCAGAACGCCATCGGCGGCATGATCTTCCAATGGAGTGACGGCTGGTGGAAGTACAAGCAAGATATCAACCTCGACAAGCACGACACGACGGCCTCTTGGGGTAACCAGGCGTACCCACACGACTTCGTCGAGGGCCAGAACAACATGAACGAGGAGTGGTTTGGGATAGCCTCGAAAGGGCGCTCGAACGCGCGAGGCATCTACAACGTCTACCCGCGTGCCGCCTACTACGTGTTGAAGGACGCCTTCACGCTCGATCCCTACGGGTCCGACACCGACATTCAGAACATTCGCCTTCACTTCGGCAGACTGGGTCCCAGGATGTCCGCCGACACGCAGAGCAAGCTTGCACAGCTCGAGCGCTTCCGTCCCATCCTGCGTCTCGACTTCGACACCTACAGTACGGGCGGTCGACAACTCACCGACCCGAACAGAGAGCGGACCCGATTCGACCACACCGAGTCCTTCTATTTCGGGTTCGAGGTCAAGCCGACGACCGGCGTGAGAGCCGATATCGTGGTGAACGGGCTTGGCAACGTCGCCACGAACCCCATCAACGAGATCTTCTACGAGAACCGGGGTCTTCCATTGGTGATTCGAGACCCGGACGGCGAGGTCTTCGCGCTCACCGGGTCCAACCGCTTCCAGGTGTACAAAGCGTCCTTCGACTGGGACAGTAAATACTTCCTCCTCGAGAGCTTCTTTCGCGGCGAAGGGCACTACCACTGGGGCTACGAAGGCGACTTCTTCGGCCTCTACCCGGAGGTGCATCAGCAGTTCGACATCGACACCTACAACGCGAATGCCCCGATTGGGTTCGTGTTCTCGGGTAAAGACAAGATCGAGGGGCTCAAGGTTGCCTTTGGCCCTCAGCTCTGGTGGGGCGCGAACCCGTCGCTCCTCGTCAAATACTACCGGGTGTTCGGAGACTTCAAGTTCGGCGTCATTCACCAGGAGGACATCGCCCAGCAAGAGGCGGAGCTCGCGAGCTCCGCGATTCCCCAGCCCAGAGCGCGAAAGAGCACGCTCTTCTTCGGCTACACCGCCCGCAAGGTCATCTTCGAGCTCGGCGGCATTGCAGCTCGTTCCAACTTCATCGGCGATAGCTACGACGTCGCGCGCCAGGCCAATGAACCCAGCTATCTAAACTCCGGCTACTACATTGCGGAGGGGACGGTTAACTTCGCCGACACACTCGGCGCCAAGGCCAAGCTGACGCTCAGTGCGGCCCCGATCTTCTGGTACATCCAGGGAGGATATCGGGGGCTCGTGTCGGACGGGGGCGCGGACCAGACGACGACGATCACCGGGTGGTCGCTCAAAGAAAGTGGCCAGGGCAATCACTGGGCCGTGTCGTCGGGGCTTGGCGCCTACGCCGGCAACGTGATGATCGGGCCCAACGTCCTCATCCAGAGGCCGATCGAGGGGCCGCTGCCGTTCCTTGAAGACTACTTCGATCCAACCACTGGCATTTACTACCAGGGCGTCAACGGTCGAAATCAGCTCCAAGATCCTTTCTGGGTGCGCTCGAACCGAGAGACCTACGGGTTCGAGCTGCTGCTAGGGTGGGACCCTACGCCTGCGACGCCGATGTACGCATGGGACAACGCGCAGCGCGAGGACGCTCTCACGACGGTCGCGCTCGACTTCGTCTACAAGATCCTTCCGACCAGCCAGGACTCGGCCGTGGCGATCAATCAAGACCTGATTCTGTTCGCCTTCCCTACGGGTGCGCCTGCCAAAAACCTGTGGGACGTCAGCATCCGAACGATCACCAACTTCCGCTACAACATGCGTCTGGTGAACTCGATCTACGCCGGTCAGGGCCAGGCCAATGGCGACGATCCTCGCACCGTGACTCGGTGGGGCCTGTACGGTTGGTACACGTACTCGAGCTTCAACATCAACTACTTCCTCAAGTTCGACGACTGGGGCCCGTACGACTATCACAAGGACTTCAACCTGACCTACCCGCTTCAGGTGATGTTGGACCTGTCGTACGCGTACGAGCCTCCGAAGCTGTACGCGCCCGCCGCGACCCGCTTCGGGGTGCGTGGGCAGTTCCGCAATCTCGACAGGTTTTCCAATCGATACCGTTTCGATCCCTTGGATCCGGGCCGCCAAGGTCGTGAATGGGAGATCAAGACTTATGTGCAGGTCAACTACTAAAAGCTTGGTGCTGATACTGGTCGCGTTCACCGCCTCGTGCGGTGAGGCACCACAGTACCGTTTCGGCGAGAACATCACCGGCATCGAGTTCGAGCTCTTCGACCCTACCGAGGGAGTACATCCCTCGAAAGTGACCCTCGAGAATCCCCGTAATCCGTTCCGCGAGATCGTCATCTCGGACGACGTGAAGTTCGACATACTTGGCAACGGGGGCAATGCCGGAGCGTTCTACGCTTGGGCTGCCCTGCTCGCGAGCATTCCGATCGGTGAGAATCAATACGGCGTGGGCATCAAGCTTCGAGACATTTACCTGGCCAACGAGGTCGCCATCCCGGAGGACCGAGAAACCGTTCGGCTGATGGCCATCGACGCGTTTCAGGCCATCCTCGACTGCTTTCCAGACCAGTTTTTGTTCGACGCAACGGGAACGCTTGGGTTGAAGCTCGCCACCCTCGCGTATAACGAAATCCTCGACCTCAGGGGTGTGCCGCAAGGCGACTGGGTCTTGGTCACGAACTCGCGGGGAGACCCCGAGGCCGTGCGGAGTACTGGCTTCGACAGCCTCGCTCGAGAAGTCCAATGCTTTTGAAGCGCAAACACGTTTTCTGGATGGGCCTCTTGCTGACCTCGAGCTTGGCGAGCGGGTGTACGGAAGATCTGGGAACGCCCGACTATACGAGTCACGTTGGGCTTCGCGACCCGGTTGACCCGTTTCCGCCAGTACCGCCCGACCCGTTCCGGCCGGGCGACGAGCGACTGTCGGTCGGCTATTTCTACGAGGGCGGCTGGTCAGTGGAGATTCCGATCAACGGCATCAACACCAACTACTTCGTCTTCGCCGCGGACGACGACAACATAGTCGCCACTCTGACCTACTCTCAAGACGTATCGAGCGACCGGCTCGAAGGACTGGAATCCGTCGATATCTCGCTCAACGACCAACCCTTCTGGGGCGGCGGCATCATTTGGGACGATCCTATTGACCTGTCCGAGTGGACGCATATGTTCGTCGGTTTCAAGTCGAGCGATCCGTCGTTCGAAAGGTTCGACCTCTCATTGCAATGGGGAGAGGGAGAGACTGCCTCGGCTGTCGGCCTCGACCCAGCCGACTACGGGTACGTCAATGACGGCGAGTGGCACTTCCTTCAGATCCCGCTTCGGGACGCCATCGATCTCGGGTTCGACCCAAAGTTTACGCGGGCCCCTTTCGTCATCAGCGCGCCGGGTGGCCGAACCGGCGACACGATGCTGATCGACAACCTGTACTTCACCAAAGAGCCGTTCATAAGCAATAGCGGAGGCACTGGAGGCACCTCAGGGACGGGCGGCACCGGAGGGACGGGCGGCACGGGCGGCACAGCAGGCACGGGTGGAACCGGAGGCGCGCCCGCGGTCGTGGTGTACGAACAGGACTTCAATCAACTCGACATCAACGGCCAGTTCATAGGTGACGGTTGGAAGTACTTCATCAATGTATCCGCTACCCCTCCCTATGGCTATAACGACGGCATTTTCGCGCCCAACGGCCCGCAGATCAGCGCGCTAGTCGACGATCAAGGCGGGCCGGACCAGGAGCCCCAACAACTGAGTGTGTACAGTGACTACGAGAACCAAGACCAGGCCACCTCCCTGATCGAGACCAACGTTTTCCAAGAACCATTCGATTTCGACAATCGGATTCCAGCAAGCGAGGTGGGTAACACCTACACGTTGAGCTTCCAAGCCAAAGGCGGCAACATCGCAGGTAGCAGCACGGCCAACGCGTTCATCAAGACGCTGGACCCCGACGCCGATTTCTCCGAGAGCGCGTCAGACACAGTGGATACGACGAACCTTCCGGCCACCTGGGGCGACTTCACGCTGTCAATCGAGATCACGTCCGACCTCGAAGGCCATCTTCTGCAGTTCGGCTTCCAGACGAACGCCACGAACTTCGAGCCTTCGGGCAACTTCTACGACAACGTCGTGCTAACGAAATCGGGTGGCGGCGGCGGTGGGGAGATTCGGCCCCTTCCGGAGATCTACACGACCGGCAACGCGATCAACTACAGCGCTTTCCGGGCGGGCGGGCCGGGTGCCGGGGAGATGCCGAGTGACGCCGACATCCGGGAGGACCTCGGCCTGTTGCAAACCGCGGGCTACAACCTGCTCCGCCTGTTCGGCGGAGACGCCGTGTCCGAGAAGATCCTGCAGCTCGCAGCGGCGAACTACCCGGAAATGCAATTCCAGCAGGGGCTCTTCCTGGAGGGTCTCGCTCCAGGCCCAGCTCAGGAGAACTGCGAGAGCGAGCTCAACGACGATCAGGTCGCAACCGCGATCCGCCTCGCCAACACCTATTCCAACGTCGTCACGGTCAGCGTCGGAAACGAGACCTCGTTCTTTGCGGGGTTCATGCCGTTGAGCTGCCTCGAGGGGTACATCACCGAGACCCGAAACAACGTGACCCAGCCGGTCACGGCCGACGACGACTACACCTTCTACGCGGGCACGTTTTCGAGAAAGCCGGACACCGTCCTGCCACTGATCGACTTCGTGGCCATCCACATGTATCCGATCACGAACTACCGGCAGTGGGACTGGAAGCAGGAAGGGGTGCCGTCCGGCCCTCTGCGGGCGGAAGCCATGATGAACGAGGCGGACGCCGTCGCCCGGGCCAACTACCAGGCCGTGTACGACTACGAGTACCTCGACGGATCGGGGACGACCGTCACCATCGGTGAGTCGTTCCCCATCGTCGTTGGCGAGACCGGCTGGAAGTGGCGGCAGACCAATCTCGCTCAAGAAATCGAGACCTACGCCGCAGATCCCGTCAACGCCAAGTGGTACTACGACCTGATGCTAGGCTGGGAACGAACGCCCGGCGGCCCCCCGACCATCTTCATCTTCAACTCCTTCGACGAGACTTGGAAGGCAACGGACGATGGCTGGGGCTTCTGGGACGAGGATCGGACGCCACTCTACGTGTTGTGCGACACGTCAGTACCGAACGCCCCTACCTGCAACAACCCCGTGTATCAGGGCGCGGGCTTTTTCCCAGACCCGTGAGCCCAGGCTTACGACTTAGTGGAGAGAACTAGGAGGCCGAGATGAAGAAAACACTGATTGCGATTCTATTTGGCACCCTTGCGCTCTACGGGTGTGGTGGCGGGGACAGCGGGGGCCCTGCGGGCTCCATCGGCATCGGGGGCTCGGGCGGTACCGCAGGCTCGGGCGGCACCGCAGGCTCGGGCGGCACCGCAGGCTCGGGCGGCACCGCAGGCTCGGGCGGCAGCGCCGGCTCGGGCGGCGAAGGCGGCGTAGGCGGCGAAGGCGGCGTAGGCGGCGAAGGCGGCGAAGGCGGCGAAGGCGGCGAAGGCGGCGAAGGCGGCGAAGGCGGCGAAGGCGGCGCAGGCGGCGTAGGCGGTGTCGGCGGTGTAGGCGGCGTAGGCGGCGTCGGCGGTGTCGGCGGCG
>Ga0209456_10001228_pt1 | contig 12613 bp, 8 predicted proteins | sample COG_11_FD_184755 | JGI IMG/M metagenome (GOLD analysis project Ga0209456, IMG submission 184755) | Pelagic marine sediment microbial communities from the LTER site Helgoland, North Sea, for post-phytoplankton bloom and carbon turnover... | ecosystem: Environmental > Aquatic > Marine > Neritic...
GATGAAGAGGGGTTAGCCGCGTACCTGACGTTCGAGTACCTGCCTGGCGAGCTATCGATGGTGAAAGGCGTTCACAAGCTGCTCCCCGGGGCATGGTTGAGCTTCGATGGCGGCAACGTAGACCAGTCTTCCTATTGGCGGATTCCGATCAAGGACGCCCCTTGTCCCGAAAACGCGGTGCAACGGTTCACCGAGCTGTTCGACGGAGCAGTCGAACGCCGACTCATGGCTGACGTGCCACTGGGTGTGTTCTTGTCCGGCGGCATCGATTCGAGCGCCGTCGCGGCTTCGGTCGTGCGACAGCGCACCGCTGAAAACGTGAAGACGTTCTCGATCGGCTTCCAAGAGAAGAGCTACGACGAGTCCTCGATGGCGCGCCTGGTCGCACAATATCTCGGTACCGAACATCACGAACGTGTGTTTACCGCTGAAGCGATGAAAGACGTGCTCCCCGAAGTCGTGTCGGGCCTCGACGAACCGTTTGGGGACGCGAGTCTGCTCCCGACGTACCTGCTCAGTGCTTTCGCGCGCGAGCAGGTCACCGTGGCCCTCGGCGGTGATGGAAGCGATGAGCTCCTCCTTGGGTATCCAACCTTCTTTGCCGAGTCATTCGCGAAAGCGTTTACGCAACTGCCTCGGCCATTGCGCCGCGGCATGGGCCGACTGGGTGAGGCCCTTCCGGTCAGCACCAAGAACCTCAGCTTTGACTTCAAGGTCAACGCCTTCTTGCGGGCCGCCGATGCACCGCCGTCATGGCGTCACCCACTCTGGTTGGGAAGCGCGATTCCCGGGTCTCCAGAGGATCCCCTGCACGCAGACCTTCGCAAGAACTTCCCTGCCAAATCGGTACTTTCGTTTGCGGCCGCCGAGTACGATGCGCCCGACACGCAGTCCGATTTGCAGCGTTTGTCCTATCAGTACTGCCGGACGTACCTTGCCGACGACATCCTGCACAAAGTAGATCGCGCAACCATGGCGGTGTCGCTGGAAGCCCGTTCTCCATTCTTGGACCGTTCGCTCGTCGAGTTCATCGCGGCCCTGCCTGCCTCTCAGAAGTTACGGTTTCCCGGGCAAGGCAAGGCAATTCTCAAAGCCGCCATGGGTGACCGCTTGCCCAATGAAGTGCTCAACAGATCGAAGAAAGGGTTCGGCATTCCGGTAGCGGCTTGGCTCAAGGGGCCGCTCGAGGAAATGGTGAACGACCTGTTGTCGGAGTCACGCACAAAGGCCGCTGGATATTTCGACTCGACCTGCGTGCAGCGACTAATCGAGGAGCACCGCACAGAAAAGCGAAACCACCGCAAAGTTCTCTGGACGATGCTGAACTTCGAGCTATGGCGGGACGCGAGGGGCATCCCTGGCCGCGCCTAGAGAATTCGCGTCTCCATCGAACGCTGTTAGACTCCGCCAGCCGTGTACGAATACGACTCCCAGTTTCATAGTTACACTCGCTCCATGGGAACGAAGTCGGCGCAAGTGATCGTGCCAATTCTCCAAGAAGCTCTGCGTCCGACGTCGGTTCTCGATCTGGGCTGCGGGCGTGGGGCCTGGCTCGAAGTTTGGAAGGCCTGCGGTGCATCGGACGTCCTCGGAGTAGATGGTGACTACGTCGATCGTTCAGCTCTCGCCGTCGACGAGCCCGAGTTCCGCGCTGGCGACTTGGGGGGCACAATTGATCTACAAAGGCGTTTCGACCTCGTCGAGAGTCTGGAGGTTGCTGAGCATCTGCCGGAGTCACGCGCCCGCGGTTTTGTCGCGGACTTGTGCCGGCACGGCGATGCCGTCCTTTTTGGTGCTGCGCCTCCTGGACAGGGAGGCGAACAGCATATCAACGAGCAACCCTACGACTATTGGCGCGCGTTCTTCGAAGAGCTCGGCTATGAGGCCTTCGACTTCGTCCGACCCCAGGTCGCGTCCCACCGTGACGTGGCGCCTTGGTACCGGTACAACACCGTTCTCTACGTGAAGCGCGAGGCGATCGATTCGCTTCCCGAGTCCGTCAGGCAGACCCGAGTGTCGACCTACAAGCCGATTCGAGACGTTTCCCCTTTGCTGTACAGGGTGCGAAAGAGCATCGTGTATCGACTGCCAACCTGGGCGACGCAAGCACTGGCAACTCTCGCAAAGAGGATTCCTCACTAATGTCCATCGCCAGCCGCTGCTAATCCTCGGGTCGCAACTCCGACGCTAAGACATAGGTCTTGCGACGCCCCTGACCGTGATAGATGCGAACAGTCAGCTCAGCGAGCAGGCCCATGCAGAGCAGCACCACTCCGTTGGTCACGAAAAACGTCGCCAGCATCATGACCGTCATCTTGTGTTGCCAAGTGTCCCAAATCAGCCACTCGACGAGCGCCCCGATGGCGCACAAAGCGCCGACGCCGAGAAGCGTAAACCCGATGCCCCCAAACAGGTAGGCAGGCTTGGTCGTGTACCCACTCAAGAACTTCACGGTCAGCAAGTCGAGCAAGACCTTGAAGGTGCGTCCTATCCCATACTTGCTGGTGCCGAACTGCCGGACTCTATGGTTGACTTCCAGCTCGCAGATCTTGCCGCCACGCGCAGACGCGTAGATCGGTATGAAGCGATGCATCTCGCCGTATAATTGCTGACCTTTCAACGCCGTTGCGCGATACGCTTTGAGCGTGCATCCGTAGTCGTGAAGCGCCACGCCAGTCCAGCGGCTGATCAACCTGTTCGCCAGGATCGACGGCACCTTGCGGCTCCAAAGGCGATCCTTTCGGTTCTTGCGCCATCCGCTGACCACGTCAAAGCCCTGATCGATGCGCTCGATGAGACGGGGAATGTCGTTGGGGTCGTTCTGCAGATCGGCATCCATCGGGACGAGCACATCGCCTTCCGCGTGGTCGATGCCTGCCAAAATCGCTGCGGTCTGCCCGAAGTTGCGTGCGAACGGGACGAATCGTACACGTGGGTCGTCCTTGGCGATCTTCGAGATGATCTCAGTGCTTTTGTCGATGCTTCCGTCGTCGACCATGATGATTTCGGCGTCCCAGGGTTCACGATCGATCACATCTCTGAGCTCACTGTACAGTTCAGGGATGCTCTCTTCTTCATTGTAAACGGGAACGATGACGCTAATTTTCATAGGGGTCAGCAGACCTCTATCACGGCGCGCGCCGCCAGCCCAGTGCCAGCTGCATGGCTCGATGCGTTGCAACGCGCTTCCGCTCGCGATATAGGCGGGCGGTGTTTCGGAAGCTCATCCTGTGCCTCTTGGCGCTTTCGCTGCAGTTCGGGTGCCGCAAGCGGCAGCCCGACGCCGTGCCGGAGCAACCTCGGTTGGTCATGCTCAACGTCTTTTGTACTTTGGGCAAAGACTTTCTGGGGCCCTATGATGCAAGCGTCGAATACACTCCCAACTTGAAACGTTTTGCCGAACAAGGGGTGGTCTTCGAGCGGCACGTGACTGAAGCCGGTCAAAGCGGGGTTTCTTTTGCATCTATTCTGTCCGGCGAGCACGCGATGCGCCATCTGGTGTACTCCCATCCAACGCGTCTCACCGACGCGGTTGAAACGCTGCCCGAGGCGTTTGCCAAAGCGGGATACGATACCTTCTTCTGGGAGCGCCAGGCCATGGCGAGTGTCGGACTGAACTACGGTCAGGGGGTCCCCGAAGACCAGGCGTTCAAGCGCCGCGCGCTCCAGGAAAACGACCCGAAGTTTCAGGCGGTGCTCAAGCGACTTGCAAGCGATCCGACGTACAAGGCGTTCATCGTCTCGTTCTACAGTCTGACCCACTCCCTTTACTCACGAGACTCACTCGACGAGTTCTGTGAAGAGTATCCGGGGCAATGCGAGGGAATTGATCCCAAAAATGCGGCTCTCTTCTACGAAGACACCCGTCGATTGGCCTACAATTTCCCGTCAGCCGTCGAAAAATACGATCTGAAGGGTGAGCGACTGCAGGAGCTCGTCGACGCGTTGGAGCTGATCTACAAGAGCCGTGTCTCCTACACGGACGCCGTGTTCGGCGGCCTCGTCGAGGCGATCGATGAAAAAGGCCTCGCCGAGGAGAGCTTGATCGCATTCACGGCCGATCACGGCGAGACTCTCTACCGGGACAACTCGCTGTTCAAATGGTCACATAGCTTTGATTTGGCTCCGGATGTCATCAATGTGCCATTCATCGTGAGAGGACACGGGATCAAGCCAGGACGCTACACGGGGGTCTCGAGCAGCGCGGATGTCTTCCCCACGCTGGCGGCTCTGGCCAAGGTGCCTATCGAGAAGGGGCAGGCGACGCTGGGTACCAACCTCGGGAGGAGCCTCACTGAAGATGCGCCACCGAGTCGAGAAGTCGCCTTCAGCCACACGGGTCTGTGGCCGCCCCAAAACAAGCGCTGGTGGATGAAGCAGCCACTTCTGCTCAAGTTTCACCCAAGCTACGATCCTGGTGCCGTTTGGGTCTCGGCCCGCGCGAACGATCTGCTGGTCAAGTACCGTTACGACGGTGCTGGCAAGTTCGTTTACGAGGCATTCGACCTCGCAGCGGATCCGAAGGAAACACGCAACATCTTCGACGCCAAAGACCCGAAGCAGCGTAGGCTCGTCGAACAGCTCGATCGCTACCGAAAGATTCTGATCGATGCGCATGTGGACCCCCGCAAGAAGGCTCCCGAAGGATCGCAACCAGATCAAGCCACGCTGATCAAACAGCTGCGCGCGCTAGGCTACATCGACTAGCGGCCAAGCCCAATTCCGACCTGCGCCGGCTACCCAAAAGGCATCGAGGTAAGTTCACTGTTTGACGGTGAAGGGCTTCAGGCCATTGCTCGACACGAAGCGATCAAACGCTTCGCGGTAGGCACTTGCCTGCGGATGCTGGTCGATCAGGTTGTCCTTCTCTTGTGGGTCCCGCTGGAGATCGTAGAGCGCAATGGTGCCAGACTCATGCATGACCAGCTTGGTCCCGTCGTCGAACACCATGCCTACAAAGCGCTTCTGAGAGTCCAGAAAAATCGGTTCAGCGCGGCGTATTGCGCCGCCCTGAAGCGCGGGAAGCAGGCTGGTTCCCATGTACTGGGCCGGCGCGGTGATGTTGAAGATATCGAGTAGCGTTGGCGCCATATCGATGAGTGACACCTGCGCCGTCACGATGCGGGGTTTCAAGCCAGGGTGAACGACGATGAGCGGCACGCGCACCTGTTCTTCATACACGGTACTGCCATGAAATCGGCTGTTGTGCTCGCCAAAGGCCTCCCCATGGTCGGCGGTGACGATCAAGATCGCTCGTTCATCGAGACCAACTCCGAGCAAATGTGTTTGGACTTCGCCGATCGCCTCGTCGACCAGCGCCACTTCCCGCACGTAGCGCTCGTAGTGGCTCCCCTCGGTGCCCGCGGCGTCGTAGGGGTGGTGCGCTTCGACGAAATGAATGTAGGTCAAGGAGGGCTCTTCGCGGCGGTCTGCGAGCCATTCTGCCCAGGCCTCGACCACTCTTTTGGCGGGGCGCTTGGATCGGAAGACAGAGCCAAACCCTTTGGTGAGACCGAAGTCAGGATGCGCGCCCCTCATGTGCCCGGCGACCCCGCTCTGCACGCCGTTCTTGGCCAACAGCTCGGGCACACGCGGGGTTGGGTCTTTGTGCGGGAATGGCTTGATGCGCCCAGCTTGCTTTGGAGTCCACAACATTTGGGAGGAGTAGCGACCAGAAAACAAGCTCGTCACCGACGCGTTGGTATCGGGTGCGGCCGACCACGCATAGGGAAAGTACACGCCCTCCTTGCGAAGCTTGGTGATCGCAGGAATCTCAGACGCGTCGTCGTTCAGAACGCTCGCCCGTAGGGCATCGACCACGAGCAACACCACGATCGGCCTGTCGGGCAGCCATGTCACCTCGTCTCGTGGCGTCGGCGCGGTCGGTGTTCTCGTGGCTTCCTTGGCCTTGGTACGCGACAACCTTCGTAGCGCCACGCCGCCCCATTGCGCCACCACCGAGCCCGGCAGCTGCACCATTTGTATGCCCACATCGGATGGGGTGCGAACCAACAAGGATGCCATGGCCGCCGTCGTCAAGAACGTCAAGCTGAGCTTTCGCAGCGACGGTGAGCGGTGCGCGAAGTAGTGTTTGAGTTTCGCCGCCACAGGCTGGAGACCCGCTGCACCGAGGATCGCCGCGCACCAGGTCGCGTAGGCGTGGATGCCCAAGTACAGATTGCTCAACACCAACTGATGGCCGAGAGCCAACAACGCGGCCAACAGCACCACGGGGGTGTAGCCGATATGGCGCACGAGTCTTCTTCCCACCCAGGCGCTGATCGGGATGCACATGGCGACGAGCGCTGCCGCCAGGGAAGTGGCGAGGGACCAACCGCTCTCTAGCTGCAGCATGCCCACGCTGCTTCGAACGTCCGGCCGCAGCACCCACTGCCCAACGAGAATGGCGAGGATCGAGAGCGCCAGGTAGCCGGCGGCCTGCTGGCGTGGCCCCCAACGCTGCCATGCCGCCACCGCCGCCCAACTGAGTAGTCCAAGAGCAAGCACATGGCCAACGTCATACGCGTGCTGGCCGATGCGTACGGCCACCCCGGCAGCTGGCATGTCGATCGTCAGCCACGTGGCGACGATGTTCGCGATGCCGACTAGCAACCAGCCGAGGAGATGGGCGCTCGCCGGTGCTCGAGGCGTCGCGGCGGAAGAAAGCAAGGGTGCGGCATGCCTCGCGTTGCTATTGCTGTTCATGGTAAATCTTCGTTGGAGCAACCGCTTCTTCATGCCGTAGAGGCGCCCCTACTTCACGATGCGAAACAACTGAAACGTACCACCTTTGGCGAGCAGCTCGAGCTTCCCTGCGGTGAGCCGGTCCACGTGTTGTTTCCGTGACCGGCCTTTCATGTCGCGGGTGTCGAGCATCAGGTACTCGACCTGCTTTTTGTCTCGGTAGCGCCAGACCTCAGCGCGGTTGCTCAGGTGCGGAGCCATCCGATTGGTGACGCTGACCGATGCGTCCGCAGGGATCTGCTCGATGAGCTTGCGGAACTCCTGGTACCGCTTCTCTTGCTCCTGGGTCAGGGTGTGCGGAATCCTGGCCCAGCCAGCGCGGAAGGAGGTATTGGGCACGGCGCCTCCGAATTTCCAGCTCATCAGGAGGCTTGAGGCCAACACACAAGCGAGCAGCACGGTGACGAGCTGGGCCCGGGCCAGGCCGATACGCTCGGCCAGATCGCTGTCCCGCAAACGGCGCAAGGCGATCGGCGTGAGGGCGAAGAGCACCGGGAAGAGCACCACCGAGTACTGGAAGTGAATCGAAAAGACCGGTCGGCGACTCGCCAATAGAATGTAGAACAGGCCAAAGACGGCCGCGAAGCGCCACGGCTTGCCGAACAGGGGCAAGAAGGCCAATGGCAGCAGCAGCTGGAGCAGGAAAATGACCTTGGCCTCACGCAGCGCGAAGTCGATGGCGAAGGTCGGGTTGGTGAGCAGCGAGACCAGGATGTACCCCAGGCCTTTCCCGCCCGGGCTCATGTCCGTATAGTACCAGCCGAACCCGTATTTGCCGCCTAATGGATCGGCGCCGCCCATGATCAGTGTCTTGATCAAAATGAAGTAGAGGGCGGCCACCCCAATTGTGATCCACCCGGCCCGCACGAGGCGGGGGTCTCGGGTCAGAACGGCGGCGAACGCCACGAAGCAGAGGAGCAATGACGCGTCTTCTCGGATCAAGAGCACGAAGGGCAAGAGGACAAAGTAGGCGCGCAGGCGGCCCGTGGTGAGCAGATACAGAAGCCACAGCATCGGCATGGCGAGCAGGGTCAACGAGTGAAAGTCGTAGAGGTTGGCGCCGTGCAGGGCTGGATAGAGCACCCAAGCCGCGGCCAGTGTCACCCCGGCCCACGCCGAGCCGACGTGATGCCGGCCAAGTAGATAGGCCGGTACCACCCCAGCGCCGCACCAGATCGCCTGCAGTACAAGAATGAGCTCAGCCCGCGGGCAAATCAGGTAGAGCGGCGAGAGCAAGGCCAAGATGGGATCAAAGTGCCCTTCGATGTGGCTGCCCGTGGGACTGAAGCTGCAGCCCAGAAAATTTCCGTGGCTCGAGTGGTAGAAGATGTTGTCGTAAATCGCGAGATCGAAGAGGCCGGTCTGCAGGGCGTGGTGGCGGTTGATCGAAAGCCGCGAAAACCAGAGCCCGTAGGCAGCGAAGAGCCCGCCGACGATGACCCAGGGCGCCACGGCCCGAAGGCGGGTGAGCCACGTTGGCGCTGGACCCGCCCGGCGATCCCGCGAAACCTCCCACAAGAAGGCCGCAGTGGGAATAAGGCAGACGGTCGCGACGCCGATGAAAAATAGGGTGTGAAAGGGTCGCTTCGATTCGACTCCGGGCTGCATCAGCGCCACCAAGAACGGGGCGGCGAGCGAGAAGGCAAACAGACGGTTGAAGCTCTGCGCCCAAGCCTCTACCTGCCAGTGACCCCGCAAGGCGCGACTGACGGACAAGAACCCGACCAGCAAGACGGCCATGACTCCGGCGCTGACGAGCAAGTAGTGGAGCTGTTCCACGCGCTCCACGGCAGTGAGCTTGTTCGTGGCCCAGACAGGCAACCTCTCTGTATGCATGAGCGGCCAGATGGCGGCGGCCCACGCGATCGTATAGAGAGCCGGCCACAGCACGACCCGCTGCAAGAAGCGGACGACCCGCAGCACCAGGCGATCGACCCGGGCCAATAGCTCACGCCAATGGGGCATCACGATTCTTTGGCGGCGGCTCGCTGCCAACATGATCGGCGGTGAAGGAGTCGGAGGAAAACACCATTCTAGCGATGGCTGCTTAGTCGCCACCCCATGCCTTGGCAAGCGCTGCTCGTTTGAGCCGGCTATCCCCCCACCCCGCGGTATTCGAAAATCCCTCTGGTTTTCAGAAAAATGGGCGCTACAGGAGGTGCCAGGGCACGTGGGCCGTGGACCCCGGGTAGGGGTATTCAGTAAGCATTGCTCGGGTCTTCGCCGTGCCTCGTGTCGAATCTTGAGCTAACCGAATAGGGTAGACTCTTCTCTCATTCTGAACTCTCAAGCGGACCGCGGTGTTAAGCAACAGCGAGAATTTTGATGCTGGTGCCTATTGGCAGGAGCGTGTCGGTGCCGATGCCGATCTTGCCGTGGTTGGTCATCGAGCGATGGGGCCCGCCTACAATGGCGAGATATATGCTCGCAGAATCGATGCGCTGGAGGCGATGCTCGCACGCCATGTCCACAAACCACTGGAACAGGTCCGTGTCCTCGATATTGGCTGCGGCAGCGGGTTTTACACGCGGTTTTGGCAGGCGGGCGGTGTGCGGGATTACGTCGGCGTGGACATCTCTGCGCGAACCATTGAGCACCTCACCGGTGTTTACCCCGACTATCAGTTTGTTCATGCAGATGTTACGGAGTCCCTGTCGGGGATATTGAGCGCAGTCGAGCCATTCGATGTGATCACGATATTCGATGTCCTGTATCACATCGTCGATGATCAGCGAGTCGAGTCCGCTATCGAGAACATCGGTGCGCTCATCGCCGCGGACGGCCAATTGTTCATCATTGATCAACTCTGCAAGCACGACTACCAGGTTTCCAAGCATGTTAAGTATCGTAACAGCGACTCTTACCTGGCGATGTTTGGCAGGCGCGCGCTGACGCTGACGGACCGCGAGCTCTTGTTTCACTTCCTCGTGCCACCCATTACGGGAATCAAAATCGCAGATCTGCCGCTCGCCGCGCTATTCAAAGTGTTTGGCCTGTTCCTTCAAGTGAACGACCGCCTTGCCGGATGGTCTGCCTCGAAACTGCGGCAGCTGGATGACAGACTGCGTGCGCGCGGCGTTACGGTGCCCAACAGCGAGCTTCTGGTGTTCGCGTGCGACGCAAACGCCGATGTCTGACCTGTCCCTTGCCGGTGGACTCTGGCACGTCATCCATACTGCCATCTGTCTCTTCGCGCTCCTCGTGCTTGGGTCTGGAAGCGCTACAGGGTGCGGAGAAACATACGCTGGGCGTACCGGAGGAACCGGAGGCACAGCTGGCGACGTTGGTGATGGCGCCATGCAGGAAATCCCTCAGCCCGCTACCTGGGATTTTCTGGACTCGCAGCAGAGCATTCGCAACAGCGACGACCTGCTCGAGCAACGGGCCGAAATGATCGAGACCGTCTTCAAAGGACCGATGCCCACTCGGCTTCCGGACGCGGTTGAGGCGATCACCGACGAGTACTACCCCGGGCTGGCGGTCGAGCGGCTCACGATCGAAACCGACGACTTCGCGTCGATCGTCTACCTCATCCAGCCGCCCCTTTGGACGGGTGGGCTAGCCCTCTACCACCAAGGTCACGCGGGGGACTTTCGGACCAACGGCGAAGACACGATCCAGGGGCTCCTCGACGCCGGTCACCAGGTGCTCGCCTTCGCCATGCCTATGCGGGGGATGAATACGCACCCCTACGAGAACAACAGTCACAACCAACTCGTCGATCGAGACCGTCCGCTTGCGCCCTTCGCGGAACCCGTTGTCATCGCGCTCAACTGGGCGGATGCGACGTACTCGTACTCCCGACGCTTCATGATCGGGATCTCGGGTGGTGGCTGGACCACGGTCCTTATCGCTGGCATCGACGAGCGAATCGACGCCAGCTACCCCGTCGCCGGATCGTGGCCGCACTACCTGCGTGAGCTCTACGGCCGACCCGGTGACCTCGAGCAGCGCAGCATCCCGAGCTACCTAGAGCTGTACCTAATGGCCACCTATCCGAATAGGCAGCAGGTGCAGGGATTCAACGTGTACGACAGTTGTTGCTTCGGGGGCCTCGTGGCCTATGACTACCTTCCGTACGTTTCGTTTCGCGCTCAGGAGCTTGGAGGGCACTTCAACATCCTGATGGACTATAGCCACACGGAGCATTGGATCTCGCCCGATATGCTTGCGGCGATCTTGAGCCTCGAAGGCTTGGCAATGGATCCTACCGGACCTTAGGTTCTTGCGATGGCGACTCCAAAGAGTTGGTTAGGTCGCGCGACGCGGAAACCGCGCTTATCGGTCGAAGACTCGACGCAGCTGCATGACGTTCCGACTTTCTGGTCAACGGTCAGACGACGCTCGCAAGTGGTTCATCTTTCCCGCCGCGTACACCGAGCTTCGCGCCGCGATGCAAGGACAGCCCCGGACCGAGCTAGAGAACTAGGGTCGTTTCTGGCAAGCGTAGCAGGCGAACGTAAGCTGCTTGACCATTGCCGGGGGCAGCTTGCGCTTACGCGCGGCGGCGAGGATCGAGCTGAGTAAGGGGTGACGCCACGGAAGCCAGGCGGGATCGATGACTTGGGCGTATCGAGTCGTGACGATTCTACGGTTGGCGAGCTCGTCTTCTAAATCCTCTTGGTGCTCGATCGCGAAGCGCTCGCGAAGCTTGGCCATGAGCTGCTTGGCTTCCGCGAGAGGTATGTCGCTGCAACCATCCAGTGAGATGTCGAACGTCAGTACCAGGACGCCCCCCGGTTTGAGGATTCGGGCGAACTCCTCGATGATTCGTGGATACTCCTCTGTGTGCTCGAGCACGGAGATACAGGAAACGATGTCGAACGTATCAGCCACGAAGCTGGTGCGCCTGATGTCCTGCACAGTGAAAGAGACATTTTGAGAGCGCTGCTCATTTAGTCGTTGGTAGACCTCGGGCAGGCTCTGGTCCGTGTCACAACAGGTGAGCTCGAGACCTTGGTGGCGCTCGACCAGGAAGTAGGGAAAGAAGCTCACGCCCGATCCGGCGTCGAGCATTTTTACCGGACTCCCCGCGGCAGCCGATGCCGTTTGCGCGACCTGGTCTGCGACAAATGGGTATTCCCACTGGCGACTCCACTGGTGAAGTGGATCTCGAACCCAGTCACTGCCATACGGTTCGAGTTCCGTCTTGTGCTTGAGAAGAAACTCGTTCGAGTACGTCTCGAGTTTCTTGAACTCGGCGCTGTCGAGCAGCTGCTCGTAGTTGGCGATTGTGGCGACACCTTCGGGTATGTTCATCTCAGTTCCAGTAACCGGGCTCGCGCAGCGAGTCCCAACAAGTCGGCGCTAGAGGCTACACTAGGTTGCGGCGGCGGAGATAGCCCAGGCTTGGCGCCCCGAGGGAAACGGCGACGATGAGGCTGGCGACTCGATCGATGGTCGCGGCCGCCATGGTTTCAGCGAAGCTCAGCCCCGTGAATGCGCCGAGGGCTGCGACGAGAAGCTCTCGAATGCCGACGGCCCCAGGTGTGATGTTCACGATGATCATGACACTGCTGACCGACGCGAAGATGACCGCTGCGAGCAGAGAGACCGGCATCTGAAGCGCGGCGAAACAGATCCAGAAGCGGAAGCTCTGTAAGCTCAGCTTGATAAGGGCGAGCCCAACCAGGAAAAAGAGTTGCGACCCGTGGCGGCCGACCTGTTGCCAGCCGTCTAGCAGCGTTCGGGCTCGATCCCGCATCCAGGTTCCCTCACCAACCAGCGCCGGCGAAATCCTGAATGCCACCACCGGCCCGGCGATCGCCAGAGCGCATGCAACTGCAAAGACGTTCCGCCCGTGGCCAATGGTATCGCCCGCGAGGGCAATCGCGGCGAGGCCGAGGATGCCCGCGGCAAGCGCCGTGAC
>Ga0209456_10001233_pt1 | contig 12578 bp, 11 predicted proteins | sample COG_11_FD_184755 | JGI IMG/M metagenome (GOLD analysis project Ga0209456, IMG submission 184755) | Pelagic marine sediment microbial communities from the LTER site Helgoland, North Sea, for post-phytoplankton bloom and carbon turnover... | ecosystem: Environmental > Aquatic > Marine > Neritic...
AGCAGCTCTCCCGACTGCAGATCAAAGCGGTAGAGGTCATAGTTTTCATTGCCCTCTACGTCCTGCACGATAATCAGAAAGTGCCCCCTGTGGTCAAGCAGAAACCCACTCACCGACTCGCTAAGGTGGGTCAGCTGACGCACCGACCGACCGCTCAGATCCATGGTGAAAACATTGTCCACCTGCCCGTCACTGTTGAGGAAATAGAGGGAGCGGTTATCGGCTGCAAAGGCAAACTGACCCAGCGGGCGGGTCTGGAAAAAGCGCTCAAACGCAAACTCGGGTGCCAGCGGGCGCTCGGGGATGTCACCCAGATCTATCGATAAAGCCGCGCGTCTGGTGCCGCTCGCGCCAGGCTGTGTGGCCACCAAGCCCGACAGGGCTGCAACAAGGCACAACAGGATGCTGCGCAGGGGCATCCGCTGAGCCCTGCTGCCCAATTCAGCCATGCTTTCGCCCTGCCTCATCAAGCGCGACCTTCTGAAACAGAAACCATTCTATCGTTTGCAAGCCTGCAGTCCCTGCTTGATTATAGCGGCTGGTCCAGACACTAACGATCAGTGTGCCATATCCAACACAGAGGATGAGCAATGAAACACAGGATACGATGCAGTGGAACATGGTACCTCGATGGCATTGTTTTCTGGGACGCGTGAGTATCTGATACCGTTGTTTCGGTTTAGTTCCGGTAACGATCCAACGAAGCCGTACTAAAGAATACGTGAACCTCTGCGGTACCGCAGTTTGCGCCCGAAACGGTAGTTATCCCCCTCAACATTCAAGACCAGTGTCTCACCGGGAAAACTGACGGACTCCATGATGCGGCTCTGGATCTCTGCCGCACGGCGCTTGCTGCGCGGGCGCCACCAGTGCGTTATGGTGTAGCCGAGAACATAACAGGGACTTTCCAGCATGTAGTTTACTTTCTTTTTGACCAGATAAGCTTTTCTCACACCGGTAACCGCCTGTAACTGCAGCCGCAGGTCAGCAATCGCTTCATCGGACAGGCTGTGATGTTCGAACGTATCCTCGATCCAGACCAAGTCGCGCTCCTGCTGGGCGGCGTGTAGCAACCGGGCGTGCTCCTCCATACGCTGATGCCATGTGCGTGCGTCCTCTTCCCGCCCCTTGAACCAACAATAATCGCGCAACAGTTCATAGCCCGACAGGATGAGTTCATCGTTTTCTTCGATAGCCCGGACGACCAGCTCGAAACCTTCGTTATTATCACGCTGGAGCAGACGTTGCCCAAACTCATAGGACAAAACGGTATCGCTCGGTTCACGGCTGTGCAACTGTTTGAACTGTTCAAATGCCGCGTCGACACCGGCGCCGTAGGTTTCAGTCAGGTTGGCACGTTCATAGGCATCCTGCAGGGACAGCGTTTCCTGCAATTCTATCTGCGCATCAAGTTCCGCCAGACGACTCCGGCCTTGCTGCACTTCCTGATGACGCCCCTCCCAGGAAGGCAGAATCATGTCGTGCGAGCGGTGATCGAAAGCACTGGTAAGACACTCCAGACTTTCACCGAGCAGCTTATCCGCGGCCTGTCCCGATGCGGGCGGTGAAATGCACGGAACCTCGCCGAGTGCCTTCAAACGGTCAGCAAGACTTGGATGGGTGTCGTCCACACCCGTCTCAAGGGCCATGGCATTTTCCAGCCACTCACTGGCATCCGTCTCTGCCAGTTCGGTCGCCAGCGAATCACCCAGGTGGGCATAGGGTGCGAAGGCTGGCTGCGGGATTTCATCGGCCTGGCGATGAATCTGCGGCCAGAATCGCTGGTCGAGGTAGCTGCCGATGATATGCACATTGGTGAGCGCTTCGGCAAGCGCCCTGGGCGATTCCAGCCGGGCCGCAGCGGCATCCGCTTCATATTCGTTCGCGCGTGCCAGCGGAAACGAGTAGGCACTGAAATACGGCGCGAACCAGCGGAAAAAAGGCCGGAACAGGAAGCTGCCACTGCTGTGTTTCTCTTCCAGCACATCCAGCAAACGGGCCCAGCTCATTCTCAGGCGATAGAGCCAGTTCGAAAACCGCCCGTGACCGCCGGCCAGATGCCCGAACTCGTGTGCCAGGACTGCCTTGAGCTGGTCAGAGGTCAGCGATTTCATCAATGGCAGACCGATCAAGAGGTAGTTACGATACCAACCGAAAAGCCCAAGCCGCGGGACTTGCATCACGGCCGCATTAAATTCGTCGGTGATCAGGATGCGGTGAAACCCTGGCGCACGCAGTCTGCGCCGTAAGTCGTCAACCACTTTAAAGAGTTGCGGTACCTCCTTGCGCTTCAATAACGTGCCTTCCGGAGGGGCAATCCTGACCCACATGGATCGGACAACCACCCACAGAAACACTGCCATCGGGATGATCAATTTAATCGCAAAGGCCTTGAGAAAACCGACAGAAGCCAGCGTTGCAATAAACGACACGAGAAGAATCGTTAATATCACGCCAAGGTATCCATATCCCAGCAACGCCAGTAGAAATACTTTGAGTTTGTATCCGAACGGGTGGCGACTTGCCTGTTCTTCCAGCCTGGCAACCAATGTGTTGAACTCATCGATAGTCATCGTGTCTTTAACCCGTCAAATAAGCTGGTTAGGTGGGGCTCTTACCGCTGAGTCCTCAGCTGCTTATCACCCGAGAAGCGGAAAAATTCACTCTGACCCCCACCCCCACCCCCACCACCCACCGCCCGCCAACAGCTCGCCCGCGCCCTGCGCTGGCGCGGATATTTGGGTTGGATTTGGTGGAATTATTAGGGGCGCAGGTGCCGTAAACATACCATCGGCATCAAGCCGCTCTCAGACCAGTCGATATCAGATCAAGGGGTCTTTAACAATTGCTACCGCTCCCCTTGTTCTATAATCCATACAGGAGTTTGACCAGGACATGTCAAAGCTCATTGAGTATAGGCAGGATAAAGGCCCTATCTGGAGATAGTCCACAGCGATTGTCCAAACCTATACATTAGAGATGCAACGTCTCCTTTGTCTTGCTTTTAGCCAATCTAATTTCCATCGTTACTGCCTACAGCTAACGTCTTGCGCCAGGGGCGCGGCGCTGTTTGCCGCGTCCCTGCCCCGAAGGGGCATACTGGGCGCAGTGGTTAGGCCCTAAATACATACATCGCTCCAATAGTTGATTTTGCATACGTAGTAAAATGTCCTTTCTAACACTATAAAGCCAGCGGCAATCGAAAGAATAGAAAAAGCAGATATCCACAGCGGATACTCTCTTAATTCCTTCTGCGTCCACGAATGCCCACACTCAACACACTTGACTCTGTAAATCGTGTACGGAATAACCAACAAGAAGAACATTACTGCCAAGATTGCCAGTTTCCAAGACCAATTAACGTTTTCAAGTCCGGAGCTTCCGCATTTGGCGCAAACGCTAACATTTGGCTCATCTTCATCGGCCAACGCGTATTCACCAGCTTGGAGTTTTTCAATAATCGCACAAGAAGCCTCTAAATCTTCTGCGTTCACCTGAACCTTTACATACCCCAATGCGAGAGAAATAGTCCATTTCGCCCAAATATGATGCTCATGCTGCACATAGGCTGGAACCCCTTCCGCTTCTATACGACCGCGTACTATGTGGGCTTCAATTGGATTTAGATACCGATCTATTGTTAATAGCATTTCGTTCCTAGCGGCCTAACAGTGTGTATCGGGGAAATTAAGGTGTTTAAACACGTGAATTTCAGATATATCCCGCATCACATTACTCCGCCTTTCCCAAATTCGAACTTTTACGCCACTCTTGTTTTGTTTAATATCAAGAATATACCTCCACGACACTGTACATAAGCGGCAGTTCTTCGACAACTCTTGTCTGCTGAATTACCTCATTTTCAGACCTATCACCCACTTGCCAACCCTGCCTTGCTGTACTACTGTATATAAATACAGTCAACGGAGGGACTTGCTTGATGACAAAGACCAGCACGAAAAAGGAATCCCCTTTCCTTAATCGGCTACGCGATATTATCCGTACAAAGCTGTACAGCATACACACCGAAAAATCGTATGTAGACGTAGAGGCCTATCAGTACCGGTTCAGTGAGCCGGAGGTGCGTCAAAATACCGGACGGTGGTGGCAGCGCGAGGCATTGGCACCCTTTAGGCCCTTACCCTGGGTGGAACGCAACTGACGCTTCAGAAAATCCACCAGCCGTTCGTTTTCGAAACGATTGAACCCGTGTCCTTCATCGGCACAGAGGAAATACTCAACTACTGCATTCCCGGCAAGGCCTGCACATCCTCGATGCTGTCAATGTCGACAATGACACCTCGCTGCGCTGTTTCAATCAAATGCAACGTGTCTCTATTCGCTGCAATAACGCTGCGTGCACCTTTATCTGCAGATAGTTGCAGCAGAGCATTTGCATGCCTGTTTGAAAATCCCACCGGATGTCCGCGTTTCCGACGGTAGACAGGTGCAACAATGTCGTAACCCTGTTTCAAAGCCGAGACAATCTGCCCCGTCAGACTTGCGGGAACATAGGGCATATCCGCCAGGGCAATAACCCAGCCCCGCGCGTCACGGCAAGCTGCGACACCGCACGCAATACTGGTTCCCATACCAATAGAGGCAGACCGATTGACAACAACCCGCAGCCCCTCCCGCGCCAGCAACCCGGCCACTTCGCCATCCCCGTCATCGACGACCGCTGTTGTTTCGGGAAATTCAGATAGCAGATGGCGCGCAGCTGCAACTGCAATGGGAGTGCCGTCCGGCAGCGGATATAACAGCTTGTTTCCGCCAAAACGTCGGCTTTGACCGGCAGCGAGCAGAATACCGGCGATAATCCGGTTCATGCCGCCGGCGCGGTGTCCTGCGCTCGCCGCGCAGCCTGATAACGCCTGGACGTCACTTCAGCCATGATGGACACTGCAATCTCCGCTGCTGTGCGGCTGCCAATAGCCAATCCGACCGGCGCATGTAATCTTTGCAATTGCTTTTCCGTTATACCAAGCGCCGCAAGCCTTTCACGCCGCAGTTCACTGTTGCGCTTCGAACCGAGGGCACCGACATAAAACGCCTCTGAATCGAGTGCATCCAGCAACGCCATATCATCGAGCGTCGTGTCATGGGTCAAGGCAACGACAACACTGCGCGGATGACGGGCGTACGCCCGAACCGCATCGTCGGGCATAAGCCGCAGCAACTCTGCGCCCTCCACGGACCAGGTCTCGCCATAGGCGTCGCGCGGATCACAGACAATGACATGATAGTCCAGCATCAATGCAATCTGTGCGACGTATTGAGAAAGATGGCCGGCGCCAATCAACAACAACTGCCAGCGCGGCCCGAATATCTTGCTTACGCTATCCGCTGTATAACTGAAATCCTCGCTGGCCGTTGCCGGATGCAGACTGACTTCACCGCTGTTCAGACATACCCGACGCGCCACCAGCTGACTGGCTTGCAGGTTATCCAACAGGACCCGCAGTGCTTTAACACTGTGCAGCTGCTCGATGAGCAGCTCGAGCCGCCCCCCGCAGGGCAGGCCCAGGCGGCTCGCCTCCTCGCGGTTGATACCGTAATCAATCAAGGTCGGAAAGGAATCGCCCAGCTGGTGACTCCGGTAACGACTGATAAGATCCTCTTCGACGCAACCTCCCGACACTGAGCCGGTATGGATACCGTCGTCGCGCATCAGCATCAGCGACCCAAGCGGCCGTGGTGACGAACCCCAGGTCCTCAGTACTGTAACGAGTGCGGGATTAAAACCCTGCCCTATCCAGTTGACAGCGGTTTCCAGTATTTCACGGTCTGCGCCATAGATCGGCATAATTGACCAGGCAGTTAATTGCTGAAAACCAATGCTAGCACGATTCGCCGGTGACAATGGGAAAAGACACCCTGAACTCCGCACCCGGCTTGGCGTTGACCACATCCACCTGCCCGTTCATGCTTGCGGCCAATTGATGCACCAGCGCCAGGCCGATACCGGTGCCGACGGTTTCCCGCGTTAGTTCGTTCTCTGACCGGTAGAACAGTTTAAAGATCTTCTTCATCTGGTCCCTGGGTACACCCCGGCCATAGTCGCGCACGCTGAACTGAACAGACGCGTTGCGCAGCAGCCCGACACTGAGGTCAATGATCCTGCTGTCCGTTTTCGCTGAGAACTTGAGCGCATTATCCACGAGGTTGATAATAATCTGGGTGAAATAGTCGGCATCCACGTTGATCAGCGACTCACCGGCTTCGGCCTTGCAGTCCAGGTTCAACTCGAACCCCGCGCTTTCGATCTGTGATGATATTCTGGAAAGGGTGCCCTGCAGCAAGGTTGACACGTTCACCGGCTTCAAATCGACTTGTACAGCATTGCGGGACAGACGCGCCAGTTGCAGCACGTTGTTGATAAGACGTGACAGGCGTTCACTCTCATCGAAGATGTACTTGTAATAGGTCTTTTTCTTTTCTTCACTGGCCCAGCCTTCTCGCAGCATCTCACCGTACATGCGAATGGAGGTCAGCGGGGTTTTCAGTTCGTGACTGACAGCGGAGACAAAGTCCTGTTGCTGGCGGGCAAGATCGATCTGCCCTGCCCCCAGACGGTACATCAGGTAAAAGCCGCCACACAGCACCAGCACCAGGATAGCCGCGACCCAGTTTATCAGTGTGCCGCCGGCACCCCAGGGCAAACGGTTTATACTGAAGATCAGTTCCACATCGCTCAAGGGATCAGACAAGCGCGCCCGATAGAGCAGCGCACCACTCAAGGCTTCGCTGCCGGAGAGATACTCGCGTGATGGCTGACCGCTGAACACCGAAAACACGTCACCCTGATAGGCGACAATCAAATCGCTCATCTGCGACAGCAGCGTCTCGCCAAACAGGCTTTTTATGCTGCCTTCAAGGAACGCCTGCTGACCGATCAAGGCCCCCTGGATATAACGTTGCCCGTCACGCCATACCTTGCGGAACAGCACGAAATGACCGCTGTCGAGCAGGCTGAATTCAAAGGGATCGATCTCACTTTCGAAGATATCAATACGAACCCGGTTTGCACGCGGTGCCGTGGCCTCGCGTGTTTCATCGGCAAACACCGCCGTGTGTTCCGGCAAGGCACTGCGTTCCTTACGCGCACGTTTTTCTGGGACGGGGGCGACCCTGGAAACGACAGGTTCTTGTATCGCATCGCCTGAGTCGACCCGGTAGTGCTCGTCCAGCTTCAGGTCTTCAACCCGGCCGAGCTTGCCGATGGTCTTCTGCCTGGTTTCCTGTTCGCGCACGCCCGCCGGCGCGTTCAAGCGATCGAAGGCCGCCTGAGCCGGCACCTGCTCTTCGCTCTTTTCCTCTGCTGCAAATCCGGCACTGCCGCCAACGGAGGACATAGATGCCGGGGTATCGGCCACAGTGGCCGGCGTAGCGCTCAACTCAACAGGCTTGTCGCGGCGTTGCGGCCTGCCCGCCAGTGACTCCCCGGCCACGGCACTATCGGCCTCCCCGCCCTTTACCAGTCGATTGTCGCTGAGGATCTGCTGGATGTGGTTCTGCAAGACCAGCCGCTGCTCGCGTTCCTGATTTGAAATACCATAGGCGTTTGTCCTCTCTTCCAGTTGTGGCAACAAGGGGGTAGTGAACGCGCCCTGTGTATCCACCTGGAAGTAACCGATCAAACCGGGGATGGCGGATGTAAGCGGATACGCTGACAGCGGTGAGCGCTGCAGAAAATTCGCGGATGGATCGCCTGCAACATTCAGGAAGCTATAGTCGGCAAACGATCGCGCTCCCTCGTCACTGATCAGTTCGCTGAGCCGGCCGTTGATACGCATCGACAGCTCTTCGGCCAGCACCCGGTGCTGGTGAAATGCCTCCCACTTCAATTCACTGTAGGCATGGCGGATCAGGACTGCCGTCGGGATCGACAGCGCCAGAAAAAACACCAGCAGCCACAGCCCCAGTGTTTTCTTGTCCAGTCCTGTCAGTGAAGCACGCAAGGGTTTATTCCGTCAGCAGGCGGTAACCTGCGCCTCGCACGGTCAGCAGATAACGCGGTTGTGCGGGATCGGGTTCAATCTTACGCCGCAGCTTGGCGATATGGATATCGACGGTACGGGTTTCCAATTGCAGATTCCTGGCATACCCCCAGACCCTGGTGAGCAGTTCCTCGCGCGACACCGGCCGCTCCGAGTTTTCTTTCAGGTATTGCAGGATCTCGACTTCCCGGCGTGTGAAGGACAGCGCCTGTTCACCCCGACAACCGGAGAGATTGCGGCTGTCAATTTCAATACCGTCACCCAGTCGAAGTTGATGATCCAGCGCGACAGCAATACGCGAACGGCGCAGCACAGCCTGTACCCGCAGCACCAGCTGGGCCACCGAGAATGGCTTGGCCACGTAATCGTCGGCGCCGAGTGACAGGCCCTGGATAATGTCCTCATCACTGCTCCTTGCCGTCAGCATGATGATGGGCTGGTCACGGTCCTGCGAGCGGACCCGGTTGCAGATCTCGAAACCATCCATGCCAGGCAACATGATATCCAGCAGGATGAGGTCGAAGCTGCCACTCAAGGCCTTGTCCAGCCCCTCGTTTCCATCGGCCGCGCAGTCAACCTCGTAAGCGTGAAAAACCAGCACATCCCTCAGTCCGGTGCGGATGGCCTCTTCGTCTTCAACGATAAGAATACGGATTTTGCGTTGCATGGTATTAAAGCCTATCAGCTAAGCGCCCTTCGGGCATGTAAATCTTTTGTAAATCATCCGTGGCAGGTTTTACAAAAGCCTGTCTGGAAGCGGACAAGCGCCCTGCCTAGACTGGATTCACACTTACAACACCCGGCAGGAGGTGAACACCATGGCATTGATCACACGTATATCGAGACTGTTCCAGGCCGATCTGCACGCTGTTCTCGACCGTATCGAGGAACCCGAACAGCTACTCCGGCAGGCCGTGCGGGAGATGGAAGACGATCTGGCCCGCGACGAACAAGGCATGAAGGTACTGGACCACGAACTGGGGCAACTCATCAGCCGCGAAACAGACATTGGACATTCACTGGACGAAATCGAGGCCGAACTTGACGTCTGCTTTGAGTCCGGGAAAGACGATCTGGCCCGCGCGCTGATCAAGCGCAAGCTGGAAGCGCTACGCTTTCAGAAATTTCTATCACGCAAACGCGAGGCGCAGGAACGAACCCTCAGCGGACTCAGGACACGGCTGCAGGAAAACCGAACGAGCCTGGACAGCATGCGTCAGAAAGCTGAACTGCTGGCCGAGGAGACAGCCGCCGAATCATTCGTGGACAACTGGTCCAGCCCCGACATTGTGGTACGCGACGAAGACGTGGAAGTGGCCTTTCTTTGCGAAAAACAGAAAAGGAGCCTGTCATGAAACAGCCCACTTTTTTCGAGGGTGTCGCGGTTGCCGTGACGGCAAGCCTGCTTGGCAGCACCTTGTATAGCGTACTCAGCTCGGTGTTACCGGCCGGCGCAGTATTGCGCCTGCTGATTGCCGGCATCGGTCTCGCCTACGTGTTGTACCTGTTATCGCGCAGCCGCGAACGCTTGGGGCGCGTCACTGTCGTTGCCGGCTGGACCCTGGTAACGGGCGTTATCTGGTTTATCGAACCGCCGTTGATGCTGTTCGTACTGGTGCAGCTGGGGCTCATCTGGTTGATCCGTTCGCTGTACTTCTATTCCAGTGTCCTGCCCGCGCTGGCTGACCTCGGATTGAATGGCCTGAGTCTGGCCGCTGCGATCTGGGCGAGCGGGCAAACGGGCAGTGTGTTCCTGAGTCTCTGGTGTTTCTTCCTGGTGCAGGCCCTGTTCGTCGCCATCCCCGGCCGGCTGAGCCGCTGCAACAGGCAAGTACCGGCTGGCCCGGAAAGCGAAGACCGTTTTCAACACGCCCACCGTGCTGCCGAGACCGCGGTGCGCAAACTTTCTTCAATCAATTAAACAGGAGAGCATCCCCATGAAAACGAAAATCCTTGCATTGGCACTATTTGCCTTTACCGCGGCGGGTGTCGCGTTTTATCCGGCCTATCAAAGCATGGGCGCCATCAATACCGCAGCGCAGACAACACCGGCGGTCAACCCACTGAACCAGGAACGCTCCAGTATTGAAGTGGTGTTTGTGCTGGATACCACCGGCAGCATGAGTGGACTGATTCAGGCCGCCAAGGAAAAGATCTGGTCCATCGCCAGCACCATGGCCTCGGCGCAATCGGCACCTGAAATCAGGATGGGGCTGGTCGCCTACCGGGATCGTGGTGACGCCTACGTGACCAAAGTACTGGACTTGTCCGATGACCTGGATTCCATGTACGCCAGCCTGATGGATTTTCAGGCCGACGGTGGCGGCGATGGTCCGGAGAGTGTCAACCAGGCCTTGCATGACGCCGTACACAGTGTGTCCTGGAGTCAGGATCAGAACACCTACAAAGTCGTGTTCCTGGTCGGCGATGCGCCAGCGCACATGGATTACGCGGATGACGTCAGGTACCCGGAAACCCTGGCCATGGCGCTGAAGAAAGGCATCGTGGTGAATGCAATCCAGTGCGGTCAGAACCAGCTAACCACCGCAGGCTGGCAACAGATCGCGCAACTGGGTCAGGGCCGTTACTTCCAGGTGGCGCAGGCGGGCAACGCCGTGACCATCGCGACGCCCTTTGACAAAAAGATCGCCGTATTGTCTGAAAAACTTGACCACACTCGCCTGTACTACGGCGATGCCGAGGAGAAGGAAAAACAGCGGTCGAAACTGGACGCCACCGACAAACTGCACGCCACATCATCGTTCGCGTCACGCGCCCGCCGGGCGGTCTTCAACAGCTCGAAAAGCGGTGAAAGCAACTTTCTCGGTGAAGGTGAACTGGTCGATGACATCACCAGCGGTCGCGTGGAACTTGCCGACATCGACAAGGATCAGCTACCGGAATCCATCAAGGCGATGGCTCCGGTACAACAAAAAGCGCTGATCGAGGAAACCGCCCATCGCCGTAACGAACTGCAGCAACAGATCGGAGACCTGTCGGAGAAACGCGCCGACTTCCTCAAAAACAAAGTGGAAGAAGCCGGCGGTGCCCGGGACTCACTCGATGAAAAAATCTACAGCGCCGTTCGCGAACAGGCCGGAAAAAAAGGCCTGCGCTACGAAGCCGACGCAGCGGCTTACTGAGCTGGAAACTTCAGGGCCCGGCAGCAATGCCGGGCCGCATTTTTTCCCAGGGGCAACTCATAACCGTGTCATGAGCATCGCGGGTGCATCTTGAAAGGAATTACAGAACACTACCGCCGGTTGTGGGAGCGCCGCCCTCCGCACGATATCGCAGCCAGCAGACTGCTCCTGCGTTGTGTGTTTAAATATGAGTTTGACGTCATAAATACACTCAGATAACGATAAAACGGTGCTTCATGTTGCTGCTCGTCACCTATATCATCATCGCGCTTGGCTTCTCCTTTTTATGTTCGATTGCCGAAGCCGTCATCCTCAGTATCAGCACGCCACACATCACGCTGATGCAACAGCAAGGCCGCCGCACCGGCGCCCTGCTGGCCGGATTAAAACAAGATCTCAACCGCCCGCTGGCGGCAATCCTTACGCTTAACACCATTGCTCATACTGTCGGTGCCGCCGGGGCCGGGGCACAGGCCGCCAAAGTCTTCGGCAGCGCCTATGTCGGCATCGCATCGGGCATTCTGACACTGCTCATACTGGTGTTCTCCGAGATCATTCCCAAAACCCTCGGCGCCCACTACTGGAAGCAGTTGGCCCCGGCCACGGCTTATGCACTACGCGGCCTGATCTGGTTACTCTACCCGTTCGTCATACTCTCCGAGAGGTTGACCAGAGGCCTGACCCACGGGCCCGGCCTGACGGGCTTTAATCGCGAGGAGTTGGCCGCCATGGCCGAACTCAGCGCCAGAGAGGGGCAGCTGGAGCAACAGGAGACGCTGATCCTGAAAAATCTGCTGCGACTCCGCGACACCCGTGTTACCGATGCCATGACCCCCCGAACAGTCATTTTCTCGCTCCCGGAAGATCTCTCTGTCGAGGAATTTTTCTGGAAGTACGGCAGTGAACGTTTCTCGCGCATCCCGATCTATGGCGAAAAACCCGGCCATTTAAACGGCTTTGTGTTGCGGAGCGACCTGCTGCTCGCGCAGGCACGCGGCAACACCGACACAAAACTCGCCACCTACCGCCGCGAGATGTCGGCACTGCTTGTGTCCAGTTCACTGTCACAAGCTTTTGACGAATTCCTGCGCCAGCGCGCGCACATCATGATCATCGTCGACGAGTACGGCGGTATCGCGGGCATCCTGACGCTCGAGGACATACTGGAGACGATACTCGGTCTGGAGATTGTCGACGAAGGCGATACCACCACCGACATGCAGAAGCTCGCGCGCCGCCTCTGGCTAAAACGCGCCAGGGCAATGGGATTGGAGATTGACGACTAGGAAAGACCGAGCAGTTCTGGCCGTATCATCCACTGGATCTGCCAGTTGTCCGAACCGCCTGCGGATTCCAGACAGACCATACTGCCAGGCTGATAGGCGGCGACCGCGTTTTCTTCCGCACCGGTCACCAGCCTGGCTACCAGTTTCTC
>Ga0209456_10001234_pt1 | contig 12562 bp, 12 predicted proteins | sample COG_11_FD_184755 | JGI IMG/M metagenome (GOLD analysis project Ga0209456, IMG submission 184755) | Pelagic marine sediment microbial communities from the LTER site Helgoland, North Sea, for post-phytoplankton bloom and carbon turnover... | ecosystem: Environmental > Aquatic > Marine > Neritic...
GCTGTGGTACCTTGTTCCGCTCATGCCCCCCGCGACTCCCGAACACTTCGGTGACTACGAGCTAGTCGATCGACTTGGCGTCGGCGGCATGGCCGAGACCTTCGTCGCCATCCGGCGCGGCCCGGGCGGCTTCGAGCAGCGGGTTTGCCTCAAGCGCATCCTGCCCACCTTCGCCGACGAGGCGGACTTCGTCGAGATGTTCCTCCGAGAAGCGCGCATGTCGGCGCTCCTCCACCACGGGCACATCGCGCGCGTGCTCGACTTCGGCATCGCAGACGACGCCCACTACCTCACGCTCGAGCTGATCGAGGGCACCGACCTACGAGCGGTGCTTCGTCATCTTCGATCGCGCGGCGAGACGCTCGACCCAGGCCTGACGTCCTATGTGGCTCACGCGCTCGCTTCCGCGCTCGACTTCGCACACACGGCCGACGAAGAAGGAAACGCTGCCGGCATCATCCACCGCGACGTCTCCCCCTCGAACGTGCTTCTCAGCAACGCCGGTGAGATCAAGCTCGCCGACTTCGGAATCGCCAAGGCCACCAACCTGCCCGGCAGCATCCAGAGCGGCGCACTTAAGGGCAAGGTGCCCTACATGGCCCCCGAGTACGCGCTAGGCCGTCGGTGCAGCGCGCGCTCCGACCTCTTCTCACTGGGCGTGCTGCTATACGAGTGCCTGACCGGCTACCGGCCATTCGATGGCGGCAGCGATATCGAGACCCTCGACCGTGCCCGTAACGGCCAACACGACCTTCTGCACGAGGTGGCTCCGAGCGCACCGGAAGCGTTGGCCGATGCCATCGAGTCCTTGTTGGCGCCGACTAGCGACGAGCGGCCACCCAATGCGGGCGCTTTCCTCGCGATGCTCACCGACGTCCCGCCGCCTCCCTTGGCGCGGCGCGACCTCGGCCGACTGGTGCGTTCGGTCGAGGAGCTCGACGCCATCCCGACCATGCCCGGCCTGGCGTCGACGCGTCCTGCGCCTACTCTGCGTCCTCGGAAGCGTGCTCCGTCTCGTCGGTAGCGCTCCCGTAGGTGTTCTTCTCCTGCTCTTCGAGCAAGCTGAGGCCGATGGCCATCGCTTTGCGAACACGCTCGAGGAGCCCTTCATCGGTCGCGATCTTCTCCACCGCCATCGAGAGCTTCGACTCGAGCTGAGACTTCATCGCCTCGAGTCCACCCACGCGCGATTCGAGATCCCGCTTCTTGCCGTCGAGCGCTTCTACCCGGGTGCGGCTGACATCGAGGTCCTGTTGCAGCCCATCGCGCGCTTCCCTGGTCTCGCTGAGCTCGGCCTGCAGCCGATCCCGCGTCTCTTGCGTTTCGCTGAGCTGCGTGATCGCGGTCGCCAGCTCCGCGCTGGTTTCGGTGAGCTTGGTCTCGACCTCGATCGCTCGCTCCTCGTTCACCGACTCGCGCTCACGAGCGCCCGAAAGCTCGGTCTCGATATCGGCTAGCTTGCGTCCCAAAGTCGCGAGTTGCTTGGAGTGCTCTTGCTCCTGCGTCTCGAGCTCGAGTTGCTTCTCGCCTTGAAGCGAAGCCTCCCGTTCGTGCATCGTTCGCTGCCACTGGGCCTCGGCCTCGGCCATCTTGGTCGCCGCAGCGGTGTTGAGCTCCTCGGCGAGCGAAGCCAGTGAGGCCTGCTTGGTGGCATCGGCCTCTGCAGCAGCTTGCGCCAACGCAGCCGCCTGTGCGTCGGCTAACTCCGAACGAAGCGAAGCCAGCGCGGTATCTTTCTCGCTGGTCGCTGCGTGCAGCGCGGCCTCGTTATCCTCCCGAGCCTTCGCAAGCGCGGCGGCGGACTCGGCCTTGATCAAGTCCATCGCCTCTTCGTGGGCGACACGGAGCCTCGCCATCTCGACATCTTGCGTGCTCTTCAGCGCCTCGACATCGGCCTCACGCGCTTCACGCTCTTGGGCGAGCTCAACTTCGAGCGTTTCGGCCTTGGCCTTCTCGCGTTCGAAGCGCCCTTTCACATCTTCGTAGCGCTTGCTCGCGTTCTCTTTGTCTTCGGTCAGGCTCGCAATTGCTTCCTGTGCCTTTGACAAGGAGTGCTCGAGCTCTGCCGTTTTCTCATCGAAATCAGCGCGCGCGCGCTCTAGCGTGATCGACTGGTCTCTCAGGTCGACGATCTCTTTGTCGCGCCCGGTGACCCGATCGCGAAGGTCGAGGATCTCTTTGTCCTTCGTATTCAGAGCTTCGCGAAGGTCGAGGAACTGACGACTCGAGACGCCCCCGGACGACTCGGCGATCTTCGCCTTGAGCCCGGAGATTTCAGAACGCAAGCGCGCAACTTCGACTTGACTCGTTACAGAGCCCTCGGCCGGAGCTGGTGGAGCAGTTGCAGGCCGCGCGGAGCCGGGCGGCGGTGCAGACGGCGGCGTGGTCGCCGCTGAGACCTCTTCTTCGGGGGGAACCTCGGAGACCATGATCATGTCGTCGAGCTCCACGTCCTCGTACTCGCCGGCATCCGCCTCCGCCTCTGCGGCGGCGTCTACGATCTCGGGACTCTCGGACGGCTGCTTCGGCTCGCTGTCGATCAGGAGTGCGTCGAAAGCAGTCTCTGCAAACTCATCGATTTCGTCGTCGATATCGGGCGACCCCCCGACCTTGGTTGGCAAATCGCTCGACATGTTGTCCTCCGACATTTGGTCTCCCCTTCGATTCCCGCGGCAAGATTAGCAGCGTTCTCGTCTTTGGAACGAACCCGCGTCCAATCCAGCCCCCAAGCGCATGCAAAGTTACGCCTTCGTCAAAAAAAGAATAGAGCCCCACGGCTTGCTCTGTCAACGTTGGAAGCCCAGCGAAATGCCGGCTTTGGGGTGCGATTCAGTAAGCGACTCGGGCGTTGGCGGCAAGCTTGAAGAGCACGGGGCGATCCAGGTCCCCAAAAAACGCATAGTTCACGCCGCCATGCTGGCGAATGGTGACGACGTTGCCGCCTACATTGTGATAGTAGAGCTCACGACCACCGACATGTGTGCGGTGCGCGTTTTGCACGATCTCCGGCGACTGGAATACCAATAGCGTGACGCGGCGGCCACCGTGATTGTAGTAGAGGGCGGCCGCCGGTCGGGCGCCGACGTGGATGTAGCGTGCGCCGACGAACTTCATCCCGGGCTCTTCGAACTGGGCCGGCTGCACCGGGAATGGGGTCTTGCCCTGGAAATAACGAACGACTTCCTGCGGTGCTTCGGCTTTCACGTCGGACGGCAATGCTTGCGAATGCAGATTCACGACGTCTTGGAGCATGCCGGCCCCCTGGTACTCGGTGCTCTCGGGCAGACCGATGACACTCCCGATGATGAGGACGGCCGCGGCAGCTGCCGCAATCGGCCAGCTTTGACGCCAGCGCATCGGACGCGCTTCGATCGGTGATCTGTGCTCTGCCCTGGTCGCGTCGATCTCGTCCAAGCGATGGAGGGTCCGGCCCCAAAGTTGCTCCGGCGCATGAACGCCACCGATCGACTCACGGGTCTGCTGACGCAACGAGCGCTCAAATGCAAGATTCTCCTGGCAACCCGGGCACGCTTCCAAGTGGCGTTCGAACTCGATCTGCGACGCGGGATCGAGCTCTCCATCCACGAATGCGCCCAGATGGCGTCGCACGAGCCTGCAACTCATGACTTAGCCGCCTTCCTCGAACGAAACGCTTCGAGCGGAATTGGATCGTCCAGATCTTCGTCGCCTTCTTCGATGATACCGAGTTGCACGGCGTGTTTCTGAAGGGAGCCTTGGAGCTGCTTCCGCGCGCGATGCAACCGGGACATCACCGTGCCAATGGGACAGCCAATGACTTCGGCAATCTCTTTGTACGAAAGCTCTTCGACGTCCGCGAGCAACACCATCGCTCGGGCTTCGTCGGAAAGCTCTTCGAACGCGCGGTTGATCTCGCGCGCGATCAGCCGCCGTTGCGCATCGCCTACCGGGTCGGTCAGGGCGCGCATACTGGCGCGGCTCATCACGCCTTCCCCGACCGGCACCGCCATCGGGCCGTCGAAGACCTGTCGTTCGCGGGTCGACCGCCGGTAGCGGTTGACGAAGGTGTTCATCTGGATTCTCAACAGCCAAGCTTTGAAGTTCGTACCTGCTTCGAATCGGTCATAGAAGCGGTAGGCTCGTACCAGGGTGTCTTGAACCAGGTCCTCGGCATCGACCGGGGACCGGGTGAGCCGCAAGGCCATCGAGTAGAGGGTGTCGAGATAGAGCCGCACCTCCGTCTCGAACAATTGCCGCTCGACCTCGCCCTTCTTGGAATTTCTGCGCATGCGTGCTGGTTGAACCCCTCGCACCGGGAATTATTCCACGTTATCAGGCGAATCGTCTTTTTCGGAGCCCTGACGCAGCTTCGCCTCCAACTCCTCGATCCGAGCCTGGAGCCGATGCACCTCGCCTTGCAGCTGCTTCACGTGCGCAGCCGCGCTCTCGAGGACGCCCCGAACTCGATCGTCGGCGGCGTTGTAGACCTCCGCACCCAGTTCCTCGGCACGACCGACGAGCTTGCCCACCGGCCCTTCTTTCAACGAGGTGAGGATCTTCTCGCGCCCCTGCTGAATGAAGCCCCGGAGGGTCTGCACCGACCAGGCGGTGGCATTTCCGCTCTTTTGCTCTTCGTAGATGATTTGCGCGAGCGTGACTTTGGTGAGGTCTTTCTTCGAGCGATTGTCGAGGACCTTGACCTCTTCACCGTTGCGCACGAGCTCGGCGATGCGGTCCAGCGTGACGTACTTGCTATCACGTGTGTCGTAGAGCTTGCGGTTCGCGTAGCGCTTGATGATCCGAATCTGTTCCGCCTCAGCCATGGCTCACTCGAGGCTAGCCCGCCGACGCACTGCGTCAAGCTGGCGCTTTGCGACGCTCTCGGTAGGCTAATCAAGAGGGCAGTCAGGCCGTGGAGCAGGCAACATCGTTCGGGGACCTTTTTCGGCGGCTCGGTCGCCTCGACGAGATCGACATGCGCGTCGCCCTCATCTGCGAACGGCTCGAAGCACTCTCGGAAGAGGACGCGGTGCAACTGCTCTACGAAGCGCATCTCGGCGCTTCGCTTGGGGGGTCCGATGCACAGCAGGTGTTCCTCGCGCTGGGCTGGGCGCTCTTCGAACCGCGACTTCAATCGCGGCGCGCGGAGCTCGGCGCAGCGGCGCGGCGTGCAGAGCTTCATCACGTCGCGGACTTCGTCATGCCGTCCAGCGAAGAAGACGCACCGGTCGAAGGCAAGCGTCGCATTCCGGATTTCGGGCGCGGCCGGCCGCTCACGCTGGGCGAGCGAAAGTCACTCGCCCGCACACACGACCGCTCTCTGATTCAACGGGTCGTGCGCGACCCGCATCCGGATGTCGTTCGCATTCTGCTCGATAATCCTTCGCTCACCGAAGAGGACGTCATACGGGTTTGTGCCGCGCGCCCCAATGATCCGAACGTGCTGCAAACCGTCTACCGCAATCGACGATGGGTCGTGCGCTACCGTCCTCGCAACGCCATCGTTCGTAACCCGGACACGCCGCTCGACACGGCACTGTTGCTCGCGCCTCTTCTGCGCAAGAGCGAGCTCAAGGAAGCGGCGATATCATCGGAGCTCGCTCCGCCGGTTCGGCTGAGCTGCAAGACGATCCTGGAGTTGCGCGCGGCGCGATCCCAGCCGCCAAGTGATTGACTGCTACTTCGACTCGGCCTTGTCCACGACTTCAGCCTCCTCTACGCGCGAGGCAGCCTGCTTCGGAACCTGCTTGTCGGTGGGCGTCACGTCGATGTCGTCATCGGTGTTGAGGCCCCGCTTGAGGTTGCGGATGGCCTTTCCAAGCCCTTCGCCGATTTGAGGCAGCCGTCCGGCGCCGAAAATCAGCATCACGATCAGAAAAACGATGACTAGCTCGCCAAATCCAAGATTGGGCACGATATCCCCTTCGTTACGTTTTACGGTACGCCGCCCGGAACGGGTCCGCAAGCCCCAGGGTTATGGTATGGGGAGCCCAGATGGAGAGCTTCCGAGAGCTGGATCCCGCCGGTATTCGGGGCGTTGTGTTCGATATCGACGATACCGTCACCCAGAATGGGGTGCTCGATCCAAGTGCGTACGCGGCGATGCACCGGCTGGCAGGAGCCGGCTTTGAGCTCGTGGCGGTCACCGGCCGGCCTCTCGGATGGACTGACGTGATCGCGCGCCTGTGGCCGGTCCGGGTCGCTGTCGGCGAAAACGGAGCGGGCTGGACCTGGGTCGACGAGGCTGGAGCACACGAGGGCTACTTCTGCGACGAGGCCGAGCGCCTGACTCAAGCCAGCTTGCTCGACGCCGTTCGCGAGAAGGTCGCGTCGGACATGCCCGAAGTGCACGTGACGAATGACGATCGCCATCGCCGCTGCGATCTCGCCTTCGACATCGGAGAGTCGGTGTCCTTGCCGCGCGAAGAGACCGACGCGCTCGTCGCGCTCATCGAGAGGATGGGTGCGCGCGCTTCGGTTTCGACGGTGCACGCGCACGCGGCCCCCGGCCCGTGGGACAAAGCCGAAGGCGTCGCCCGCGCGCTTCGCGAGGTGCTCGGCGTCGAGCTGAGTCGAGAGATCGAGCAATGGGTTTTCGTGGGCGACAGCGGCAACGACGCAGCTGCGTTCGCGCACTTTCCAAAGAGCGTTGGCGTTGCAAACGTCCGGGAACATCTCGATCGTCTTCCGATCCCACCGCGCTACGTGACGGATAGCGCACGCGGCCGCGGCTTTGCTGAGCTTGCAGCGCACCTGGCGGACCCACGTGGCTAAGCGAAAACCGCGGAACGGAGCGCTGAGCTCAGAAGCGCACTACCAAGACGGTCAGTACTACGACCAGGCGTATCGCCGTCGCCGGCATGACGTTCGCTTTTATACCGACCTGGCCGTGGAATCGGGAGGCCCCGTTCTCGAGCTTGGCGTTGGCACGGGTCGCGTCGCGCTTGCCATCGCCAAGGCGGGCATCGAGCTGGTGGGCGTCGAACCCATGAAGCCGATGTTGGATCGGGCCCGCGAGCGGCTCGAGCGCTTGCCCCGCGCTACGAAGGATCGAGTCGAGCTCCGCGAAGGCAAGCTCGAGCGCCTCCGGCTTCGTCGGAAGTTTCCCCTGGTGATCGCACCGTTCAACGTATGGATGCACCTCTACACACGCGAGGAGATCGAGCGTGGGTTTGCCACCGTGCGTCATCATCTCGAACGAGGAGGCCAGTTTGCGTTCGACGTCTTACTGCCGGACCCGGCCAGCCTCGCGCGCGATCCATCCAAGCGCTATCGCGGCGGCCAGGTGCCGCATCCGCGCGACGCTGTCCGCTATCGCTATAGCGAGTATTTCAGCTACGACCCGGTTGCCCAAATCGAAACGGTCCTGATGGACTTCGAGCACCCCGATAGCGACCGTCTCTCGTTCTGCACACCACTCAGCCAACGGCAGTTCTTCCCGGCCGAGCTCGAGGCCCTGCTTCACTACAACGGATTCACGGTGGAGTCGCACACGGGCGACTTCGACGGCAAGCCGATTACTGCAGCCACCGAATCTCAGGTGATCATCGCTCGGCGGCGCTCTACTCCCTGAGTAGGACGTCACAATAGTACTTCACGCGCTTCACGAGCTTGCCGTGGGGGCGGCTGTGAATGTCTTTCTTGAGCGCGAGCATGACGCGGCGCTGCAAGGTGAAGCTGTTGCGCGCCGGCGTGGCCGGCGGGCCGCCACCTGCGATTTCGATCGGGGCCCACAATGCATCGGCTGGCCATTGCCAGACTTCGAGGTCGGCCGCGTCGATCCGCCCGATCATCTGCTCGGCCAGGGCACGCTTGTCCGCGTCATGTGCGAGCTCGGCTGCCCACTTGTCGACCTTGTCGGCCACGGGGCGGTTCTCGGCATTGACGGTGATTGGGTCGCCCATGCCTTTCTTCATGCGCCCCGCCTTGCCGTACTCGACGGCGTCGGGGTCGTTCTCGAGCCCCAGGAACGCGAAGATGCGTTCGAGCTGCGGCGCGGGTTCGGTCACCAGGTCTTCGTAGGCGACGTGCAGCAAAGGGACGGGGCGTTCCCGCAAGAATGCCGCCACGGCCGGCACGTAGCGCTCGAGGATCGGATTGAACGCGTGTGCGCTCTGCCAGTCGCCCTCGAAAAAGCTGTTCGCGTAGGAGCTGAAGATCGCAAGTGGATGGCGTGTGAGCACCACGTACTTCGCGTCTGGGTAGAGGCGCTTCAGAAACGGAAGTACCAGCGCGTTCGCCGGGGTCTTATCGAGGAAGTAGCTGCTCTCGCTCGTCGAAAGCATCCGGCCGTAGAGCGTGTCGGTGTATGCTCGAAGCGCATCGATGTAGTCCTGCTCGCCGCCCGGCAAGTCCTCGATGAAGGCTTTGGTCGCCTCTGCCGCATTGATGTGGTCGTACGGCGCTTTGTCGACGTTGTCGTAGACGCCCAGGTGTGCGATCGGCGTGATCAGGTGCGGCTCCGGGTGCGTGAAGATCTCGGAGTGCGCGCCCATCATGCGCTGAAGCAGCGTCGACCCGGCTCGGGGCGGTGAGATTACGAAGACGAGTGACATGACACCCTAAGCAGTCGCTTACCCCTCAGCAGCAAGCTGCCGCAAGACGTACTGCAAGATGCCTCCGTGCAGAAAGTATTCGACCTCCTGAGGCGTGTCGATCCGTGTCTTCACGGTGAATGACTTGCCGGTATCGGTCTTCACCAAGAGCGATTTGCCGGAAACCAAGCCTTCGGAAATGCCTGAAATCGTGAGGGTCTCCTCGCCGCTGAGCCCCAAGGCCTCACGACGGTCGCCCGGCTCGAACTCGAGCGGAAGAACGCCCATGCCAATGAGATTGCTCCGGTGAATCCGCTCGTAGCTCTCCGCGATGACCGCGCGAATGCCGAGCAGCAGCGTGCCCTTAGCCGCCCAGTCGCGTGAAGAGCCCGTGCCGTACTCCTTGCCCGCGATGACAATGAGTGGCGTGCCATCGGCCTGGTACTTCATCGAGGCGTCGTAGATGCTCATCTGCTCGTTCGTGGGCAGATAGCGCGTGACGCCACCCTCGGTTCCCGGTGCCAAGAGATTTCGAAGGCGGATGTTCGCGAACGTGCCGCGCATCATGACTTCGTGGTTGCCGCGGCGGCTGCCGTAGCTGTTGAAATCGCGTGGCGCCACGCCGTGACCCTGCAGGTACTTCGCTGCGGGGCTGTCGAGCGCAATCGCGCCCGCAGGCGAGATGTGGTCGGTGGTGACCGAATCGCCGAGCAAGCAAAGCACGCGGGCGCGGTCGATGTCCTGGGGCGGCGCCGGCTCGCCCGCCTCGACACCGTCGAAGAATGGCGGAAGACGAACGTACGTCGAGTCCGGGACCCAGCCGTAGCGGTCCGACTGCTCGAAGCTCACCTCGCGCCACTGCGGAGGTCCATCGAGCACGACCGCGTAGCGCTCGACAAACTGCTCCTTCCTGACCGAGCGTCGAAGCGCTTCCGTGGTCTCTTGATTCGAAGGCCAAATGTCGCGAAGAAAGACATCCTTGCCCTCGCGGTCCTGGCCGATCGGCTCACTTTCAAAGTCGATGTTCATCGTGCCGGCGAGCGCATAGGCAACGACCAGTGGCGGGGATGCCAGGTAGTTGGCGCGGGTCAGCGGATTGACTCGGCCTTCGAAGTTTCGGTTGCCGCTCAGCGCAGAGGTGACGACCAGGTCGTTGGCCTTGACCGCTTCGGCGATTTCCGGATCGAGGGGCCCCGAGTTCCCGATGCAGGTCGTGCAGCCGTAGCCAACCAGATTGAAGCGCAGGATGTCGAGCTCGTCGATCAAGCCCGATTCCTTGAGGTACTCGGTAACCACTTGCGACCCTGGCGCCAGGCTCGTTTTCACCCAGGGCTTGGTGCGAAGCCCCTTCTCGACCGCCTTCTTGGCCACCAGACCCGCAGCCAGCATGACCGACGGATTCGAGGTATTCGTGCAGCTGGTGATCGCCGCAATGACGACGGCACCGTTTTGAACCGTGAAGGTTTCATCGCCACGCGTGACTTCGGCCCCCTTGTCCGCGGACGCTTCGAAGCCCCGAAGCACGCTTTGGAAAGAGCGCTTCGACTCGGTGAGCGGAATGCGGTCCTGCGGACGCTTCGGGCCCGCAATCGAAGGCACCACGTCACCGAGGTCGAGCCCGAGCGTATCGGTGAATCGCGGCTCTGGCGCGCTTGCGGTGTGGAACAGGCCCTGTTCCTTGAGGACACGCTCCACCCTGTCGACATGCGCGTCCTCACGGCCGCTGAAGCGTAGGTACGCAAGGGTTTCATTGTCGACCGGAAAGAAGCCCATCGTCGCGCCATACTCGGGGGCCATGTTGGCGATGGTCGCGCGGTCCGGAAGTGCGAGATTCTCCATTCCCTCGCCGTAGAACTCGACGAATTTCCCGACGACGCCCTTTTCACGGAGCATCTGAGTCACCGTGAGAACCGCGTCGGTTGCGGTGGCGCCTTCAGGAAGCTTGCCGGTCAGCTTGAAGCCAACGACCTGCGGCAGGAGCATGCTGATCGGCTGCCCGAGCATCGCGGCTTCGGCTTCGATGCCGCCAACACCCCAGCCGAGCACGCCGAGGCCATTGATCATCGTCGTGTGTGAATCAGTACCGACGAGGCTGTCCGGGTACGCAATGCACTGGCCGTTGGCCTCGCGCGTGAAAACCACGCTTGCGAGATACTCGAGGTTGACCTGATGAACGATGCCGGTGCCTGGCGGCACCACGCGCATGTTCTCGAAGGCGCTCTGCCCCCACTTCAGGAACTGGTAGCGCTCCTGGTTGCGCTCGAACTCGCGCTTCACGTTGTCTTCGAACGAGCGCAGCAAGCCGTATGAATCGACCTGCACCGAGTGGTCGATCACCAAGTCCGCCGGCTGCAGCGGGTTGATGCGGCTGGGGTCGCCGCCCATCTTCGCGAACTGGTCGCGCATGGCCGCGAGGTCGACGACGGCAGGCACGCCCGTAAAGTCTTGGAGCAAGACACGGGACGGACGGAATGCGATCTCGGTGCTCGGCGCCGCGGCTGGGTCCCAATTGGCAACGGCTTCGATGTCTTCGCGGGTGACGGTCTTGCCGTCCTCGTAACGGAGCAGGTTTTCGAGGAGAACGCGGATGGAGTACGGGAGCGTATCGATGCTCTGAAAGCCCGCTCGAGTCAGTGCATCCAGGCGGTGGATGACGACCTGTCGGCCTCCGGCGTGGGTCGTGACCCGGCTCTCAAAAGAGTCGATGGTGCTCATGTAAGATTGCCTACCACGGCCGGTCTGGCGCGCCAGCCCGGTCATTGGCTAAGGTGAAAACGCTGCGTGACAAGCGCGGTCAGAAGCGCTACAGACTCCAGCCTTCGGCGCCGTAGCCAAGTGGTAAGGCAGAGGTTTGCAAAACCTCCATTCGCTGGTTCGAATCCAGTCGGCGCCTCCAGACCGTGAACCCGAGCCCCGAAATCAACGTGGATTTGCTCAAGGAGCACCTGGCTGAGGTCTCCGAGCACGAAGCGGAGCTCACCGATAGAGTCTACGAGAGCCTCTTCACCAAGCGCCCGGATGCCGAAGAGCTCTTCGGCACCTACAGCCGCGCAAACCAGCAGCGGATGATGAGCGAAACGCTCGCGGCCGTCCTCAACATGCTCGACCAGGAGCCCTGGCTCGGCGAATACGTCCACGCGATGGGCTCGCGCCATCAGTTCTCGTACGAGACCCCAATCGAGATGTATCCGCCGTACGCGGAGGCCTTGCTCGATGCGCTCGCGACGGTGTCGGGTTCGGATTGGTCGCCGGAGCTCGCGCAGTCATGGAAGGCCGCCCTCGACCGGGTCAACGAAATGATGACCGCCGGCTACCTCCCGACGTCACACTGACGCTGACGCTGGCACCCTAGTTCAGTCTCCGCAACGTATTCTCATCCGTGTGCGCGAAGATTTCGCTCTGCCCCTTGATCTGCAACTGCGTGTTCTGCGCGTACGAGAACGAGCCGTCGTCGTTCACCGTGAGCTCGATGTCGTAGCGTACTGTCTTGAACTCTTCATCGAGGAACGGGCCTGAGCAGATGCCGAACACTTCGCTGCCCACTTCGGCGGAGAGCTTGAACGACTTGGCATCGGGATCGACGGTGCCGCCAGCGAGCACGGTGACGCCGCGCGGGACGATGAAGGTGAGCATCACCTGCTTTGCTTGGGCGTCCCAGAGCCAGTAGCCAACTTCCTCGTGGAACGAGTCGTCGGCGCCGAGTCTCCATGCGGTCTTCGCGTATCGAAGGCCGTAGAGCGATTGCTCGTGGTTTTCGACGAGGCCGATGGGCTCCAAGACGACGCGCTCGCGAAACGCATTGTGCTCGATACTCACGCGATCATCATCGGGCGACTCGTCCCTACCCTTATCCCCCTCCCAGACGCCAGCGAAGGCGGCGAGAGGGCCGAGGTTGCGGATGTCTTGGTCGGTCATGGGGGGAATGTGGGGCAAGGGCAGTGCCAGCGCCAATAGGAGAACGGCTCGGGATGGGCAGCACAGGGAGTGGGGGGCGAGCCCCCGCGTGGTTCGACGTACAGAGCCAGGCGAGCGGGTACCCCGCGACCGAG
>Ga0209456_10001235_pt1 | contig 12553 bp, 9 predicted proteins | sample COG_11_FD_184755 | JGI IMG/M metagenome (GOLD analysis project Ga0209456, IMG submission 184755) | Pelagic marine sediment microbial communities from the LTER site Helgoland, North Sea, for post-phytoplankton bloom and carbon turnover... | ecosystem: Environmental > Aquatic > Marine > Neritic...
GATTATCGGCATCGACCTCGGGACGACCAACTCTGTCGTCGCGGTGATGGAGGGCAAGGACCCGAAGGTCATCGTCAATGAGGAGGGTGACCGGATTACGCCGTCGGTGGTGGCATGGGACGACCAGGGCGAGGTCCTCGTCGGCCAGATCGCCAAGCGGCAGTCCATCACCAACCCCGAAGGCACCGTCTACTCGACCAAGCGTTTCATGGGCCACCGTTACGACGAGCTCGGCGACGACGCCACGCGCATGCCCTATCACGTCATTCAGCGTGAAAACGGCGATGCGGGTTTCGAGGTTCGAGGCAAGAAGCTTTCCCCGCCGGAGGTTTCCGCTCACGTGCTTCGCAAGCTGAAGAAGGCCGCGGAGAACTACCTAGGCGAGCCAGTGACCGAAGCGGTCATCACCGTGCCCGCGTACTTCAACGACTCTCAGCGCCAGGCCACCAAGGACGCCGGCAAGATTGCTGGGCTCGATGTGAAGCGAATCGTCAATGAGCCGACGGCGGCTGCCTTGGCATATGGCCTCGACAAGACCGAAGACCATCTCATTGCTGTCTACGACTTCGGTGGGGGCACGTTCGATGTTTCGATCCTCGAGGTGGGCGACAAGGTCGTCGACGTCGTGAGCACGAACGGTGACACACACCTCGGCGGCGACGATATTGACCAGCGGGTCATCGAGTACCTCGTGTCCGAGTTCAAGAAAGACACCGGAATCGATGTCGGCGAGGACAAGATGGTCCTGCAGCGCCTCAAGGACGCAGCAGAAAAGGCGAAGATCGAGCTCAGCACCAAGCTGGAGACCACGGTCAACCTGCCGTTCCTCACGGCCGACGCCGCCGGCCCGAAGCATCTCAACATCCGGATCACCCGAGCCAAGCTCGAGTCGATGATCGACGATCTGGTCCAGCGAACCCTCGAGCCCTGCAAGAAGGCGCTTTCCGATGCCGGAAAGACCGCCGCGGACATCTCCGAGGTCGTGTTGGTCGGCGGCTCGACCCGTATTCCGGTCGTGCAGGAGACCATGACCAAGTTCTTCGGCAAAGAGCCCCACAAGGGCGTCAACCCCGATGAGGTCGTTGCGCTCGGTGCCGCCATTCAGGCAGGCGTGCTCTCGGGCGACGTGCAGGACATGGTCTTGCTGGACGTCACACCGCTCAGCTTGGGCGTCGAGACGCTCGGCGGAGTCATGACGGCGCTCATTCCGAGGAACACCACGATCCCGAGCCGCAAGGAAGAGGTGTTCTCGACCGCGGAGGACAGCCAGACGAAGGTCGAGATTCACGTCCTTCAGGGTGAGCGCGCCGAGGCGAGCAACAACCGCACCTTGGGCCGCTTCCACCTCGAAGGCATCATGCCGGCGCCACGCGGCATCCCGAAAGTCAAGGTCATCTTCGACATCGACGCCAACGGCATTCTGTCGGTGACGGCAAAGGACGAGGCGACCGGCAAGGATCAGAAGGTCACGATCACCTCAAACAGTGGTCTCTCCGACGACGAGATCGACAACATGGTGCAGGATGCGGCTTCCCACGAGGAAGAGGATCGCAAGCGGCGCGAGCAGGTCGAGGCCCGCAACAAGGCGGACCAGCTCGCCTACGGTGTTGAGAAGGCCTTGGAAGAGGTCAAGGACAAGCTTCCTGCCGACAAGGTCGCCGACGTCGAGGGCAAGGTGAAGTCGCTCCGCGATGCCATTGAAGCCAACGACACCGTCGCGATGGCCTCTCATAGTGAGGCCCTCGAGGCGGCCATGAAGGAAATCGCTGAGGCTGCGTACAGCGCCGCTGCGACGGCCACCGACGGCGCCCCGGGCGAAGCGGCAGGAGCGGCCGGTTCCGAGGAGGCCGGTAAAGGCGACGACGACGTCATTGATGCCGAGTTCGAAGAAGGCGACTAACTCCGGTCCGACACCCCCCGAACAGCCCCGCCCGGCCTAGCGCCGCGCGGGGTTTTTCATTGTGCTTGCCCCAATCCCCCCAACCCCTATGTAATGGGGACAGCCGCCCGGAATCGGGGGCTTCATTCCTATGCCGGCACTCGATATTCCTTTCTTCGGCACTCTGGTGCTGTCTCTCATACTCATCAGCGCGTCGTACACGATGGCGGTGGCGATGGGCGCGGGCCAGGGACGACCCCACCTGCTCCCCTCGGCTCGCTGGGGCACGTACGCAACATGCGCGCTCGTCCTCGTCGCGGTCTGCGTGTTGGCCTATGCGTTTCAGGTCCACGACTTCCGCATTCGGTACGTCGCTCGTTACAGCGACCGGTCGATGCCTTGGTGGTATTTGATCTCGTCCCTTTGGGGCGGTCAGGACGGCTCGCTCCTGTGGTGGGCGTTCCTGCTGTCGGGTTACACCTTCTTCGCGACGCGATGGCTTCGCGGCCGGCACATCGAGCTGCAGCCCTGGATCCTCGCCACCTTGATGAGCATCCTGATCTTTTTCGTAATCTTGATGCTGTTCGCGGCCAACCCGTTCGCCACATACATTCGGACGACCCCCGGTGACGGCGAAGGCCTCAACCCACTGCTTCAGAACTACTGGATGGCGATCCATCCGCCGAGCCTCTACATGGGGTTCGTCGGCTGGTCGGTGCCGTTCGCGATTTTGATCGCGGCCCTGATCACGGGGCGTCTGGGCAATGAGTGGGTTCGCGCCGCGCGTCTTTGGTCGATGATCGCCTGGACGTTCTTGTCGCTTGGCCTGCTGCTTGGCTGTCTCTGGTCGTACGAAGAGCTCGGCTGGGGCGGCTACTGGGCCTGGGACCCGGTCGAAAACGCCTCGTTCCTGCCCTGGCTGGTGGGCACCGCCTATTTGCACTCCGTCCTGATTCAGGAGCGGCGGCACATGATGAGGGTGTGGAACGTCTTTCTCCTGGCGCTCACGTTCTTCCTCACCATTTTCGGCACCTTCCTGACCCGCTCGGGCCTCATCGCGAGCGTGCACTCCTTCGCCCGATCGGACATCGGGCAGTACTTCGTTTGGTACATGGGCTTTCTGATCATCGGTATCGCGGCCTTGATCATTTGGCGGCTTCCTAAGCTCAAGGCCGAGAACGAAATCGAGTCGCTCATGAGCCGCGAATTCGCTTTCCTGCTCAACAACTGGGTGTTGTTGGGCATGATGATGTTCGTGCTGATTGCGACGACCTTCCCGTTGCTCAGCGAGTGGGTACGCGGCGAGGAGGTCACCGTCGGCCCCGGCTTCTACAACAAGTGGATGGCACCGCTTGGCCTCGTGCTCCTGTTCTTAGCGGGGCTCGGGCCATTGGTCGCGTGGCGCAAAGCAACCGGGTCCAAGCTGCTGCGGGCGATGGCCTTCCCTATTGGCGTCGGCGTGTCCGTCGCGGTGCTGCAGATTCTCTTCGGCGCCCGCCTCGGGTACCCACCCGTCATCGAGCCCACGGAGATCTACGACACGACGACCGGCACCGTCCTCGCTTGGCTCTCCGCTGTGGCGCCCCTCGTGTCGTTTGCCACCTGCGCGTTCGTGCTTGCGAGCGTCGGCCAAGAATTCTGGCGCGGCATGCGGGTTCGCATGCGGAAGGGAGAGAACGCGGGTACCGCGCTCCTTCGCCTCACGTCCAAGGGCCGACGTCGCTACGGCGGGTACATCGTTCATATCGGAATCGTGTTCATGTACATCGGCTTCACAGGCGCGGCCTACGATATCGAGCAAGAGAGCGCGCTTCGTCCTGGCGAGACGATGTCAATCGGCCAGCACACGGTGCGCTACGACCAGCCCCGCATGGAGGCCGACCCGAACAAGCGCATGATCTTCACGGACATGACGCTCATTGATGATTCGGGGAACGAAGACGGCCAAGTCGCCCCGGCCAAGTTCATCTATCGAACGCACCCGCAGATGCCGACGACGGAAGTGGCGATTCGCAGCCGTCCCGCCGAAGACGTTTACGTGATCATGAGCACGGTCGATCCTTCCACGCGCCGCGGAACGTTCCGGGTGATCATTCGGCCGCTCGTCGCGTGGATTTGGTTCGGGGGCATCGTACTGCTGCTCGGAGCAATTCTCGGCATGTGGCCCACCGGCCGGGAGATGCTTCGCGAGGAGGTGGCGCGACCCAGGCGCTTCCGCTTCTCGCCCGCCACAGCGGTGGTCGCCTTGGCGATCGTGGTCGCGACGATGATGGCGTGGGCAGGCGTCGCCTCCGCGCAAAATGACAGTAGCAGCTCGCTTCATGCCGGTTCGGTGGTCATCAACGACCCGGTCGAGCGGCAACTCTTTGGACGCCTGCTGTGCCAATGCGGCGATTGCGCGAGACTGCCGCTCGACACCTGTGCGTGCGGTTGGGCCGACGACAAGCGTGTGGAGATTCGGAGTCTGCTCGCCGCCGGTGAAGAACCAACGAAGATTCAGGAATCGTACAGAGCGCAATACGGCGCAAAGGCACTTGCGATCCCCTCGGACAAAGGGTTGGACCGCGCGCTCTGGGCTGTCCCTGTGGCAGCGATGGTCTTTGCGGTCGGCTTCATCGTCATGATGGGGCGACGATGGCAGCGACGCGGAGTCGCGGCGCACACCGCGGCGACAGCCGCAGCGAGCACTGCTGCGCTCCAATACGACTCACGCCTCGACGAAGAGCTCGATCGTCTGGAGGAAAGCTGATGGGTGATTTCCTCCCCTGGCTGTTCATCATCGTGGCGTCTGCAGCCATGATCGCGGGGCTCGTCAGCCTGTGGCTCAGTCTGAGCTTGGCGCTTTCGGACGAGGTCCTGGGTGGCGCGCGCGCGGCGCTCATTAGCGATGCACGCCTAACGTTGCTCGCCGAAAAGGAAGCGCTGCTTCAGGAGATCCGTGACGTCTCGTTCGAGCACGATGCGGACAAAATTTCAGACAGCGACTTCGAAGAACTCAACGAGAAGCTCCGCGCACAGGCCCGGCAGGTTCTTCACGAGCTGGACGCGGGTGTCGAGTCCTTTAGAGGTGAAGCCGAGGCCCTGATCGCCGAGCGGCTCGCAGACGAGGCCTAATGCGAATCCCAGCTCTCATCAGCCTACTGCTGTGGGCCCCATCGATGGTATCAGCGCAGCAGGATCAGACCATCGTCAATCGTGTGACGGGCAACGTGCCCGACCTGGTCACCTCGGTGGTCGACCCCGAGCTCCCTGCCGGGACGATCGCGATCGAGGTCGTGGACGAAGCCGGGGCGGCCGTGGCCAAACAGGCCGTGCGCCTCGGTATCATGGAGCAGTCGGGTGGGCGCGACAGCAAAGCCTGCGTCACCGACGAGAAGGGCACGTGTTCGTTCGACACCCTGCTGACGGACACGAAGCACTCCTATCGAGTCAACGTGCCCTACAACGGAGCGCGCTACAGCTGCACGCCCTTCCGGCTCGATTCCGAGAAGGGGCAGCGAGTTCGTGTGGTCCGCCTGCCGACGACGACCGACAACCGGCGTGTCTTTCAGGTGCTGGGCCGCACGATGATCGAGTTTCGAGATGAGCGCGCCCACATTCAGCAGGAAGCGCGACTGACGAATCTGGGCGAGGCGACATACGTGTTCCCCGAGGGGGGAATGTCGATTCCACTGCCGAACGGGTTCAAGGCGTTCAACTCGATGGAGATCATGACGGACCAGCGTCTGGCCGCCACCGACGACGGCCTCGACATCAGCGGTTCGATCCCGCCCGGACGGCTCGACCTGATGTGGTCATATGACATCCCGGCCGCTGGCACGTCGATGCTGATCGAGCAGCCGGTGCCCTTTGCCACCATGGAGTACCAGGTCATCAGCGACTACGTCGACGGCATGAGCATGGAGGTCGAGGGCTTTCAAGTGGCGCGGGTGCACGAGGGCGGCGACCGGCGCTTCCTGGTCGCCGGCATGATGCGGCGGCCCGGCGAGCCGCCCGTCGGTCCCCTGCGGATTCACATCCGGGGCATTCCCGGGGGTGGTCCGCTCCCGTATTTTGCGGCTGCGATCGCCGCGATCTTCGCGTTCCTGGGGATTTGGCTTCTTTTTCGTCCCCTGGACCGGACGGCGATCATGGTCAGGGTCAGAGAGGATCGCCGCGCCGAGCTGCTCGACGACATCGCTTCGTTGGAAAGCCAGCGTAGGGCCGAAGCGATCGGGCCGAGTTTTTACGAGCACCGTCGGCGGGAAATGACCGATGAGCTAGCAATCGTGCTTCGCATGCAAAGCGAGGCCACTGGCCATTGACTCGGGTCATTGATCCCGGGCGCAAGGCCGCGTATGTTCGCGCCGCCCATCGCGGCTAGGAGAAGAGGGGAGCCATGGCAGAAGGCCTGAATCGTGTGATGCTAATTGGGAACCTGGGTGCTGACCCGGAGCTCAAATACACTCAGAACGGGCAAGGCGTGCTGCGCCTGCGCCTGGCGACGACCGAGTCCTACATGAACCGCGCAGGCGAGCGTCAACAACGCACGGACTGGCACACGGTCATCGTCTGGGGCAAGCGTGGCGAAGCCCTCAACAACATCCTTTCCAAAGGCCGCAGCATCTGCGCCGAGGGCCGCATCCAGTACCGCCAATGGGAAGACAAAGACGGCAACAAGCGCAACTCGACCGAGATCGTTGCAACGAACATCGTCCTCCTGGGTAGCGGCCGTGGCCGCGACTCCGGAGCCCCCGGTGACTTCGGCGGCGGCGGCGGCGGCGGTGGCGGCGGCGGCGGTGGCGGTGGCGGCGGTGGCGACAGCAGCGCCCCCCCCGCCGACGACTTCGGCGACGACGACATCCCTTTCTAGAGGCGGGGATGAGGCTGGCTCCCGTCGCGGAGGCTCCCGCCTCCGTTGAGGCACTCGGCGACTCAGGGCTGTTGGACGGGGGGCGGTGCGGGCGCTTCGAGTTGCTGGGCGTGTTCGTGAGCGAGGGCGGCTTCTAGGGCGGCCTTCTCGGCTCGCTTTTGCTCTTTTGCTTCCCGGGAGAGGCGCGCCTTTTCGGAAATGTATGCCGCGGCTGCCGCTACGACGATCGCGACCTCCAAGGCGATGGCCACCCCCGTGTACACATCTGGTTTGGCGCCTTGAACCATCGCCAGGATGCGGCCTCCCGCAAAACCAGCGGCGCAGACGAGGAAGGTGAGGGCCGCGGCTAACCTCAGGCGTTGGAATGCGGCGCCGAAAAGGGCAAACGCGCCGAGCGCAGACCAAAGCCCCACGTTGACCGCAATCGACTCGATGTACAGTGCGCCGCGGGGATGGTCGGTGAGCCCCATCCAATCCGGCATGATGGTGCCTGCGAAGAGACAGAGCAGAGCCCAGCCAATGGAGCCGACCCCGAGAAGGAAGAGCACGTTGCGCGCCATGCGATCAACATACCGCCGTTCGCGTTTCAAAGAAAGTTAGTCCAATCTTCTGGTGTGCCGAAGGTTCGCGCCGATGTACTGTTGACCCAGCGGGGTCTCGCCCCTTCGCGGGCGCGGGCCCAGGCGCTAATTCTCGCGGGCAAGGTTTTCACCGAAGGCCGACGAGTGGAAAAAAGCGGCGAGGCGCTCGACCAAGATGCTCCGCTCGACGTGAGGGAGCCCGTTCACCCGTATGTTTCACGGGGCGGTGTCAAGCTCGAAGGCGCGCTCGACGCGTTCGGGTATGACCCAGCCGGCAAGACGGTCGCTGACTTCGGGGCATCCACTGGTGGTTTCACCGATTGCTTGCTTCAACGCGGCGCCACGAAGGTGTTCGCAATCGACGTGGGCTACGGGCAGCTGCACAACAAGCTTCGGCAAGATGAGCGTGTCGTAGGAATGGAACGCACCAACGCCCGCCATTTGAAACGAAGCGACCTTCCAGAAACACTCGACCTCGTGGTCATCGATGCGTCGTTCATCGGCCTCGAGAAGCTTCTTCCAGCCGCGCATGCACTCCTGAGCACGAACGGCGAGGTTATCGCGCTCGTCAAACCGCAATTTCAGGTCGGCCAAGACAAGGTGGGCAAGGGCGGTGTGGTCCGCGATCCTGAGCTTCGGCGAGAAGCCATCGACAGTCTCGTTGCGGATGCCGAGAAACTTGGCTTCGACCTGGTCGCCCAAGCGGACAGCGTGATCACCGGGCCGAAGGGCAATCGGGAGACGTTCATTTGGCTTCGTCGGTCGGCGGCGCCACACGCTCCATGAGCCCCGGCCTGACCGGCATCCACCCCTGATCGACCTTGCTCTTTCGAACCTTGACCCACCAGACCTGCTCGCACGCAGCGGGGTGTTCTTCGCTCAACCCCTCGAACGCGTCGTCGAGCGTGCATGGAGTCCAGCCGGGACCGTCCTCCGTCCCCACCATGCATAGCCCACGCGAATTGTAGAACAAGAAGCTCCCGACCTCGCCCTCTCTGACGGCCAGGTATGTGCGCTCCACCTCGATGCCCTGGTCCCAGGCTTTGCGCTTCACGTACAGATCGCGCTTGGCCACGAGGCGTCGCGGCTTTTGGACGAACACTTCGCTGTCTTCGACGCTGATTAGGTCGCCCTTCTTCCAGGTCACGGTTGCCGTGACGAAGGCAGCGTGCGTGGGCTTCAGCTTGAGCTTCATCTTCTGGTACGTGTCGCCCCAGCGAAGATCGCGGAAGTCGGCCGGGTAGGGCCAACTGTGCTTCACGACCGCATTGAGCTTCACATCGTGATCGCAACCGGTCGCCTGCCCTACGGACGAGGCGCTCGAGGTGGCCGGGGAGGTATCGCCCTTCTTGCAGCCGCCTGCGGCGAGAGCGACGACCAGGATCAGAGTGGAAATCAGAAAGGCGCGCATGATGAAAGCTGGTTCCCGGGGGTGGATTCGAACCACCATTCACAGGTCCAAAGCCTGTTGTCCTGCCCTTAGACGACCCGGGAGCGAATCTCCTCATAACACGCATGCGCGCCCCCTCAAGGTTCGGCCGTCCCGGGTTGCGGCAGGGACGCCAATAATGCGATACCCAGGCCAGTCGACCGGCTAGGGAGCGTTTTCGTGAGCGACAATCAGAAATACCCGGAGTGGTTCCTTTGGTTCATGGAGCACGGCGTCCGTGTTCTGATCTTGCTCGCGATCGCATTCATGGCCTTCGTGTACTCCCGCAGCCGAACGAACACCGAGGAGCGGCTCCACGCGATCGAAGACACGGTGAAATTCGAGCCCCCGCGCTCCTACGCCGCTCCGAACCTCGACGATTACGCTGCCGCGGATGTCTCGGTTCGGTCGCTACCGGTCCATCAGGCCGCCTACGTTCCCGTCTACTCACACATCTACTACGACGGTGGTCGACCTTATCTTCTCGAAACCACGCTGAGCGTTCGAAATGTGGATCCAAAGCGGCCGGTCTACGTGAGCGCTGTCGAATACTACGACACCAATGGAAAGCTCTCGAAGAAGCAAGTCGATCGCTTGATCAAGCTCGACCCGCTGCAAACGATCGAGTTTCTGGTCGAGCGGCATGACGTCACTGGTGGCTCCGGCGCGAACTTCATCGTCGAGTGGCATGCCGGCTCTAGTGAGACGCACGCGCCCCTCATCGAAGCCGTCATGGTGGGTCGCTCCGGGACCAATGCGATCTCATTCGTGCGCAAGAGCGAACCCTTGCCGCAGTGGATGTCGAACTAAGCAGCTCGAGTCAATTCACCCGGTGAATCGGCGGTGGCAGGTAGAGCGGGTCCAATGCTTCGGGCTTGGGCAGATACATGCGGAACTGAAGCGAGAAGGGCCGACTGGGTGCCGGGAGCCAGTTGCTGGCTTTCTTCGGCCCGGGCGACTGGTGCTGAATGTAGATGGTTAGCGAGCCGTCCTCGCCGTACTGCAGTTTGCTGCGGTCGCCGATCGAGTACCGGTCGATCGGGTTCGCGACCATGAGCTGGTCTGGAAGGCTGTACATCGTCATCGACCAGAACGCGTCGACCTGGGGCAGCTGGTCCTTCTCGAAACGCATCACATAGCGGTCTTTCGCTCCATCGAACGAGTCGTCCGAAGCATCGCTGTTGCAGGTCGGGTAGTACGCTTCGATCGCGTCGTTGCCATAGAGTCCAATCATCGCCGCGAGAGCGCGAACCAGGTACTTGGAACGCATGATCTCGCCGGGCCCGAAAAGTCCGTCGATTCCTGTCCAGCCGTGATCCGCCCGGACGGTGACGCCTTGCAGCTCGCTCGGGGTGTTGGCCGCTCTGCTGAGCGTCACCATCCCTTGGCCGACGCCGGCGTCGATGGCGTCACGCAGCTCCGGGGGCAAAGCGAGCGAAGCGGAGAGTGCGCCTGGGCGAATCCCGATCGTGGTGAAGCGGCTCATGAGCTCTTGCTCCGCCGGCACCACCACGACCTGGGTCAGAAGAAAATTGAGCAGGTCGATGAAGCCGGCGGACTTGGCCTTGCTGGGATCGTAGGCCGGGAACGTGATCCCAGCGGCCACGGGAACTCGCGAGCGGCCGAGGAACACGTTCATCGCAGTGAGACGGTACTGCTTCTGAAGTTCCACGACAGAGGCCACGTCCGCGGGCCCGTCTACCTCGGTTCGAATGATGCAATAGACGAAGTCGCTCTCGCTGCGGAAGACTGCTTTGGCGTCACCTGGCTTGGTGCCTTCCCATTGCGGCCCCGCAACCACGTAGTTTCCAGCCTCCGTGCCGGTCGCGCGCGTCCCGATGTATCCGAAGTTGTGTGTGAACATGTCGACCAGCTGCACCGAGTAGTAGCGATCCGCGATTTCGGGGACGGTGATGACCACGGGTTGTGCTCGGAGATCCAGCCAGGCGAAGGAATACATCGTGTCGTTGTTGGGGCGAACGATGTCCTTGAACTCCGGGCCGAGAAGCTCAGTCCTGTGCGCAATCTCGTTGAACGGAGCGCCATACCCAGGCGCGTTCCTATCGATGGCCTGGACGTACATCGTTCGGTAATTCTCCATCATCGGAAACGCGTAGATGTAAGCCTCTTCGGCGATCGCGCTCGCCTCTTTGGGACTCGGGCCCTCCGCCGCGGTTTGTGAAGAAGGCGTCGAGCCGTCTTTGGCGCACGCAGAGACGACCAGGGACGCGGCGATCGCAAGGGGCCAGATGAGTTGAATCATGCCGCTACTTTAGTCCACCGCCGAGCGTTTGTGGAAGTAGGGCGTTACGGTCGGGAATGCCTCGGGGGGCGCCGAAGTTGACGGGGATTTCACGGGTCGACACTCTGCAAGCCGTGGACAGCGCCTCGATGCCGCGGTCGCGTGGGGTGGATCGCGTCTTGCTGATCGTAGCGCTAGCTGCGCATGCGCTCGTGTGGCTGTTCGCGACTCGGCCGGTCGCGCTAGACCCCGACCCGATGAATCTGGCGTACGGCATGTACCGGTTCGACATCACCCACTTCAATCCTCACCCCCCCGGATACCTCGTCTACGTCTGGACCTTGAAGGCTGTTCACTGGTTGAGCGGAGGGGGGGCGGCGCTCGCACAACGGTTCGCAACGGTTCAGCTCGTAGCGTTGTTGTTCGCGCTGGCAGCGATTGTCACCGTCTACGCTGCCGCTCGTCGTTTGAAGCTACCCGACGGGGCTGCCGGCTGGGCGGCTCTCGTGATCGCGCTGAATCCCATCCTGGTATTCCATTCGGTAGACGCGCAAACCCATACCTCCGAAGCCTTCGCGGCCGCCCTGTTGTTGTGGGGCGCGATCTTCTACCGTGAGCGACCCGGCTGGCGGCGAGCGCTCTGGCTCGGACTGTTTCTCGCGTTTGGCTCAGCCCTTAGGCCTTCGTTTATCCTCTTCGGCATTCCGATCATCCTCTGGACGGTCGGGTTTCGACGATTCGCGGACCTCTTGGCCGCCGGCCTTGCCAGCATCGTCGGCGCGATCGCTTGGATCGTTCCGACGGTCCACGCTTCCGGCGGCTGGGAGACATGGCGAACGGTGACGAGGGGCCTGGTGCACCACGGATTCGTGCTGACGTCGAGTCCCTTCTCTGACACGGCGGTGGCGTCATTGGTCTGGGCCAATCAGCTGTCATTGGCGCTTTGGACCTTCGAAGCCATCGTGCCGCTCCTCGTCGCGTGGGCGATCGTTCGCGCGGGCGGACGTGACGATGCGTCGCCGTTTGCCACAGGATCCGACGGCCGATGGCTTCGGGGGGTGCTCGCGATCGGCGGGACCAGCGCCGTTCTCTACTACGCGGCCACCTTCATTTCCGAGCCTGGGTACCTTGCCGCGCTATTGCCCCCGGTCGCGCTCTACGTCGGAACGTTGACTGGCGGAACGAAGGGAGCCCGACCGGCGGCCTACGCGGTAGCCGCAGTGCTCCTTTGCTGGGCGATCCCCCCCCTCCCAAACATCCTCAAGGCGCCGTCGGTGGCGGAGTGGGAACGCCGCACCGATCTCGCAACCGCCTACGCCGAGTACATCGAAACCTCGCTTCCGGACGAAGGTCGCTATTTGGCTGTCGTTGGTCATCCCGACATCACGGTGGGACGCCAGCTCCCGATGTTGAGTCCAAGGGTGGACGCTTTGCTTGTCCACGATGGCCGGTATCCTTGGTTCACACGAAGCTCGCTCACCTACGTGACCCAAGATGACGCAACACCGATTCCCGAAGCATTCGGTCCCCCGGGGGCCGGTGCTTCGACGGCGACTTCGCGCGAGTACGC
>Ga0209456_10001241_pt1 | contig 12532 bp, 8 predicted proteins | sample COG_11_FD_184755 | JGI IMG/M metagenome (GOLD analysis project Ga0209456, IMG submission 184755) | Pelagic marine sediment microbial communities from the LTER site Helgoland, North Sea, for post-phytoplankton bloom and carbon turnover... | ecosystem: Environmental > Aquatic > Marine > Neritic...
CCCATTTTATATCCATTTGTTTGCCGGTCTCCTCCGACGGCATTGCCATACCGGGAATCGGAATGTGAATTTGCTGGGGTTCGATCTTTTCCACTTCACTGGTTTCCAATTTGACGGTTGCTCCCCACATATACTCGATGCCCATCATCGTATTGGTAATAAATTCCTTAACCAGCGGTTTGCCTTCGAAATGGTGATACAGGTAAAAGTCTCCGTTCTTTGATTTTTCCGGATCGATGGTAAGATGGGGTGGATGATAAAGCGAATCAAAGAGCATCTGGCGATAATCTTCTGCTTTACGGCTTTTGACATAATACTCCCAGACACCCCTGTTCTGGTTGAGCCGCTTGCCGGCGACAAACAGGTTATTGCGCGTTATAAAATCCTGATCCACAAATGTGTTGATAAACATAAAATCGTTTAAGTTTTCGCGGACATTGTAAACAAAGGCCTGGCCGGTTCCGGTTTTGGCATCAAATTTTTCCCGTTCGCGGGCATCCAGCAAACGCTTGAACTCAATCGAGTACTTGCCTTTATTCGCCAGTTCCTCAATATAATGAAAAATCCGCATCCCTAAAGCATAAGGATTCATTCCCACCCGGGGCAACGACGTCACGAAAGCATGAGTCCGCGCAAAATCGACCTCGTGTCCCTCGATGCGGTCATCTTGCAAAAACAGTTTTTCGTGCCAGTAGCTGGCCCAGCCTTCATTCATGATTTTGGTGCGGATCTGGGGTTGGAAAAACAAAGAGGTCTTGCGGACCACTTCGATAACCGGCTTCATCCAGCGGTTTTCTTCCTTGTTTAAAAAATCGGAATGTTCCAGGATATGCTGCACCAAATCCAGCTTTTGATCAGCGCCTTGCTTGAGGCTTTTTTTATAGATGGCATCGAATTCCGGATATTTTTTAAGCACTTCCGCAAAAAAGGCTTTTTCACCATGATCTTTGCCGGTTTTGATGCAGGCGTTGTATCTTTCTATTTCCTTTATGTATTCGTTTACTTTTACCTGTTTTAAAGTTTGCAAAAATTCATCAAAATAAAAATCCAGCATCTTCGATTTATTCGTCACCGGAGGCCGGTTCCAGGTTGCCAGCTCACTGTGGTATCCCACCAGGTTATCGATACTGCGGGCAAACTCAATGACATAATCCAGCCAGCGGCCCTTTTCGGATCGGAATTTAGCAATCATGCGCTTATCCGATAGAGCGCGACCGGTGAAGTCATATTCCCAGGTGTGCCGAAAATACAAATTGTTCTGGAAAAAATCGATATGGGCCAGCACATGGTAAAAAATCATGACATTCATCCAGTCCGGATTGTTGTCATTGTAGTATGAGATGGCCGGGCGCGTATTGATCACCGTTTCATAGGGATTGCTGGGGTACAACTCGTAACGACCCTTTTCTTTGAGCACTTCGACGTCATGGACCCAGTAATCATAGAGGGTCGGGATCATCAACTTGGGTGTCAGTTCGATCAAATCCCGGTTGGTGACGATATACTCCAGGGTTTCATCCTGAAACGCCAGCCCGGCTTCCCGGGCCCGCTCCTTGCACCCTTCCATTATCTTCTTGGTATGCTGGTCTATTAGTTCCATAAATTATATTGAATATTTTCGATTAAAGATTGAATATTTAAAAATGTTAATCAATTTTATTCTTTTTAGTGTAAAGCACGCTTAAGGCTTTTTGTTTTGGTGATATAGGATATAAATGACAAAATTCCACAAATCTTCAATATACAATTCGACGCTATTCAGAAATCAACTTCTTGATGCCTTCGATCAGCAGGGGTTCGCCGGCATTTTCCGGCATCACATCCAGCCTGATCAATTCCGACTTTTCCGTTAACAGCCCCGATTTTTTTAAATATTTTTCAACTTCGGTGGTATGCGAAACTTCCTGTGTGTGTTCGGCAATGGAAATGCCGACCCGACTGGCGTAACTCAACATCTTTTCCAATTGCGGTAAAGATTCTTTGCCGTCCGTGTCCCAATCATCTCCGTCGGTGCCGTGAAAGATGTAAATGTTATAGTCCCGGGCGAGGTTTTCTTTTTCAACAATTTCGTTGACCAGGCGGTATGCGGAGGACACCTGGGTACCGCCGGCGACCGCCGAATTGTAGTACGTGTAAAAATCTTTTACTTCCGAGGCTTCGGTGTCATGCAAAATAAAACGCGTTTCCACCTGCATGGCATACTGGTATAGCAGCCAGCTGTATATCATCACATGCTGGGCAACGACCAACTCAGTTGATCTACCGGCCATCGAACCGGAATAATCGCGCAGGAAAAAGACCATTGCCTGGGACTCATAATCCTTTTCCCGCGACAGCACCCGATAGACCATGTCCGCAGGCGAAACCAGAAATTGCGAGGGATCAATGGCGCTGATATCGGGCAGGTTCCCCAGATGGATGTTGGTTTCGACAATTTTTTTCAGAGTGGCTTTTTTATCCAGTAGCTGACCGAAGCCGCGGTGACGGTCGGTCAGGTCATAGGTGTAACGGGTGAGGGATCTTTTTTTACCCTTGTCCTTGAGGTTGGGCAGTTGAAATTTTTCGGTCAGGATGCGGCCCAGGTCATAGGCGTTGGATTCCATTTCGTGCTGGGCACCCTCTCCCTGTCCCGGACCGGTACCATCACCCGCATCGGGTTGATGGATCGGCTGCTCGCCGATGACCTCACCTTCTTCCCCATCACCGGAGCCGCCATAGGGTTCTTCTTCGGAGGCCTGCAATGACGGGTCATGGATAAATTTTTCTTCAACCGTGGAAGGGACGACCACAACCTTATCTTTGCCCCCCTTGCCCGGCTTGATCAAACGCCCCACGTTTATTTTGCGCGGAAACCCGTCTTCTTCGCGCTGTTTGTCCCTTTCTAAAAGTTCATCGATGGATCGCAGGCTGGTGCTATGGGTGCTTTGCAATGCAACGATGCCCTGCAAAAAAGTCAAATCATCATAGTTGTAGATATTTTGAAACTTGCGATATGATTTTGCGGGTCCGGCTCCGTCGCTATCGGGAAAGCGGTGGGTGTCGGCAGCTTCCAATTCGGCCAGAATCTTGCCTTCCTGCTCGGGCGTCAGCCCTTTTTCTTTCAGACGTTTAAAAAGCTTTTTGCTTTTTTCATCCATAATTTCCCCGGCCGGCGGGCCTCAGGTTTAGTGTGAGTATTTATTAGGATGTTGTTCTCTAATATGAAGAAGTTGGAAAAAGGGCCATTTCCCCCTATTTACTTTTCGTCTTCCTGTGTACAGAAGTACTCTATTGTTTTTTGTGCACAGGTACGGCAATAACCCAGCTTGTTTAGCATGGTTTCGATCATGCGATCGTAAAGTTTCTGGTTTTCTTCATTGGTGCGGTTGGCCAATGCGCCGATCAAACTGCCGGCACCGGCGATATCGGATTTGAGCCGTACGTCGGTGACCGCTTTTACCAGCTCCAGATTGTCCATAAAGTCGTAATCCGGGTCGACTGAAATTTTCTGTCCATAAATTTTTCGAATCGATGTTCGAAAGGACTCGCGCTGTTCTTCGGTTTTAAGCCCCAATCGCTCTTCGACGCTGTTGATATAGCGCTCGTCGATTTTTAAGGCCTTGAGCTCCCCGTTTTGTGGGTCTTTATATTTCCACATCTTGTCGGGGCCCAGGTTTTCAGCATCAATTCCGATGATCATGTTGACATAATTCATGACATCTTTGCGAATGGCATAGGGTTCGTCCATGTAAGCATTGAACATTTCGGTCATTATGCGCTCACGATACAATCCTTTGCCGGTTTTGAGATCTTCAAGGTATTTGGAGCGATCATTGGCTTCGGTCACATAATCCAGGACAATGCGTTCGAGCGCCTTAAAGATGTCATAAGCGAACATGCAGCGGCCTTCATTGGTTTCTGAGCTTTCAATCAGCAACTGAATGGCCCGTCCCAGGTTCCGTTGCCCCAGGCCTTTCTGGCCAAAGCGATTGATGATCTCCGGATCCTGGTTGAGGGTGTCGATGACTTCCGCCAATGTTTTAATGCTTTTTTCACCGGCAACCTCTCCGGCGGCCAGCTTCATGGTTTCCACCGGCGTCAGTTTTTCAGAGCGCGGCAGGCGGCTTAAAACCGAAGTGACGGAAGCGGAATAATTCAAATTGGGATCCTGGTGCAGGTCTTCGCGGGTCAGGGTGGTGCGGGTTTCGCTCCCGATGGCATAGTTGGTCAATCGTTTTTGCAGTTTGTAGTTGGTGTTATGGGATACATAACAGATTCGGCAGCGGTCGACGATGGGTGCCTCTTCTTTTTCCGATAAAAAACGGTGAAATTCGGAGTTGTTGCTGGTGGCCACAATCAACGTGTCAATCGGCCACTTGAAGCCGTCGATTTCGATATTGCGGTTTTGGATAACACCCAGATAAACCTGAACCAGGTCTTTTTTGTTCTTATATATTTCGTCGCTGAAGTGAATCCCGCCACCGGCGACCCGTGCCAGGGCGCCCCTGCGCAAATCAAAACGATAGGGGTTGTTGGTATCGGTGATATGCAGCAGGCGCTGAATGGACTCTTCGCCCAGCAGATCCACGGCGGACGAGGTGATTTTATCTTTGGCCGGATATTTACCGGTGACTGTGCCCAGACTTTCGGTCAACGGAACCGGCGTGATCTCGATGAATTTGAGCATTTCATCGATATTTCCGTCGCAATGCTCGCGGAGATCCATCCAGATATAGCCGCTGCAGGCGCCTAACGGCCGATAATTTCCGTATAATGTTTCAATATCCTTATCGGTAAAACCGATCTGTTTGGCTAAAAAATTCTTGTTTTCATCTGCATCATCAAACAGATTCATGCCCAGAATCATGGGGTCTTCATAGGTCTGGGATTCAATTGTGGAAATCTTGCCGTAGTTTCCGATTTTATCCAGATTCGAGAATTTAAAGGTAAACTTACGGTTTTTTCCCTTGGCCAGAAAACGGCGATATAGGCTCGCCAGAAATTCCACAAAAAATGTTTTGCCGTTACCCGGCTCACCGACCAGGACAAAGGCCATTTCCTTGGAGGAACCATTTTCGGCCGCATCTTTCACGTATGATACGAAACTGTTGATTTCATCATACATGCCGATAACGTGTTTGGCGCCATTGCGGAAGATTTTAAAGTCATAGGTTGTCTTGCCGTTCACCACCACTTTTTCAATGTCGCTTCCCAGGATCATGCGCGTGACGCTCTGGAAGGCGTTTTCAAATCGCAGCTTGTCGTCTTTGACAGCCGTCAAATGCTGATGAAGGGTTTTTGAATTTTTAGACATTTTTCCTCCCATCGCTATAAATGGTTAAATTTTGGCCAAGACATCTTCCTATTTCCGAATATCGGCCGAATACGACCACTTCTGAAGGTTTCTATCCATTATATCTGTTTTTCAACGCATTTATTCCCTTGGGAATACCGCTTTCCGCTCCGGACAGATCGCCAAATAAATTTTCAAACAAATTGGGATAAATTTCAGATGTTTTTTTATTGATTCCCCAGCAGCTTTCTAAAACAATGAGTAATCATCAAACCGGGTTTGGCAACCATAATCTTTGAAAAAATTTAACAGTTTTTTGACGTTAGCTGCACAAATTTCTGGCAGCTGTAATACCTTACAAAGCTGTTATTGGCGTCGGCGGCTGACACTTTGGTTTGCGACATCATTTATCAGAATCCCTGCTAAACATTGAAATCCGCCTAATTTCTAAGTATTTCGGCTATATAATCGTCAATTTATGAGCACTTTCACCCTTATTTTGTCGCTATTTGAGAACCAAGCCTTACAACACATCTACATGTATAGATGCAAAATTAATACCATTGGTGTCAATATATTTAATTAAATCGAATAATAAAGGTTCAATTTTAAAAACAGGAGATGTCAGTGTTCAGGTGTCAGGACCGCGCACATCGTTTCGGAACTTGAATTTCTACGTGACCGTTTGCAACCCATTGGCTTCGAAGCCAGAAAATAAGACCTGTGGGTCAAATACTGACACCTGATACCTGACACCTGACACCTGAAACCTTATGGAGAGTGCCTGCGCAACAGCATCAACGTATTGCCGATCACGCTGATACTGCTGAGAAGCATGGCGCAAACCGCCACCAGGGGAGTGAGCAGGCCGCTTATGGCAATCGGGATGCTGATGATGTTGTACGCAAAGGTAAAGATCAGATTCTGATGAATTTTTTGATTGACCTGACCGGCAAAGGTCAAAAAGTCGTTGATCTGTTGCGGTTCAGCGCGCATCAGGGTTACGGCAGCCACCTCTTCTCCCAGATGCGCCCCGGAGTGGACTGCCAGTGAAAGATCGGCCTGAACCAGGGCCGGGGCATCATTGATGCCGTCACCGACCATGGCGACAAGATGGTTTTGTTTCTGTAAGGCTTTTACAGCGGCAACCTTATCTGCCGGTGTCTGGCCGCCGCTGGCCTCATCAATACCGACTGCCGCTGCAATGGCAAGGGTGGTTTCATTGCCGTCACCTGACACCAGGTGGGTTCGTAATCCGATGTTCTGTAATTTTTCAACGGCCGTTCTGGCACCTTTACGAATGGTATCTCCAAAAACAAATATCGCAGCAGGCCGGTCACCAACACTCAGAAACACGTATGAATCCGTTGATGATTGCTCCAGACGGTTGAAATTAAATATTTGTTTAAAGTCGGCAATTGTGCCCCCCATAAAGTCCTGTGAGCCGATCTTTAATACCATGTCTTCAAAACGGCCTGATACGCCGTTTTCGGAGATGTGCACCTGATCAATTGGGGCCGGCTGAATATTTTTCTTCTGCGCCTGGCGCAGAATTTCCAGGGCGATAAAATGATTTGAGCTTTTTTCAAGGCCGGCCGCGAGACGAAGCATTTGGTCCTTGTCCCGGGATTCCGGAGTCATAATTTCCAGCAGGGTCCAGTTTCCGTGGGTGACGGTGCCGGTCTTGTCAAATATGAACGCACTGACGCGATTCGCCATGTCAAAGGCCGAAAAATCTCGCACCAGAATCCCTTTCTTACCGGCAATCGATATCCCGGCCACCCGGGCCAGGGGAATAGCAATTCCCAGGGCGCAGGGGCAGGAGATGACCATTACGGTTACGGCTCTCAAAATGGATGCTTCTACCGATAGGCCGCTGGCAGCGCATACGATCGCAGTGGCGGCTGCCAGTAAAAGAATGCTGGGAACAAACCATTGCAATATCACGTCGGTTTTACCTTCGACGGGCAATTTGGTCAGCAGTGTTTTTTCAATGATTTGCATCATCTGCCCGAAGGTGGCGTCATCACCGACCTTTGCGGCCATGGCTTTGAATTCGCCCTGCTGGACCCGTGTTCCACTTCTGATGAAATCACCAGGTTTTTTGACAACCGGCACCGGCTCGCCGGTTAGCGAGGATTCGTCCACCGTGCCACTACCGCTCAGAATGTGCCCGTCGGCGGGTATGATTTCGGAGTCAGCCACCCGAAAAGTGTCACCGGCCGCAAGCTGCTCAATGGCCACATAACGCCCATCGGGGAATTGCTGACTGCATATCCTGACCTTGGTGGGCATTAGCGCGAAGAAATTATCCAGATCCACCAGAACTTTGCTTTTGGCTCGACGCTCCAGCGTTTTTCCCAGTAGCACCAGGGTGATCAGCATTGCGGCGGTGTCATAATAAAGATGAATACTTCCGCTCAAAAGGTTGATGGTACTGTAAGCATAGGCGCTTAAGGCACCAATAATGATCAATGTTTCCATGCTGAAGGCGGCATTACGCAAACCCGCCCAGGCCTTTTTATAAAAATCATATCCGCCATAAGCCAAAACGGCGGTTGCCATGACAAACATGGGCCAGGAAATCTTAGCCGCATTTTCATCCGAAAAATCCGAAAAAAATCCGGTGTAGAGGGCAAAGGATAACATCATCACATTCATCGTCAAAAATGCCGAGACAGCAAAGCGCACAAATTCCCGATAGGATTCTTTTGTTCTGCCGGATTCATCGGCCGTCGCTGCGCGGTACCCGATTTTATAGATGGTTTCAATGATTTGATCAGGAGAGATCCTGATGGGATCGTAAACCACCTGCAGCCTGTCTGTTGAAAAATTACAGATGGAATCCACAACTCCCGGACTCTTTTTCAAAGACTGATCGATGACCCAGGCACAGGCCGAACACCACATGTTGCTGATCAGCAGCTTGAGTGTCAGAACGTTGTCCCCTGCTACCGATACAGGCGTCATGGCAACACCAGGATGGGTGCTTTCAGCCCCGGAACCGTCATCACGCACTTCTCCAATGAGTTCTTCTTCGGATTGGGGGATAATGCCCTTGGCCTGGCATTGTCGGAACAGTTCGGTTTCCCGAAAAGCTTCCGGATTCGGTGAATCCGTGGCTTCCATCAGAATGGTAAATACCTGCCGGCAGCCATTGCAGCAAAATGCGTAAGATGTGCCGGACAAAACGGCAGCCACTGTGCCATGGTGCAAAGATAAGCCACACAGGTCGCATGTCTGGGAGTTGATGGATTCTTGTTCAGTGTTTTTATTCATGGGGGGTGGAAATTCCAAATGAGAAAATCTTGTAATCGAGGTTTCAGGTGTCAGCAAAAAGATGACAGAGAACAGAAAACAGAGGACAGAGAGGCTGTTTTAAATTCTTTTTCCCATCCGTCTTCTGTCGTCTGACCTCTGTCTTCTGGCACCTGACACCTGACACCCGAAACCTGAAGTTATGCGGAGATTTAATCACGCGTGCCAAGTGACTTGACAAAGGCAATCACCCGCCAGCGGTCATTAACTGTAATGGTTGCATGCAAGGGAGGCTGTCGGCCGTCGGGGACGCCGTAGCTGACATTTTTAAAGAGAACGCCGGCAGGGCTATCCTGGACTTTGGCGCTGCGCAGATCCGTCGGCAGAGGTGCAAAGCTCTGACCGACGCTGCCTTTGCCATCGTGATTGTGGCCATGGCACTGGGCGCAAAAAATAAGGTATACGGATTTGCCGCGGTCGATGACAGCCGGCTGGGCCATATCGATGGGGGATTGTAAGTCGGTTCCGGCCGATACCCTGAAAATGGCCTCACCACCGTTTACTGGAACCAGACCGGCTTCCTCGACCAGTAGCGGCTCTTCGTAAGGCCTTACGGCCGGTGTTTCGCGCATGCGACCGTAACGGAAGTCGTTGTCATACCAGGCAAGCAGGTGGTAGCCACCCAGAATTAGCAGCGATATAACAAGTAGAAGTCCGATTAATTTTTTCATTTATTCAACACCTTCAAAAGGCAGCACATACAAATGCTTCGGATTTTCTTCCTGGCCCTGCTCTTTGCGCACATGCTGTGCGTAGGGTAATGGATAATAGGGATCAAAGATTGCAAAGGCAGATTCCCCCGGAACGTCTTCCATCGGTCGATAGTCCCAATCGGGTTGACCGAGATCCCCAATGACGGTGAATGCCAGCCAGCCCTGAAATACCACGATGGCGACACAAACAAACACCAAAAACCAGGTTTTGGCAGCGGATGCCTCGTGCGCCGAATGTTCCATCAGATTTTTACTCCCAAACCGCCAATTAATAAAATATAGGCCAGTGCCCAGATAACCGTTCCGGCAATGGTCAGGTACACAATCAAGGGAAACGGGGCGTTACGTCCCTGAATGCCGTCTGGAAATTCCTCGATGATACGGCTTTTGCGCGCTTCCGAATCCTTGCGCCGAAAATAGTAAAAACCCAGACCGATGATGAACAGTACAATCGTTGCCAGGGCCGGGAATAGATACATCGCAAAATGCTGAATGCCTAGTAATTGAAAATATCTCATAACCGATTTCCTTAAACCTACTTGATATTCGGTTTTTTACGCTTTGGCCCTTACTGCACGCCCTTTATCAGGGAAAAGACGACCACTGTCACCGCGCTTGCCAGGCATAAACAGACCATCACCAATAGCGCATAGGTTTGAATGCGCGCATATCGTGGTATTTTTGCCGGTTGGGTTTGCGGATCATTAACCAATGGTAAAAATCGCGCCCGCTGCTGGTCCTTAAATTGACCGCTGTTTAACGCCCAGAAGAACACCACCAGGCTGATGATAAAACCGGCAGCCATGTATGCAATAAAGTAAGGGTAGTACATTTTAGTTAAATAGTTGATTCGTTAATTGGTTAAATAGGTAATGATCATCATTTTGTTTTTTGCCAATCACTCCCTATTTCAAGCCTAAAGCTTTTCTTAGCTTAGAGCTATAACAGTGAGCCGAAATTAAAGGCAAACCATTAAGCAATTATTACGAAAATAGGGACTTTTTTCGAAGAGCCAGGCCGCACAAGAGTTTTAGGTTGAGGCGTACATTTGGTACGTCGAGGCCTAAAACCCGCGGAGAACATAGCTATTCGGAAAAAGGGCCATTTTCGCCTAATGTTTAGGGTTCCCATGCCGAATCGATACCGCGCGGTTCAGTATTGGCATCGCTCTGGTTGATAAAGTAAACGGCGACGTAATCACCGACCTCCCATATCTTCTGGGATTCCAGCTCTTTTTTAAAATACGGCATGGCGGTTCCGGTAATGCCGTTCATGATCTGATAGTAGATGATTCCGCCGGAAATTTCGCGGCCTTTTAAAATCGAAAAATTCAACGGCGGTGGATACATCCAGGGCTGGCCCGGTCCCATACCGTCTCCGATCGGGCCGTGGCAGCTGATACAAAAATTCTGATAAATTTTTTGGCCGCGCTGCAGGCTGGCCGTGCTGGTCGGATAGGGGTTGGGTATGTTGCGCCAACCCTCCGGAACGATTTCGGCCAGCCAGCGGGCGTTGGCATCGGGGCCGGCTTCATAGGCATTGATGGATTCCGCTTTCCAATATCGCTGCCGCTGCATGCGCCGGTCGGCATCCTTGAATCCCAGACTTTGAATGTACTGGGTCAGCTTATCGATACGTTCCGTCCCCAGCCATTCAAAAGGCGGCATGATCGAGCTGGGCCGCGTATAGCGTGGATTGATAAAATGGGCGATGTGCCAGTCGTCCGGATGCTCGCCGCCTTCCTGGGATAAATCCACACCGGTGCGCTGGGAGCCCAGCGCCACCGGTTCATCGGCCACATAATCACCGGTTTGAGCAATGCGGCTCGCTCCGTGACCCCAATCGATCGCCCGAATGGACTGACTGTGGCAGTAGACGCATCCGTTTTTCAGGTAAATTTTGCGACCCTCATTTTCAATCGCCGTGCGTGCGCGAAATATTTCAGAAGGTGTCATATCATGGGTGGCATACGGCCAGTAAACCACAATCAGAGTGATGGCCGCCAATAATGCCAGGATGCCCGTTAAAATGACAGTCGGGGTCATTCTCATGTTGCAGCTCCACGATTAAAATATAACGATCGAATCATATTGTATAATCCGATGTAGGCGCCAAGCATGATAAATAATCCCAGTGACGCCCTTAAAATGTAATAGGGCTGAATCATGGGCAAGGTGCGATACAGGGTTTCACCATTGTACCAGGCATTGCCCTGGATCAGGCCGACGATGGTCAAAACCACCGCAAAACCCGTCACACCGATCAGCACCAGCCAGTATTGAACGTCTGCCAGAAATCTACTGTACAGCGGTTTGCCCGTAATTTTAGGCAAAATGAAATACAGCCCGCCAAGCGCAGTTACGCCGGCAAATCCAAGCACACCGATATGCGCATGGCCGACCACCCAGTTGTTAAAGTGGGTGATGCGCTGCACGTGCGGCAGGGCCATCATCGAGCCCTGAATATTGACAAAGAAATAAAAAATAGTGCCGGTCAGTACGAACTTGGCGCCGATATCGGCATGAATCTCTCCCAGTTTGCCCTTGATGGTGTACCATAAATTGATCAGTACGATCATGACGGGAATCACCATGGCAATGCTGTCGACAATCGAAATGGTTTTCAGCCAGGTGGGCACCGGCACCTGCAGCAGATGATGGGTACCGATGTGGGTGTAAACGATGATCAACGACCAGAATCCCAGAAGCGACAGCGTGTGGCTGTACAATGGACTGCGCGTGGCTATCGGCAGCACATAATAGGCCACCGCCAGACCCATGGGCGACAAAAGAAGCCCGAAAATATTGTGGCCATAAAACCATAAAAGAATTGCATCCGGGATGCCGACCAGGGCACCGGTATCCGGTTTCCAGATGACGTTGCCCAGACAATAGGTAATGGATGTCAGCACCACCGCGGCAGTTGTGTACCAGATGGAAACATATAAAATCTGCTCTTTGCGCCGGAAGACGGTCATCAGGATGTTGATCACTACCAGCGCAAAACTGATCACCACCATGATGTCCACGGCCCAGGGCAATTCGGCGTATTCGCGTCCCTGGGTGTGACCGGTAGCGATTCCGATCATGCCGGCAGCCACCATGACATTCCAGAATATGGCGCTGAATACACCCAGTTTGTGGCTGAAGAGCTCGGTGCGCAATAATCTGGGGAAATAATAAAACGCCACCGCTAACAGGCCGGGTGTCACAAAACCGAACAGCACGGC
>Ga0209456_10001242_pt1 | contig 12531 bp, 9 predicted proteins | sample COG_11_FD_184755 | JGI IMG/M metagenome (GOLD analysis project Ga0209456, IMG submission 184755) | Pelagic marine sediment microbial communities from the LTER site Helgoland, North Sea, for post-phytoplankton bloom and carbon turnover... | ecosystem: Environmental > Aquatic > Marine > Neritic...
TGCTCGCCCACCGGGGCGTCGATGTGCCCGCCTGGCTACACGATGAGATGGCGGCGGGTGACGCGGCAGCGGCTATCTCCGCTGCTGCGCTCGATGAACGGGATGCGATTTGCGCTGAAGCCCTGGACCTCTTTGTTCACCTCTATGGGGTGGAAGCGGGAAATCATGCGCTGAAGATTATGGCTACCGGCGGTATCTACATCGGTGGTGGTATCGCGCCGAAGATACTCGACAAGCTGAAAGGCCCCCTGTTTATGCAAGGCCTGCTGTCGAAAGGGCGGATGCGGCCCTTACTGGAGGGGATGCCGGTGCGGGTCATTCTCAACGATCGCACCGCGCTTTACGGGCCAGCCTTGTACCTGGCGGCGATGACAGCACAGGCTGACTAATGAGTAACAAGGTATGCCGACATGGTTTGGCAGGATTGTGAGAAATCTACACTATCCAAGCCCCCAGCTTGCCAGGGTGCGCTCATACAGGTCACGATCCGGGCTGGTTGCGCCGCGCTGCTCACACACCGCCGAGGCAAAGGCCAGCGCACGCCTGAGTGTCTCGGATGCTGACCAGCCCTGATGCAAACCGAACAGGGTAACGGCGCAGAAAGCGTCACCGGCGCCGACGCTATCCACGAGGTTTTCGACGGGCGGTGGTTTGCCGCTTACCGTTCCCTCGGCGCTGGTGATAAAGGCGCCCTCGGCGCCGCGGGTCACCACGATGGCGTCGAGTTCGAATCGTGACAGCGCTTCGTTGGCGGCATGCTCGAGACCATGGCCGGTTTTTGCAGTACCCGGCAGTACCGTGGCTAACTCCTCGTCGTTGAGTTTTGCCCACCGTGCAGCCTTCAGCAAGCCTTCTACGGTGGCAGCATCCCACCAGGGATCGCGCAGGTTGACGTCGACGAAGACGGGGAGATGCGTTTTCCTGATCAGGTGCTGCAGGGTGTCACGGCTGGCCGGGTTGCGGGCGATCAGCGAGCCTTGATAAATCAGCGACAGGTACTGGCTGCGAACAGTGTCCTTCAGGGGCGCGAAATCGATATGGTCATAGGCCTGCTCCGGGCGTATATCAAAACGGTGGTCGGTTCCTTGCATGCTGATCTCGACGCCTCCCGTCGGGTATACCTCATCGCGCTGGATACCGCTGCTGTCCATGGCCCACTTGTGCATGGCCTCGACAACATCGTTTCCCTCGTTATCGCTGCCGATGCGGCTGATAAGCAGGGGCGACAGACCGAAACCCTGCAGATGCCAGGCGACATTGAAGGGTGCGCCACCCAGCACCCTTTTGTCACCGGGGAAGATGTCAAACAGGACTTCACCGAAGATGAGCGGCTTGCCCGGTAGCGGTGGGGTGATTATTGAACTCATAATGCGAGTACCGTTGTGTCAGTTAATAAGGCATGCGTAAGTCAGCCGACGTAAGCTTTCGGGACCGTCGGCCGCATGGACGCGGCCGTCGAGCGTACAGGGATGTATTCAAAGCGTGTCCCGAAAGCTTACGTCGGCTGACTTACGCACTCATTCAGGGTTTGTCATGATCGAAGCCGGTCATGGATTATACCCATATGGTCCAGGCGGATTCCAAACAATGCGCAGTTGACTCCCTTTCATTCAGCCCTTTATGCTTCCCCGCTACCAATCCAGGTGTACTATGAAACCCGATGTGAGCGTGCTGAAATGCATGTTGTAATCTGTCCCCATGCTAACTGATTCCTACAAGTGGTTCGCCCTCGCCGGTTTGCTTATCACCGGCTGGCTGGTCTATCTGCTGGCACCGATCCTGACGCCCTTCCTGTTTTCCGCGTTACTGGCCTACCTGGGTGATCCGCTGGTCGACAGGCTGGAGGCGCGCAGGCTGTCGCGCACGCTGTCGGTGGTCATCGTGTTCGTGCTGATTTTCAGCGTCGTTCTGCTTGTTCCCCTGCTTCTGCTGCCGTTGTTCGAAACCCAGCTCGGTGTCCTGATTAAAGCGGTGCCCTCTTACATCGACTGGATCACGGAGAAGCTGCTGCCGGGCATGCAGGCTCGCCTCGGTGTGGATCCGTCGAGCTTTGACGTTGAAAAGGTGAAAGCGGCGCTGATGGCCAACTGGCAGGAAGCGGGCGGACTTGCCGCCAATGTAATGGGCTACGTGAGCCGTTCCGGACTGGCGATGCTCGCCTGGCTTGTCAATATCGTGCTGGTGCCGGTGCTCACGTTTTACATGCTGCGTGACTGGGATCATTTCATGGCGGCGATACATGACTTGCTGCCACGTGCTGTTGAACCCACCGTGGTCAGCCTGGCACGGGAATCCGACGAGCACCTGGCGGCGTTTTTACGCGGTCAGTTCATGGTCATGCTGAGCCTTGGCGTGATCTACTCCATCGGTCTTACCGTAGCCGGACTGAAAACAGCACTGTTAATCGGCATGCTCGCCGGCCTGGTCAGCTTTGTGCCTTACCTGGGCGTGATCGTCGGTATCGTCACCGCCAGTATCGCCATGCTGTTCCAGGCCCAGGACGTCATGCAACTCATCCCCATCGCCATCGTGTTCGGCATCGGCCAGATGCTGGAGGGCATGGTGCTCACGCCGCTGCTGGTCGGCGACAGGATCGGCCTGCACCCGGTGACCGTCATGTTTGCCGTGCTGGCCGGTGGTCAGCTGTTCGGGTTTATGGGTGTCCTGCTGGCTTTGCCGGTGGCATCGGTGCTGGTGGTGCTGGTCAGGCACGCCCGCGAACGTTACAAGCAAAGCGACTGGTACGGTGAAGAGATCGAGGCCGGGGATGACGCGGGCTGATCTGCTGGCACCATTCATTGGCGCCCCTTCCGGTTCCCGGATTCCAGTCTGAAACAGGTCACCCAGAGGTGATTTGACTCCTGTTGTGTCGGGCTACTCGCTGCCTGCCGTCCTGCGCCGGTCGTCATCGGTAACCGGCTGACCACCGACACCCCGGGCGCCGGGCTCAACGTCCTCAATTTGGACCATACGGTCTATATATCAATCGTTTGTGGATGAACTAGTGGCTACAGCGGAGCTGTTGAAGAACTCTGGCAGGCTTCGACAATGCCTGTGCCCTCCCTCCTCTGGCGTTTTAACCCTATGTTTTATCGAGTCTTTGTATTGAAAACCACAGTTGTATGCCAGGCATACGTTAGTGTATGTTTTTCCCGTGAGTAGAAAACCCGCAAACAAACCCCGGCTGGACCGAAGGGACTGGCTGGAAACCGCTTTTCTTCCATTGCCGCTCTAATCATTGTCAGTGCGCTGGCATTGGCTCTGCGGAACCCCAGGGGAGGGATAACATGGATCGACGAGGTACATGCCGCGGGTGGCAAGGTCAACTGACCCCCAATTCGGTACACTTACGCGGATGACGCACTCATTAATTCGACGAGCAGTTTTCCTTCTTGTTGTGCTGGGTGTGGCGCCTCCAGTGAATGCGGACTGGATCAATCTGACGGGTGCTGAAACCGCACCCAACATCGCTGAAATCTACGTGATGGATGACCACGTCAAGCTGGTGCTTGAGGTCTATATCGGTGATCTTGAAACCTTCGCGGACCTGGTCCCCGAAAACTGGGTGAAGGATGCCGGGCCGCAGAGGCCGCCACTCGAAGAGCGCATGAAGCGGTTCGCCACTGAAAGTTTTCAGGTACTCACCGACACAGGGGAACGGTTGCCGGCCGAGCTGGTTCTGGTCGAGCCGCGGCTGCGAAAAGACCGGCAGTCGCCGTTTGCCGGCATGATCAATCCCTATACGCGCCAGCGGGTGCCGGACGCACCAGCGGACAAGCGGGTGCTCTACGCCGAGATCGTCTATCCGTTTAGCACCCGGCCGGCGGTACTGAGCTTTGTGCCTCCGCAGGATGACGATGGGCGTGCAGAAGTAACGATCGGGTTCATCACCTATCATAAATCCGTCCCGGTTATCGATTTCCGTTACCTGGGTGCAGCGGCCAGATTGAACCTGGACTGGCCGGATCCCTGGTATTCGAAATTTGACAACCCGAACCTGAAGCGCCATCACAAGTCGGCGCTGATGTCGTTTCTCTATGTCGAGCCCTACGAAGTGCGGCACGAGATTCTGACACGCGTAAAGGATCTGGAAGCCTGGATGGATCTGGGTCTACGCGGTGATGAGTACATCGAAGTTGATGAACTGGAAGCGTTGAAAAAACGGATTGGTGAATTTCTGCTGGCAAAGAATTCTGTGCGGGTGGATGGCGAGGCGCTCAAACCGATTCTCGATCGCAGCAATTATGTGAAGGTCAGCCTGACCGGCATCCAGCTGGTCGAGCAGCCCGAGCGTATGGAAATTTCCACGGCCATTATCGGTATCATCATCGCCTACATCACCGACGGCATGCCGCAGCAGGTGACGGTGGACTGGGAGCTGTTTACGGATCAGATTCAGAAAGTGCCCGCTACCGCCACGGATCCGGCGGGACCCTTGCCGACCTATCTGACAGCGGATGATAACGTCCATACCTGGACCAACTTCCTGAAACAGTACCGGATGCCCACCGTCCAGCAGCTGGCGGTATCGGATACGCTGGGTGAATTGCGTATTCCAGTCATAACGCTGTTGTGTGTGGGGGGACTGTTACCCCTGGGCTGGCAAGTCCGCTCGCGCCGCAGAAAGGGGGCTTCTGTGCGCGGCCCTCTGGTTATTGCCTTGCTGTTGATCGGTGGCGCGGTGGCCGCTTATCCCTTTATGCAGGTCGGTATGGTGCGACCGCAGCTTGTCGCCGGCGATTTGTCCGATCCGCAGGCCCGGGAACTGCTGCAGACGCTGCTCAAGAACGTCTATCGCGCTTTCGATTTCCGTGACGAGAATGACGTCTACGACAAACTGGCCCTGAGTGTCAGCGGCGACCTGCTGACCGAGGTGTACCTGCAGAACCGCCAATCGTTCGCCGTACAGCGCGCCGGCGGCGCACAGGCCAAGATCAAAGACATAGAGATACTCGAAGCAGGCGCCGAGCGCGTCGACGATGGTTCACTCAGCTACCGGATCCGCGGACAATGGACGGCGATGGGCAGTGTCGGTCATTGGGGACACGTGCACCTCCGCCAGAACCGCTATGACGCCAATCTGACGGTCAAAGCCGTGGATGGCAGCTGGAAAATCATCGGCCTGGAGCTGCTGGAGGAAAAACGTATCGATCCCTCTGCGCAGAAAACGGCGGGGGAGGCTGTGCTGCAGACCCGCTAGCGCTGTGCCTGATCCGGCCACCGGCCGCGATCGGTTTTACCGCTCGCAAAAATATTCGTCAATATGGTATGTTTCAGACAAGTCCGTTATCACCGTCTAATCACCTTTTGAATGCATCCCTGTACGCTTGGCGGACGCGTCCATTCGGCCGATGGTCCTGCAGGCATATGTCGGCTAACTTCCGTACTCATTAGTCAAGGAGAATTAACATGAGTAGATTACGTCACTGCCTGTTGATCATGACAGGGCTGGTATTGCCGGGTGTGACCGGCGGTGCCTTTGCAGAGAAATCATTGAAGGCCATTATGCCCTGGGAGGGGGAGGGTACGGTGTACCAGATCGCCCCCGATACCATGCTCTTCCTCGGTGCTTTTGAAGGCATCATCTATACCGAAACTGCAGAAGGGAAACTTGATGAGGGTTTTGTGCGCTGTCCTGGCAGCCAGACCATCGATACAAAATCAGGTAAAACATCGGGTGAGGGCTACTGCATGATTACACCCTCGGCCGGAGACGTGGTCTATGCCACCTGGTCCTGTCGCGGGGAAGTGGGTGGCTGCAAAGGGGAATTCAAGCTGACCAGCGGCACCGGGCCCTATGAAGGTATCAGCGGCTCCAGCAAGCTGGTGGTGCGCTCGGCGATCAATACGCTGATTGCCGGTATGTCGAGTGGCAGCGCCATCCGTGAGGCAACCGGTATCGCTATATTGCCGGAGCTTAATTACACGATTCCGGCAAAAAAATAAACAATGTCAGGACAAGAACGGAACCTGGAGAAACGAGTGATGAGAAAAGTGACAATGTATGGCGGTGTAGTATTCTGTTTTCTGTTTCTGGCTGGTCCGGCGTCGGCAGGCTACCTGCGTTGCGGTACCCATACCATCCAGGACGGGCAGCGCGAGGGCCCGGGTAAATACGAAATTTCCAAAAAGTGTGGCAGGCCGACAGAGCAGTTCGGCAATACCTGGGTCTATGACCAGCCCGGGCAGTCCAAGAAGATATTGCGCTTTAACGATTCCGGCCTGCTGATGAGTATCGACGGCTGAACGGTGTCTCTTGCAAAGGCAAAGGTTAAACAATGAATGTAACTACCACGATATTGACCCGGACGCTGTCCGGCTGTGCTGCGCTGATGCTGGCGCAGATGGCCCAGGCTGCCGGGTTTTACATCTCCGAAGTGGGTACGCCGGGTAGCCTGGGTACCGCGGGTGTAGCAAACCCCGTCAACACAATTTCCGCCGACTCATCGTGGACCAATCCGGCGGGCATGACCGGATTAGAGCAGGATGAAATGCTCGCCGGACTGCAGGTGCTGGTACCAAAAATCGAGTTTGATTCGTCGGTGGCCGAGGCCGGCGGCAGCGATGGCGGTAATGCCGGTAATATAGCGGCGATTCCTGCATTCTTTATGGTCAAGAAACTGTCTGACCGGGTGCGTCTGGGTTTCTCGCTCGTCGCGCCACAGGGCGGCGCCATGAACTACAGTGATAATTTCGTCGGGCGATACGGGGCCACCAAAGTATCGCTTGCCGCCATAGGCGGCTCGCCATCTATCGCCTACAAGGTCAACGATCGCCTGTCGCTGGGGGGGGGCGTTTCGATCATCTATACCCAGTTTGAAGAGACTATTGCCATTAACCAGAGCGCACTGATCCCGGGGCCGGGCACGCTACCGGACGGCAAGGTCAAGTTCGACAATATGACGGATCTGGGTTATCAGCCGTTTGTGGGCTTGACCTACCACCTGTCAGACAGCCTTATGCTGGGTGTCGTCTATCGTGCGGAAATGGATGTTAATCTGGAGGGGGATCTCAACTTCCGCAGCCTGGCCTTTCCGACGCCGCCGGCCAATGATATCGAAATCGACTGGGATAATCCCCAAGTACTCAAGGCGGGCTTGCGCTACGAGTTTGCGCCAGGCAAGCGGGTGGTTTTCAGTGCCGATTGGGAGGACTGGTCGGCATTCAGCAAGAATCAGCTGGCGATTACCGGCGGGACAGTCAACCCGGCGGGTGTGCTGGAACGAAATTTCAAGGATACCTGGAGTGCCGGTGTCGCGTTGGTCGATTTGAGCAACAAAACCCGCGGCTATTCAGTCGGGTTTTCTTATGACAGTTCGCCGGTGAGCAATAAGGACCGCACCATCGATCTTCCCTTTGACGAGACGTACAAGCTTTCTGCCGCCTACGGTTGGAACATTGGCCGGCAAGTGGATTTTGGTCTGGGTGGTACGCTGCTGTATTTCGGTGAAGGCAAGGTTGACCAGACTGCGCAGGGTGTACGCTTCAAGGGCAAGTTTGACACCAACATGGCATTGTTCCTGGGCGGTACACTGCGCTACGTTTTCTGATCTTTATGATCAGTATTGAGTCACTGCACTTCGCTTACCCGCAAGACGGATTCAACCTGCAGATCCCGGCATTTTCCGTTTTGCCTGGACAGAAGCTTGCCGTTATCGGCCCGAGCGGTTCGGGCAAGACCACGCTGCTCAACCTGATAGCCGGTATTTACACGCCTGACAGCGGCACTATCCAGGTGGCTGACACCGCGGTACACCAACTCGATGATGCGCGCCGGCGGGACTTCCGCATCACCCACATAGGTTTTGTCTTTCAGGATTTCGAACTACTGGACTATCTCACCGTCCTGGATAACATCCTGCATCCCTACCGTATCACCCGCGCCCTGCAGTTGACACCCGAGGTCCGTCGGCGTGCCCGCGAGCTTACCCAGCAGATGGGTATCGGTGACAAACTGCAGCGCCATGCCGGCGACTTGTCCCAGGGTGAGAAACAGCGCGCGGCGATCTGCCGTGCCCTGTTACCGCGCCCCGCATTGATTCTGGCCGACGAGGCCACCGGTAATCTCGATCCGGAAAACAAGACCCATATTCTCGATCTGTTATTCGAAGCCGTGGACCGGCACCATGCAACCCTGCTGGCCGTGACCCACGACCATGAACTGCTGCCGCGTTTCGATCGGGTGGTGGATTTTCAGGCCTTTCGTGCAGCAGGCAGCGCGTGATCGACAGTTTCTATATCGCCTGGAAATACCTGGTCTTCAGCAAGACGCGTAGCGCGACCCTGGTGGCCTGTATCACCCTGATTGCCGTGCTGCCGCTTGCGCTTGAAATTATTCTCGATGAAAGTGAGCGTCAACTGGTGAAGCGGGCGGATACTACGCCGCTGCTTATCGGCGCCCGTGGCAGTGCGCTGGACCTGGTGATGAACAGCCTCTATTTCACCGACGAAGTGCCGCAACTGATTACCACGGCGGCAGCCGATGACGTTGCGAACACCGGGCTGGCAGCGGCTGTGCCGCTCTATGTGCGTTTCCGTGCCCGCGGTTTTCCGGTTGTCGGTACCACATTGGACTATTTCGATTTCCGCCGCTTGGAGTTGAGTGCGGGGCATCCGTTCGCGATATTGGGTGACTGTGTCATCGGCGCTTCGCTCGCGCAGAAGTTGGACCTCAAACCCGGTGACAGCCTGGTCTCGTCACCGGAAACGGTATTTGACCTGGCCGGTGTCTATCCGCTGAAGATGAAAATCACCGGTTTGCTGGCGCCCACCCACAGTGCCGATGACCTGGCGGTGCTGGTGGATATCAAAACGGCCTGGGTGATTGAGGGGCTGGTCCATGGTCATGAAGATGTTACCCGTACCACGGACAGATCGGTCATCATGGATCGTAATGAGAACAATGTCACCGCCAATGCCAAACTGATGCAGTACCGGGAGATCACCGAGGCGAGCATTGATTCATTTCACTTTCACGGCGATACGGCGGCGTATCCACTGACGGCTGTGATTGCGCTGCCCCACGATGATAAATCGGGCACACTGTTGCGCGGGCGCTATCTGGATGAGAATACGGCTTACCAGATCGTGCCCCCCGCGGCGGTGATCGATAGCCTGATGACAAACATTTTCCGCATCCGTAATGTACTGGATGCGGTGATCCTGTTTGTCGGGCTGGCAACAGCCCTGGCGCTGGTGCTGGTGTTTGCCTTGTCACTGCGCCTGCGCCAGCGTGAAATCGATACCATTTCCAGAATTGGTTGCAGCCGCTCGACCATTGTGCGCCTGCTCGCGGCAGAGCTTATGCTCATTGTATTGGTGAGTGGTGTGGTGTGTGCGGTATTGCTCTGGCTGGTGAGGGTAAACAGCGGCAGTCTGGTACGGGCATTGATCCTCAATCACTGATCTTTGCTACTCCGTTAATTCCCTCTCCCACCGGGAGAGGGTTGGGGAGAGGGGATCAAATAGGATAACTGCTTGATTTTATATCCCCTCATCCTGGTCGCTCCCGGCATGGCCCAGGCCAGTCTCTCGACCGGTTCCCGGTCTCACCTTCTCCTGCCTACCGCGACACTTGTACATCCCTGTACATCGGCCTTCTCCCGGAGGGAGAAGGGATTCTCTCTTAATTCATATAACTGAAACTTCATGTCCTGTAATCCATTAACATATCAATCAGCTTTTTGTGCTTGATCTTACTGATGTTCAATGCACGTTAACGGGACAACAGTGATCACTGACACAGGCGTTCAATCGCGGTCAGTGGACGGCGCCGGCAGGAAACGGAGATAATTACAAACATGAAACATTTATTTCCGGTCGTTTTGCTTTGTCTGCTCCTGAGCGCTGCCAACGCGGCGGATAAATTGACCATTTACACGGTCAACTACCCCCTGCAATATTTTGCCCAGCGTATCGCTGCGGATCATGCCGAGGTAATCTTTCCGGTACCGCCGAACGTTGATCCGGCCTTCTGGAAGCCGGATAGCGAGACCATCAGGGCCTATCAGATGGCGGATCTGGTGTTGCTGAATGGCGCCGGGTACGCCGGCTGGGTGGAAAAAGCATCTTTGCCACGCTTGCGCCAGGTCAATACCTCGGCATCTTTCAAAGACGGTTATATTGCAGTGCAGGACGGCGTGACGCACAGCCATGGGCCCGCAGGTGACCATTCCCATGCCGGCACCGCGTTCACGACCTGGCTCGATTTCTATCAGGCGGTACAGCAGGCCGAGTCCATCATGCACGCCCTGGCTAAAAAAAGGCCCGGGTATCAAGCGGTGTTTGCACAGAATTTTAACGCTTTGCGTGACGAGTTGATGGCGCTTGATCTGAAAATCCAGAAGCTGGTGGCCAGCCAGGCGGAGCAGCCCATGCTGACCTCGCACCCGGTCTACCAGTACCTGGCGCGCCGTTACACACTGCATATCGAGGAGTTGCAGTGGGAGCCGGACGTCGTTCCCGGGGATGCCGAGTGGCAAGGACTCCGCTATGTGACGGAAAGCTTTCCGGCACAATGGATGTTCTGGGAAAAACAGCCGGTGCCAGAGATAGTCAGGCGCCTGGATGCCATGGGTATCAGAACGCTGGTGTTCAACCCCTGCGCCAATCACTCCCGGCAGGGTGATTTCCTGGACGTGATGCAACAGAATGTGCAAAACCTGAGCGAGGCCTACTCTTTGCCGGAACGGGATTCTTAATCAGTGCGGAAGTTAGCCGGCATAAGCTTTCTGAACACGCTGCACCCCAGGGCACCCTCTCCCCCAGGGGACCCTCTCTCGCCTGTCGGCGATTCACCTTGTCTTGCTGCGCAATTCACCTTGTGTATACATCCTTGCAGGCTCGATGGCCGCGTCATGTCCTTGGATCTCCGTAGGGGGCGGCCGACGGTCCCGCAAGCTTATGCCGACTAACTTCGGCAAACGGTAACAACAGCGCAGGAACTTTTCATGCAAGCCGACATCGTAGCTATCGCTATCGCCTTTATCCTGGGTCTCGGGGCGCGTTTTGTCGCTTTGCCGCCGCTGGTGGGTTATCTGATCGCCGGTTTCGCCCTGTACGCGGCGGGCATGCGGCCGAGCGTCACGCTGCTGGAATTTTCGGAAATGGGGGTCACGCTGCTGCTGTTCTCCATTGGTCTGAAACTGCGTCTCGGCAGTCTGCTGATGCCGCAGATCTGGGGTGTGGCTTCGTTGCATATGGCCATCACCGTCGCCCTGGCTTCGCTGTTTCTCTATGTGCTGGGTATCGCAGGACTTTCCCTGTTTGCCGGCCTGGATCTTCAGCTGCTTATCCTGATTGCCTTCGCGCTGAGTTTTTCCAGTACCGTGTTCGCCGTCAAGGTGCTGGAAGGGAAAGGCGAGATGGGTTCGTTTTATGGCCGCATCGCTATCGGCATTCTGATCGTGCAGGATATCGCGGCGGTCATTTTTCTGGCTGTGTCTACGGGCAAGATACCGTCGCTCTGGGCATTATTGCTGTTTGCCCTGATACCGCTCAAACCCGTCCTGCACAAGATGCTGGAAAAATCCGGACACGGAGAATTACAGGTTCTGTTCGGACTGACGCTGGCGCTGGGTGGTGCCCAGGTTTTCGAAATGGCGGGCGTCAAGGGTGATCTGGGCGCCCTGATACTCGGTATCCTGTTGGCCAGCCATGTGCGCGCTTCAGAGCTTGCACGTCAGCTGCTGGGGTTCAAGGACCTGTTCCTGGTCGGGTTTTTTCTCAACATCGGTCTGTCGGGCCCGTTAGAGCTGAATGCCGTCTGGCTCGCCCTGTTGTTGCTGGTGCTGGTACCGTTCAAGACGGCCTTGTTTTTCGCTTTATTAAGCGCTTTCCGCTTGCGCGTGCGTACCTCCTTGTTGACTTCACTCAGTCTCGCCAACTACAGCGAATTTGGTTTGATTGTCGCCGCCATCGCCGTGTCCAGCGGCTGGCTCGCCAGTGAGTGGCTGATCATTATCGCCATCGCACTGTCGGTTTCGTTTATCGTTGCGGCCCCGCTGAATACTGCGGCTTATGCACTGTATGCCGCTCTCAGCTCTGGGCTTGCACGTTTCGAATCCCCCCGGCGGATCGCTGAAGAGGCGGTCATCGACCCGGGAGACGCCGAAGTTATTGTGATAGGCATGGGACGCGTCGGCAGTGTTGCCTATGACAACATTCGCAAGCAGATGGGTGAGGTCGTGCTCGGTGTCGATATGGACAATGAGACCGTGGACGACCTGACCCGCAGCGGACGCCGCGTCATGCTCGGCAGTGCCACGGATCCCGATCACTGGGCGCGGGTCCACCTGGATAAAAAACGGGTGAAACTGATTCTTCTGGCCATGCCTAAATTCGAGGAAAACCTGTTTGCGACGCAGCAACTCAGGTCTATGGGTTATACAGGCAACATTGCCGCTATCGCCAAGTACCCGGATGAAATCAGCGCGTTGCAGGAAGCGGGTGTCGACAAGGCCTATAATTTCTATGCCGAGGCCGGTGCCGGTTTTGCCGAGAATGTCTGTGATGAATTGTTACCCCGAAGTG
>Ga0209456_10001243_pt1 | contig 12521 bp, 7 predicted proteins | sample COG_11_FD_184755 | JGI IMG/M metagenome (GOLD analysis project Ga0209456, IMG submission 184755) | Pelagic marine sediment microbial communities from the LTER site Helgoland, North Sea, for post-phytoplankton bloom and carbon turnover... | ecosystem: Environmental > Aquatic > Marine > Neritic...
ATCATCGGTGTTACCGACTCAATCGTGTCGGAACTGATCGACAACCACCACCGCACGCTCGGGCTGTCCGGCGTTGTCATGGGTGTGATGGGCTTGTTTGCGTACCTGTTGCCGCGCGGCAAAATCCGTTGCTATTACTGGTTTGTTGTCGTTTTCGGCTCCGTCGCGGTTCCTGGCTGGATTCTCGCTGGCTGGTATATCGGCGGTGATATATACCAGCTGTTCGTAACGGATGACCACGGCGCGATCAACGTACTCGCTCACGTCGCGGGCGGCGTCAGCGGCTACCTGTACGGGTTTTTCTTCCTGAAAGGCGCGCGCATGCTCGCGGCATCGCTGCAGAGCGACATGGACAGGTTGTCTATGTCCGTAAAGACCTCGTAGCCGCGCCGCGCCTACCGAGAATTACGACGCGCGTTTCGCCTTGCCCCTGCGACGTACGTCGTGGGAACTTTTCTTGCGCGGATTCGAACGCCGCGAGTTTGATCGCTGCGATCGGCCCTTGCTGATCGGCTCTGCTTTAATCCGAGGATCAGGATCGAAGCCTGCAATAGTCTCTTTGTCGATATCGCGTTTGAGCAATTGCTCGATATCACGCAGCAACTTTTGCTCATCAATACACACCAGCGAAACGGCGTGACCATCGAGGCCGGCACGTGCGGTGCGCCCGATACGATGCACATAGTCTTCAGGCACGTGCGGCAACTCGTAGTTGACAACGTGCGGCAGTTTCTCGATATCCAGTCCGCGCGCAGCGATATCCGTGGCGACAAGCACCCGGACATTGTTTGCCTTGAAGTCTGAGAGTGCGCGCGTACGAGCACCCTGTGACTTGTTGCCGTGGATAGCGGCCGACTTGATGCCGTCAGTGTTGAGCTGTTCGGCCAGGCGGTTTGCGCCATGCTTGGTGCGTGTAAATACCAGCACCTGGCGCCAGTTTCCCTTGCCAATCAATTGTGACAAAAGCTCACGTTTGCGGGCTTTGTCTACGTGATAGACCAGCTGGCTGACCTTCTCGACAGTCGAGTTACGCGGCGCAACTTCGATTTCGACAGGGTCCTGCAAAAGGCTCGATGCCAGGCTACGTATCTCTTTCGAGAATGTTGCCGAGAACAGCAGGTTCTGACGTTCTCGTGGTATCAGCTTGATGACCTTGCGAATGTCGCGAATAAAGCCCATATCGAGCATGCGATCTGCTTCGTCCAGGACCAGTATTTCAACGGCTGACAGGTCAATTGTTTTCTGCTGCACATGGTCGAGCAGGCGCCCTGGCGTTGCGACGACGATGTCGACGCCCTCTCTTAGACGAGAAATCTGCGGCCTGATACTCACGCCGCCGTAAATCTGCATCGACTTCACTGGCAGGTTGCACCCGTACAGTCCAACGCTCTCGTTTACCTGTGCTGCAAGCTCACGTGTCGGCACAAGGATCAGCGCGCGTATGCGACGCCTGCCTTTGTTGAAGGGACTTAGCCGCTGCAACAATGGCAGCGTGAAGCCCGCGGTCTTGCCGGTACCCGTTTGGGCACTGGCCAGAATGTCGCGGCCTTCGAGAATGTGGGGGATTGCGTCGCGCTGGATCGGGGTTGCTTCTGTGTAACCCTGTTTTTCGACCGCACTCAGCAATTCGGCCGACAGGCCGAGTTGATTAAATAACATTTGGTGGTACTCCGAATACGTCTGACCCGCAGCAAGATGGTGCTATGCACGGTTCGGCCCAGACTGGAATTCTATTAGTGACTCCGGGGTCGCGGAATGCGGTCCGGATATATTGGCACAGACCGATGTGTGCCAGGACGGGCGCACCATAACAGGTATTTCCGGAAAAGAAAGGGTTATTTGTCTCGAATACCTATATCGGCAGATAAACGACGGTATTGGTCAGCAGAATCATGATGAACACGAGGCAGGTCACCATCGGGCCGAGATAGATCCTGCCCGTCATCCTGAAGAAGTAGCGGTTGAAGTACGGCAGCACAAACATCATCGGCACGACCGCGAACAACAAATTCACGTACAGCCAACCATCCGTCCAGTAAACAGTGCCCGTCACTGCAAACGTCAGGTATTGCACGACGACGATCAGCAGCAGCCCGAGCGAATTGCCAATACCGGCGAGCAACATCCCCTTCCATTCCGGCTGGCCTTCGGTGCGCATGGCCGCGTTTACGCGCAGTGAACTCGACAGGAAGAAGATAAAAAAGAACGGCGCGTAAACGAGCAGCAACAAGAGTTCGATCGGGCGGAATACGCGGATACCCATGAACAAGAATCGATAGTCGACGTGAAACAGGTAGTACATCGTGAACAGCAACAAGTAATAAACAACGAAGATCGTAATGGCTAGCAATAACGTGCGAGCAAGTTCACGGCGCGCGACTTGAATTCCCCACATCTCCGGCACAACATCGTGCTGCTTGCCGTGGAAGCGATACGTTAACCAGAACATCAGGAATCCGACGGTGCCGTTGAGTACCGCCCACATCATGACGGCATTGTTCATGCGTTGCGGGAAAAACCAGGTCTGTTCACGCGTTGAAGCTTTAATGAACAGTGCTTGTGACAGCTCGGCCATGGGAATGTAGGAGAAGCAGGCGATCAGTGCTGCGATAGCAAACAGGCTCCAGAACAACACCCTGCCACGTCCGGACGGCTTTGGGAGCGGTGGCGGTATGGAGTGCACCAGCGATGCAAAAACGGGCAGACGCAACAAGGCCTGGCCGAGCGGAATGAGCAGTATGACTGCGGCCACAAGGGAAATGAGGCTTAACAGCTCTTTCCAGTACCAGGTCTGACTACGACTGGACATGCCGGAATCCAGTTCGAATGCCTTTTCGAAGTACTCGATCTGGTTTGCGGTCGCCTCGATGATGTAGGGCTGAAACGGGTGCAGGATTCTTTCGTTGTGCACGACACGTAACGACCGATTACTGATGTCACCGTAGTACCTGCCGAGCTCGACCTCGTCGATAGAGGGCAAGCCGGGATCGCGGCCCAGGTTAACTGTTCGTAGCGCCTCGGGCGCGCGCCGCATATCGGCGTTCTTGAGTTCATTGCGATAGGCGCCCTCATCGTAGAACGCGTAGCTCACACCAACATTGGAGCGAACGTCTTTGAGAACTTCTTCGGTCAGCGTCAGTACGTAGCCTGACACAAACACCGAGTGCAGCTTGCTGAGCTGACCCGTCCGTTGCGCCTCCTTACCGAAAAAATTGGCGCCGCGAATCGCAGCATTGCCGCCGGCCGAATGGCCCGTCGACCCGATCCTCGCCTTGTCGATGTAATTAAGGTTTGGTGTTCCCGCTGCGTACTCCACAACCGCGAACATGCCGTAGCCTTCGGTTGTTGCCGCCATCCTGCTCAAAGATGCGCTTGAGCCACCCTGTGCGTAGGGATCTATTGAAATCGCTACGATGCCGCGCCGCGCCAGTTCGATCGCCACGTTGGACAAGGCCTCTTTCGAGCGCTGGAACCCCGGGACAACGACGACCAACGGCGCCGGATTGTCACTTGTCGCAGAAAGCGGCCTGAAAAGGTCCGCGACCAGCCATTGTCCGTTCTGCGTCGGGATCTTGATGCTCTGCACCCGGATATCCCCGCCCGCCGTTTGAATTCGCGCAGCACCAAGACTCGATAAAACGACAATCGCCAGCAGTATCCAGAGCAGTTTGTTACCCGTATTATTCACATCATGCTCCGAAAATTTCTGTTCGCCACATTCGTTGCCTGCCTGATTTCCACTGCTGTTGCAGAGGATCGGATTTGCCACAACGACCTGTTCACCATCGATGCTCGGTACGACGCCGGCGCCTTTGCCAAGTGCAGGTTCAAGTCAGATGACATGGTTCAACTCACGATAAAGCCCGAGGACCATAAAGTCGTCGTCGAGCAACCGTGGTTTTCGTTCAAAATTACCTCGGCCTCCTCCGACACGATTCATATCAAACTCAAATTCCCCTCTGCGTACGCCCGATATTGGCCGAAGCTCAGCACCGACGGCATTACCTGGCAACGTGCCGCCGATGATGCCGTTACGACGAGTAAAAACCAGAAGAGTATGGACCTGCGTGTTGAGGTCGTGCCAGAAGGTACCTGGGTCTCGGCGCAGGAACTGATTACGCAGTCGTACTACGACGCCTGGCTGGCCGAGCTCTCTGCGCACGAAGAGATAACCGTCGCGACGATAGGAATGAGCACTGAGGGACGTCCTATCCAGTTGGCCAAGACCGCCAACAAACCCGAGATCATCCTGTTGCTCGGAAGACAGCACCCGGCCGAAGTACCCGGGGCGTTGGCGATGCGGGATTTCATGGACATCGTTCTTGGCGATTCCGAGCTTGCACGGGAATTCCGAGACCGCTTCGCCTTGCTGATTGTTCCGTTTATGAATCCGGATGGGGTCGCCAACGGCCACTGGCGCCACAACTCTGGCCAAACCGACCTCAACCGCGACTGGGGACCGTTCAAACAACCTGAAACCCAGGCTATTGCGAAGCTCATGGCCGCCGTCGATAAACTTGGCTTGCAGCCGAGGTTGATGCTCGACTTTCACGCGACGAAATATACGGATTCGATTCTGTTCTATACGCAGACCGCGGAAGACGTTACCAACCCGGTCGGTTTTGCGACCAATTGGCTGACAAGTGTTGCCGAACGTATTCCGGACTACAGCTTCAAACATGATCCCAGGCCAGTATCAGAGCAGCCGAACACGAAGGGCTACTTCTACGTTCGCTACGGCATTCCATCGTTCACCTACGAGATCGGTGACGAGGCTGACCGCGAACAGCTGCACGCCGTTACCCCGGTGTTCGCCGAGGAGATGATGCGCATCATGCTTCAGGCTGAGCGCCCTTAGAACGCAGCACCCTGCCCGGCCGTGCGCCGGTCATTTCCTTGTTCAGCAACGCAGCTTCGCCGTTGACGAACACATGATGAACGCCGATTGCATACTGGTGCGGATCCTCAAATGTCGCCCTGTCGATGATCTCATCAGCATCAAATACCGCAATATCTGCTATCGCACCGACCTCGAGCCGGCCCCGATCTGCGATATTGATACGGTCGGCTGGCATGCGCGTCATCTTGTTAATGGCCGTTGGCAACGACAGAATGTCTCGCTCTCGTACAAACTCACCCAACACCTTCGCAAACGTGCCGTAGTTACGTGGATGCGGCCGCAAGTTACCCGGCGCCGCTATACCGCCATCCGAAGCGATCATTGTCTTCGGATGCTGCATGATGCGCTCGACATCAGTCATCGACATCGCGTGGTACACGCAACTGCAACCGCCCGCGTATTGCAGGTCCATAATGAGTTCCGCGGCATTCTCAATGTTCGCGTCGAACTCACGCTGCCGCAGCACGTCGGCGAGATTCAGACCATTGAGTGTCGAGTCCCAGGCGCAATCCGCCAGCGACACATTGGCCGGATCATTGCCGCCGCGTTCATTGACCATCGCAAAGACGATGCCCTCTTTCACCTTGGCTCTTTGCTCCGGGTCGTCCAGGCGCGCTTTGAGAGCATCGTTGCCGCCATCGAGGCTCCAGCGTGGGAATACGGCTGGCAGCCCGGTCGATGAGGCGGGATACGGGTACTGGTCGATAGAGACATCCACACCGCGAGCAATGGCGGCATCGGTCAGCGCCAGCGCTTCGTCCGAGCGGCCCCACATCGGCGCGCCCATCACCTTGTGATGCGTAAGCTGTGCCGGTATGCCCGCCTCCTCCCCTATGCGAATGGTCTCGTTGATCGAGTCGAATAGCCCGAGGGCCTCGTTGCGCATGTGACTGATGTAAATGCCACCGTAGGGTCGGACTTCCTTCGCAAGCTCTATGACTTCTTCCGCCGTTGCAAAGCTGCCGGGCGCATACAGCAACCCCGACGACAAACCGAAGGCCCCGCTGTCCATGGCTTCGCGAACCTCGGCGCGCATCAGCTCGAGCTCCTCGTCGGTGGCGGGACGGTCGTCCGGTCCCACAACTTCTCCACGCACCGATCCCTGGCCGACAAACGTGCCGAAGTTAACGGCAGCGGGGTTGTTCTCCAGCCGCTCCAGGTAGTCCGCGATGGGCAAAGGCGAGTTGCCGTCGGGTCCACCAATGACACTCGTAACGCCCTGGCGAATCAGGTTCTCTGCATCAGGCCAGAGGAAAATACCGCTGCGCTCCTCATTCCCCCGCAAGGCATGGCTGTGAATGTCGATAAAGCCCGGCGCGACGGCAAGCCCCCTGACATCAATACGTAAGTCAGCCGGATGACCACCGAGATCACCGATCGTGACGATACGATCGCCCGTGATCCCGACATCAGTGACAGTTGGCGCCTCATCGGCCCCGCTGTATACAGTGCCGCCGGATAACACGACATCAAACGGTTCCTGCTGCGAACAGGCACCCAATAGAAAGACGAGAAGAAAACTAGACCAGCGCATGTGGGGCTACGTAAAGGGCGATGATCGTGACGACAACGATGCCGATCAGGTTCAACGAAATACCCGCGCGTACCATTTGCGGAATCGTAATCTGACCGGTTGCGAATACGATCGCATTAGGTGGTGTCGCGACAGGCAACATGAAGGCGCAACTCGCCGCAATTGTGATCGGCACTGTGAGCATGAGTGGCGGTAGACCGGCCTGTACGGCAATTGCTCCCATGACGGGCAGCAGCGTCGCAGTCGTCGCCAGATTACTCGTCAGCTCTGTGAGGAAAATAACGAGTGCCACGGATGCGACTACCAGCGCCGCAATGCCGAACGCATTCAGGGGCGCGAGGCTCTCGCCGAGCCACAGTGCGAGTCCTGTATTTGACACGGCTGCTGCCAGGCTGAGTCCTCCACCGAACAGAATCAGCACGCCCCACGGCAAACGCAGGGCGTTTTCCCAGGTCATTAACCGCGGCTGTTCCGAGTTCCCGCTGGGCAATACAAAGAAAAGAACTCCCGCTGTCATTACGATACCAGCATCCGTGATACCCGTAAGGCCGAGAAACTCGGTTAGCGGTCGTCGTAACATCCAGGAAAGGACGACGAGAACAAACATGACGGCGACGCGTTTCTCGGGCGTCGTCATCGGACCCAGTTCCTCGCGCAGCTCATGCAAATGCCGGTTGACTGCTTCGCTCGCAGGAACATTGACCGGATACAGGTATCGCGTCAGAACCAGCCACGCGATGGGTAACATGACCAGCGTAACCGGAATGCCGACCGTCATCCAACGAGCGAAGCTGATCTCGATTTCGTAGTTATCGGCAAGGTAACCAATCAGCAATGCGTTGGGCGGTGTGCCGACAAGCGTCGCCAGGCCGCCGATGCTGGCCGAGTACGCAAGACCCAGCAACATGGCGATCTGAAAATCCGTCTGACTTTTTTCGGACAGATCAGACACGTTGTCACGAACGACCGCGATCACCGAAAGCACGATCGGCAATAACATCATTGTCGTCGATGTATTCGTCATCCACATGCTGAGTATGGCGCAGACAAACATGAAGCCACCGATCAATCGTCGGCCGTCTGTTCCCGTCTTATCGAGGATTGCGAGCGCAATGCGCCGGTGCAGGTTCCAGCGTTCGAGCGCAAGTGCCATCAGGAATCCACCAAGAAACAGATAGATAATTGGGTTCGCGTACGGCGCTGCGGCATCGCGCAACGTGGCAATACCCAGCGGCTCGAAGATCACGAGCGGCAGAAATGCCGTCACCGCTACCGGGATGGCCTCGGTCGCCCACCATATTGCCATCCAGAGACCAATCGAAGCGGCGCGCCAGGCCAGCGGGTCCATCGCATTCTGCAATGGCTCAATAGCCAGCATCGCAACAAAAACGGCAGGGCCAAGGGCCCTGCCGATCTTTTGGTAACGCTCGTCTTTCAACTAGAAGAAGTCGAGGAGCAGATCGACGTACCACGCACGACCGTAGTCGCGATGCATGTCGGAGAAATAACCGAAACGGCTACTCGTTAACGGTGCACGTTCGTCGGTGAAGTTGAGGACACCGAAGCGTGCCCTGGCGCCCACATCACCAAAGGTATCGAAGCTATAGTCAACAGACATATTATAAGTCGACATCGGTTCTATTACCCATTGCGAACCGTCGCTGCCGAGCCCCGGGCGGGTCTCGATGGCGTCCGACAATCTCACGCCATTGACTGATGCACCCCAGTCACCCATGCGCCAGCTAATCCGCGCCGTGTGTTTCCACCGCTGGTTACCATTCTGGCGAGCAAGACTGGCAAAACCGATGACAGTGCCTTGCGGGAGAATCCCGTCGTCCTCGGCCTGCAACAACTCCAGCGCCGGGCCGCTTGCTACCTGCTCGTACTCATCGAGGTAAGAGGCGACATAACGAATATCAAAAGTGCTGGCACCTGCATCAAAATTCCAATAGATGCCGTAGTCCGTTCCCTTGACCTTGCGTGTGTCGAGGTTGGCATATAAATCGTTGACCCGAGCGGCTTGACCGATTGGGCAAATGCCAGCCGCAAGGAACAAGGCTTCTTCAGGCGAACCCGGTGGCGGCCCTGGGTCGCGAATCACGGCGGGATTGCCCGGGCTCGGAGCCGGTGCCCCGGTCGACGCGCAACTACCCGTTCCTGCGTCAATCATATTCACCAATTCGAGCGCCGTGTGGTTTTCCTCACCGAACAGGCCGATTGTCAGTTCCTTCTCGATCGCCCAATGATCGATTGTGACGGTCAGGTTGTCCGTGACATCAAAAACGACGCCGATGGACGTATTCTCGGATTCTTCGGGAACGAGACGCTTGCTGCCACCCGCGGCACGCTGCACGCTGTAGGCGCAATCGAGCAAAGTCTCGTCGGGATCAACATACTCACATACTCGATCATCGACAGTGTTGGAACGTGCAACACCGCTTTCGTTAACAGTCACGAGATTCGGCACGCGATACGCCTCCGACCAGGAACCACGAATCAGCACTTGGTCGAACGGGCGCCAGCCCAGTGCGATCTTGCCAACCGTCGTCTCGCCAACGTCGGAGAAATCCTCATAACGCAGCGCGACCTGGGCATCAAGCGTACGGTGCAACGGTAACTGCAATTCCGTGTACGCTGAGAACACATCGCGACTGCCCTTACTGTCAAGCGTCGGGCTCGAGTTCATGACGTCCGAGACGATCGGGAAGCCATTGCCGGCGTTGTCCGTGAACTGGATCGTACCGTTCAGGCGTGGGTCGCGTTCATCGACAAACGACTCCTCGCGCCATTCAATGCCGGCGAGAAAACCGGCCGGACCTGCAGGCATTTCGAACAGTTCGGCATTCGACATCTTGAAATCGATTAGCGCGAGTTCGGTCTCGTTCTTCCGATAGACGTCTATGAGAGCACGATCGATGTTGGTATCGATAGCACCGCTGAACGCGTTATAGCCTGCTGGCGTTGGATCGTTGAGCGCTTCCTGGATCAGCGTATTCGAGACTCGGTTCTTGGTAGTATCCTCTTTCTCGGCGCGCGACCAGACGACCGCGGATTCCCAGTCCCAGTTGCCCATTTCACCGCGCAGGCCAGTCATGAAGCGATACGTCTCGCCATCGTTGTAGACGTGGCGCGGCGCATCGATCCAACCGTAGTTGTCGATTCGCAGCTCAACGCCTTCGACAGGCACATCGGGACCAATAATGCTGTCGGGCAGACGCGCGGTCGTACCGACGGCGCCGACCGGATTCCAGTACGCGTCAGCTGCGATAGTGTAGTTGGCGACTGCACCCAGCCTTGTCGAACGATGCCGTACCGTGAACGTATCGGTTATGTACGCCGAGAATTCGGTAAAACTCTCGAGACCATTACCGAAATCGTGGTTCAGGAATACGAACACATTGGTCCGCGTCAGATCAGACAGGAGGTCACGATCCGTGTTGAGGTTATGGCGATAGATGGGGTTGCCATCGGCCGCGAAACAGACATTCGGGTACTGTGGGTCGGTAAATTCACAGTTTTCGTTACCCACCGGATAGGTATTGAACTCGCCGTTGCTATCCCAAAAATCAAATGGATCCGTAATACCCGCAACGCTGGCGATCGCGTCGTATTGGCCGTACTCCGAATTCGTGCTCGAGCGACGGAAGGAGGTGTCGCCCTCGAACGGACTGCCTTCAGGAATCAAGCGACGAAAGTCATCGTCGGCCCACTTCTTGTCGTCTTGCGAATTCACGGGATCGCGATCGTAGTAGCTGCCGAAGATGCTCAGGTTAGTTCGGCCATCGTTGAAATTGTGGCCAAACTCCACCGTAAACTTGTAATCGCTGCGCGGCAGGCCTTCCCAGTCGGCATAGCGCGCGCGAATGCTAAAGCCGTCGAAGTCGTCTTTCATCACATAGTTGACGACGCCTGCGACAGCATCAGCACCATAAATAGCCGATGCGCCGTCGCGTAATATTTCGACACGTTCCAGGCCAAATACGGGCAGTGACTGCGAATTGACTGTATTGACCGGGACGAAGCTACCGCCCGAGAGCTCAGTCTGGTAGACAGCGGAATTCACCAGGCGCCGGCCGTTAAGCAGTACGAGTGTATTGCCGGTACCGAGATTACGAAGGTTGTAGGCGCCCATGTCGCCACGCGCCGAGTTGACGCCGCCGCTGATATTTTCGGCCTCGCTGAGGAAGTTCTGGCCCTGCTCAGCCATGAATTCGAGCAAATCATCGCCCGAGTCAACGCCGAGATCCGCGATATCTTCTGCTGTAACGACAGATACGGCAAGCGCATCGCGGATATTCGCACCCTTGATCTGCGAACCGACTGTTACGATCTCTTCGATTGGATCGTCATCCTCTTCTTCTTGCGCCGACACTGTCCCTGCCACAAATGGCAGTACCAGTACACTGACGAGAAGTGCGCTCAAACGGCCACGGCCGCACGGATACTTGTACTCAGAAAACATGATTTCTCCCCCTGCTCAAAGCCGGAATCGATGCCCGGTCGAATATGCACGTGCCACTGAAGCTTACCTCGACGACGTTGCAACGCCAATGCCTAAGTTTTCCCACCCCATGACCCGCGGTTATGGGATAACAACTGGTTCTAATGCAGCCGGTTTACCAGTGAGCTAAGGTATAACTGCCGGCTATGAGGGATGTATCGATGCGACTCAGACAAATCGAGGTTTTTCACGCGATTTATACCAGCGGTTCGATGACGAACGCCGCAAGGCTCCTGAACGTGTCGCAGCCGTCGATCAGCAAGGTCCTGGCTCACGCCGAGCAGCAACTGGGTTATCCGTTATTTGACCGCGTCAAAGGCAAGCTGGTCGCCACCCCGGAGGCGGATCGTCTGTTTGGGCTGGTCTCAAACGTCTTCGCGCACGTCGAGGAACTGAGAAATGTCGCCGAGAACCTGCGCGCGTCCGACGTTGGCAAGATCAGGATTGCCGCTACACCCGCCTTCGGTGTGGACCTTGTGCCGACGGCGGTCAGCTCGTACCTCGAAAAACACAAGGACACCGTGTTTGAGATCGAAACACTGCACCACGACGAAATCGCAGATGCACTGCTCGAGTCGCGTATCGACATCGGGCTCGCCTTTGACCCTGCCCCGGTACCGGGACTGTCAACTGAAACTCTCGCCAGTGGAGAATTTGTAGCGATTACTCCGAACAGCGTTCGTTTTGACGGACAGGACCGGGTCACGATTGATCAACTGACCGACATGCCATTCATCGGACTCAGTAGCCGTGGTCCGCTGGGGCGAATGCTGTCCAGCCACCTGGACAACAGTGGCGTCGACCTCAACAAAATTGTGTACACGGAGACCTACCACGTCGCTAAAGCCCTGGTCGCAAAAGGTGCCGGTGTCTCGATTGTCGACGCGGTGACCGCGCGCTCCACGGAGTTTCAAAACGTCAACAGTTGGCGTATCGATCCGCCGCTGCGTTACTCGGTAGCCGTCGTCAGTGCTGACAGCATGCCGCTATCAATTCTGTGCAGACGATTTATCAAACACCTCAGATCCGTCGTGGGTGACTTCGTTCAGGCCTGAGTCGTGGCGATAGTTTCTGGTTATAGGCGCCCGATAAAACGACATTGGTGCTGTCGCAAAATTGCTTAGTACTATTCAGGAATGCATATCGCAGTACTAGGCGCAGGCGTTGTCGGTGTGACGACAGCCTACTACCTGGCGAAAGCCGGGCACGACGTCACGATCGTTGATCGTGAAACTAAGATTGCGCAGAGTTGTAGTCTTGGCAACGGTGCGCAACTCAGCTACAGCTACGTCGATGCAATGGCGAGCCCGGCATTCCTCGCGAAGATGCCAGGGCTGTTAGCTGGCATCGATCGCGCCATCCGGGTACGTCCGCCGGTCAATATGGATCTGATACGGTGGGGACTCTCTTTCCTTGGACAGTGTTCCAGCGACAAGGCAACTCGTAATACCATCGCGAACCTGGCGCTCGCGCAGCGCTCGAAGCACTTGCTGGATGAACTTCGACCGCAGCTCGATGGCGACTTCGGCTACAAGACAGTCGGCAAGCTCGTATTGTTGCGTACTAAACGCGAGATGGTACATGCC
>Ga0209456_10001244_pt1 | contig 12520 bp, 9 predicted proteins | sample COG_11_FD_184755 | JGI IMG/M metagenome (GOLD analysis project Ga0209456, IMG submission 184755) | Pelagic marine sediment microbial communities from the LTER site Helgoland, North Sea, for post-phytoplankton bloom and carbon turnover... | ecosystem: Environmental > Aquatic > Marine > Neritic...
GCGGCCGGTCTACATAGTTTTCAACCGCCGCAGGCCGGTTCAGTTTCGTTTGTATGATAGAAATTTGAGCTATATCGTCTGCCATTGTCTATCCACTTCCAGCAAAGCAAAAAATTGTAATATTTGAATTTGGCACAGGATCAGAATCAACGGTATCACGAAGATGAGCACTCCCCGAAAGATCTCTTCCAATGGAACATGAGGCGCCACACCGCTCAGAATGTAGGGTACCAGGATGCCGCCGTTCCCGCAGCCATATTCTGTGCGCCGACCAGATCAACATTAAAAGCTGAGATAAAAATAGAAATAACCAGTATGGCAATGATAAGAGAATTTTGCAGGGAGTTCATCATACATGGCTTCTCTGAGCGGTGACGAATAACAATGACACGCAAAAAAATTACCATAAATGAATTTAAAATCAATGAGGCTGGTGATGCAGCGAACCGGAGGTAATCATCTAAAAGTTTGCTTGACAGCCAGCAAAATACCAATTATTAAATAGAACATAACCAATTAATATTAATAGAAAAATTAGCATTTGTTACGTATAGCATGCCTACATCGCTAATTCTCATTTTTTATGGATTTGTGATACACATCTTAAATATCCCATCTTGTGAACTGATTCTTTAAAGCCAATCTTTCCTTTAGAATTACCTTGTGTTTTCAGCCGCACCGATCGTTTAATGGGTCAAACCCGTTGAAATCCATCAAATCGTTTGATTTTTTTGAAAATGCATTTTAATTTAAGAGAACAAGTGAACCCCAGTAAACCTTGAGGAATCGCCCTTATGAAGTCAACAGACAAAAAAGCCGCACAATCGGCATCTGCAAAAACAAACAGCGAAATGTCAGCGCCGCCCAACTTTATCAAATACATTATAGACGCCGACATTGCGGCCGGCAAAAACGAGGGGCGGGTGCACACGCGCTTTCCGCCCGAGCCCAACGGGTACCTGCACATCGGACATGCCAAATCCATCTGCTTAAATTTCGGGCTCGCCGAAGAATACAATGGCCTGTGCAACCTGCGCTTTGATGACACCGACCCGGCCAAAGAAGAGGTTGAATATGTAGAATCCATCAAGAGTGACGTGCGCTGGCTGGGATTTGACTGGCACGAGCGCCTTTACCATGCCTCTGATTATTTTGAGCAGCTGTTTGAATATGCGGTTCAACTCATCAAAAAAGGCAAGGCCTATGTTGACAGCCTCAGCTCCGATGAGATCAGAGAATATCGCGGCACCCTGACACAAGCGGGTAAAAACAGCCCCTATCGCGAGCGCTCGATCGAAGAAAATCTGGATATGTTTGAACGCATGCGAGCCGGTGAATATGAGGAAGGGGCACATGTGCTCAGGGCCAAAATCGACATGGCATCTCCGAATATGCTCATGCGCGACCCCACCCTGTACCGGATCAAAAAAGTCCCCCATTACCGTACCGCTGGCATGTGGGTAATTTATCCCATGTATGACTTTACCCACTGTCTGTCAGATTCGATCGAAGGCATCACCCATTCGAATTGCACCCTGGAGTTTGAAAACAATCGCGAGCTTTATGACTGGGTGCTGGACCAGCTGGAGGTCTACCATCCCCAGCAAATCGAATTTGCACGCCTCAACCTCAACTATACGGTTCTTAGCAAGCGCAAGCTGATTCGCCTGGTGGAAGAAGGCCATGTCGAAGGCTGGGACGATCCGCGCATGCCAACCCTATCGGGTTTGCGGCGCCGGGGCTACACCCCTGAATCCATACGCAATTTCTGCGAGCGCATCGGGGTCGCCAAAGCCGATAGCATGGTGGATATGGCCCTGCTGGAATACTGCATCCGGGAACAGCTGAATAAAATTACGCCCCGGGTGATGGGTGTCCTGCGGCCTTTAAAAGTCATCATTGACAATTATCCGGAAGGACAGGTGGAAGAACTGGATGCCATCAACAATCCGGAAGACCCGGATATGGGCACCCGCAAAATCCCTTTTTCCCGGGAGCTGTATATCGAACAGGATGATTTTATGGAAGAACCGCCTAAAAAGTTTTTCCGCCTGGCACCGGGCCGGGAAGTCCGGCTGCGTTACGCCTATTTCATAACCTGTGTCGATGTGGTCAAAGACCCCGCAAGCGGAGCGGTGACCGAGTTGCACTGCACCTATGACCCGCAAACCCGTGGCGGTGACGCACCGGATGGCCGCAAGGTCAAAGGCACACTGCATTGGGTATCCGCATCGCATGCCCTCGACGCCCGGGCAAACCTTTATGAGCACCTGTTTTTGAAGGAAAATCCCAATGCGGTCGAGGGGGACAAGGATTTCAGCGACTATCTTAATCCTAACTCACTTGAAATATTGAAAAATTGCAAGGTGGAGCCCTCTCTGAATGCTGCCCGGCCAGGTGATCGCTATCAATTTGAGCGTTTGGGCTATTTCAGTATCGATACCAAAGATAACACACCGGAATATTTGGTATTTAATCGAATTGTCACTTTGCGGGACACCTGGGCCAAGATTCTTAAGGCCCAGCAACAGAAAAAATAGCCACTGCGCTGAAAACCGCTTTGGCGCTTGAATTGTGCCATAAATTATGCTACCACAATTACCAGATGAGGAGGTGATAACCTCAGGACAATCCTAAAAATTAAAAATCCGATTTCGGGGTGGTTGGCCGGTCAGACTCTGGGCAAGCGGTTATTCATTTTTCCCAAGGATGTCTGTTTTGAGCGTCCATTTCGAGATCACCGGCACCCTGTTTTTTCCAGTTAATAAGATGGAAAGCATGGCGCATATCTTTCAGCTTGAAGATTTTGAAGTGCCGTAGCTATCTATATTCCCATTCAGGCGGGAATGCCATCTGCAACGGCCGGAGGAGAGCAGATTTGGTTTTAAGTAGGGGTGATCTCGAATTTGAATTCATTGTGGACCCATAAAGGGGAAGGACATAGAAGAGTCTATAGGCTACCACCCCGATCTTTCTTTTAGAAGGTTTAGCCCGTTGGCCCGTTCAAAAAGGAACCATATCTCATCTTGATAAACCGGCCAACGGGCTCAACGGGCTAAACCGGCCAACCTGTTACAAAAACCCACCATTTTTGAGACAGCTTCAATTATATAATTTGGCACCAGAGCCAAATGTGAATTAAAACACGATGCCCACATAACCTACAAAACTGTCGGCCGGGTTTTTATCATAGCTGGTGGCATAGGCGATGGATTCAGCCCGATCAGCGCCCAGATGTTTGGCGGTCTGGAGGGCGGTCGCAGCTGCACCGGCGCAGCATGCATTCTGGCTGGCCAGGGCCTCACTGATGACTTTTTCAGCATCCATATTCAGCATCAAATCGATGATGCGGCGATCGTTTTGATGCCGAACCCAATCAACCGCCCGGTGCCCTGCACCCTGGGATACAAACCCATAGTTCGGACCATAATGGGTCAAATCGGTCGATCCAATGACTTTTATCTTTAAGCCCAGACGCTCGGCGATATCAACGACCGCCCGGCCGATGGCCAGCGAGCTTTCGGACGGCGGTACTCCCATGGCGACGATGCGTGTATTTTTAAAGAAATATTTGATAAAGGGCAGTTGAAGCTCGATGGTATTATCCTGGGCGAAATTATTGAAGGATTCGAGGGTAAAGGAAAATTGGCTGGCCAGTTCGCCGGCCAATTGCGCATCAACGAGCAGTTCACCGAAGGGTGTCTCCCAGGCGCCTTCGGCCATCATCACGCAGCGGTCATTTGGATGCAGATGCATTCCAAAAACCACCAGCACGTCAGGCGGATCATCCGATTTTAAACGGCTGATTACATTGCAGGCGATACTTCCCGAAAAATACCAGCCAGCGTGCGGTACGATGCCGCCGACCCATTCCGCAGACGGGAGATCCAGCTGCCGGCCCTCCTCAATAAACCCGAATATTTCTTTTTCGCATTCAGCCGGGCTTGAAGGATACCAGCTGCCGGCAAATACTGTTCTTCTGAGTTTTGTGGATGTCATGGCTGTCCTCCTGATATCAGGCTCAAGACTCAAGTTAAAAGCTTAGGGGTTCCGGGTTCGTCATGACGAATATGGCTTGGTACCGGAGAAATAGTGCGAAGATTCGAATTGTTAAACTCAGGGTTTCTGATGCAAACGTTTAATGCCCTTCGTCTTGAGCCGTGTGCCGTTTAATTGGTGCGAGTGGATGATGGTGATTAAAAAACCTTTTTCAAAGTAACCTATTAATATCAATGATTTGTTACTATAAAAGATCCATAATCAATTGTCCATGCTCTTTTCTAAAAAGCACTTTCAAGCTCGGGCGATGCCACATTATATTGATCTGTTATTAATAGAAAAACTGGCACAGCTTGCTTCCTTTTTTAAAAAAAATGATTAATATGATGGTTGAAACATTGGCAGAAACAGCATAATTTCGCTGGTTAGATATTAATTTCACAGGAGGCCGATATGTGGGAGTATACGGATAAAGTAAAAGATCATTTTCTCAATCCACGCAATGCAGGCGTGATTGAAGATGCTGACGGGGTTGGCGAAGTGGGCTCGATTGCCTGCGGAGATGCGCTGACATTTTATTTTAAGCTTGATGAAAACGGTAAAATAAAGGATGCCACCTTTCAAACCTTTGGTTGTGCCAGCGCCATCGCGTCTTCTTCGGCCTTGACGGAAATGGTCAAAGGCATGACACTGGAAGAAGCCAAAAGCATTACCAATGAAGACATTGCTGAGTATCTGGGGGGACTGCCCAAAGAAAAAATGCACTGTTCGGTGATGGGCCGTGATGCGCTGGAAAAGGCGATCGGCTGCTATCTCGATGAACCCGAAAAAAAGGTTGAGGGCGAAATCGTGTGCGAGTGCTTTGGTGTGACCGACCGTGAAATTGAGCGTGTGGTTCGGGAAAACCATGTTTCCACCATCGAAGGTGTGACCGACTACGTCAAAGCCGGTGGTGGCTGTGGCAACTGTCATGACCGCATCCAGGAAATAATTGACGAAATTCTCGGTACAGAGAAACCGGCTTTGAAAAAGGCGCCGGCCCTGACCAACTTACAAAAGATCAAACTGATTGAGGAAAGCATTGAGCGCGAAATTAATCCGACCCTGAAAAAAGATGCTGGCCGGATGGAATTGATCGATGTTGACGGGAATCGCGTTCTGGTCCGCATGGGCGGATCCTGTGCATCCTGTGCCAAGTCACCGGTTACGCTGAAGCATTATGTTGAATCCAAATTGAGGGAGCTGGTATCGCCAGACCTCGTCGTTGAGGAGGTACAGTGATGACTGTCATCTATGTGGACAACAATGCCACGACCAAGGTCGCGCCGGAAGTGCTGGAAGCCATGATGCCCTATTTCAGTGACTATTATGGCAACCCGTCCAGTATGCATTCTTTTGGCGGAAACATCGCCGGGGCCATTAAAACCGCACGTGAAAATATAGCCCGTTTGATTGGCGCCAATCCCGCAGAAATCGTTTTTACGAGCTGCGGGACAGAGAGTGACGGCACGGCAATACGCGCAGCCATCGAATCCTATCCGGACAAAAGGCACATTGTCACATCCAGAGTGGAACATCCGGCCATAAAAAATCTCTATGAAATCCTGTCAAAAAAGGGGTACCGCACCTCATTCGTGCCAGTGGATGGTCAGGGCAGACTCGATATGGAGTATCTGTTCAACAGTTTGAGTGACGATACCGCCGTTGTCAGCCTGATGTGGGGCAACAATGAAACCGGCGTGATTTTCCCCATTGAAGAAATCTCGCGTGAGATCAAAAGCCAGGGAATTTTATTTCACACAGATGCCGTTCAGGCCGTAGGCAAAATCCCCCTCAACATATCTGAGAGCGGTGTCGATATGCTCTCACTTTCCGGTCACAAATTTCATGCCCCCAAGGGAATCGGCGCGCTGTATATCCGCAAGGGGACCAAATTTTTCCCGTTTATGGTCGGCGGCCACCAGGAAGACGGGCGTCGCGGGGGCACCGAAAATACGGCCGCCATTATCGGCCTGGGTAAAGCCGCCGAACTGGCGTCTGAAAATCTTAAAGCGGATGGCTATGGTCGCGTCAGCCGTTTGCGGGATAAACTCGAGCATGCCCTGCTGGCAAAGGTGCCCAATGCAATGGTCAATGGTGACACAACCAGCCGGCTGCCCAACACCACCAGCATTGCCTTCGAATATGTAGAAGGCGAAGCCATCCTTTTGATGATGAATGAGCACGGCATTTGCGCCTCTTCAGGATCGGCCTGCACATCCGGATCGCTGGAGCCCTCGCATGTGTTGCGTGCCATGGGGGTTCCCTTCACCGCAGCCCACGGCTCCATTCGCTTTAGCCTCAGCCACTATAATACCGAAGATGAAATCGATGGGATTATAGAAACGCTGCCGCCGATCATCGCGCGACTCAGAGAGCTGTCGCCCTTCTGGAAGCAGGCCATGGAAGGTTAACTCGGGGGTGACCGCTGGTTTAATAAGAAAAATTCACCGCAGAGACGCAGAGTGCGCAGAGAATAATTATAAGATGAAGCTGCTGATTCGCGGAATGATTTATTTTACCGCAAAGCGGTTGAGAGGTTTTCATTTGCCGGAGGCCGACATTTAGCATATAGAATCCGATCGGTCATCCCGCTAAGAGCGGGGCCTCTCTGCGGTAAAAGAAGACCTCGCTTAAACTTTCTGCCGAATCTTGCTCTTGAGCCAATCGATCCAGGCCTCAAAGCCTTCCTCGGTTTTAGCCGAAATTTCAAAAACCGGCATCTGCGGATGAACCTGATGGATGAAATCAATCGCCTTTTGCTTGTCAAAGTCCAGATAGGGCAGCAGATCAACCTTGTTTAAGAGCGCCACCTCGCATTCCCGAAACATCAGCGGGTATTTAACCGGCTTATCTTCGCCTTCGGTCACGCTCAAGATCACCACGCGTGAATCCTCACCGATATCAAATTCAGCCGGACAGACCAGATTTCCCACATTTTCAACGACCAAAAATTCAATCTCATCAAGATCCAGCGTAACGGCTGCCTTTTCAATGACATGCGCAACCAGATGACAATCGCCCCCGAACTCATCGGTATTGATCTGGACCACCGGCGCATCGGTATTCGCCAGCCGGTCAGCATCATGGGTGGTACAGATATCACCGACAATCACGGCACTTTTGATTTCGGGCATAATGCGCGCCAGGGTTTTTTCAAGGGTGGTTGTTTTACCCGAACCCGGTGAGCTCATGACATTGAGAACGAAAATGCCCTTTTCGGCAAAAAGCCGGCGGTTTTGTTCGGCCATTTTTTCGTTCACATCCAGAACTCGGCGTACGACTTTGATCTCACGGGTTCCGCTTTTTTTTGTGCTCACTTCCCCCGAAGGATGATGGGTGCGGGTGGGGTGGGATTTGTCAAAATCTTTATGATGGAAATAGCGTTTGGGTTTAAATCGTTTATCCGGAATCATGTTTTTCCTCTTCGACAACCTCTATGGACTCGATATCGAGTTCTCTTCCGGAAAGAATTTCCAGAGAGCCGCTCTGACATTTTTTGCAAACAAAAACAGGCGAGTCGATGGTCCATTGCGCATCACAATCATTACACTTTGCCACAACCGGTATTTCTTCGATGGCCAGCTTGGCGCCCTCAAGCGGTGTGTCTTTGATGGCCACCTCAAAACAAAACCGTAGGCTTTCCGGCACAACCGCGGCCAGTTTGCCGATTTTAAGGTTGACCGCTGCGACCCGGGCTGGGCCTAAATCCGCCGGCAGGGAAGCTGTGGCGATTTCAACTATCTGCAGGGCAATACCCATTTCGTGCATCGATGAATTTCCTGTAAAATTTAGACAGGATTAACAGGATCTACGGAATATTATTTTGGACATCAAACGTCACCCAGATGGTCCTGCAAATCTTGTTAATCCTGTCAAACAATTTAAAATTAGGAAAATATATTGGCGCAGAGCTCACCCAGGGTTCCCAGATCTTCACACACATGAACACCGTTGGCCTTCATGGCGTCAATTTTAGCCTGGGCCGTTCCGCTGCTGCCGGATATGATGGCGCCGGCATGGCCCATTCGTCTTCCGGGAGGTGCGGTAAGACCGGAGATAAAGCCCACAACCGGAATGGACATCTTGGCGGCAATAAACTCGGAGGCTTCCTCTTCGGCCGTTCCACCAATTTCACCAACCATCACCACGCCGCGCGTGTCGGGATCCTGCTCGAAAGCCGCCAAACAGTCTATAAAGCTCGTGCCGCAGATCGGGTCGCCCCCGATGCCAATACAGGTCGTCTGTCCGATGCCCTGCAGTGTTAATTGATGGACGACTTCATAGGTCAGGGTTCCGGATCTTGACACCACCCCGATCGGCCCGCCCGGTTTGTGAATCGGCCCCGGCATAATGCCTATTTTGGCCTCACCGGGCGTGATGATTCCCGGGCAGTTCGGTCCGATCATGCGAACGGGTTTGGGCTGCAGGTAATTTTTAACCCGCATCATATCCAGCACCGGAATCCCTTCGGTGATGACCACGATCAGGCCCAGCCCCGCATCGGCCGCTTCCATGATCGCATCGGCGGCAAAGGCTGGCGGCACAAAGATCAAACTGCAGTCCGCACCGGTTGCATCAACCGCATTTTGCACGGTATTGAATACCGGAACATCATCCATTTTCTGTCCGGCTTTGCCGGGTGTAACCCCGGCAACAATTTGGGTACCGTAATCAAGGCAGTGCCGTGTGTGAAATTGCCCTTCTTTTCCGGTAATCCCCTGAACCACCACCCGGGTGTCTTTATCTGCAAATATACTCACAATGGACTCCTAACCTGGTATAAGCATTAGCTTAAATAAAAGGAATACTGGAATATTGGAATGTTGGGTTTGACAAAATAAGATCAAGTGCTTGATCGATGATCCTGATCGAAAAGTAAAATCAGGATATCATCCGCTTTCCTTACCCAATATTCCATTTTTACAGGATTCCACTATTCCATGACTTAATTAAAAGCGAATACGACCCTCATGGCATAAATTTAAGGTCTGTCCAACTACCCCGGACTCTCTACTGAACGACTTCGGCAATTTTTTGGGCGGCATCCTTCAAATCGGCCGCGGTGATCAGGTTCAGACCGGACTTAGCCAGAATTTGACGGCCGGCTTCAACGTTGGTCCCTTCCATTCGCACCACCACCGGAACTTTGATTCCGGTCTTTTTAGCAGCCTCGACCACACCGTTGGCCAGAACATCACAGCGCAAAATCCCGCCGAAAATATTAATCAGAATGCCCTTGACGTTGGGGTCGCTTAAAATAATTCGAAACCCGTTTTCGACCATCTCGGCACTGGCGCCGCCGCCAACATCCAGAAAATTGGCCGGCTCCGCCCCGGCCTGTTTGATAATATCCATGGTGGCCATCGCCAGCCCGGCACCGTTGACCATGTTGCCCACATTACCGTCCAGGTTGATGTAGTTGAGGTTGAATTCAGAAGCTTCCACCTCGAGCGGATCTTCTTCATCAAGATCACGGTATTCTTGAATATCCGTATGCCGGAAAAGGGCATTATCATCGAAATTCACCTTGGCATCCAATGCCATTACGGTTTCTTCTGCGGTGATGACCAGAGGATTAATTTCAAGCAGCGAACAATCTGCTTCAATGAAAAGCCGGTAAAGATTTTTTAACATGGCCACAAAGGGTTTAATAACCGCCGGGCTCAGATTCAACCCGAAAGCCACCGCGCGGCAATGATAGGGCTGCAGGCCCTGCTGCGGATTAACCGGAACCTTGATAATTTTTTCCGGCGTTTCGGCGGCCACCGCTTCAATATCCATTCCGCCGGCCTCACTGGCCATGATCACAATCTGAGCTGTAGACCGGTCCGGAATGATGCTTAGATAAAGCTCTTTGGCAATGTTCAGGCCCTGCTCAACCAACACTTTTTTGACCCGCTGGCCGCCAGCACCGGTCTGATGCGTCACCAGGTTCATTCCAATAATTTCAGCGGCGATGCTGTTGACCTCATCGACCGACTGCGCCAGTTTAACACCGCCGCCTTTGCCGCGTCCGCCGGCATGAATTTGGGCCTTAACGACCACCGGATATCCGCCCAATTTTTTGGCAACGGCAACGGCTTCATCGGCGGTGAAAGCGATCCCGCCCTGCGGTACCGGGACGGCATATTTTCTAAACAGTTCCTTGGCCTGATATTCGTGGATCTTCATCTTTTCATCTCCGTCTACTCTACAAGCGCAAAGGTAAATTATACGGTTCCAATGTTCAGGTGCATATGCCATAGGTTTCAGGCGTCAGTGTTCAGGTGTCAGGCCATCGGTGGCAAGCGTCGAGCCCTTGCTACTCAGCAACAATAACGGTCGCATGTTTTCGTTGTTTTCAGATTTTAGTCTTATGTTCCCTGACACCTGACACCCGAAACCTGAAACCTAATTATGCCTTTCAGATTACACCTGAAGCCTGCTTATTCTTGAATTCGAGCACCGTTAACCTATAACTGCGAGCACATCACCCTTCGCCACCGAATCGCCGCTGCTGAAATTGAGACTTTTGATGGTGCCGCTGGCAGGAGATGGCAGCGCATTTTCCATTTTCATGGCCTCTAACACCACCACGGTTTCACCCTGGCTGACAGAATCGCCCTCCTGTTTCTCATATTTGACAATCATGCCGGGCATCGGTGCAGTCAACGGTGTGCCATCGACGGCTGCAGCCGGGGCAGCAGCGGGAGCCTCGGCCTTGGCTTCTGCAGGTTCAGTTGTTGCCGGTTTTGGAGCGGCAGGCGCTGCTGCCGGAGCCGCTGCTGCCGGCGGTGCGGCGGCCGGCATTTGCACGCCCGCGGCCATTGGCTGCACGTAGCTGACCACCGGTGAGCCGCCGACTTCGTCCACCGCAACTTCAAAATAGTCATCATCCACAAAGACATTAAATGTCCGGGTGTTCTCGCTTTTTCCCGGAGCTTCTTTGTCCGCCTTTTCAACCAGCAGCCCGGCTTTGGCCATCTTAATGCGCTCTTGCTCTGCGGCCGCATCTTCCAGGGTCCGGGGCTGCACATCCTCGGGGGCTTTTTCCTTGCCGTATTTCCATTTCAAAAATCGTTTTCCGGTAACCGGGTAAAGCGCGTAAATCAGCGTATCGTCAATATCAACGGCCAGATCACCGATATCTTCTTTGGCCTTTTCAAGTTCGGGTTCCAGGACTTCAGCCGGTCGACAGGTTATGGGCTCCTCCCCGCGCTCATAGCCTTTAAGTGCCTTTTTCTGCACCTCGGTATCAACCGGAATAGCGGTTTTGCCGTACAAACCGTAGCACAAATCTTTTACCTGGCCGGTGATCATTTTGTAGCGTTCATTTTCGTTGTCAAACAATACGTTGTTGACCGTCTGGGTGCCCACAATCTGACTGGTGGGGGTCACCAGCGGAATTTGCCCCAACTCTTTTCTGACCCGCGGCAATTCGGCATAGACCTGATCGATTTTATCCAACGCATCCATTTCGCGTAATTGGTTGACCAGGTTTGACAGCATCCCACCCGGTGTCTGATGCAGCAGCACGTTAATGTCGATAATGGACATCTTGGTATCATCCAGCAGGTGCCGGTATTTGGGCATGACTTCTTTTTCCAGCACCTCGTTGATCCGTGCCAGCAGCCGGATATCAAAACCGGTGTCGCGATTGGTGCCCAGCAGGGTCATCACCAGAGGCTCGATGGCTGCATGGCAGGTGCGGTATGCATAAGGCGACAAAACCGTATCAATAATATCCACGCCGGCTTCGACGGCCTTCAGATGGGTCATCGGCGACATGCCGGATGTAAAATGGCTGTGCAGGTGAATCGGCGGTTTGACAGTCGCCTTCAGGGCTTTGATCAGATTATAGGCATCATAGGGCGCCAGCAGGCCGGCCATATCTTTAATGCAGATGCTGTCTGCTCCCATTTTTTCAAGATCTATGGCTTTATTGAGGTAGTAGTCGATATTGTATACATCACCGCCCATGCGCGGCTCGGTCATGGTATAACAGATGCAGCCCTGGAAATGCTTACCGTACTCCTTGATGACCGGCACCACGGTTTCAAAGTTACGATAATCGTTGAGGGCATCGAATGTTCGAAAGATGTCCATCCCGTTTTCACAGGTTCTTTCGACAAATGCCTTGGCGACATCATCGGCATAGTTGCGATAACCGACCAGATTCTGGGCCCGCAGCAGCATCGAAAAGGGTGTCTTTTTGATGTAGCGCTTCAATGTTCGAATACGCTCCCAGGGGTCTTCATTTAAGAAGCGGTGCATGGTATCAAACGTGGCCCCGCCCCATACCTCCATGGCCCAGAACCCAACATCGTCCATCATTTCGGCCACCGGAATCATATCTTCAGTACGGCCGCGGGTGGCAAACAAAGATTGGTGGCCGTCACGAAGAGAAAGGTCCTCAATTTTGACGGGATTTTCCGCTGCGGGCCGATCCTTGTCATAATTCATTTTCGTCATTTTAACTTGAATGTCTTCACTCATTTTT
>Ga0209456_10001247_pt1 | contig 12510 bp, 9 predicted proteins | sample COG_11_FD_184755 | JGI IMG/M metagenome (GOLD analysis project Ga0209456, IMG submission 184755) | Pelagic marine sediment microbial communities from the LTER site Helgoland, North Sea, for post-phytoplankton bloom and carbon turnover... | ecosystem: Environmental > Aquatic > Marine > Neritic...
GACGACACCCAGCAGCGTCTGCGCTACGACCTGGCACAACTCTATGTGGCGGAGGACCAGGCTGACAAGGCCGCCCGCACACTCGAGGCGTGGTTTCAACAAGCCGACAAGCCCCCGGCCGAGGCCTATGTCCTGCTCGGCCACGCCTATGCACAACAGCAACAATACCGGAAAGCGATTCCGCCGCTGGTAAAAGCCATAGAGCTTGCAGACAAACCCCACGCGGACTGGTACGAAGCACTGCTGGCTATGTATTACGAATTGCAGTCCTATCCGGACTGTGTGCCGTTACTTGAGAATATGATCCGCCTGTTTCCGCAACGTCATCGCTACTGGCAGCAACTGGCAGGAGTACACCTGGCGCTGAAGGACTACGACGCCGCACTGACAGCACTTGAACTGGCTTATCGGGATGGTGCCCTGAAAAAGGAACAGCAGCTGATCCAGCTCGCACAGCTGTATCTCTATACAGGAATACCCTATAAAGGGGCGCGTCTGCTTGAAGAACAGATGCGCACGGGTGGCATACAGAACAATGCCCGCCACCGTGAGATGCTGGCACGCGCCTGGTCCAGCGCCAAACAGCGGGCGGAGGCAATTCAGGCGCTGGAGAAGGCGATATCGGCCGAGTCGACACCCGAGCTTCGACTGCGCCTCGCCCAGTGGTATTTTGAAGACGAACGCTGGCAGGCAGCGGCATCCATCCTGGAACCGCTGGTGCGCGACAAAACCGGCGGTTCAACAGGCCAGGCCTGGCTGCTGCTCGGTATCGCACAATTTGAACAGCATGATCGTGAAGCGGCCCGCAAGGCCTTTCTGAATGCCGCACAGTCTTCAGACACCGACACATCAGCGCAGCAATGGCTGGAATTCATTGGAGAACCTTCCGCTGGAGGCCTGTGAAACTAGTGTACCCCGCCACTGATATTGACCCATTCAGCGTGCCAGGAAGCGGTTAGCCGCACCAACAGTAGGCGCTCTGAATGGGTCAATATCAGCGGCGGGGTACACTAGCGTGGGCAAAAAAAGCGGGCCATACGGCCCGCAACAAGTGTCGGTTCAGTGGGAGGGAAGGAGAAGGGTTACCGAACCGAGTATCGAGGAAATCAAGTGCATATGACTCTAACAGGCAAAATCGAAAAATGGAATGTGGCATGCTGTCGCGCGACCATTTGTCGCACCTGGTAACGGTGTTACTAATGATTACGTAAGTTAGCTGGCATAAGCTTTGGGGACCGTCGGCCGCATGGACGCGGCCGTCGAGCGTACAGGGATGTATTCATAGTGTGTCCCGAAAGCTTATGCCGGCTAACTTACACACGCCTTAGTAACTGGTAAAATTCCTGCATGCCACTCTCCGGACCCACACAAGCCAGCAGCGCACACAACCTGAAACGCCTGTTCCTGCTGCGCAATCTCATGATTGCGGGGGTGCTGCTGGCCCTGTTTGTGATACATTTCATCGCCGGCTTAACACTGCCCCTGGCTCCGCTGCTGCTGATCATAGGCGGTCTCGGGCTGGTCAACGTTTGGACCTGGCAAAGAATTCGCGGCGAAGCCCATATACGCGATGAGGAATTTTTCATCCAGCTGACCGCCGATGTACTTGCCCTGACCGGCATTCTGTATTTCACTGGCGGAGCCACCAATCCGTTTGCCTGGATCTTTCTGATACCGCTGATTATCGCCGCCACGGTACTGTCAACGAGGGCCACCTGGCTGATGGCGGCATTAACCACAAGCTGCTATTCCCTGTTGATGTTCTTTCACCAACCATGGACCGGCGGCGGTCACATGCACCATGACGACACCTTTACCCAGCATGTCTTCGGCATGTGGTTTGGTTTCGTATTGAGTGCGGCACTGATCGCCTGGTTTGTTGTCGGCATGGCCAATACCCTCAGAAAACGTGATCAGATGCTGGCAGAGGCCCGCGAACAGGCGCTACGCGACGAGCAGCTGGTTGCACTGGGCACACTCGCAACCGGTGCCGCACATGAACTGGGTACACCGCTGGCCACCATGGCGATCGTCACCAGAGAACTCGAGCGTGCCGATGTCCCTGCGGCGATGAAACGCAAACTGAACATCCTTCGCGATCAGGTGGGACGCTGCAAACGAGCGCTGTCGGTCATTTCCGCCTCCGCCGGTGAAGCCCGCGCTGAAAGCGGCAGCCTGATTCAGGTCGAACTTTTCCTCAATAAAGTGATCAGCGAGTGGCAATCCCAGCGCCTCCAGGCAGACGTCGAGATGCAGCTCGAGGGCGGTCCAGCGTCGGCACAGATTGTTGACGAATACACCCTGCACCAGTCACTGATCAATCTGCTGAACAACGCGGCCGATGTATCATCAGAGTCGCTGGTGTTTAAAAGTTTCTGGGATGAAGACCGGCTGGAAATCGATATCCTGGACCGTGGGCCTGGCCTGCACCCGAACACCATTGCCAGTCTCGGACAACAGAAAACCAGCCAGAAGGAATACGGGATGGGTCTTGGGCTGTTCCTGACACACGCCACCATCCAGCGACAGGGCGGGAATATCGCCCTTTTCGACCGCGAGGGTGGCGGCACCTGCACACGTATACAACTGCCATTGGCCACTTTTTCATGATGATGAACTCCGATGAAGACCCACGCCCATCCGTTCTGATCGTCGATGACGATGAAGTATTTTGCGAGGTGCTGGCAGATGCGCTGGCGGACCGCGGCTACCAGGTCGCTGCCGCACACGATATCGAAAACGGCGTGGCGCAGGCGGAACAGCTTGAACCTGAATATGCGGTTGTTGATCTACGTATAGACAAGGAGTCGGGGCTGGTGCTGACAAAAAAACTTCACGCTATGGACGAAAATACCCGCATCGTCATTCTCACCGGCTACGCAAGCGTCGCCACAGCGGTGGAAGCGATCAAACTGGGTGCTGTGCACTATCTGACCAAACCTGCAGATGCAGACGAAATTCTGGCCGCGCTGCACAAGGACGAAGGTGACGCCGCTGTATCGGTATCCGATAGCCCCTTAACGGTCAAACGCCTGGAGTGGGAACATCTGCAAAAAGTCCTGAATGAGTGTGACGGCAATGTATCGGCTGCGGCAAGAAAGCTGCGTATGCATCGGCGAACCTTGCAGCGTAAACTGGCCAAACACCCGGTCAAGGATTAGAACTCATATCTAAGAGCCTGTCGGTCATTTGTTGGCAAGCCAGACGGTAACGCGCCTGTTTCTGGTCCAGGCCTGTTCGTTACTCTCGGAATTTTCGGGGTAGCTTTCACCAAAATAGCGGGACTCAATGACCTTGCGGGGAACGCCGCGCGAACCCAGATAGCGTGCCACCATCAATGAGCGACGACGGGACAAATCCATATTGTATTCAGGTTCGCCGCGCTCGTCGGCGTGACCGCCCAGCACAATACGGAAATTGCGGCGCTTACGATAATCCCGCGCCAGAGCTTCCAGGACCTTGCGTGTCGGACGGCTCAAACGATCGCTATCGGTAGTAAAAAACACTTTTTGTTCACTCAGTGGCGTAAAATCCAGATACAGCAGCTTGGCGGTACACGCCAGGAACCCGGGTAAGGCCTCCCGAAAACGCACCGGCATCAAGGCAACCCTGACCTGATCCTGGCCGTCACCCCAGTCTGCAAACTCGATGACGGGTTTCATACCCTGTTCGAGTTCATAGTAAATACGCAGGGTCTGTTCGCGCGGAACCCGCAGGGGATTCTGTCCCTGCTGCAAGCTGAAGTCGCCCAGAGACTTACTTTCGACCCGGTGTTTCCACTCAGGCGCTTCCGAATGTATCTGTGCCGAGTGGTCTTTTACCGGCGGTTGATCGACATATAGTGAGAACTGCAGTTGTCGTCCCGCCCGTTGCTCAAAACGAGCACGGCCAAAACGCGGAATATCGTGGATCATGGCGCAGTTTTGCGGGGCGGCATCAACCGTCCAGCTGGACTCTTCCCAACTGGCCTGGAACTGCTGACTATGCGCCACAGCCATGCCGCTGAACAGCAAACCCAGCGGAACGAGGCTACCGACTACCAGTGCGCTTTTGATGTGCCCGACCATGCTCTTTTTTCGACGCCGGCCGCCCTGTTCTTGAGGGGCTACTGGAAAAATATTTTATTGCCAAAGCAATTGCGGTTTTTCACAAAGCACATAGCTTACCTCATGGAACCCCCGCGGATCTCCTCACTCCACTTAGCCGGAATAATGGTTCTCGGCGGACTGACATGACATATTGTCAGGATTCGGTGTTATAATGTCGGATTCCTGAACACTTTGCAGCATTCCAAAACCCGATTCCAAAAATAATTTTATATTCACTTACATCAGTTGGTTACAGCCAGACTGTCACTGCGTCCAGCCAACTTCACGGTGAAATACCACTATGACACAGGCGACTGATGAGCTTCCCGGACACCCTCAGGCAGCCAGAACGTCGGATTCTTTTCCACTTTTACCCGGCACACCGATTTAAACTGGACAGTCGGCCGTTGATGATTCTAACCTTCTGTCCAGACTAAATTTTCCCTGACTGGCCTGTTAATTGCTATACCTTTGTTCAGGTCTAAGCGGTTACCACAGCTTTCGTGACCTTAAAAGCGGGACCATCTAATACATCTACTCCGGGTGGAGGCTTACGAGGATGACAGCGACAAATGCGAGCAGCGTTATGAAGGAATCATATACGGCACCACAAGATGTAGCGGGTATCAGTAACAGGCTCTCGATAGACAGGATCAGGATCCTTATCATCGGTCGACGTGATTTTTCGGTTGACGGCCTGGCCAGTATGCTGGAAGCACGCGACAGCAACTATCTGGTTACCTGTACTGAATTCGATAATGCAAGCATCGCGAAGCCCGCTACAGTCGAGCCCGATGTCCTGCTAATCCAGAATGAAATCCTGCGGGAGCCTCTGGAACACTTTATTCACAGTCTTATTGGAGAATACCCGGATGCCCGTGTCCTGGTGTTCGGCAAAAACATGGATGATGACCACCTCTACCGCCTGGTTCGGACCGGTATACACGGCTACATCAAAGAACGTATGAGCGGTGACGATATCAAGCACGCCCTTGATTGCGTCATTGATGGCAACACCTGGATTGAGCGCCACATCCTCGAGCGCTTCATTTCCACGCAGCACGATTTCGATGCAGCGCTGGAATCACAGTTTTACAGTAAAATTGAACAGCTTTGCAGTAATCTCACCAAACGTGAAACAGAAATTCTCTGTGAGGTTGTAAAGGGTCTCGCCATCAAACAGATTGCGGAGAAGGTACACCTTTCCCACCAGGGCGTAAAAATGCACCTCGCCAAACTGTTCAGGAAATTTAAGGTGTCCAACAGAAATCAATTGATACTGGCGGCTTTTGATGAAATGAGTCCAGCCGAAGATTTATCGCTGCTGTTGCACAATGGCCTGAAGAAAAAGTTACAACTTTAGTGTCCTGTCTCGTATTGAATGCACCTATCAGCACTATGTTGTTTCCGCATATTCAGCATATAAACAGCCGCTTATGACAGGAATTTTGTGCGCGCCCCGGTCGTCTGGTATACAATCAGGCTAACGCTATAAGACTCCAAAAATCCGCCAGATTCACCGGCAGAGCGGGCCAGACCGGAGGGACTATGCGCAAGAATATCTCGGTTGAAGTTCAATCGCTGATTGATGCCCAGGACAACCCGTTTGTTCTGATCGACCAGGACTACCATATCGTTGCCGCCAATAAAGCCTATCAGCAAGCTTATGGCATTTCGGGAAAAGATATTGTTGGTCGCAAGTGCCATCAGATATCGCACCACTCCGAGTTACCCTGCCACCTGAACGGTGAAGACTGCCCACACAAGCAGGTCTTTGAAACCCGACAACCCCACCAGGTACTGCATATCCATTACGATACCCACGCGCAGCCCGAGCATGTGCGCATCAAGGGTTCCCCCATCTTTGGCCCCGATGACAGCATCTACCTGGGCGAAGCGATTTTCCCCCTGGCTCACACGGAAGACCTCTACTGTGAGCACCAGCGCCTGATTGGTCAGTCCAAGGCATTCCAGGTGTGCATCGAAGGTTTAACACGTGCCGCCCGGACCGATGCAGCCGTGCTGCTGTTTGGAGCCAGCGGTGTGGGTAAAGACCTGGCGGCTGAATATATCCATCGCCGTTCGGCGCGCAATGGTCAACCCTTCACCATGGTTGATTGCACCGCTATTGCAGAATCGCTCTTTGAAAGCGAACTGTTTGGCCATGAACGCGGCGCATTCACCGGCTGCATCGGTCGACGTTTTGGCATGTTTGAGCAGGCCGACGGCGGCACCCTGTTTTTCAACGAAATTGGCGACCTGCCACAAAGCCTGCAAGGTCGCCTGCTTCGCGCTATGGAAACCGGCCAGTTCCGGCGCGTCGGCGGCCGGGAACTGCTTAGCGCTGATACACGCATTATCTGTGCGAGCAGTAAAAACCTTCGCCAACTGGTCGCCGGCAATAAGTTCCGCGCCGATCTTTATTACCGTATCGCCGGTATCATTTGTGAAATACCTTCGTTACATCAGCGCCGCACGGATATTCCCGAACTCGCCAATGCCCTGCTGCAACGCATGGGTAGCAGAGATGATCCCAGTTATCGCCTCACGGACGATGCCATTGAAGTGCTGCTTGACTATAACTACCCCGGTAACGTACGCGAGCTGCGTAATATCCTTCAGCACGCCGCGTCACTGAGCACCAACGGTATCATTACCGCCCAGGAAATCCATATCGATGAACCGATTGAAACCGTAAGCACCGAAAGCACACTGCACATAAGCGATCAGGACGGACAGGACCCCTCCATCAAAGGCCTGGAGTCCCAATACATCGCGGAACTGCTGGCTGAACACCACGGAAAACGCTCCAGGGTTGCACAGATCCTGGGCATCAGTGAGCGCACGCTGTACCGAAAGCTGAAGCAGTATGGTTTGCAATCCATCGGCAGAACCGACTAAGCCGGAATCCGCAAACTCTCACGATAGCCGCCATTCAGCGGATTCCGCACTCAGCGAGTCGGTGTAATTATAATTGTGCGAACGACATCAGTCTGGCAAATACACTCTTCCCCCAATATGCAACTAGCGTTACGCTAACCCTGATGCAGAAAGCACCCAATTTGCTCGAGATGATAAAGGCGCTGATTTCGACACCGTCCATCAGCAGCGCCAACCCTGACTATGATCAGAGCAATCGTCCGGTCATCAACCTTCTTGCCAACTGGCTCAACGACCTGGGTTTCCAGACCGAGATTCTTACCCTTGACGGTCAGCCGGACAAGGCGAACCTCATTGCTACGCTCGGCAGCGGCCCCGGCGGCCTGGTGCTGGCCGGACATACCGATACGGTTCCTTACGACGAAGGGCGCTGGAATTATGACCCATTTCAACTGACCAGAGCCAACGGCCGACTGTATGGACTGGGAACATCCGACATGAAAGCATTTCTGGCCCTGGCCATTGAGGCGGCTGCTGCCTTTTCCGCCGAGCAGTTTAAGGAACCGCTCACCCTCGTCGCCACGGCCGATGAAGAAAGCTCTATGGACGGCGCCCGTGCACTGGCAGCTGCGCAGCGCCTACAGGCACGATACGCCATTATTGGTGAGCCTACCGGCCTGCGTCCGGTACGCATGCACAAGGGCATTCTGATGGAGTCCATTCATGTGCGCGGCCGCTCTGGGCATTCCAGCAATCCGGCACTGGGAAACAGTGCGCTCGAAGGCATGGTCAAAGTGCTCAGTGAACTGCTGGACTGGCGCAGGGAATTGCAGGCCCGGCATCTGAATCAGCTGTTCGACGTCCCGGTCCCGACGCTGAATCTCGGCCACATACACGGCGGCGACAGTCCAAACCGGATCTGTGCAGATTGTGAATTACACATCGATTTACGCCCCTTACCCGGCATGGAAATCGAAACATTGCGGGAAACCCTGCAAAACCGTCTGCGTATGGCGCTGGAAAACAGCGAACTTGAACTGAGCTGCCGCCCGCTGTTTGCAGGTACGCCGGCCATGGAAACCGCCGCCACCTCGGCGATTGTACGCGGCACGGAGGAACTGACCGGCCACCGTGCAAGCTCTGCTGCCTTCGGTACCGAAGGCCCCTATTTCAGCCAGCTGGGCATTGAAACCGTGATACTGGGGCCCGGCGACATTGATCAGGCCCATCAACCGGATGAATACCTGGCCGAAAACCGTATCAAACCGGCCATTGAATTACTCCGCAAACTGATAAACCGGTTTTGTGTGAATCCATCGACGAATATTCCTTCAATGTGAGCCCCCCCTGCCGCCGGGAGCAAGCCAGGAAAACGTTAGCATGACAAAAAAACAGAGAACTCAACAACAAAAGGCCTTTGTCGCCAGCATCCGACAAGTTGCGCCCTACATACAGGCGCACCGCGGGGCAACCTTCGTGATCATGTTCGGAGGCGAAGCGGTAGACGGGCATTTCGACCAGCTGGTTAATGATATTGCCCTGCTCAACACCCTGGGGATCCGACTGGTACTGGTCCACGGTGCCCGGCCACAGATCGAACATCGCCTTAAAAAAACGCATTCAGAAATCCGCTATGTCAACGGGCTCCGGATCACTGACGATGCAGCCCTCGCCGGTGTCAAGGATGCCGTCGGCAGCCTGCGGGTCGAGATTGAAGCCAAGCTCTCCATGGGACTGGTCAACGCGCCCATGGCCGGCGCACGAATCGGCATCGCAACCGGGAATTTCGTTACCGCTAAACCCCTGGGCATTCGGGACGGCGTGGACTACTGCCATACCGGTGAAGTGCGCCGTATCGATGCACCCGGCATCCATCAGCAACTGGACGCCGATCGCATCGTGTTATTGTCACCACTTGGTTATTCTCCCACCGGGGAAATTTTCAACATCACGGCTGAAGAAATTGCCACCGCAGCAGCGGTCGCACTGCACGCGGATAAACTGGTGCTGCTGGTGGACAGTGCCGGTTTACGTGACAGTAGTCGCCGCCTGATTCGACAGCTTTCACTGCCCGAGGCCGAACAATTACTGTGTTCACGCAGAAAACTCGACACCGAGTGGGTTCGCCACCTCAACAACGCCGTGGACAGTTGCCGCCGCGGAGTAAAGCGCATCCACTTGATAGATGGTAATACTGATGGTGGCCTACTGCTGGAACTGTTTACACGTGACGGTATAGGCACACTCATCAGCGCCGGCATCTATGAGGGTCTGCGCCCGGCCAGTATTGATGACGTTGGCGGCGTCCTCAAACTGATCGCACCGCTGGAAGCTGAAGGTGTACTGGTTAAACGCTCGCGTGAATTGCTGGAAATGGAAATCGACCATTTCCTTGTCGTCAAGCGTGATGGCATGATCATAGCCTGCGCAGCACTTTATCCGTACGATGACGGAATCGGCGAACTGGCCTGCCTCACCGTGCATACTGATTACCGGTCCAGCGGACGTGGTGACAGCCTGCTGGACGCGGTTGAGCACCGGGCACGGCGTAAAGGCATGAAAGCGCTGTTTGTACTGACCACCCAAACCTCACACTGGTTTCGGGAACGCGGTTTTAAAAACGTTGAACTTTCCAAACTTCCCGTTAAAAAACGGGACATGTACAACTACCAGCGTAACGCAAAGGTTCTTGTCAAGGCGATTGATTAGTGACGAGGTGCACGAGTGCTCTGTCCATGTGATAATTGCATGGACAGAGCACTAGTTGAATGAGAAAACGGAAATAAAACAGAAGCCGCTTTACGTTGCCCAGATTACGGATACCCATCTGTATGCGGATCCACGTGGGCAGCTGCTGGGGCTCAACACCCGTGACTGCCTGCAGCAGGTGATTGACCTGACGCTCAGTACTCAAGCACCGGACCTGGTCGTAGCCAGCGGGGACCTGGCCCACGACGGCTCGCCGCAAGCCTACCAGCATTTGCACAGGTGTTTCAGCCGATTGGATGTCCCCGTCTATTGCCTGCCCGGCAATCACGACGAAGCGGTGGCGTTACGCGCGAACTCGGAATGCGGCCACCTTTACAGCAACCGCAGCGCCTGTATCGGTGGCTGGCTATTGGTGTTTCTGGATTCCACTGTAAGCGGCAGCGACGGTGGGCACCTGGCAGAAACCGAACTGGACGAACTCGACACAGCACTCGCTTCACACCCCGGTTTACCCACTATAGTCTGGTTACACCACCAGCCCGTCAATATCGGCAGCCGTTGGCTGGACAGCATGGCAGTTGATAACCCGGAAGCATTCTTCAATATCATAGACAGACACCCACAGGTGCGCGCTGTTATCTGGGGCCACGTCCATCAGACGTTTGAGCAACAGCGAAACCATGTTCGACTGCTGTCCACACCATCGACCTGCATTCAGTTTTTGCCCAACAGTGAGAAATTCGCAGTGGACATGATTCCCCCCGGCTACCGCTGGCTGGAACTGTATCCGGACGGCACATTCACAACCGGCGTAGCACGCCTGCCAATGACCCCTGGTGAAATCGATCCCGGTGCACGCGGTTACTAGTGTACCCCGCCAACAGCACAATCACTTTTCCGCGTAATTTCGGCCATGGATAACCGGGACAGTGTCTCTGCGAGGGGACCTGCCCGGTTCGCGGCAAGGCTACTGTTGTGTGGCGACGAACTTCATTGAACAGGCTGTTGGTCGGGTTCAAACCAAGCGGCTCTGTGCGGCCATGAAAACGCTGGAGCCGCGAGGGTGCTGACAGAAATTTAATCAATATTTACAGCAAGATATGAATTTTTATAATGCGATTCGAAGACTCTGGCACGGTCGCTGCAATTACCCAGGCATGAACCCTTAACCGTTCATACGACGCCCACCAGGGCAACATTATATTGCAACTTTTACCGTACCTTAGGAGATACTGACCATGATGATCAAAGACCTGGAAATGAGCAAAGACCTCGACCGTGACGCCCTGTCTGCCGTGCGCGGCGGCGGTAACTCCATCTCGCAGGGTGGCGTGTCCGCCCCCGTAGCGAATATTGATGGCGGCTTCAGCTTCGCCAGCCCGACGACCATTGTCAGCGCCCCAGTCAACGCGCCTTCGGCGGTCCTCAACGACAACGACCTGTATCTTGATATCGCCAGCAAGAGCTCCACCGTGCTGGGTTCATTGGGTACCCTGGTCGCGCAGTAAGCCGTAACACGGTAGTCACTACCGCCACGGAAACGGAGGTCTTCGGACCTCCGTTTTTTTGCCTGCCCGACCGAAGGCGGTGCAGCTGAGAGCTGAAGTAAGTACCATGGGGACCAGAGCCACCTTGGTTATTACAATGTCAAAACATGTGAAATGGCTGCCTGTCTTAATCGCCGGCTGGCTGCTGGGATGGCATAGCCACCAGTACTGGTCTGTGCGGAACGTTTCACCACCCGCCGAACTGCAGCGCGGCAGCGGGTTGCCCGGCGGCGCCGGCGGCAACGGCGTTCGGGTTCGGCAGGAAGACGAGCCTGGTGCGGATAAGCCTGGCTCATCAGAAAGCCCTGCCTTTGAGGAATTGCTGTTAACGGGTCAATACCAGCATGCCATTCAACTGTTTAACGCACAGGATAGCCAGCCAGGCAGAGAACAATACCGGACGACATTGATTCAACACCTCAACACTCTACTCCGGCTTAAAGACTACCTCCACGCCAATCAAATCCTGTCCGCCTACCTGAATGAAGAATATCGTGATGTCGACGTACTGTTGCTGCGCGCCAGGCTTTACTGGTTGCAAGGTCACCACATCCAGGCCATTGAAACCTTGTACGACGCGAAGTCTTATGAATATCGAACGCCGCAAATAGCGCTGATAACACAGCGGATAAGAACATATGTCGCCGACTATGACAGGCAACTGCAAAATACCGATGAGCAGCAGAATCGATTGGCACTGTATGAATATCTGGTACAGGTGGAACCGGACCACTCGCCCTATTTCATCGCACTTGCACGGACGCAGCTTAGTCAAAACAGGCTTGATGAAGCGCGGCAAGCGCTGTTTCTTGTCGAGTCGGATCCTCGTGTATCGGACGAGGCGCGGCAACTGTTAAGCCAGATAGAAGACACCGTCACTTTCTCTCAAGCCAACCAGATTTCGATACCATTAATACGTCAAGGTGAGCACTTTCTGATAGACGCCCGGATAAACGACAGAGTAACGGTGCGCCTGTTAATTGATACCGGCGCATCAATGACGGTATTACGGGATGATATTCTACTTGCTGCCGGCATATTCAAACCTGCCAGACCGTCGTTACAGCGGTTCAGCACCGCCAATGGCCTGGTCGAAGGCGCAGTATACCGGCTGGATAACTTATCCATCGGTGATCAGAATGTGGCGAATATCGAAGTTGCGGCTCTCGATTTAGCCAGCCTGCACTCAGCCGATGGCTTGCTGGGCATGAATTTTCTCAAGCACTTCAAGTTTTTTATCGACCAGAGCAAACCGGAACTCAGACTGTCGAGTTTTGCCGAAACGC
>Ga0209456_10001249_pt1 | contig 12504 bp, 11 predicted proteins | sample COG_11_FD_184755 | JGI IMG/M metagenome (GOLD analysis project Ga0209456, IMG submission 184755) | Pelagic marine sediment microbial communities from the LTER site Helgoland, North Sea, for post-phytoplankton bloom and carbon turnover... | ecosystem: Environmental > Aquatic > Marine > Neritic...
CTGATCGCCCTGCCAAGCCTCCAACTGCGTTCTCTGATTCTTTCCGGACATGGCGAACGCTTGAAAAAAGGTCGCCTGAGACTCCGTTTGCTGGCATCACTGAGCACGATCGTGCCTCTCGTCCTGATCAGCCGGCGGCCACAACGATCGATCGTCGGACTCCCGACGGCCAGTTTCCTGGCAACGCGAACGGATGACGTCCGATGACAGGGCCGGCCGTACTCATCACCCTGGCCCTTGTCTTCTACTCGCTAGGGGTCTGGGCCGAGCGCATCGCCCGGTACCTGAAGCCGTGGCACGTCGCGGCCTTCTGGACCGGGTTCGCGTTCGATGTCGCCGGGACATGGGCCATGCACCGCCTCGCGACGGGTCCGTTCGACCTCCTCGCAGCGCATACGCTGACCGGTCAGATCGCTCTTTGGCTGATGCTCGTCCACGCGGCCTGGGCCACGCGCGTGGTCCGTTCCGGGAGTGAGAAAGCCCGGACCGGCTTCCACCGCTACAGCGTGATCGTGTGGCTGATCTGGCTCTTACCCTACTTCGGCGGGATGTACATGGGGATGCGCGGCGAGTCCGACATCCGTGCCACGGCAGTGGTCCCTTCGGCCCGCCAGGTCGAATACCAGCGCATGGAGATGATCGGCTTCGTGCACTTCACGGTGAACACGTTCACCGATCGCGAGTGGGGGTACGGGGACGAGTCGCCCGACATCTTCCGTCCCACCGAGTTGGATGCGGGGCAATGGGCGTCCGTGGCCGCCGAGGTCGGAATGAAAGAACTGATACTGACGGCCAAGCACCACGACGGATTCGCCCTGTGGCCCTCGACGTACACGGAGCACTCCGTCCGCGGCAGTACCTGGCGCGACGGCAGGGGAGATCTGGTCCGGGAGTTCGTCGGCGCCGCCCGGGAACGCGGCCTCGAGGTCGGCCTCTACCTGTCGCCCTGGGACCGCAACCATCCCGACTACGGTCGGCCAGAGTACCTGGACTATTACCGGGACCAGTTGACCGAGCTTCTTACCGACTACGGCCCGATCAGCGAGATATGGGTGGACGGGGCGAATGGAGGCAGCGGGTGGTACGGCGGGGCGGACGAAGAGCGCCGGATCGATCGGGAGACCTATTACGACTGGTCGAACACGTGGGCCCTCGTGAAGTCTCTGCAGCCCGATGCGCTGATCTTCTCCGATGCCGGCCCTGACATCCGATGGATCGGAAACGAGCACGGGTACGCGGGCGAGACCAACTGGTCGACGATCAACACCGAGGGGATCATGGTCGGCGCTGCCGACACGGAGTACCTGAATTCGGGTGACCCGGAGGGGAGTCAGTGGGTCGTTCCACTGTGCGACACCTCGATCCGGCCCGGCTGGTTTTACCACGCCTCCGAAGACGATCAGGTGAAGACGCCCCAGGAGCTTCTCGAGGTCTACTACCGGTCCGTGGGCCGCAACTGTGTCCTGCTTCTCAACGTGCCTCCGGACACGCGGGGCCTGCTGCACGAAAACGATGTCGCTGCGTTGCGCGATTTCAGACGAATTCTGGATGAAACCTTCGACGTCGACCTCGCGGCGGGCCGCCCGGTAATCGGAGCAAGTCGCCGGGGTCGGGGCGATGCCTTCTCTCCGGCCCACCTGGTCGATGGCGACCCCGATTCGTACTGGGCCGCGGAGGACGGTGAGCCGAAGTCCAGCTTGGAGATCGACCTGGGCAGTCCGACCTACTTCGACCGGGTCATGCTGCAGGAGCCGATTCGCTTCGGGCAGCGCATCGAGGCTTTCACCGTGGAAGCCCGGATAGACGGCAACTGGGGGTCGATCGCGCGAGGAACGACGGTCGGCTACAAACGGCTGCTTCGCGTGCCCGGAGTCGAGGCGGATCGCGTCCGGGTCACCATCGACGGCGCCCTCGCGCCGCCTGCCCTATCGCGAGTCGGCCTGTTCGTGGCGTCCCCTGGAGAAGGAGCCGGCGGCCCTTGATTCTCATTCGAGCGCCACGCGAGCGCCTGCGTACCTTCCGGTACGCCCTGGCGGTGCTACTCGCAGTCCCATGCTTGCAGGCATGCCGGAAACCGGAAGTGAGCGCCGACTCGGCCCGCCCCAACGTGCTGTTCATCGCGGTGGACGACCTTCGGCCGGAACTCGGAGCATATGGGAATCCGCACATCCGCACGCCGCACATCGACCGACTCGCCGAGAGCGGCGTGACGTTCCTTCAAGCCCACGTACAGCAGGCCGTGTGCAATCCGTCTCGCGCGAGCGTGATGACCGGTCTTCGCCCGGACTCCCTGCGAGTGTGGGACTTGCAGACCGACTTCCGTGAAACGGTGCCGAACGTGGTGACCCTGCCGCAGCACTTCACGCGGAACGGGTATCACTCGGTGGCCATCGGGAAAATCTACCACAACGTGATACCCGACTCCCTGTCGTGGAGCGAGCCGAAGCTGCACGTCCAGGGGTATCCGTTCGATCCCGATGCCGTCTATCGACACCCTGACAACGTCGCGATCCAGGAGGCACGGAAGGCAGCCATCATCGAGTCCGGCCAGTCGGCCAGGTACATCGATCAATACGGGGAGTGGTACCTCAAGGCGGCGTCCACAGAAGCCGTGCCAGGTGGCGACGATCTGTACTACGACGGCGTGCAGACCGACGTGGCGGTCGAGAAGCTGGCCGAATTGTCCGCCACCGACCAGCCGTTCTTCTTCGCGATCGGCTACTACCGGCCTCATCTGCCCTTCAACGCTCCGAAAGCGTATTGGGATCTGTATGACCCGGAAACCATCCCGCCGGCCGGTAACCCGATGGTGCCCCACGACGGGCCGCCGATGGCGATCAACAACATGCGCGAGTTGCGCGGATACTCTGACTTCACAGGCGTCCCCCACCCGTTCGAGGGCGGAGTGTCTGAGGCGGACGCGCGCCGGCTGAAGCACGGGTACTACGCATCGGTGAGTTACGTGGACGCGCAGGTGGGACGGCTGCTCGACGCGCTCGAAGATCTCGGGCTCAGTGACAACACGATCGTCGTCCTGTGGGGCGATCACGGCTGGAAGCTGGGCGAGCACAACAGCTGGGCGAAGATGACGAACTACGAGATCGACACCCGCGCGCCCTTGATCGTGAGAGCGCCGGGCGATCGAGCCTCGGGTGAGAAGGTTGAGCGATTGGTCGAGTTCGTGGACATCTATCCCACGCTAAGCGACCTGGCCGGGCTGCCCGTACCCGGCCATTTGCAGGGCGTGAGCCTGGTGCCGCTCATGGAAGATCCCGCCCGCCCATGGAAGTCGACGGCGTTCAGCCAGTTTCTGCGCGAAGGAATCTGGATCGCGCCGGACGGAATCGAGTACATGGGGTACGCCGTGCGCACCGATCGCTACCGCTACGTGGTCTGGGTGAACCACGAAACCGGTGAGCTGGCGGCCCGCGAGTTGTACGATCACCAGTCGGACCCGGCGGAGAACGTGAACCTGGCCACCGATCCGGCATATGCGGAGACCGTAGCCGGACTGGAAGCCGTGCGGCACGCCGGGTGGCGCGCCGCGCTTCCGGTGCAATAACGGCCGCGAGTACTCGGAAGGGAGACAGGGGGACCGATGAACTCCGAAGTGGAAGCGTTGAGGGGCGTCGTTCCCGCTGCCGCCACGCTCGCTCCCGACGTGTCGAAGTGGTCAGTCGGGATGCATGTTCAGCACTGCGGCCTGGCGATGAACGAAGTCTGTCGGTCGCTGGTGTCGTCGGAGGGACCGCCACCCCCCTCCGGATTCAATCTCGTCACGTCAGCGATCTTCCTGACCGGCAGGATTCCACGCGGGCGCGGCAAGTCACCCGAACAGGCCATCCCTGGCGAGGGGGTGACGCCCGACGAGCTGGAGACGATCCTGGGCGAGAGCGAGCAGTGGCTCGAGAAGGTCGGCCAGGTCTCAGCGGATCACTGGTTCCGTCACTTCGCGTTCGGCGTCCTCGACCGCGAGCGCACGCTGAAGTTCATTCGGATTCACAACCGGCATCACCTGCGAATCGTTCAGGACATACTCCGGGCCTGACCCACCAGGTCCATCTCGAAGCGAGGAATCGATGACTGATCGATCAGCTGAGCGAGGTGCAGTTCGATGAAGCTCACCATCGGGCGTTGGTGGTGGCAGGTCTTCTGCGCGACGGCAATCAGCGCCGGTGCACTCGGCTCGCCCCGGCCCGCGCATTCCCAGGCGTGCCCGACCGCGCTGGTCGGCGCATGGACGGGCACCGTGCCAGCGCACGAGGGGTTTCTCTTCGACCTCACCGTCCGTGGGGACCCGGAGGGGACCTTCGTCGCTGAGATTCGCTCGGACGGCGAGTCGGAAACCGTTCCAACCTGGGGTGACGACGGTCGTCTGAGGTTCCAATCCGCGAACAGGCCTTTCGCGTTTTCGGGGGCGCCGAGCGACGACGGATCTCGATTGGCCGGATTCGTCCAATATGCTTCGCACGTCACGCGTGTGGTCCTGCCGGCCACGGGCGCCCCCGGCCCACCGGCCTGGTCCGGGACCTGGACCCCTCTGGGGGTGCCCGACTCGGAGCTCCGCCTGGACCTGTACATCGATGACGACGGCGAGGGCGGCCTGGGCGGGTACTTCTTCTTCCGCGATCCACGGATGACAGGTCTGTGGGGGTACGGCCTGGAGTGCGACGGAGACCGGCTGGGACTCGGAGAGAAGAACCTTGGCTTGTGGTTCGAGGGCAGCCTGACGCGCGCCGGGGAACTCGATCTCACCGCGACGACGGCCGGCAGTTCGTTCCCGATGGTATTCGAGCGGATGTCGGACGACGAAGTTCCGGATTCAGGCGACGAGCCCGAGGTCCCGGCCCGGCCCGCCGGCGGAGCCGTGTATGCTGGCGGCGCTCCGGCGTCGCTCGACGATGGTTGGCGTCCCGCGGCCCCCGCCGACGTCGGGATCGACCCGCGGCCGATCGCCGACATGATCCGCGCTGTGGTCGACGGTGAGTTGGCCTACACGCACGGTGTACTGGTAGCGCGGCACGGCCAACTGGCGGTGGAGGAGTACTTCTACGGCTTTGACCGGGAAACCCTGCACGACATGCGGTCCGCTTCCAAGACGATCGCCTCGACGCTCGTGGGTCTGGCGGTGCGAGAGAGGCGGATCGATGGCTCGGGCGCCAAAGCCCTGACGTATCTTCCCCAGTACCGCCGCTACGCGAACTGGGATCCGCGCAAGGCCGATATCACGGTCCGCCACCTCCTGACGATGAGTTCGGGGCTGGACGCGAACGACTCGGATCGACGGTCCGCTGCCTCGGAAGGTCGGTACCAGTCCCAGACCCTCCGCCCGGACTGGATCAAGCTGGCCCTCGATGCCCCGATGATGGAAGATCCCGGGACGCAGCCCCTGTATGGTGGGGCCAATCCGATGATTCTCGGCGGGATCCTGGCGAACGTCGCAGAAGAGCCCGTCGAGTGGTTCGCGCACCGGACCCTGTTCGGGCCGCTGGGTATCGAGAGCTATAAGTTCTTCCTGGACCCTACGGGCGTCGTGTACATGGGCGGGGGCCTGTGGATGCGGCCACGGGACATGGCGAAATACGGCCAGATGTACCTGGATGGCGGAGAATGGCAGGGCCAGCGCGTGCTCGAGGAATCCTGGATCGAAGAATCCTGGCAGAAGTACGGCAGGCTGAGACCCCTGGAGCGCAACGGACACCAGTACGGGTACTTGTGGTGGCACCATGTCTACGACGTCGGCGGCGAGACCATCCCGACGCTCGAGGCGCGCGGCAACGGAGGACAGTACATCTTCATTGCGCCATCCCTGGACCTGGTGGTCGTCATCACGTCGGGCAATTTCCGTAACGGCAGGACGCGCGAGGCCGAGGACATCCTCAAGCACTACATCCTGCCCGCGGTTCTCTCGTCGGACGAGGTCAACCGGTGAGCGGGCCGAATGTCAAGATTCGTCCCCTGGCTCCAGGTGAGATCGACGCCTTCCTCGAATTGCGTCGCGAGGCCCTGGCGGTGGCGCCCCTGGCCTTCGCCGCTTCGCCCGAAGATGACCGCGGGTCCTCGGCGGAGTTCATGCGGGAGTCCCTGGGAGACCCGGACAATGCTGCCGTGCTGGGGGCCTTCGACGGGGAAGAACTGGTAGGGATCGCCGGGGTCGGACGGTTCTCGAAGAAGAAGCAGGCCCACCGTGCGATCATCTGGGGGATGTACGTGTCGCCTGCGGATCGCGGTCGGGGGCTCGGCCGGGCGTTGCTCGCGGCGGCGGTAGAGAGGGCGCGCTCGTGGCCCGGAGTCCTGCAGGTTCAGCTGTCCGTGACCGACGCGGCGCCGGAGGCCCGTCGGCTCTACGAATCCGCGGGGTTCAGGGAATGGGGCGTCGAGCCGCGCGCACTGGGCAAGGATGGTCAATACGTGACCGAACGTCACCTGGTGCTGCCGTTCGACTGATCCGCCCGGGTTATCCCGTTCGAATGAACGTCCCATCCCTCAGTTCGGAATATGCCTGCTTCAGCTCGTCTTGCGTGTTCATCACGATCGGCCCCGCCCAGGCCACCGGCTCCTCGATCGGTTTTCCCGAAACGAGAAGGAACCGGATCCCCTCCTCGCCCGCCTGCACCGTGACCTCGTCCCCCCGGTCGAACAGGACGAGCGAGCGATTACCCGTCTGCTCCAGAGGCAGCGTGACGATGTTTCCGTCCTCGTCCCGCACCGAGCGAGGCTCCGACGCGTCGCGGAACGTGCCCGATCCCTCGAACACATACGCGAAGCCGTGCCGGCCGGTCTCCACCTGCAGAGTGCGACGGGTGCCCGGTGGCACCCACACGTCCAGGTATCTGGGGTCCGCCGCAATTCCGTCCACGGGGCCGCGTTCTCCCCAGAAACTGCCACAGATCACGCGGACCGTGGTTCCATCGTCCTCCGTCACCTCCGGAATGTCGGCGGACGTCACGTCCTGGTAGCGCGGCTCGGTCATCTTCTGAGATGCCGGCAGGTTCGCCCACAGCTGGAAGCCGTGCATCCGCCCGTTCGGATCACCCTTCGGCATCTCCTGGTGCAGGATACCGCTGCCCGCCGTCATCCACTGAACGTCACCAGCCCCCAGTTTCCCGGTGTTTCCGAGACTGTCGCCGTGATCCACCGTGCCCGCGAGAACGTAAGTGATCGTCTCGATTCCCCGGTGCGGATGCCAGGGAAAGCCGGCCTCGTAGGCGGCCGGATCTTCGTTGCGGAAGTCGTCGAACAGGAGAAACGGGTCGAACTCCTCGGTCGCGCCGAATCCGAAGGCACGTCGAAGGTGTACTCCCGCCCCCTCCAGCACGGGCTGTGACTGCACGATTCGCTTCACGGGTCGAATGGACAATGTCGTCTCCGGTCCGGGTTGGTCTCGATTCACTATAATAAACAAAACGCGGTTCCCGATCGTAGGGACTGTTGTGCGATGGATCCGCAAGATCTTCCTCAGGGGCGAGAATGACGAAACCGGATCCCAGGTTCACGGACCACGAGATGGCGCTCATCCTTCAGCGCGCCGTCGAAATGGAGCGACTTGGACCATCACTCGACGGTATCGGTGGGAGCCTCACTCTCTCGGAACTGAAGGAGATCGCAGAAGAGGTCGGGATCGACTCCAGGGTCATGGCCGCGGCCGCAGCGGATCTCGGTCTTCACGGAGAGCATCCCGAGGCTCCCTGGCTCGGACCGCCGTCGACCCAGAAGGCGACTCGACTCCTGGCACTCCACCTCACGGAGGAGGAGCAAAGAACGCTCCTCCGCGCCCTTGAGGTGCGCCTCAAACGACCGGGGTCGATGGGAGGAGCCCTGGGGCAGGTGACATGGGTATCCAACAGCGCCCAGCTGACTACCGAGGTCGCGTTGACCGTGGGCGAAGGAACGACCCGCATCGACGTCGAGCAACGCTACCCCAGTCGAATCCGCCCCCTCATGCACTTTCTCCCGGGGGCGGCTGGCTTCGCGGCCGCCGTCAGCCTGGCATCTCCCATGGGTTTGCTCGGAGTGCCTCTCCTCGGGGTCGCTGTGGTCGGAGGCCTGATCGGAGTGGGTACGGGCCGCGGCATCTGGCACCTGATGGGGCGAGAGAGCAAGCGGGCCACGAGGAGGCTCGCGAGCGAACTCGCGGCATCCGCCAGCGCGCTAGGCGAGACCGAGTAGCTGTCAGTTCTGACTGTCCCAGCTCAGGAACCAGTCCAGCGAACTGTCCGAGATGGCGGGCGGCAGCTCATGCCCGCCAATGAACTCCTCGTATACCACGTCGTGTCCCGCCCCCCGGAGCTCGGGCACGATGATGTCGCGGCTCCTCGATACCGAGAGGATCTGGTCATCCTGTCCGTGAGACACGAATACCGGCGGTCTCCCGACGATCGGTGTGGACGGCAGGTAGAAACCGGGCGAGTAGCCGATCAGGTGCGAGAACAGGTCGCCATTGGAAACGCCCAGGGACAGCGCGTACGAGGCTCCATCCGAAAATCCGCCAAGGGCCAGACGAGTGGGGTCGATCCGGCAACGCTCGAACGTGTATGCCAGCGCGTCATCCAGGAATACCACGTCGGCTCCAAATCCTCCCAGCGAAAGGTCCCAGGTAGCGGCCCTGGAATCCGGGGCGAGGACGATTATTCCCCGGCTCTCGGCGACCGCGTCGTAGAGGCTCCACTCGTGCCCGCCGCCGCCCGCACCATGCATGGCGACGAGCAGTGGCATGGGAGTGTCCGGCGTGTGGCTGGTCGGGACGTACAGGAACCCATCCCGCACACCGCCGAGATCCAACTGGCTGCGGCCGAGGGTAGGGGAGGCGACCGGCTGACCAGGCCGGGCGGTCAGCCTCGGATCGCCAGCCGGAGGGGAGTTGCCAGAATCGGGTCCGGTGGACGAGTTGCCGCAGCCCAAGAACAGTGGTGCGGCGAGCGCCCCCGCGCCGGCTCTCACGAAATGGCGCCGGGACCAGCCGGACGGATGTCTTGCTTCGAGAGTCATGGCGTGTTTCCGTTTCGGGCAAAGGCTCAATCGAGCCCCTCGATTCTCAAGGCTACACCGCGGTGGAGTTCGAGTTGCGGCGCCGATCGCTCTCGGTCATGATGCCCGGGGAGGTACCGACCGTGAGTGCAGAATTCTCCAACGTGTACGACGATGACGAGCGCGCGAAGTCGTATGCAGACCTCGAGTTCCCGGGGACCTACTGGCTGGCGTACCGTGATATCCCCGCCCTGGTCGAGGCTCACGTTAGCGGTCGGCGAGCCCTCGATTTCGGGTGCGGAACGGGACGCTCGACACGCTTCCTCCGCGACCTCGGATTCGACGTGGTCGGCGTGGACATCGCGGAGAGCATGCTGGCCAGGGCTCGGGAGAAGGACCCGGAGGGGGACTATCGCCTCGTACCCGACGGGAAGCTTCCTGGACTGGAGCAGGAATCGTTCGATCTCATCCTGTCTGCATTCACGTTCGACAACATTCCCGCCCTGGAGCGGAAGGTCATGCTCCTGACGGAGTTGCGGCGACTTCTCGCTCCGGGTGGACGGATGGTGAACCTGGTGTCTTCGCGCGCGATCTACCTGAACGAATGGGCCTCGTTCTCCACGCGCGACTTTCCGGAGAACCGGGCCGCGCGCGATGGAGACACGGTACGCATCATCATGCTCGACGTGGAGGACAGTCGGCCGGTCGAGGACGTCGTGTGCACGGGCGAGACCTACAGTGAGGCGTTCAAGCAGGCGGGACTCACGCCGACGCAGGTGCATCGACCCCTTGGGCGACCGGACGAACCGTTCGATTGGGTGAGCGAGACCGAGATCTCGCCGTGGGTCATTTACGTGCTCGAGAAAGTCAGCTGAATGCGAATCGTAGGTGGTAAATGGGCCGGACGCGACCTGGTTTCTCCCGGCCTGAGGATCCGTCCCACGGCCGAGGCCGTCCGCGCCCGGTGGCTGGACCTCCTGGCGGAGTCCCTGGAGGGCGCGGGGGTGCTCGACCTGTTCGCTGGCTCCGGGGCGCTTGGACTGGAGGCGCTTTCACGTGGCGCCAAACGGGCGGACTTCGTGGAGAACGGCAGCGCCAGCCTTCACGCCTTGAAGGCGAACGTCGCGGCCTTCCATGCCACGAAAAAGTCCAGGATCTTCAAGCGCGACGCAATTCCCTTCGTAGAGGCTCTCCCCGAAGCAGCCTACGACATCGCTTTCGCCGACCCGCCCTATGGATCGAAGAAACTCGATCGAGTAGTCAACCAATGGCACGAAGTGCCGTTCGCACGCATTCTCGGGGTCGAGCACCTGAAGGAGCACCGCCTGGAAGGCAAGGCAAAGCGGTACGACCTTCCCGGCGACACGCGCATTACGCTGTTCACGGCCCCCAAACGGAGATCACGATGAGGAAGAGCGTGCTGCTCTCGACAGCGTTCGTCATCTGTCTCACGGCGTGTTCGAACGGAGATGCGGACCGGGTCGCGGCGGATGAGGAAGTTCCGGTGCCGGCCAGTTCGATCACCCTGGCCGCGACCCCTCCCATGGGATTCAACACGTGGAATCGATTCGGGTGCGACGTCAGCGACGAGTTGGTTCGCGGAATCGCGGACGCCATGGTGGAGAGCGGGATGCGCGACGCGGGCTACGAATACGTGGTGATCGACGACTGTTGGCAGGTCGATCGCGGCGACGATGGCCTGATCGTGCCCGATCCGGACCGGTTTCCGGACGGAATGAAGGCGCTGGCCGACTACGTGCACGGGCAGGGCCTGAAATTCGGGCTGTACACGGACGCCGGGCCGAAGACGTGTGAAGGTCGACCCGGATCGCTCGGCTACGAAGAGGTCGACGCGAACACGTATGCCGGCTGGGGCGTGGACTACGTCAAGGTGGACTGGTGCCACTCTGATTCCCTGAGCGCTCCAGTCCAGTATGCAAAGGTCCGCCAGGCGTTCGACGACTCCGGCCGGGACATGGTTCTCAGTATCTGCGAGTGGGGCCGCAATCTCCCGTGGGAGTGGGCCGGCGAGATCGGTCAGCTGTGGCGCACCACGGCCGACATCCGGGACAACTGGCCCAGCGTGCTGTGGATCCTTGAGGCCAACAACCGGCACCAGGCCGCTGCAGGGCCCGGACACTGGAACGATCCCGACATGCTGGAGGTCGGCAACGGCGGGATGACCCTGGAGGAATACAGATCCCATTTTTCACTCTGGGCGATGATGGCGGCGCCGCTGATCGCAGGGAACGACCTGCGGGCCATGTCTGACGATATCCGGGAGATCCTCACGAATGAGGAAATAGTCGCGGTAGATCAAGATCCGCTCGGTGTCCAGGGCCGGGTAGTCCTGGACCGCGGCTATGGCGCCCAGGTGTGGGCGAAGCCATTGGCAGACGGATCGGTTGCCGTGGCGCTGTTCAACCAGCGGGAAGGCGAGATGGAGGGATCGGTTTCCTGGCACGAGATTGGCTTGGATCCGGGGCCCGCGACCGTGCGCGACCTGTGGCTCCACGAAGACTCAGAGCACGAGGACGACGGTAGCTACGCCACGAGGCTTCGAAGAGAGGTCCCGGGGCACGGGGTGGTCATGCTGCGGGTGACGCCGGCAGGGAGTTAGACCTGCGCGACGGGGACACCGTGGCTTGCCGGTCCGGTGCAGAAAGGTGGGCGCTAACCTACTCCGGCCTACATGAGCCGCTGCGCGGCCATCCAGACTTCCGCGACCTTATCGATTGGCTCCATGCCGAGCAGGACCGTCTGCGCGAGGCGATCTAGCCGCGTGGTATGTGTTGGATTCTGCAGTGTGAACTACCCGGGCCCTTTGGGCTGAGGCCTGGGATCCGGTTCGGACGCGAGGGACGACTCGAACACGGCCCAGACTGGCGCATCGTGCGTCCCGGTGCAGCCGGGGTCAGTTCGATAGCGGGAGGCTGACCTGTAGGAGCGTTCCACCAGCCTCACGGTTCGAGGCTCTTACCTCTCCGCCGTGCACCTCAGCGACCGCCCGTACGATCGACAGGCCGAGTCCGGTTCCTTCCGCCGAGTGCGCGTCGTCGGTGCGCGAGAACCGCTCGAATACTCTGTCGATCTGGTCAGCGGATATGCCGGGGCCGGTGTCGGCGACTTTCAGCACCAGCTGCTGACCTGACGGAGTCGCGGACACCTCGATCCTGCCACCCTCGGCCGAGAACTTCACGGCGTTGTCCAGCAGGTTCCATATCAACTGGTCCATGAGCTTGGCGTCATACACGCCGGTCGCTTCGGCGGGAGCGTCAAGAGTCACCTCGAGCTTCTTGTCCGCGTTCAGTCGCACCAGCGCCTCGTGGACGTCCTGGATGGGCTCGAACTCGCCCGTGTAGGTGGTGCCCAGGATGGCCACCACGCCGATCGTGTTCTCGTCCACGGCGTTCGCGACCTGCTCGGGCGTGATCACGTAGCGACCGCGCTCCATGGGCAGGTACTTGGGCTCGACGTCCCAGTAGCGGCAGAACTTCTCCCAGACGACCTGGACGTTCGAGCCCATGATCATGTTGG
>Ga0209456_10001250_pt1 | contig 12483 bp, 10 predicted proteins | sample COG_11_FD_184755 | JGI IMG/M metagenome (GOLD analysis project Ga0209456, IMG submission 184755) | Pelagic marine sediment microbial communities from the LTER site Helgoland, North Sea, for post-phytoplankton bloom and carbon turnover... | ecosystem: Environmental > Aquatic > Marine > Neritic...
GTTTCTTCCTCCAAACAATACCTTCCGGATATTGTCGACGCTTTGCTAGCTCGCAGCGACCTATCGAACCATTGCTTCATTTCGTGTGAGGCGGGTAGACAACCCGACGGTCAGTAGTTTGCATCTCCATGGGCGTATAACGCTTTATAAATAGCAATATAGATTCAGTTTTTGAAATTTGAGTTAACTCCCACTTTATTTTTTTATCAACATACACACATAAAGACAAACGCTTGCACTTTCATCCGACCGGCGGGTTAGTAACCCGAGGGTATAGCGGTGCCGTTTCCAAACGCATGGTTAGGTAATAGGGTCATTGCAATGTATTCTTCCAGCGAAATTAACAATTCGCCACGGACACCCTGGGTAGAAATGGCTGTATTGAATATGCGGTAGAGTGCGAAACCATCGACATTGCCCGCATGGACGCCAAAGCCGATGATACGCTGCGTGAACTGATCCATGATGACAAGCACCCAGTGGTTCTTCAAAAGAATGGATTCACACCGAAACAGGTCAATGCATGGGGTTACCGCGCCAGCTCTCGACCCTACCAGACGGAATGTACTGCTTCACGAATGCTATCAATGATTGCACTATTGCCGATGGAGTGCTATCATTGCAATCACTTCTTTACCGAAACAGAGGGGGTGCTGTTATGGCAAATCTCGTGGTCAGAAACCTCGATCAACGCATCGTTGATGCACTCAAACAGCGTGCAGCGCGGCACGGCCGAAGTGCCGAGGCCGAACATCGCGCCTTACTCGAAGCGTTATTGTTGCGGCCAAAGGGAAAGAGCTTCGCGGAAGTACTCGCAGCAATGCCCAACGTGGGGCAAGATGAGGATTTCGAGCGGGTAGAGGACGAGGTCGGAAACGATCATGTATTTGGTTGATACTAACGTCATCAGTGAGGCGCGCAAAAAGTCAAAAGCGAATACAGGGGTACGGGCGTTCTTCAAGCAGGCCATCAAGGACGAGACACGGATATTCATATCGGTTGTCACCGTCGGTGAATTGCGGCGCGGCGTCGAATCGATCCGTTACCGTGGAGATGTGCGCCAGGCCAACCAACTGGAGAAATGGCTGGAGAATTTAATGGCTGAATATCAGGATCACATGCTCGATATCAACCAGGACATCGCACAGCTTTGGGGACGGCTTCGGGCTCCTCATCCAGAAAATGCTTTGGATAAGCAAATTGCCGCAACGGCGCTGATTTATGAATTGACAGTTGTCACACGTAACCACAAGGATTTCGTTAAAACAGGTGTGCGTGTGCTGAACCCGTTCACAGAGTAGGTATTGAATCCAGGGCATTCGTCCTGCGATCATACCCGTAGGCCTACGCTCGCCTTGTAACTGAATTTGTACCCCGTATGGTGCAAATATTCGAACGAACCGTATGAGGCGTCATCGGTGTCTAAAGATGTGCATACCGTTTCACCATCTCGACAGACTCCCAACCTGTCCTTCCCGAAAATACGTACTACCTGATATTCTTGACCTTCGCATCTGTTGCGGGGAATGGATAGTCCTGAGTCGCGGTCGGTGCAACTACCAGACCTTGGAAAGGTAGTACAATTTCCAGAAGTTGGTGGCTTGATAGTGTGTGATATGAGTTTTCGGGAAGGACAACCCGGCAGACTTTCTGAAATTCAGGGATTTGGTGCGCGCCGATCGGCAACGGAACCATGTGCTGTTTTACAAGCGGGATTAGTTTGAGTCAGTCGCCACTCGTTCGATACGGCCACTGCGCTGGAGTTTGGCCGCTTCCGGATCATCAGTTTCCGAGCTTGTAATGTACAGATATTCTTCATTGTCGCCACCGAGCGTGCAGGCGTAGGGGCGGCCATAGGTGGATACCCGGCCAATAATTTCACCACCTTCGCACAAGTGCAGGACATGATTGATATTCGGGGCGGCAACCCATAATGTTCCGTCGGCGGCAAGGTGCAGGCCGTCGGGGTAGGCACCGTCAAGGTCAGCCCAGACACGGGGATTACCGAGGTGGCCGTCTGTGGTGATGTCGAAGGCGGTGATACGTGCGGCGAAGGTTTCGGCGACAATCAGGGTGTTGCCGTCAGGTGTGATGGCCATGCCATTTGGGAAGATCACGTCTTGCGCAGCAATGCGTGGCGAACCGTCGGGTGGAATCAGGATAATCTCGGCCGTTTTGACCGGCTCACCGCCATGCAGGTCGTAGCCGAAGTTGCCGACCCATGCACGCCCCTGAATATCGACGAGCATGTCGTTGCAGTGAAAGCTGGCGAGTCCGGACAGGTCGGCATAGTCCTCAAGCCGGCCCTGTTTTATGCGGCAAACACGCCGCCCGGTCATCATAACGACGAGTGTTGTGCCATCCGGCAACCAGCCGAGACCGCCGGGCAGGTCCGACGTCGTAATGACTTCGGTCAAGTCGCCATCCGGGCGCATGCGCAACACGCGCCGGGCGTGCTGGTCGGTGAACCATAGCTCGCCATCATGCCAGCGCGGGGCCTCGGGGAACATCAGGCCATCGGCCAGCGTGGTGGTGTGAAATTGTTTCTTCAGCCCAAGCCGGGTGACAATCTGCCCGGCAATAGCCGCCGGTGTCTGATCGATGCCGACGGCCAGTCCATTCAGGCAAGGCTCCAGATCGTCAAACTGGCTGCGCAGTAGTTCGGCTGGCATGAAATGTTCGGTACGATGCTTAAAGCGGGAGAGGATCAGGTCATAGTCGCCCTGTAGATGGACGAAATGTACATTGGCCGGATCGGGATCGAGGCGCTGGCGATAGCTTTGCTTCAATGCAGAGCAGGCGAGCACAGCGGATTCACGCCGGTTGATGCGCTGCTGCAATTCTTCAGCAAGCCGGTCCAGCCACGGCCAGCGATCGTCATCATTCAACGGCGTGCCGCTGGCCATCTTGGCAATGTTTTGCGGTGGGTGGAAGTCGTCGGCATCCAGAAATTCCCAGCCCAGCCGTTCGGCGAGTAGCTTGCCAACAGTGGTCTTGCCGTTGCCAGAGACGCCCATCAGTACGATGATCATGGTTTGCGCTCTGTGCCGCGTATCGGAATGTCGCGCTGATACTGGCGCATTACCAGATTTGCGAGCAAGCCGGTCCAGCCTGTTTGATGGGCGGAACCGAGGCCCTGGCCGGTCTCGGCATGGAAATATTCATAGAAGTTATAGAGCGGTTTATCGCTGCCGGTATACGGGACATCATTCCGCATAGCCGGTATTTGGCCGTTCTCATCCTGCCGGTACAGCCCAACCAGGCGCTTCGCGATCATAGTGGCAATCTGGCGCATATTAAGTTGCTGGCCATCGAGTTGTGGCACGGGGGCGGTAAAACCATCGCCCAGGAAACGGTGATATTTCTCCAGTGCCTGGATCAGCGCATAGTTTGTCGGCATCCATATCGGTCCACGCCAGTTGGAGTTGCCGCCAAACAGCCCCGAGTTGGATTCACCGGGAACGTATTCAATATGTGTATTGCCGAGTCCCGGGATGTAGCCCAGGTCACGATGTTGCTGATGGATCTTGCTGACACTGCGTATCCCATAGGGTGAGAAGAACTCATCTTTATTTAACAGGCGTTCAAGGATGCGTGGCAATTGCGAGTGATCGACCAAAGCGAGCAGGTGTTCACCGCGATCGTTTTCCCATTCCGGGCAGGCGCAGATGTAGTTGCCGCGGAACAATCCGCCCTTATGCTCGCGCAACAGCTGGCGAAAACGGGGTGCGGCCTTTAACAGACGTTGGTCGATGACCTCGCAGGCAAATAACGGGATCAGTCCGACCCATGAATATACGTCGATACGGTGAGCATCACCTTGTGGTGTTATGAGTAGATCCTTGAAAAAACCGGCCTCATAATCCCATAGTGATACCCCGTCTTCGTCGCCGCCAGCGATGGTATTGGCGATGGCCAGAAACTGTTGGTAGCACTGGATGGCAATATCTTCATATTCGGGATTGTGGCGATTGATCTCCAGTGCCATGACCACCAGATTGGCTGAAAACATCGCCATCCAGCCAGTCGCGTCGGCCTGTTTCAGGGTGTAGCCGGGTGGCAGGTCGCGTGAACGGTCATAGACCGAGATGTTATCCAGGCCAAGAAACCCGCCCTCGAACAGGTTATGGCCGCTGCGATCCTTGCGGTTGATCCACCAGGAGAAGTTGAGCAATAATTTATGAAAAACGCGTTGCAGGTAGCCGGTGTCACCTCCACCGCGCTGCAGCTGTTCGGCCCGAAATACTTTCAGTGCACTCCATGCATGTACCGGAGGATTGGTATCGCCGAAGGCCCATTCGTAAGCAGGCATCTGGCCATTCGGGTGCAGATAGCGTTCGTTAACCATTAGCTCGATTTGCGCCTTGGCGAAATCAATGTCGATATGTGCCAGGGTGGCGGTCTGGAAAGCCAGATCCCAGGCAGCAAACCAGGGGTATTCCCAGCAGTCCGGCATGGAGATGATGTCGGCCGACTTCAAGTGTTTCCAGTGTTGATTGCGCCCCTGACGGCGGCCGGATGGCGGCGGCAGCTGGTCGCCCTGTAGCCAGCGTTCCACGTCGTAGTGGAAGAACTGTTTGCTCCACACCATGCCGGCGAAGGACTGACGCATGATGGCATGATCCTCGGTGCTGGCGTCCGGTAATAACCCGGAATAAAACTGGCTGGCTTCGTCACGGCGCTTTTTAAACAGCACTGTGGTGTCTGCGAACGGCTCGCTCAGGGCGCTATCGCTCAGGACCAGTTCGATGCTGATGGTCTCCCTGCTCGCGGCAGTCAGGTGGTAGGCCGCAGCGAACTTGCTGCCGCGGTGTGCCGGGTTCACCGCCTGGTGTTCATCGTCGACCAGATAGCGATGGAAGGCGTCCTTGACCCAGGGTGACGGGTTGGCCGTACCCCACAGGCGTTCATGATTGGATTCGTTCTCGGTGAACAGCAGGTCGGCATCGCCCTGGCCGTACAGGTACATGGTTTCCAGGTCGCGGTGACGGGTTATGACGCCCCACTGATTAGTGGCTGACTCCTGGTCCAGCGTTATCTCCGGGCGCGACAGTTCATCGCCACTTTCATCAGGATCACCCCAGGCCCAGTCGTTACGAAACCACAATTGCGGTAATAGCCACAGTTCAGCAGGCTGGTCGCCACGATTGGTGGCGCTGATACGCAGGTGGATCAGGCCGGGAGATTGTCTGGCATATTCCATGCGTACGTCCCAATAACGGTTTTGCTCGAACACGCCACTATCGATCAGATTGTACGGTGGATCGGTGCGCGAACGGCGCCGGTTTTCCTCAACCAGTTCGGCATAAGGATAGGCGGCCTGCGGGTAGCAGTAGCGATACTCCAGATAGCTGTGTGTCGGCGTGGCATCCGCGTAGAAATAGACTTCCTTGACATCTTCGCCGCGATTACCTTCATTGCCGGTCAGGCCGAATGCCCGTTCCTTCAGGATCGGGTCGCGGCCATTCCACAGTGCCAGTGCCAGACACAGGCGTTGCTCGCGGTCGCAGATGCCACCGAGTCCGTCTTCGCTCCAGCGATAGGCGCGTGAGCGGGCATGGTCATGCGGAAAATGCTCCCAGGCTGTGCCCTGTTCGCTGTAGTCCTCTCGCACAGTGCCCCAGGCGCGCTCGGACAGATAGGGACCCCATTGCTTCCAGTCCTGGTCGTCGTTTAGACGTTGGCGTTCAGCGCCTGAACTGGGTTTGGAATTTGAGCTGTTATTCATGATTGCTGCCTGTGATTGCGTTATCTATTGTCACCCGAAAAGGTCGTTGGGCGGGTTGCCTTCATTCTGCTCATCGGCTGGATTTATCCTGGATCAGCCGCCAGGCTTCCAGTACCGTAGCAACCGACCAGGCCTGTGACGGGGCACCGCGTGGATGGTGTGGCGGGTCGCCATCGAAGATTTCGCTGATGCTGCCGAGCCCGGCATCAAACAGGTGATCGCCCATCGGTTCGAGTAGTGCGAGTGCTGCTTTTGCATCATGGTGCAGTCGGAAATGCGCCATGGCGTGATGGCCGAGCAGCCAACCCCATACCGGGCCATTGTGATAAGCAGCGTCGCGCTCGGCAACGCCGCCCTGATAGATGCCGCTATAGGCCGGGTCTTGTGGTGTCAGCGATCTGAGCCCGCAGGAGGTATACAGATGGCTATGTACTTCATTTAGCACCGTGTGTGCTGCGCCTTCGTCGAGCAATGGCCAGGGCAGGCTGAGCGCGAAAATCTGGTTCGGGCGAATGCTGGCATCATTGCCATCGGGCGTATCGAGCACATCGTACAGGCCACCCTCACGCCGTATATATTGCTGAAAGCCGCGCCGCGCATGCTCCGCCAGCGCAGCATGGTTGCTGCCATTACGGCCCAGCCGTTCACAGAAGACCTGCATTGCACGCAGGGCGTTGTACCACAGTGCGTTCACTTCTACCGGCTTGCCGATACGCGGCGTTTTGGCAATGCCATTGACACACGCGTCCATCCAGGTCAGTTGGGTGCCCGGTTCACCGGTATGCAGCAGGCCACTGTTCTCGTCCAGCTGGATCCGGTAGCGGGTGCCGTGATGGTAGGCGCTGATGATCTGTTCAAGTACCGGCAGTACCTTGCGCAGTGCGGTCTCTTCGCCGCCTGCCTGCATATAGGCGTGCCAGGCGAGAATGAACCAGAGTGAGGCATCCACGCTGTTGTATTCGGGTGGTGCGGCGGGTGTGGCTGATTCCGGGAAGCGGTTCGGGATCATGCCCTGATCTGCATAGTCAGCCCAGGTTTCAAGTACTCGCCGGGCAAGCGGGAGTTGGCCGGTGCTCAGGGTGAGGCCGGGCAGGGCGATCATGGTATCGCGACCCCAATCTCCGAACCAGGGGTAACCTGCAATGACCGATTCGCCGAGGCCACCCTCTTTGAGCGGCCGGCGGAACAGAAAGCGTTCAGTGGTGGCTATGAGCTGCTCTATCCAGGCCGGCACTGGTGTGTTGATAGCTGTTCGTGCCCTGGTCAGGAAAGCAGACTGACGTTCCTGTTCGTGCTGTAGTGCAGCTGATGGGTCTGGTGAAAAAGAAGGGCGTAACCCGGCGCGCAGCCCATGCCAGTCGTCGTCGTTCAGCGTCAATCTGGCCTCGGCAATGGCCAGATGATTATCCCGGTCCGGCAGACCGCGTTCGCGTTCGATTGGCAGTAGCAAGTCGTTTATCCAGCTGTGTTCGACCTGTAATTCACCGGAGTCGAACTGGATGTGCAGGTGGGAAGTGTCGGCATAACTTACCTGCAGTGAGCGTTCATCCAGTATCCGTATTTCAGGGGTGATACCACCGCTGGACATTTGACCGTGATGGTCACGCTGGTTAATCCATAGGCGCAGCTGCAGATTAATCGATGTGGCATCAGGAGCATCAATGAGCCGAAAAGCGACCCATACCGCTGCGTCACCTTGTTCCATGAAGATGCGATGTTCCAGGCGTACCCCCGCAACCGCATAAACCCAAACGGGCAGGTCGCCGTCGAGCCGGAAGGATTCGATATGTGCATGGCCGCGTGGCGCAATGGCACCTGACTGCCAGTGGTTGCAGCCCAACGGGTAGTGCTGGCCGTCGATTTCCAGAACAGGTTCGGCCCGGGTAAATAACAGCCGGCGATCCAGTGAGCCGTTAAGGGGCGTGATCAACAACCCGTGATAGCGACGTGTGAGTGAGCCGGCAATGGTGCCGGCAGCATAACCACCCAGTCCGTTAGACAGCCACCACTCACGGCGTTCAGCCTGGGTCAGATCGCCGCAGATCGCGCGCCCAAAGCGGATCATCCGCCTTCCCGGAAACCGGGATACAGGGTCATGCCACCGTCTACAAATATACTGGTTCCGGTGATGTAGTCGGAGTCATCCGAGGCCAGCCAGACAGCAGCGCGAGCGATGTCCTTTGGCTTGCCAATGCGTTGGTAGGGGATCAGCTTAAGCAGTTCGGCTTCCGCTTCCGGTGTATTCCATGCGCTCGTATTGATTGGCGTCGTGATTGCCCCCGGCGAGATGCTGTTGACGCGAATCTTCTGTGCCGCCATTTCCTGTGCGATGCTCTGCATCATCATGTTTACGCCGCCTTTGGAGGTGGCGTAATTGACATGGCCTGCCCAGGGGATCACCTCGTGAACTGATGACATACAGATGATTTTACCAGCTGAGCAGGACAACTCCGGGTCGATGCCCCGGCGGACGAATTCGCGCGCGGCCTCGCGACAACACAGAAACTGGCCGGTCAGGTTTACATCGATCACGAATTGCCACTGTTCCAGCGTCATTGCGGTGAAATCCGCATCACGTTGGACACCGGCATTTGCGACCAGAATATCAATGCTGCCCCAGGCATCGATCATCTGTTTGAACATCGCCTGGACCTGGTCTTCCTTGCTCACGTCGGCACGGATTGCCAGCGCATCGCTGCCGTTGGATTTGATTGTTTCCACTACCTTGTTCGCACGTTCCTCGCTGCTGATGTAGTTCACTACCACTTTTGCCCCAGCCTCGCCGAGTGCAATCGCCACCCCCTCGCCAATACCGGAATTTGCGCCGGTGACCAGCGCGCGTTGACCTGCTAAAACCCCATGGGACATTGACTTCTCCTTATGTGTGATGGGTTATGACCTGTCTGATGGTGAGTTTGTTTCTGAGTGCTGAAGTATGCACTACAGCATCGTCAACAGCCCCGACTTCTTCTGGCTGCGTTTCAGCATACCGATGCCGGGACTATTGACCACCATCTCAACATCCACTTGCGGCGAATGTAAGGGACGTGCTGCTGGTTAAGACAAATCGATTGGAAACGCGACAGGTAATGTAAGAGTTATTTTGAGCATGTTTCATCTTGGTCTGAAAAGAGACATTTTGAGCCTGGTGCAGACTATGGCTGATATTTAATGGCAGGATCCAGCGGCATCAGTGAAATGCAGGTCTGGATCGGCTGAACTCAAGAATTATCGGCTCCCCTTAGTCGAACACAAACCGGCATTCTTACAAGTGTGGTGCTGATTACTTGATAATCCGGCAGTTATTTCGACGACTGCGTACCGATACGGAGTTTTTATCCACATGATTATCCTGGCATCTGGACAAGAAAATATCAGTATTTGATAGCTAAAACAGCAGGATAGGGTGTTCAAGCCGGAACACTACGAAACAGGCGGTCGGAATAATGGGGCGATCAGGCCCTCGCTGATAGTCATGGCATATCGCTGAACGTTGTGCGTGATTTTTGACGGGATCAGTCAGGCATTGTCCTGCACTGTGGTGCAACGTGAGCAACGGGCGCCCCCACAAGTGCTTGATATTAAAAGAGCGGTGGCTCTAGAGGCTGGCTCATAACCCGAAGGTCGTTGGTTCAAATCCAGCCCCCGCTACCAATATTAAAGCAGTACAAATAACCGGTTAGAGGCGCATGCCCTAACCTGTTTTTCGTTTCAGAATTGTCAGTGCGGGAATTTTGCGGGGATTCACCTCGCAAACCTCGTTCGCCGCCTGTGCCCCGCAGAAATTCATGCAGTCTTTGGTACCAAGCCGTATTCATGGTGTAATCCACCCTGTGCATGGCTAATTACCCGTCACGCGGCAATTAAGTTCCGCAGTTCTTCTTGACAGTAGCTTTTCCAGGCGAAATTCTCTCTTTCAGAACGGCTGATCGCTGTCGCTATGCTGATTCTAGTAGATCTTTTATCGTCCAGTGATCTGGGTATGAGGAAAAGACGGTAGGAGTTATTCAATGCCCAGTGTTCTGCCTCCAAGTCAATGGCACTGTAGTTTGATCGGTAGTCACGATGTTTGCGTCGTCTGGTTCTGATCCGTCGCTCCGCAACTGGGGGCGAACGTGAACACCTGATTTCACAACGCATCACGTGACTGGGTTTTTAACCCAGGTGTTCATCTTCACCGGAATACGCATTGGCCACGCGGGGATTCGCGGCTGTCGATACAGGTTTTGATGAGCCGCGGACTGCCCTGGTGATCGGCAATGGAGACTATCTTGATATGCCGTTGCGCAATGCGGTCCCCGATGCACGGGCTAGCGGCGACCGGTTGCGGGAGCGGGGATTCGAGGTGATTCATCGCGAGAATCTCGACCGGCGGGAAATGCGGCAGGCGAGCCGGCTGTTTGGCAGAAAGTTGCGGAAAAAGGACGGCGTCGGTCTGTTCTATTTCTCCGGCCACGGTCTGCAGCAGAACGTCTCGAACTATTTGCTGCCGGTGGGTGCGGATATCCAGCAGGCGTATGAAATCCCCGACGAGGCGCTGGCGGCGGGTAGCGTATTGCGGGCCATGGAATCGGCCAACAATGAGCTTAACATTGTGGTTCTCGATGCCTACCGCAACAATCCTTTAGGGGGTAAAAGCGATTATGCGCGCCTCGCTTAGTCCCGGGCCTCTTTGACCGCAGCAGCGATCTGGCCAATAGGCAAGAACATAGCGACAGGCTCGGGGCGATCGCCGAGGGCGCCACTGACCAGGTCGATCGGTTTGAAACCCAAGGACGAATAGAACGCGATCGCATCCGGTTTGGCGTCCACGACTATACCAATACAAGCAACGCGGTCTCGCATGTCCAAAGCAAGTTCAAGCATGACGCGTAGCAACAGCCTGCCGATGCCATGCCCCTGGTAACGTTCGTCCACTGCCAGTCGGGCAAGGCGCAGGATGGGCAGTGGATAAGAGGGGAGGCGACGACGCAGGTTTTTCGCCATCTTCTCCGCAACCATCTCCCCACTTGAGACGGTGACAAATCCTACGATCCGGTCCCCTTGGACGGCGACATAGGTCGTTCCGATGTGGTGTCGAAACTGATTCTGGCCGGCGTAGCGCTGGAAAAAGCGATCGAGGTCGATATTTCCGCTGCGAAATTCGGTTCGGTCGTCCCGGGGCTCCAGCCTGCGGACGCGAACCTCGAGCTTCGCGTCACTCACGGAACAACGTTTTCAGAGCTTCAGTGGGCTGGTCTTCCTGGGCAATGCGTTCGGCGATCTCTGCCATTGCCTCATCAGTCAACACCAATCGGGAGGGAATAATTAAATCCTCAGGAATCTCCCGCAATGCTTGAAGGTGGTGCCGCAGCGCCTCTTCGATCAAGTAGGCCTTCTTGACACCGCGGCGCTTCACATAAGCTTCAACCTCGGCCTTGGTTTCTTCAGAGATATAGGCGGAAACTTGTGTGGTTGTGGACATTAAAGATGGCTCCCTACAATTATGTAGATTTATGTAGAGAATATCATGTGATGATGAGATGGCCAAGCGCCGGTTGTCTTTTGGCTTCTCTTAGGCACGATATGGACATGCCGACTCCGTAACTCTTTGAAAAAAATGGATACATCGAATGTTCGAATCCCTCGATACGGACTTGGCTTCGTCTGAGTAATTTGCGGAGTGTACTGAGGAGCGTTGAGAGAGAAAACAGTCTTAACTAAATGTGATCGCCGAGTAGCCGAGGTCTGGTGTTACCCGTCCAAGTGGATGGCGCAAGAGCTTGCGTCTACGAATCGGAGGTAGTGTTCCACCTGTGTGTTGTGGGTCAATAAAAGAGCAGTCATTGCTATCTTAGATAGTCATGGCATCTCGTTAAATGTCGTGCGGGACTTTTGCGGGGATCAGTGATGCATTGTCCTGCATTGTGGTGCAACGTGAGCAACGGGCGCCTGTGCATGGCGAATTGTAACTCAAGCTGCAACCGGGAGTTGGAACAGACCGCCGCAATGCTTTTCCCACGTGTAGCTGTTTAGCGGAGCAGGTTGCGCGACACTGTCACCGCTGATTTCAGCGGGCGTGTTACCGTCCAGCGACGAATGTGTACGCGAATGGTTGTAATAATCTTTGAAAAGATCTAGCTTTCGCTCCAAGTCAATCGTATTCCAGAATAAGGTGTGGTCAAGAAACTCCCGGCGAATGGTTCCGATAAGTCGCTCAATGAAAGGATGCGAGCGGGGCGTATAGGGAACGCTTTTGAGTTCATCGACATCCAGAATGCGAAGATTTGCTGTCCATTGATGGTAAGTGAACAGGGAATCGTTGTCAGTGCTGAAATATTGCGGAACACCCTTGGTAGAGATAGCTGTGTTAAACATTCGACATAAGGCTACACCGTCCACATCACCGGCGTGCACGCCAAAGCCAATGATGCGCCGCGTGAATTGGTCCATGACCACGAGCACCCAGTGGGTGTTGAGCAGAATAGACTCACAACGAAAAAGATCGGTGCTCCAAAGACTGTCTTTCAGGTGGCCGATAAACGTCAGCCAGGAAGGGCCGTGACCGGAGTCGGGTCCCGGTCGGTAGTGTTTGGCGAGCACACGTCTGACGACATCTTTATCGATGTTTAATCCGAACGCTTTGTTGATCTCCTGCGCTATCCGGGGACAGCCAAATCGGGTGTTACGCCTTTTTAATTCGAGGATGGCTTCTATGAGTTCCTGTGAAGGACCTTTCGGTCCCGGCTTTCCTTTTCTGCGCGCGGTATACAGCA
>Ga0209456_10001252_pt1 | contig 12478 bp, 11 predicted proteins | sample COG_11_FD_184755 | JGI IMG/M metagenome (GOLD analysis project Ga0209456, IMG submission 184755) | Pelagic marine sediment microbial communities from the LTER site Helgoland, North Sea, for post-phytoplankton bloom and carbon turnover... | ecosystem: Environmental > Aquatic > Marine > Neritic...
CTTTACATAGGTATAGGCTGGAGTGAGGACCGAAGTGCGCTTTACTTCTTACGGTTTGGCACCTTGTTGGGTTCACGCAGCCTGGGACGGCGTTAGTAACTTATATCGCAAACAACGAACTGACCCGGGGAACTGATCCCCGGGCCGGTCGATTCAGTTTTTGTAACGTGCTTCGAGCGCTGCAACCGCAGGTAGTTTCTTGCCTTCCACAAACTCGAGGAACGCACCACCACCGGTCGAGATATAGCTGACACCATCCCTTATATTGAACTGGTCAATAGCGGCCAGGGTATCGCCACCACCGGCAATACTGTAAGCATGAGATATTTCAATCGCATCCGCCACCGCCCGTGTTCCCACTGCGAAGTTCTTGAATTCAAAAACACCCACCGGACCATTCCAGATGACCGTACCGGCATTTTGAATCATGGTGGCGTATTTCGCTGCAGTAAGCGGGCCGATATCAAGGATCATCTCATCACCCTGGACTTCATCCACCGGGCGCACCTTTGCTTTGGCATCCTTCGAGAAATCCTTTGCAACAACGACATCCTTGGGAATAGGTATTTCACCACCCTCTTTATGCGCCATCCGGATCAGACGCTGGGCCTCGTGAATGAGATCAGGCTCGTAGAGAGACTTGCCGACATCATAACCACTGGCAGCGATAAAAGTATTAGCGATACCACCGCCAACGATGAGCTCATCTACACGTGTCATCAATGACTCCAGCACCGTTAACTTGGTGGAAACCTTGGAGCCGCCGACAATTGCGAGCATTGGACGTTCCGGGTCGGTCAGACCCTTATCAAGCTCAAACAACTCACGGGTTAACAGGGGCCCTGCACAGGCTGTAGGTGCAAACTGAATAACACCTTCGGTCGACGCCTGGGCACGATGGGCTGTGCCAAATGCATCCATCACGAATATGTCACACATCGAAGCCATGGTTTTTGCCAGGCCCTCGTCGTTTTTCTTCTCACCGGTGTTGAAGCGTACGTTTTCACATAGCACAACCTCACCCGGCTCGATATCAAAACCATCAAGCCAGTTTTTCTGCAGCCTCACCGGTTTACCAATTAGACCGGACAGGTGTTCAGCGACCGGCGCCATAGAGAACTTCTCTTCATACTGACCCTCGACAGGTCTGCCGAGATGAGACAACAGGATCAGGGCTGCGCCACCATCCAGAGCCATCCGGATGGTGGGTAATGCAGCGCGTAGCCGGGCATCCGAAGTCACTTTACCCGCGTCGAGCGGAACGTTGAAATCCTCACGGATCATCACGCGTTTACCGGTCAGGTCCAGTTCATCCATTCGCAGGAATGACATTTGGTTTTACTCCCAATAAGTTTCTATACTTCCATCAATACAAGTGCAGTATCCAGCATACGGCAGCTGAAACCCCACTCGTTGTCGTACCAGCTTAATACCTTGACCAATTTACCGCCCATAACCCTGGTCAGGCCCGCATCGAAAATTGAAGAGTTAGGGTTATGATTAAAGTCAATGGAAACCAGGGGCAGGTCGTTGTAGGCCAACACACCCTTCATGCTACCTTCGGAAGCAGTCTTAACAAGCGCATTGACTTCCTCAATCGAGGTATCCCGACCGGCAGTAAAGACAAGATCAACCACGGATACATTGATTGTCGGAACACGCATGGAAAAACCATCCAATTTACCGTTTAACTCCGGCAAAACCATACCAACTGCTGCGGCTGCACCTGTTTTTGTAGGGATCTGGCTCATCGTGGCGGAACGGGCCCTTCGCAGGTCGCTGTGCAGGACATCGGTCAAGACCTGGTCGTTGGTATAGGCATGAATCGTGGTCATCAGACCATTTTCAATACCGATACTGTCGTTCAAAACCTTCGCCAGCGGCGCCAGGCAGTTGGTTGTGCAAGACGCATTTGAAATGACGACATCGCTTGCTTTCAGGGTATCGTGATTGACCCCGTAAACGACGGTATTGTCAACGTTCTGACCTGGTGCAGAAACAATAACCTTCTTCGCGCCGGCGGTAATATGCGCACCGGCGGTTTCCTTACTACGGAAAAGGCCTGTACATTCCATCACAATATCGACACCCAATTCTGCCCAGGGCAGTTTGGATGGGTCGCGTTCAGCGAAAACCTTTACCCGGTCGCCGTTAACTACAAGGTCACCATCATCCACGGTAACCGTACCCGGGAAAGTACCATGTGCGGTATCGTACTTGGTCAGATGGGCATTGCTGTTCGCATCACCCAGGTCATTAATGGCTACGATGCTGATCTCATCAGTACGGTCAAGTTCGTACAGGGCCCGCATGATGTTACGGCCGATACGTCCATAGCCGTTAATTGCAACTTTAACTGTCATATCTATAACTCCTGATTGTTGTTTAGTCAGTTTCCAGCAGTTCTTTTACTGTCTTGCTGACGTTTACTATTGATAAACCATAAAACTCGAATAATTCGGATGCCGGTGCAGAGGCGCCAAAACGCTCGATTCCAATAATCCGGCCGTTATCGCCGACAAAAGGATGCCAGTAGTGCCCGACGCCCGCTTCCACTGCCACCCTCGCTTTACAATCTGATGGCAGGACAGACTCGCGGTATATCCGCTCCTGGGCCATGAATCGCCCGGGGTTTGGCATGGACACTACCCTGACATTAATATCCTGCCCGGCGAGGTCTTCAGCCGCCGCCATTGCCAGGGCGACCTCTGAACCGGTTGCTATGATGATGGCGTCACACGGTCCTGATTCCTTACGAAGGATATAACCACCCCGTCCGATCGCATCCACCTGCTCGGCATCACGTTGCTGGTGTGGCAGGCCCTGGCGTGTGAATATCAAGGCACTCGGTTCGGCATTCTCTTCAATTGCACATTTCCACGCAACCGCCGATTCAACGGTATCACAGGGCCGCCAGACACTCAGGTTGGGTATCATGCGTAAGCTGGAAACGTGTTCAACCGGTTGGTGGGTCGGGCCATCTTCGCCAAGCCCGATTGAGTCATGTGTGTAAACATGGATGTTGTGGGCCGGAATCAGCGCTGACATGCGAACTGCATTACGCGCGTAATCTGAGAAGACCAAAAAAGTGGCATTGTAAGGAACAAAACCACCGTGCAGGCTCAAGCCATTGCAAATGGCGGCCATGCCAAATTCACGCACACCGAAATATACATAATTGCCTTCGGCGGTATCATCACGCACATCCACACTCTGTTTCCAGATCGTGTTGTTGGAACCGGCCAGGTCGGCTGAACCGCCGATCAACTCGGGCAATAAGGGACCGAAAGCATCCAATGCCATCTGTGACGCCTTTCTCGTTGCGACGTTTGCACCCGCTTCCTGCAAGTCAGCAATGGCCTCATCCGTTGCCTGTTGCCAGTTTTCCGGCAGGTCACCACGCATTCTGCGGCTGAATTCTGATGCCAGTTCTGGATAGGCTTCCCGGTACGAGGCAAACAATTTGTCCCAGGCCGTCTCGACCTCGGAACCGCGGGATTTCGCATCCCAGCCTGCGTATATTTCATCCGGAATTTCAAAGGCCGGGTGTCTCCATCCAAGCGCTTCCCTGGTCAGGACTATTTCTTCAGCACCCAGCGGTGAGCCATGGGAAGATGAGGTACCCTGTTTGTTTGGCGCGCCATAACCAATCACAGTCTTACAACATATCAGGGTGGGACGTTCTGATTCTGCCCTTGCTGTTTCCGCCGCCTGCTTGATCTCAACAGGGTCATGTCCATTTACATCACGGATCACCTGCCAACCGTAAGCTTCAAATCGTGCCGGCGTGTTGTCGGTAAACCAGCCCTGTACTTCACCATCGATGGAGATGCCGTTGTCATCCCAAAAAGCGATGAGTTTGCCAAGCCCGAGAGTTCCTGCCAGCGAGCAGGCTTCATGGGAAACACCTTCCATCAAACAACCATCACCGAGGAATACCCAGGTATGGTGATCGACGATCTCGTGGCCGGCCCGGTTGAAACGCCTGGCCAGTACTTTTTCTGCCAGTGCCATACCTACGGCATTGGCGATACCCTGGCCCAGAGGACCGGTTGTTGTCTCAACCCCTGGCGTCTCATGGAACTCGGGGTGTCCAGCGGTTTTTGAATTCATCTGCCGAAAGTTACGTAACTCGGACATAGGCAGGTCATAACCGGTCAAATGCAGTACGGAATACAAGAGCATTGAAGCGTGCCCGTTGGAAAGCACGAATCGATCACGATCCCACCAATCCGGGTTAGCCGGGTTGTGTTTTAAAAAGTCATTCCACAAGACCTCGGCAATATCGGCCATACCCAGGGGCGCGCCGGGGTGGCCTGAGTTAGCGTGTTGTACTGCATCCATAGACAAGGCACGGATGGCATTTGCGAGTTCACTTCGAGAGGACATTTGGACTTCCTGAGCCTGGGTTGCTGGATAGCCGGAGGGCATGCTTAAGGCCCCCCGACCCGTATTGAATTCAATCTACGATTTTCGCTGATGATCCCTGTAAGAAGCAAGAGCCCGCACCTAATTGTGCGCTCTTTTTCGCGGTTTATTGACAAATGTCAGGATAGTCTCGTCTTAACCAGTTTGCCAGACTTGTAATCTGCCCAATATTCATCCAATTCCCTCTTGACCATGGGTAGCAGGAAATAACAGCCAAGCAGGTTGGGAAACGCCATGGCAAAAATCATTGCATCCGAAAAATCGATCACCGATCCCAGCTGCATGGACGAGCCAACCACGACGAAAAACAGGAATAGTATCTTGTAGCTGGCATCGGTTACCTTGTTTTCGCCAAACAGGAAGGTCCATGATTTCAGGCCATAGTATGACCAGGAAATCATGGTAGAGAATGCAAATAGCAGCACGGCGATCGTCAGAACATAAGGAAACCAGCCGAAAGCAGATTCAAACGCTTTCGAGGTGAGTTGGACACCGGAACTCGGATCAACCGACGGATCCCAGGTGCCGGTAATAATGATGACCAGCGCAGTAATTGTGCAGACAACGATGGTATCAACAAATGGTTCGTACAATGCTACAAAACCTTCGGTTACGGGACGGCTGGTTTGAACTGCCGAGTGAGCTATCGCCGCAGAACCCACACCGGCCTCGTTTGAAAATGCAGCGCGTTTGAATCCCTGGAAAAGTACACCGATAACACCACCGCCAATACCCTCGGCGGTAAATGCACCATCGATGATTGAGCCAAATGCTGACGGAACCAGGGTGAAATTCATGAGAATAATCGCGAGACCAGCCAACACGTAGATGACCGCCATAAACGGCACGATTTTTGACGTAACCCGGGCGATTCCCTTTATGCCACCCATGATGACGAGGCCAACCAGGGCGGCAATGACCAAACCAAACAACCAGCCCTTGTCGGCCAACCAACTGGCGTCGCCACCCGTGACATTGACCAACTGTGAGAAACTCTGGTTGGCCTGGAACATATTGCCACCGCCAAATGAACCGCCCACGCAAAATATGGCGAACATAACCGCCAGCACCTTGCCCAGCCTGGCAAAATTGGCACCCTTCTCGGCCAGGCCCTTGGTCAGGTAATACATCGGCCCGCCGGAAACGGTTCCGTCCGGTAACTCGTTGCGGTATTTCACACCCAGTGTGCATTCAGTGAACTTGGAGGACATGCCCAGAAAGCCCGCCAAAATCATCCAGAACGTCGCACCCGGCCCGCCCAGTGATACGGCGACGGCGACACCCGCGATATTACCCAAGCCAACCGTACCGGATAATGCAGTTGCAAGCGCCTGGAAGTGCGTCACTTCACCAGCGGCCTTCGGGTCGTGGTAATCACCTCTCACCAGTTCAAATCCGTGTTTGAACGCCCTGAGGTTTATAAATTTGAAATAAAATGTGAATATCGTTGCCGCAACGATCAGCCAGACCAGTACAAATGGAATCTGCACACCGGCAACGGGAAATGAAGAAAAAACAGCCCCTGCAACAGCATCTGCAAAGGGTTTGATGGCGAGATTGATTCTTTCATCAATCCCTGCCTCTGCGAATGCAGAGAAACTGGCGAACAGGCCAATGAGGGTGGTGATTCCCACTCTTAGTTTTGACATTAAGTATCTCCGGATAAATGGATGGGTCAAGGGACGACGGTCACGGGGCATTCGGCCGCCTGCACCAGGTGACTGCCTACGCTGCCAAACACATGCTTTTTCAGTTTTGATTTACCCTGACGACCCAGGACGATATTGGTAACGCCGTTCTCAACGGCAAGCTCATGCAGAGTATCAGCCACATTGCCATGCCGGACGAGACCTTCAACATCAAGCCCTTCGGCTTCCAGGCGGTTAACAACGGGGTCAATGACTTCGGAGTGTGCGCGTTTAAGCTCTTCTTCGCGGCGTTTGTGGCGCTCGAAATTCTCTTCAACTGTCGAAAACGAAAACGGTGACCATTCAATTATATGTGCAATAAATAGCTTCGCGTTTGATCTCCTGGCATGGTCAACTGCGTACGCAATCGCCCTCTCTCCACATTCACTACAGTCAATCCCGACCATCAATACCGAACTCATCACTGATTCTCCACATTGCAATGCCCTGCTAGTCTAACTCAACAGAATTCAAAATTAGCGGCGACTATAGCACCATATACACAACAATGAAGACAGCGAGGCCAAAAGGGGCTGATTAATCTGTTTCACGCCATTTTATTGAACAACCCATCGAGGGAACCTGGTGTTCGGGGCCCCGGCCGGTTTCTGCAACCTGTTTCATCGCTTCGAACAGTTCCCTTATCTGGGTGTCATCATCGGATTTTGGACCTGCTGCATCAAGACGGCCACGGTACTGAAGTTCCAAATCTGCGTTATAACCAAAGAAATCAGGTGTGCATACTGCATCGTAGGCCCTCGCAACCTCCTGCGTTTCATCAAGCAGGTAAGGAAAGGGGAAGTTAAACTCGTTTGAAATCCGTAACATGTTTTCAAAAGAGTCTTCAGGGTAAGCCACGGTGTCATTGGGCATGATGGCAACGCTGTTGATACCCAGTGATCGCAATTCGAGTGTGTCACGTACCAGCTTTTTACGAATTGCCTTTACGTAAGGGCAGTGATTACTCATAAAAATAACCAGCAACCCACGCTCGCCTGCGCATTTTTCAAGCGTCCATTGCTGCTGGTCTACGCCTGGCAAGTTGAATGCCGGAGCCTTTTTTCCGAATTCACATACCGGTGTCTGCAAGCTAACCATGGATTTTCCTCCATATCGGTGAAAAGCCTAGTATATCAGGCAGGCCGGTCAATCTGTCTGAGCAAAAAGTTGATTAATTTGCTATGCTTAACATAGAACTTATTCGCCGGTGGGGACTCTATACTCACGTTACCTTGAAGAGAAGTACTGGTGAGGACCAAAGTGGAACAAAAACGGAAACCAGCATTCGGATTTTCCAGCAGCCTGATGGCTGTGGCCGTGTGCCTGTCTCCTTTGTTCGCGTTCGCAGATAGCACCACTACACCAGCCACGCCTTTGTTCAGCCTTTCACAAAGTGAGCGCGTAGATCAACCGATTGTGTTATTGCCCTTACAGAAGGAAAGTTCTCAGGGCAACCTGGCGTTTGACCTGGGCGGCTCAGAGTCGCGCAAGCTTGAATTGCAACTTTCAAATCCAATTACGCTGAATATCAATAATAGCCAGTTAAGATCTCCCTCCGGCCTTGGCTCCGTTTTTCTCGATAGCGACGTGAGTATGCAACTGACGGATAGCCTGGACATCACATCCAGCCTTGGCGCCGGAAGAACCCAGTCATCATTTCAATCGTTGGGCAGTATCCACTGCCAGAATGGTGTACTTGACCAGGGCTCATTCCGGGCATCCGATTGCTACTTCATTAACCAGGCCAATGTATTAAAGCAGGATCAGGTTGCCCTTGGCTTGCGATATGGCAAAGACAACTTCAACACGGCAGTCAGCATGTTTCGGCATGAGTCCAGCATCGGGCAAAAAGGTGTTGTCAATTACACAACGCCGGTGAACAGTACCAACCTGGGTGCCGGAATGCTGGGTTCCGAGGCCAGCAACCCACTGCTACCGGCAATGGGCGCCGGTCTTCCGCTAAACTACATTGGTGGTGAAACTTCCGGTCTTGATATTGAGTTTCAGGTCGGGTTCGCCATGGACAGTGCGGGCGATATCCGGCTTGGGCTCCAGTTAACCCACTTCGTGGATGCATCATTTGAAATGTCCTCGACGTTGGCTCCGGGTCTTCAAAACTGGACGATCTCCAACCCGTTCGAAAGCGCAAAAATGAACCTGGACTGGAGTAAAGGCAACTTCAGTGGTGGCTTGCAGGGTTATTATCGTGAACAGGTTCAATTTCTGAATAACGAGGAACTCGACAGCTCAACCACGTTTGATGTGCATTTCACCTGGCGTGCGCCCTGGAATGCCAACCTCAGCATTGGAACCACCAACGTGCTGGGTGCGGGCAGCGGAGATAAGGGCAAGACCGAAACCGGCTTGCATGACCCATTCGAAGCGGTTTACGGTCGTATCCCCTATGTCAGGTATCAGCAAGACCTTTGATTGATTCGCCTGTAATCAACCTGCATTTTTCGTATGACAACCAGTGTGAAGCCCTGCTCCATAATTTAGATAAGTTTCCGATCTATCGAGTTCGATAAATGAAAATACTGTTGTTTTTTGTCCTCGCTTGCTTACTCCACTTAACGGCACATGCTGCTACTGCGTTTTCCACGCTTGAAGAGCGTATGTCCGGCAAAGAGTTCAAAGAAACCGGGCTTGAAAAGCTGACAGATTCCGAACTCGCTGCGCTTAATGACTGGCTGAGGCGTCACTCGGTAGCCACATTGGAAAATACGAAAGCACGTTCTTCAACCGGCGCGGCGGTTACCGGCGACCAATATGGTGCCAAGGAAGATTTGCGGGGCTTTCCAAACCAGCCAAAAGGAGGCCCGGAAGATGATGTAATTAACAGCACAATTGTTGGAACGTTCAGCGGATGGGAAAACAAGGGCACACTATTTAAATTGGCCAATGGCATGATCTGGCAGCAGACCGAAAACGATTCATTTCATGTTCCCCCGGTCGAAAACCCGCCTGTTGTAATAAAAAAAGGATTTATGAATAAATGGAAATTATCGATGGTTGGGCATAAGTCCAGAGTATCGGTAAAACGAATTCAATAGCCGCTTTCTTAACTTAGTTTTCTTAGGGCCAGCTTGAATTTGTAAAGATAAACCCGAATGACGAGGTAACACAGGGCCCCTGCGCCAAACAGGATGTAAGGGCCGGTGGATGGTATCTGTTGAAAACTGGAAGTCTCCACCAGGAACCAGCTAAACGCCACGATTAACAGCAGTAACGCCGCGTAACTGGACATCTTCATATAGTAGATGCGGTCTCGTAACTTACGGCGTTGAAATTCTTTCAACTGCTCCTCGGCAACCTCACCCCGTTGAAATCCGCAATACGGACACAAGCTGGAATGGGTGGAGATGTTTTTGTCACAACTGGGACATGAAATGATGGCCATGATTTCGTACTTCCAACCGAATAAGAATCTTCGTTAGGATTCTCAGCCTGGATCAAAAAACCGTATTTCAGCTCGTAGACCGCCCGACTTTCGGTTTTCGAAGTGAATCGACCAGCCATATAATTCGCACAATCGCTGAACAATTGCCAAGCCGAGGCCAGAGCCCTTACCTGAAACACCTTCACCCCTGTAGTGCCTGTTCATCACCCTTGACAGTTCAGCCTCCGGAATACCCGGCCCGGTATCTTCTACCAGGATTCGACCGCTGCCAATTGTGCATGCCACTTCACCTGAAGGTGTGTATCGGATGGCATTGCTGATAAGGTTGCCGACGGTTACTGCAATGACAGACTCAGGCGCGATTACGCTGACTTTATCCTCACCCGTAATTTTAAGTTCAAGGGGTTTTTTATCAAGTAGAGGTTCATGCAGGTGTATCAACTTCTCGACGATATCGCGGACGTCATGTGCTTCGCTGTCCTGGTTGGTGCCCTGTTCCGCGCGCACCAGGTGAAGCAAGGCGGTGGTGATATCCGTCGATTGCCTGGCTGCCCTTGCAATACGAAAAATCCTCATCCTGGTTTTTTCGGGCAGGTCCTTTTGCGCCAGCAGCAATTCCGTTGCACCGGAAATAACGGCCAGTGGTGTCCTTAATTCGTGACTGACATCGGCGTTAAACTCCCGGTCCCGCTCAACCAGGTGGTGCACACGTGCGGCATAAGCGTCCAGTGCCGCCGCCAATTGTCCGACTTCATCATCCGGGAACCACCTGGCCAAACCGGGTGATGGCGTCTCCTCGGCCAACTGGCTTAATCTTTCTGCCAGGTCGCTGACGGGCTTCATGACGGTACTGGAAGACCATAATCCCAGCGCCAGCGATAACAGGGAAAATACGAGTACGGCTGCCACCAGCGACCAGATAAGCCGATTGGTTAAACGTTGGTTTTCCGTGATGTCATAAATAAGGAACGCCCATAAATCATCATCTTTGCGTACCGCGGCCTTGAAGTAACCTTCTGCGGTTTCAACCTCATGTACACCTGTGTCGAGTTCTCTTATTTGTGCAGTAACACTGTGGTTGGGGTCTCCGGGACGAGTTATGAATCCCTGGATTCGGGTATGGAAGGGTTCGACAAGCGTCGGGTCTTTATGCAATTGCACCAGGTAGTCATCAAGTTCCTGCTTTAAAGTCGAACCAATGAGTTCATCTTCGAGATTGCTCTGCAACAACAGTGTACTGATCGCAAAGAGACCACTGAGCAGTGTGCCAAAAAGCAAAAAAGAAAATATGATTCGGCTGCGGAGCCTACGTCTGTACAGCATTTGACTCCAATAGTCGGTACCCGATACCGTGCCTGGTCTGAATCATCTTGGTGCCAAATGGTTTGTCAATGGCAGAACGTAAAGAGTGAATGTGGACTCGCAGACTGTCGCTATCGGGCATCTCCTCACCCCACACCTCTTTCTCCAGTTCCGCCCGGGTCACGACATTTGGGGAGGCATCCATCAGGCAGCGTAATAGTTTCAAACCGATGGGATTAAGATCAATTTCATGGCCTTTGCGGCTGACAATCAGTGTATCAACGTTAAACACCAGGTCACCAATCTGAATCTCTTTACTCGCCCGCCGGATTCCCCTGGTGGTCAGCACCCTCAATCTCGCTTCAACTTCCTGTAACTCGAATGGTTTGACAAGGTAGTCGTCTGCCCCCGTTTCAAAACCAGCCAATTTATCTTCAAGACGATCCCTGGCTGTGAGCATCAATACCGGTGTATTCTTTCCCGCTTCCTGTCGTAGTTTTCGACATACTTCGAGGCCATCCATGCCTGGTAGCGCAAGATCCAGAACGATGGCATCAAAATCGTTAACAATGGCCAGATGTAACCCGGTTATGCCGTCTCCGGCGAAATCTACGGTATGGCCGATCTCGTCGAGGTAATCGCCAAGATTGGCGGCAATATCGGGGTTATCTTCGATTATCAAAATACGCACAGTGAGTACCTTTGTTCAGTGGCCCAATACGGAAAAAGCCCAGGCTGATGATTTTAACACCATACCTGGGCTCGAAACGCCCCGTTAACGTGTTCACAGCAGGAGTAGCTGTACCTTGATACAAACAAGTCGTTTCCTGCAAGTATCAATTGGTGGCTAAGTGTATGTCTGAGCACGTTAAAAATTGGTTAACAAAAATGGAATTTTCCGTTAACGCAGTTGTGAAACTCAGATATCGCCAGCTAAATATCCAATAGCTCTACATCCTTGAGATTCTCTGCAAGGGAATCGGCATCACCACCTTCCGACATTTTCACTGCCAGGCGGACCTCGTTAGCCGAATCGGCATGCCTGATAGCTTCGTCATAAGTGATCTTGCCTTCCTTGTACATCCCGAACAGACACTGATCGAAAGTGATCATGCCATGGTGCCTGGATTCCTTCATGATCTTCTTTAATTCATTGATTTCGCCATTTCGGATTCTTTCCTGCACCAGAGGCGTAGCCAGCAGAACCTCGACTGCCGCCCAACGCCGGGTCTGGTCTGCTGATGGAATTAATTGTTGAGCAACAATAGACTTCATATTAAACGACAAATCGAGCAGCACCTGCTCTTTTGCCTCCTCGGGGAAGAAATGCAGGATACGGTCAAGTGCCTGGTTGGCGTTATTGGCGTGCAATGTACACAAAACAAGATGACCGGTTTCTGCAAATGTGATGGCATACTCCATGGTCTCACGCGTTCGGACCTCACCAATCATGATGACATCCGGCGCCTGTCTGAGCGTATTACGCAGTGCCACCTCAAATGAGTCTGTATCAATGCCGACCTCACGCTGGGTAATCAGGCTTTTACCATGAAAATGCACGTACTCAATCGGGTCTTCCACGGAAATAATGTGTCCGCTCATTCTCTTATTACGGTAACCAACCATAGCCGCCAGTGACGTTGATTTACCTGTACCTGTG
>Ga0209456_10001253_pt1 | contig 12475 bp, 5 predicted proteins | sample COG_11_FD_184755 | JGI IMG/M metagenome (GOLD analysis project Ga0209456, IMG submission 184755) | Pelagic marine sediment microbial communities from the LTER site Helgoland, North Sea, for post-phytoplankton bloom and carbon turnover... | ecosystem: Environmental > Aquatic > Marine > Neritic...
CACCTGTAACAGCACCCAGGACGCCACCGCGTAGGCGATACCCACGCGGATGACATTTCGGCGTTTGAGTTCGTTAAATAAACTCAAGAGTGCCTCCGGAGAACTTTCGCAGTGTAATGTCGATCACATCGAGTCCTAGTTGCACGCAAAATCATCTCCCACGCGGAATACATTTCTTCTTTTTAGTTCTTCAAATAGACTCATACAGAGTGTTCCGGTAATTAGGCTTATTCATTAAATCGCCCAGTCGGGAATGGGTCAGAATTCATTTTGTCTAGCTCCAGTTCAAGACGTGCATTCATTGCTGCCTTGGCAGCTTCGTATCGGGGGTTGCCGTCGAGGGGCCTGAAAATGGGAAACGCAGATGCATTCACAGTATCCAGGTACCCACCTTTTTGAAACCCTTTCTCAAGGTAGCTGATTGCAGCATCGTGATCATCAGAAAGTATGGCATACCTGGCATATGAAAAATCAAGCAACCAGTTGTCTGCGCCTTCAGCCTGTTGAGCATCGAGTGAATCTTTCAAAAGCGCCATGGCTTCGTTGAATTTTTCCTGGTTACCCAGCTCCCGGTACGCCTGCGCAATTGAGGCCATACGGCCATTACCGTAACCACGTGAGGGCCAGGTTTTTTCAAAGTCTTCCAGGCTTGGCCACCTCGATTCCAACTCCTGGATAAGCTCATCAAAACGACCGCTTTCCAACAGCGCCATGAAATAAAACGTCGGGCTTCTGCCCGTGGCAGTCGCCTGCTTGCCCAGGATTAACGCCTCTTCCGTTCGGCCGAGTCTGCTCAGGGCCCAGGTTGCGACAAAATCAGGCGCAACCTCGGCCATTTGCTCATATTGCCTGGATGCAAGCAATGCAAAACCAAACCAGATACGGCCGACTTCATTGCGCGGTTCGAGTTCGTGACTTTGCTTCAGAAAAGACTGCGCTTGCGCTAAATGACCGGTCATATATTTTACCTGCCCGTATTCGCTGAGAAGCCGTGCATTGTTGGGCTGGAAGTCTTGTACCTTATCAAGCATCTCCAGCGCCTTTTCACTTTGCCCCATTATTACGTAAGTCTGCTGCAGGTTATTGATGTTGGCCGAGTGTAAGGGATCACGTTCGAAAGTCTGTTCCCGTATCTCCAGAGCTTCCCGGAGTCTTCCTGCTCTGCCAAGCTCCTGGGCCAGCCAGGTGTTGGCGTTTGTCAGGTTCGGATTGATGGAGCTTGCTTTTTGCAACAACTCCAATGCTTTTTGATGATCCAGCTCAAATTGACGGAAATAGAATCCCAAGCCAGCGAGGGCTTCGGCATTCTGCGGGTCCAGTTGCAGGGCCATGTCCAATGCGTACTTTGCCTGCTCACCTGCCTGCTTATGGGGCAAGGCGCCGTAACCCCTCTCAGATACCAGCATCGTGGCGATCCCTAGTTGAGCATACGCCGGGGCATATGTGGCATCGATATCAATGGCTTCTTCCACCAGCGTAATCGCCATTTCCAGGCTGGCCTGGTTACGTTCATATATTCGTTGCTTGGCCAACAGGTAAAACTCGTAGGCGCGGGTATCGGTTTGGGTAGTGGCTGCGATTTGCTGCTCACCGAGCAGTTGGGTTTTAAGTTGTGACAATATGGCCGCTGATATTTCGTCCTGGATGGTGAAAATGTCGTTGAGTTCACGGTCATAGGTTTCAGACCACATATGAAAACCGTCATCCACCTTGATCAGCTGCGCCGTGATTCGCACCCGCTTGCCGGATTTCCGCACTGATCCTTCGAGGATATGGTTCACACGCAAGACTTTGCCAATCTCCAGCAGGTCTTCGTTCTTGCCTTTAAATGCAAAAGAAGAAGTACGCCCCGCTACTTTTAATTCGCTGACCCCGGCCAGGGCGTTGAGAATCTCTTCAGAAATACCGTCCGCAAAGTACTCCTGCTCAGGGTCAGAACTCATGTTGACGAAAGGCAGGACGGCAATCGATTTTTCAGTTTTACTAATCTCCGTTTCAGCCGCAGCTACCTCGGTGCTTTCCGCTGAAAGATTATCTGTTTCAGCCCCACCAAACAGGTCATCGCGGAAGCGTTCGGTAAGCAGGAAGACGATCGCGATGGAGAGGATCACGATGATGCCGCGATTCAACTGGTGCCCGGTTTGCCCGGTAATGGACTTGCTACGGTCGACGTTCTTCTGAAGCTTGACGCCATCCGGGGTCACCTCAAATGCCCAGGCGATGATAATGGTGATCGGGAAACCAACTGCCAGACCGAGCATGAATACCTGCATTACCCAGTCAGGAGCGTTGATGTTCTCCAGCACGAGATCAATCATCTGCAAGCCAAGCCAGCAGGCCACCAGGTAGGCAACACCTACTTTAAAGACGTTGCGGCGCTTGAGTTCGGTAAAAAAGCTCATTGTTGTTTTTCTTCTGGGGCGTATTGCTGCATAAATTCAATAAAGACCGGCTCCGAACGGATGCCATCAAACGCCGGATGATACATGATTGGGTAGATGGTCGGGCCGGTATCGCCATCCAGCATGGCTTTTAACAGTTCCACCGATGCTTGTGCATCACCTGCCAGCGCCAGGCCTGCGGCGGCGTTAAACTTGACATCACCGGCGAGATAGGCGTCTTTTGGAGCCGTTTGCAGTGACTGTTGGCAGTATTTTTGAGCATTGGCCAGTTCGACCAACCCTGCCGTGATAAAGCACAGGGAGCGGTTTATGGCATAATTTTCGGGACTGCGTTGCAACAAGGTCTCGAATTCCCGCTTCGCATCGCGTAGCAGTGGTATTGCGATATCCTTATCGCCTGCGTACAAATGGGTCAGTCCGGTCAGCATGGGTTTTGTCACACGGTAGTCTTTGGTGACCAAAAAGCCTTCCTGCCAGTCAACTACATCCTGCAATGCCGCTTCAAAGTCATCCAGGTACAAAGAAGAGCGCCAGCTGAGTAATTGAACCCTTGGATTGAGCGTTGCTGCGAAGTGGGCCAGCTTTGAGTAGGTGTCAATATCGCCGTAACCATTCAGTCGAAGCTCACCGATGCGCCAAAGCATGTTCATGTTGTCGGGGTCTGTGACTTGTGCACTGGCAAAAATGGATTCTGCTTCTTCAAAACGGCGCAGACGAACCAGCGTCTCACCAATATCGGTATGGCTTTGACTGGTTCTTGGATCGAGTTCTGCGGCTCGCCGCAAGGCATCGAGTGCATTCTCCCAGTCCCCCATTCTGCGAAGGACATAGGCGCGGGCCTGGTGTGCGCGGGCGTTATTGGGTAGCGCAGCAGAAGCTCTCTGCATGAAGGGTAGTGCTTTTTCGTAATCACGATAACCCCAGTAGTGGTAGTAGCCTTCAGCAATGTCGAGTTCCGGGAGTATTGGCGCGATGGCACGACCGCTTTGGATAGCATCCCAGGCAGCATCGCGGGTGGCCGGGTCGGTATCGTAAAACCAGTATTGCTGCAGTAACAAGATAGCCTTCAGGCTCCAGGCAGCTGCGAACCCCGGATCAAGTTCAAGGGCATGATCGACCTCGGTGACACCCATTTTCATCGAGGCTATGGCCTGTGCCAGACGCAAACGCCCGGCCCGTTGATAGGCTTCCCAGGCTTCAAGATTGTTGGTCAGAGCCATGTTTATACTGGCTTCTTCCTCGGAGCTGAGAGTGGCCTGCAGTGCCTGTGCAATGGCGCGGGCGATTTCCGCCTGGATGTCGAACAGGTTTTCCGCGGTCAGTTCGCGGTTATAGGATTCCGCCCACAGGTGTTCATCGGTTTTGGCATCGATCAACTGCGCGTTGAAACGGATGCGTGAGCCTGAGCGCTGCACACCACCCTCAACGATGGTGGACACGCCCAGTTCTTCGGCGATCTGCGGTATTTTCTTGATGCTGTCCTTGTATTCCAGCACCGAAGTACGGGAAATCACTTTTAGCGAGCCGATCTTGGCCAGTTGGGTCAGCAGATCATCGTGCATGCCTTCGGCAAAAAACTGGTCCTCCTGGTTGGTGCTGCGGAACGCAAATGGCAGGACGGCGACGGATTTATCTGATTGGCTGCGTTCCAGTGAACTGCTTTCACCTTTCGTTTCGTTATCTGCAGCAAGCTGGGTGGGTTCGGCGGAATTTGTTGGTGTTTGATTATCACCAAATTTATCAAAAGCAAAATAAGCCAATGCGATAAGCAGGATAATGATAATTGCCCGATCCAGCTTGCGCCCGGTTTGAGGAGTGACCGACTGGCTGCGATCCACCTGACTTTCTTTTTTGAGACCCTCGGGCGTCATTTCAAAGGCCCAGGCAAAAACCAGCACAATTGGAAAACCGATCGCCAGCAACAGCATAATTGCCTGGAACACCCAGCCGGGTGCGACGATGTTATTCAGTACCACGTCGGCAAACTGCAACACCAGCCAGGCGACCACGGCGTAGGCGATACCTACTCGAAATACGTTGCGGCGTTTGAGTTCAGCAAAAAAATTCATTGCTTGGCTCCGCTGCCAAATGTCGGCGCGTACGGGTTAAGGCCTTTGCGGCGCCGCAAATCTGCCAATTCTTTAACACCGGGTTGACGCCAGAATTCCTGCCATGGTTCGCTGTCGGGCGCCTGCTCCGGCAGACGCACCCAGATTGGATATAACCAGGTTCCGTCCTTTTCGCGGTAGGCCTGTAAAAGCAACTCACCGGCGATGTCAAAATCGCCGAAAATAGTGGCGTCGAAAGCAACGGCCGTGGCCGGTATCTGACCGTTTCTTGCCAACCGGGCCCTCTCCTCGAGAGTCTTCTCAGCCTGGGCGCGGTTGCCGCTGGCGGCATCAAAAACCAGGCGTATTCCTTCATGCCCGCCTGAATTCGTGTCCGGCATTGAGTCGACTACCTGTAAGGCGCGGGTCAACTGTTCTGCATCACCCAGGGCGAACCAGGCCCCAACAAGATGCTGGTGGGCGGTGGCAAAAGTGGGATCCAGCGACAGGGCACGATTGGCCAGTTGGATCACCTTGGCGTAGTCGCCCTGTAACATGCCTACATTGGCCAGGTCGGACAGTTGTACCGGTCCCAGCGGATCCAGTTCAGCGGCGCGTGATTCATACTTCAGAGCCATGGGTATATCCGCGATCCGGGTATAAAGATCGCCCAAAAAGTTGTTTGCGGCGATGTTGCCCGGGTTCAGCTTCAATGCTTTTTCAAGCAATTCCCCGGCGCCGGCAAAGTTTAAGTCCCTGTCAAAATAAACGACTGCGAGCACCGCCATGGCCTCGACATTGTCAGGTTCGATTTCGAGCGCTTTTTTCGCCCACTGACGGGCTTGTTCACGCGCTTCGCCGGCGGGAATCCGGTTTGAATAATATGGCAGTACTGCATATGCCTTGGCCATGGTTGCCATGGGCGGGGCATAGGACGGTTCGATGTCGACCGATGCTTTAAGGATATCGATGCCTTCAAGCAGACCTGCCTCCCCGCGTCTTGCCACCATTCCACGGCCCCTCAGATAAAGATCATAGGACTGCATGTCGACGGGTGTGCTTTTTGAGCTGGATTTGCCTGAGAACAGTGTGCGCAGCTCCGCGGCGATGGCGGCTGCGATCTCATCCTGGATGGCGAAAACGTCCTCTGGGGAGCGGTCAAATGTCTGCGACCAGAGATGAAACCCCGTGTCCGTCTCGACTAACTGCGCGGTGACTCTCAGCGTATTACCCGCTTTGCGCACACTGCCTTCGAGCAAGTGGTTTACTTGCAGTTGCTCCCCGATGTCGGCGATATCGAGGTTTTTACCCTTGAACTGAAATGACGAAGTACGTGCCGCGACCTTCAGGTTAGGAATGCGGGTGAGAACGTTGAGGATTTCCTCCGATATGCCATCGGAAAAATATTCCTGCTCCGGGTCGGAGCTCATGTTTACAAACGGTAATACGGCTACCGAAGGCCCTTCAGGTGAGAGCTGTGCTTTTTCGTCAGGACTCTTGTCTGAAATATCTCTTTGTAAAGCCGGCCGCTCTGCTTTCTCTACTGATTGCACCTCCGAAACGGGAGAAGCGGGTGGCGGCTGGGTTCGAAAGCGGTCGAAAACCAATAAACCGACCGCCATCAGCAGCACCACGATCACCAGTCGATCAAGTTTACGCCCGGTTTCATGGGTGACAGACTGGTCCGGGTCGACATCTTCCGCGCGTTTGATACCCTCGGGCGTCAGTTCATACGCCCAGGCGATAAACAGCGACAGGACAAAACCCATCAACACAAACAACAACAGGGTTTTCATCACCCATTCGGGCGCACCAAAGTTTTCCAGCGCCAGGTCAGCGACCTGTACCACCAGCCATCCGACCACGGCGTAGGCAAAACCTACGCGGAATACGTTGCGGCGTTTGAGTTCGTTAAATAAGCTCATCACCAGTCCTTGGCCGGAAACTTGATGGGCGAGGGTGGCGGCCAGTGAAAACCGGCTTCTTCAATACGTTTTTTAAAATTCGGTGTTGCCTCCAGATCGAATGGCGCGCCGCAAAAACAGCCCTTCACCGTTTCGGCCAGGATAAACGGGCCTGCAAATCGCGCGTCCAGTATGCTGGCATACGCATTTGCCGCTTCCCTGTTACCGAGTGCGGCTTCGGCCATCAGCAAAGTGCTGTCGTTAACCGGGGCTGCATTCTTGGAGGCTTCAAGTATTTCCCTGGCACGGTCGATTTCATTTTCCACCGCATAGGCATACATCTTGCGGGGCACTTCGTAAAAGCTCCCCTCGGGATTCGGGGCATACAGGTCAAGTGAATCGGGGTTGTTGCCATAAGCCAGAATCGCTGCAAAACGGATGTCATCAGCCCAGGGTTGAAGCTCGCCTTTGTCAAGGAATTGACTGGTCACTTCGTAGGCCCTTTCAGTTTGGTCTGCCCAGATCAGGAATTGAGCACCCATGGCTACAAATAACCCGCTTAAAGGGTCACATCGCATCAACCGTTCGTAATGAGCAGATACTTGTTCTGCCCAGCCAAAAATACCTGCCAATGACGAGACCCAGTTGACCGCATAGCACTCGTCGGTCTGGAATGCGCGATCAAGTTTGGCGGGTATTCCTGACCAGTCACCGGAAAATTCGATACGCTCGGCTTCGAGGTATGCACGCTCAGCATCTGATTGTGCATAGCGGGCTGCCTGGTTGAGTCCTGCCAGGAGTTGCTCCAGGGCCTCTTCAAGTTCAGCTGGTGTGTAACTTTTAATACCGGCGGCATTGCTGAAAATAATATGTCCGAAAAGGTCTGTTCGTTCCAATTGGATATTGGCAATTGACGGGACCAGTGCCAAAGCCTGGTCGAAGTACCGGTTGGCCTCGGGAAGTAAGTCGACGGGGTCACTCAGGGCATGTGCCTTCTCCATCATCTCCATGCCCTTCTGGTAAGCAATAAAGGCCTCGACATCGTCTATGCGCGCATTACGCATCTTTTGCCGCTTCTGTTCATTGAGAACAACATCCAATGTCTCGGCGATGCTTTCGGCAATATCCTCCTGAACCGCGAAAACATCTTCCAGGGTCCGGTCATAGGTGTCCGACCAAAGGTGAAATCCGTCTTCAGCACGAACAAGCTGTGCGGTGATACGCACCTGTTCACCGGAACGCCGGACTGAACCTTCAACGATGTGTTTGACACCCAGGGTTGCGGCAATTTCCGGCACCGGCATGTTCTTGTCTTTGAAGTGGAAAGAGGAGGTGCGGGCTGTTACCAGTAGCTCGGGAAGACGCGCCAGGGAGTTCAGTATCTCCTCGGTCAGGCCATCGGCAAAGTAAGTATCGTCTTCTCCACTGCTCATTGAAACAAAAGGTAAAACGGCAACAGATTGTTCGCTTAAAGGGGTCAGAGCCCTTTTCTCAGAAAAGGGCTCTGACCCCTTTAATTCTTCCTTTAATTCAGATACCTGCGCCGCTGGTTGTTGAGAAAAGGGCTCTGACCCCTTTAAAACCAGCTTGTCTACCAGCAGGTAGCCAACGAGAATGGTAAGAATCCCGATAATCATGCGATCCAGCTTACGACCAGTAGTCGGGGTGATTGACTTCGAGCGGTCGACGTCCTTTTCGCGCTTGATACCTTCCGGGGTCATCTCAAACGCCCACGCAAAGATCAGCGCGGGGATAAACCCGATGGCAAGTAAAGCGATGACCAGCATGACTGCTGAATCAGGTAAACCGATGCGGGGGAAAACTATATCAGTTACCTGTATCAGCAGCCACGCGGCCACCGAGTAAGCGATGCCGACGCGGAACACGTTGCGGCGTTTTAATTCTTTAAACAAACTCATACTTATTGCTGCCACTCCGGCTTTTGCATCATTTCTCTGACGCCTTCACTAAGTTTGGCTTTCTCCAGCTGCACTTGTGACATACGCGCCAGCAATTCCGGTCTTTGGTTAATCGGCCCGAACTCTACCTGCTGAAGGTTTTCAACACGACGAAGGTTGCTTGCGATGGGTTGAGACAGGTGCACATCAATTGCCAATCGCTCGGCTTCGTCAAGTCGACCCTGCATGATTTTGTCGAGGACTTGATTCCCAATTCGTGTGCGCCAACGGGGGAATGATCGATCCAGGGTGGTGGAGTATTCCAGCCACGCCCGCTGTGTCTCTTCAGGTGACTTGAATGCAACCATGAGTCGCACCATTTTTCTTTGCATTTGGACACCCTTCCAGTCACCTGGAAACGTCGCAAAGTCTTCCAATTCCGGCCTGATGGAAAGTAGAAAGTCATAGGCTTCCTGCTCGCGACCGCTGGCGGACATCAATTCGCTATGTATTTCCAGGGCGGTCCGAAGTGAGCCCTGCCGTATTGAAACCTGGTCCTTTATCATGTTTTGCGCCAGTAGCAGCGCCTCGTCCATGTTTCCACTGGCATAGACCTGCTGCAAGCGCACCCTGCGGCCCACTGCGGATTGCGGCGCCAGGGCAATTGACTTCGCAGCCCAATAATTACCTTCCTCCAGCAAGCCGAGGTTGAAAAAGTTCTCTGCCAGTTCAGCGGCCAGTTCATGATCCTGCGGGTCAAGCTCAATCGCCTTGCGGCGCCATTCCAATGAACCATAAAGGTCGCCGATGTCGGCTTTAACGTCTGCAATATCAAAATAAATATTGGGGTCATCCGGCTGTTGCTTGAGGGCACGTTGCAATGCGTCCAGGGCTTCATCGTAACGGTCCATTCGTCTTAGCGTTTTACCCAGGGCATCGAGCAGATTTGCGGCTAATGGGTCAATCAGCAGACCGGCTTCAAGCACTTCAAGCGCTTCCTGTTCCCTGACCTGAACAAAGCCCAGTTGGATCGCAACGCGTTCACGCAAATATGAACTGTCTGGTAAAAGTGGTAACAAATCGCGCAACTCCTGAACTATGCGCGCTCGTTCTTCAGGCAGAAACTGATCACTATATCCCAACTCATTCTGTAGCTTCAGCGCCCGGGCAAGGTAATTTCCCGGGTCTGACTCGAGCACCTGTTCTATCAACGGCTGGGACTGTCGCAGGGCCTCATCTTCGCCAATGATCCCGGTCCATGACATCTGCCTGTAATTATTTGCCAATGCGAGTTTTGCATCAATAAAATCAGGATCAGCAGCCAATGCCTCCTTAAACAGGCTTTGTGCCCGTGGCAGACTCGCATAGGAGTTGATTGCCTGTTGTTCCCGGGCCTTCAGGTAGGTTTCATAGGCGGATAAACTGGTTGTGCTGACAGTGTGAATATCTATACCACCACCCAAAAGTGAAGTATCCAGTGCATTGGCCACATCGGTGGCGATCTCATCCTGGATGGCAAAAATGTCCTCTAGCGTGCGGTCATAATTTTGTGACCAGACATGGAAGCCATCATCTGCCCGAATCAACTGGGCAGTGATACGCACACGGTTACCGGCCTTTTGCACACTACCTTCAAGTACATGGGCAACACCGAGGGTTGTGGAGATTTCTTCAATACCTGTGTTCGTGCCCTTGAATGCGAACGATGAGGTGCGGGCGGCCACCCGCAATTCCGGCAACTGTGCCAGCATGTGCAACAGGGTTTCAGTGAGACCATCCGAGAAGTACTCGTTATCGGCATCACCGCTCATGTTGATGAAAGGCAGTACTGCCACCGATGGCCCCATTTCGACAACCGGGTCTGCTGTTTTTACTGCTTCGGCTGTCTGTGTTTCATTAGCAGGAACCGTGTTACCACCTTCATCTCTCAATACAAAACGGTCAAGCACGAGAAACGCAATCACCACCGCCATGATGCCTATGATCATACGGTCCAGCTTGCGGCCGGTTTGATGGGTGACCGACTGGCTGCGGTCTACATCCTTCTCTTTCTTGAGACCTTCCGGTGTCATTTCAAAAGCCCAGGCAAACACCAGGGCGAGTGGTAAACCGGCAGCGAGTACAACCAGTAGCGAGCGCATAAACCAGGCCGGGGCACCGAAGTTCTCCAGTACCAGGTCGACCACCTGTGCTGTCAGCCAAGCGACCACCACGTAGGCGATACCGACGCGGAATACGTTGCGGCGTTTTAATTCGTTAAATAGGCTCATTGGTTCCACTCCGGTTCCTGCATCAATTCAGAGACCTGGTCACGAAGCTTGTCAAACTCCTCGTCCAGTTCAGACAAACGGGTTGCGACGACAGGGTCTGCATATACGGCGGCCCGGAAAACCTTTTCGTTGCGTTTATGCCGAGAGAGGTTTGTTGCCATTGGTCGGTTCAATCGGAACAGATAACTCTCAACTGCGGCGGGTATATCGCCCGTGATGACGTAGTTCACCATCAACTGGCCGTTTTTTGGGTCGCGCCAGGGAAAGCCGAGTTCGTCCCAAAGTGAGACGATCTGCAGCCATGCCTGTTCACGTTCCTCCGGACTTTCAAAACCGGTCATGAGCTTGACGCTGGCCATTTGCATCATCACACCCTCAACGCCGACCGGAAGCACGCTGTAGTCCACTATTTCCGGGCGCAACGAAACCAGGAAATCGTAGGCCTGTTTGGCCTTGCCGTTATCCAGCATCAGGTCGGCATAGGTGAACAGCGGGTTGGCAAAGGAACCATTCCGTTCGGGTTCTTGCGCGATGATCGCCTTTTCCGCCAGGGCGATCGCCTTGTCAAGCTCTTTCCTGGCCTTCGCACGTTCGATCTCAAGGTTGAGTTGGGTGGGTGAATCCGGAACCAACGCGGCAACACGGGCAAGCCAGCGGTCACCTTCTTCAGGTAAATTCAGGTCGTAGAAGTCTATCGCGATCACGCTGGCCAGTTCATGGTCCTGCGGGTCTATCTCGGTTGCTTTTCTGTGCCAATTCAGTGCCGCCAACAAGTTATTCCTGTCTTTTTCAAGCCTTGCCAGGTCGGAGTAGAAGTTTGGGTTTTCGGGTGCCAGTTGCTGAGCCTTTTGTAGGTTTTCGAGCGCCTGGTCCAGCTTTTGTTGATCTCTGTAGATATTACCAAGCATGCTGTATAGCTCAGCTTCAAGGGGGTCGACCAGCAGGCCCGCCTGAATGACCTCGATGGCCTGCTCAGGTTGCTTGAAGTAAAAATTCATCATACCCGCAACAATTTCCCGGATGTAGGTTTCGCTCGGAATCAGAGGAAGCAGGTTGCGTAACTCGTCTAACTCCTGTTGCCTGTCATCTTTACTTTTACCCGAGTCGAATAAACGTAGCGAGATGGCCAACTCAAATGCCCGGGTCAGGCGGTTATCGGGTTGCTGCTCACGCACCTGCCTGATCAACGGATCAGTTAAAGCGGCCAACTCTTGATCATTAAGCAGTCCGGTGCCCTGCTTCATCATGTAATTGCGTATCAATGACAACCGGGCATCGGTAAATGCAGGGTCGTGTGCGAGCGCCTGTTTGAAGTGGTTTTCTGCGATTTCGAGACTGCTGTAGGAGAAAATGGCCTGTTGTTCCAGGCCCTTCAAATAGCTTTCATAGGCAGACAGATTGGAGGTGTTTACTCTCAATGTTGGTTGGTCACTACCGCCAAGCAAAGACGCGTCCAATGCACCGGCGACATCTTTCGCAATTTCATCCTGTATCGCGAAGATATCATCCAGATTTCGATCATAACTTTGTGACCAGACATGGAAGCCATCATTTGCACGTATTAATTGCGCAGTGATACGCACGCGGTTACCGGCTTTTTGCACGCTGCCCTCAAGTACATGCGCAACACCAAGTGTCCTGGAGATTTCAGCGATACCCGTATCCTTGCCTTTGAATGCAAAAGAGGAGGTACGGGCAGCGACCCGCAGATTGGGTAGCTGGGCCAGCATATGCAACAGGGTTTCAGTTAAGCCATCAGAGAAATACTCGTTCTCCTTGTCACCGCTCATATTAACGAAGGGTAGAACAGCGACAGATGGGCCGGAGTCTGCAGGCGCTTCAGTCTCAACCGGTTCAGATTGCGCGGTCTGTGCCGGAGCGGGAGTGCTGTCTTGTAAAACCAGTTTATCAATCAGAAGGTAGGCAACGGTTACAGTGAGGATACCGATGATC
>Ga0209456_10001254_pt1 | contig 12473 bp, 8 predicted proteins | sample COG_11_FD_184755 | JGI IMG/M metagenome (GOLD analysis project Ga0209456, IMG submission 184755) | Pelagic marine sediment microbial communities from the LTER site Helgoland, North Sea, for post-phytoplankton bloom and carbon turnover... | ecosystem: Environmental > Aquatic > Marine > Neritic...
AATTCGAGCGCGGTAACTATATGAAAATGCTGGGCTCTTACAAACTTTCTGCGCGCGACTGGCAGTGATCAAAGAAACTGCGAACGCTTCTCAGTTGAAAGTCTTTCTAAACTTTTTTCGGCAAGCGTAACAATACTTTCATATTATTGTGCGACTCTTAGTATTGTCTGTGGTATTTACTGATGCTGCGAATGGAAATTTTCGATAACATGTCTGGGGCATAGGAGCGGCTCAGTTGTCGCTCCGAGAACAGACGGTGAAGCAGTCATGACTGAAGTCAAAAAAACCGCTGACTCCGCATCCGGCAGGAAAAAGACCACCCGCAAGAAGCCGACCGCCAAGGTCACCCGCAAAAAGACGACGGCCAAGAAGGCCGCGACCAAGAAAAAGACAGTCCGCAAGTCAGCGGCTAAGAAGGGTGGACGCAAGGTCTTGACTCCGGAGGAACGGTATCGGTTGGTCGCCGAGGCCGCTTTTCTGAAAGCGGAGAGTCGGGGATTTGTTGGTGGTGACCCGGTCGAGGACTGGCTGGCGGCAGAACAGGAGGTAGAAGACGCACTCACCGGCTGACTCCTGGCACTCCCGAAAGAAGGAGACGCAAGTGACAACGATCTACGTAGGGAATCTACCGTTCGATGCTCAGGCGGAGACCCTTCGGAACATCTTCTCCCGCTATGGTCGCGTGACCGAGATCGAGCTCGTGCGGGATCGCAAGCCTTCGCGGCAGTCGCGAAGCTACGGTCTGATCGAGATGCCGCAACGGTCCGAAGCCAGGGTGGCGGTAGATGAGCTGAACGGGCAATATTTCCGGGGCATGTTTCTGCGGGTTAGACCCGCGAAGCGGGCCTATGAACTAGACGCCTGATCGGTGGGCCATGTTAGATCTTTTCCGGTGACCGGGTTCCCGGCCACATGACACCCTTGCGCATTCTGAATGTATGCGCCGAGTTCGTTCCGCTGGCGAAGGCCGGCGGACTTGGCGATGTGACGGCGGCGCTCGCCCACTATTTGACCGGTGCCGGTCACGATGTCGTGACGGTGTTACCGCGTTACGGCATCATCCCGGCGCCGGACGCCGGTGCAGAGCCGGTTTCCGGCCCGCACCCGCTGACGTATGACGGCGCGAGCCTCGAGTACAACATCTTCCTCCATGACGCCGGCCCCGACGTCGGTCGCATCTTCGTCGTGGATTGCCCGGAGCTGTTCGGCGCAGACATCTACTCTTCGGGCGAGCCCGAAGCCCATCGATTCCTGTTGCTGTGTCGTGCAGCACTCGATTTATGCCGCGCGCTGGAATGGTCGCCGGACATCGTCCATTGCCACGACTGGCACACGGCGCTGGTGCCGGCGCTGCTGCGCGAGGCCGCACGGTCGGAACCGCTGTTCGCCGATGCGAGCACGGTGCTGACGATTCACAACATCGGCTACCAGGGCGTGTTCTCGGCCAGAGTGTTACGCGACACCGGGCATGCCGGTCTGCTGGAATTGACGGACCCCGTCGATCTCGCGGCCGACGACGTCAACCTGCTCAAGACCGGTGTCATGTATGCCGACGCATTGACCACGGTCAGTCCGACCCACGCCGGTGAGATCCAGACGCCGGAGTACGGGATGGGTCTCGAGACCCTGCTGCAATACCGGAGTCATCGCCTGCAAGGCATCCTGAATGGCGTTGACTACGCGTTATGGAGCCCGGAGACGGATCCGCACATTGACATTCGCTATTCCGCCGCGACGATCGCGGACAAGCGCCGCGACAAACAGTCACTGATGGAAGAAGTCGGGCTGGACGCCGACGTCGACGCGCCGTTGCTCGGCCTGGTGTCGCGGCTCGTCCTGCAAAAAGGTATCGACCTGTTCGAGGCGGTGCTGCCCGAGATGCTCGACGCGCAGGGCGCGCGCTGCGTCGTGCTCGGCACCGGCGAGCCGCCGTATACCGACGCGATGCGCGCGCTGGCCGAGGAATGGCCCGACCGGCTGGCGTTCATCGAGGCTTACGACGACCGCATGTCGCATCGAATCCTGGCCGGCAGCGACCTGTTGGTCATTCCGTCGCGATACGAACCCTGCGGTCTGACCCAGCTGTACGCATTGCGTTACGGCACCGTGCCGGTGGTCAGAAAGACCGGCGGCCTGGCCGATTCGATTCAGCATTTCGACCCTGTCACCGGCGAGGGTAACGGTAGCGTGTTCGAGGATCCCAATGCCGACGGCCTGCGCTGGGGGCTGACAACGGCGCTCGACTGGTATCGCGATCCGGACGCATGGAGCCGGCTGATGGCGAACGGCATGAGCGCGGATTTTTCCTGGCACCACCAGGCGCCGAAGTACGAAAAGCTGTACCGGACGCTCGCCGGCACATAGTCGTCATCTGGGGCTCAGCGCCGGCCGTGCTCGGCCGCCAGTTCGCCGAAGCGTTCCGCGAAGTCGCCCGGGACGTCGGCCCATTCGAAGCGCCACTGCCAGTTGCCGTTCTCGGTCCCCGGCACGTTCATGCGCGCCTCGGTGCCGAGGCTCAGCAGGTCCTGCATCGGCAGGACGGTCAGCCGTGCCGGTGAGGCGTAGGCGGCGCGGATCAGCGCTGCGGGCATGTCGTGCGCGTTCTCGAGTCTTTCGCTCAGGACCTCGCGGGTCCGGTCGTCGAGCGACGCGAACCAGCCGACGGTCGTGTCGTTGTCGTGGGTACCGGAATAGACGACGGCGTTCTCGACCTGGTTCTCGGGCAGGTACGGGTTGTCCGGCATGCCGTCGAAGCCGAACTGCAGCACGAGCATACCCGGCAAACCGAACTCGTCGCGCAGCGCGCGAACTTCCGGGGTAATCGTCCCGAGGTCTTCGGCGAACAACGGCAGGTCACCGAAGCGGGCGCTGAGGGCTGACAGCAGTTCGTCGCCGGGCACCGGTTCCCAATGTCCTTCGTGGGCGGTCGGCGAGTCGGCCGGGATTTCCCAGCAGGCCTGCAGGGCGCGGAAGTGGTCGATGCGGATCGCGTCGAAGCGTTGCAGCTGGTGCTCGATGCGGTCGCACCACCAGCCATAGCCTGTCGAGCGCATCGCGTCCCAGTCATAGACGGGGTTGCCCCAACGCTGCCCGTCTGCGCTGAAATAGTCGGGCGGCACGCCGGCGACGACCTCGGGCTGTCCGTCTTCGTCGAGCTTGAACAGCTCGCGGTGCCACCAGACCTCGACGCTGTCGTGGTCGACGTAGAAGGGCAGATCGCCGACGATCAGGACGCCGCGTTCGTGGGCATAGCGCCTCAGGTCGTTCCACTGCCGCTCGAACACGATCTGCTCGGCGATGATCGACCGCATCGCATCGCCCAGCTCCTCGACCGTGTCCGCCAGCGAGTGTGGTTCATGCGCCTCGAGGCCGGCCGGCCACTCCCACCACGGCGCGTCATCGAAGCGCTCGCGCAGCGCCATGAACAACGCGTAGGGCGTTACCCACGCGTGGTTCGCGTCGTAAAAGGCCCGGAACTCGTCCTTCGTCGGGAAGTGCGATTCGTTCGGATCGATCAGCTCCGGGTTGCCCGCGTTGACCGATTTCAGCAGATAGGGAGACAGGCTCGCATCGACCGGACCGACCGGCAGCACCTGCCAGACCGTGAAACCCGCGTCGGCGATAAGATCGACGAATCGGCGCGCATCTTCGCCGAGAACCCCGGACCTTCCCGGCCCCGGTAGCGACGTCGGATGCAGCAGTACGCCCGCCCGGCGTCGTGACCAGATTTGCGGAGTCGGCGGCTCTGCGTTGGCGGTCAAGTGATTGACGATAGGGTCAGGCGATCTTGGCGTTATCGTCAGCGACTGGCTCTTCGTCGATGCGAGCGAGCATCGCCGGGGTCACGAGCGCGATGCCGCTTTCCGTGACGTGAAAGCGCGCTTTGTCCGCCTCGCTGTCCTCGCCGATCACCATGCCGTCGGGAATCACGCAGCCCTCGTCGATGACCGCGCGACTGATCCGACAGCCCTTGCCGACCTCGACGTGCGGCAACAACACCGACCGAAAGACGTACGATCGCTCTTCGACGTTGACGTTGAAGAACAACAGCGATTCGATAATCTCGGCGCCGGACACGATCGAGCCGCCCGCCACCATCGAGTTCACTGCGGAACCGCGGCGACCGTCGTCATCGAGGACGAACTTCGCGCTCGGCACCTGTTCCTGGTAGGTCCAGATGGGCCAGCTCTCGTCGTAGAGATTCAGTTCCGGCTTGACGTGGATCAGCTCCATGTTGGCCTGGTAGTAGGCCTCGACCGTGCCCACGTCGCGCCAGTATGCCTGGGCGGCGGTCTCGACGTTCTCGAACGGGTAGGCGAAGATGCGATCCTTGCCGATGGTCTTAGGGATGATGTTGCGGCCGAAGTCGTGGGCCGAATCCGGGTCCGCCGCATCCTCCTCGAGTTGCTTGCGCAGATACTCCGCGTCGAACACGTAGATGCCCATCGACGCCAGCGCCAGCTTGTCGTTACCGGGCATCGGTTCGGGATTCGCCGGCTTTTCCATGAAGCGGATAACCCGGCTCTCATCGTCGATCGTCATGACGCCGAACTCGGTCGCCTCCCTGACCGGCACCTGCACGACGCCGACCGTGACGTCCGCCTCCCGCTGCGCATGGAACGCGACCATCGGGCCGTAGTCCATCTTGTAGACGTGGTCGCCGGCGAGCACGAGGACGAGATCGGGATTGTGTTCCTCGATGATGTCGTAGTTCTGGTAGACGGCGTCGGCCGTGCCCCGGTACCACCATTCGCCGTGTTTCTGTTGCGCCGGGACGATCTCGACGAACTCGCCCAACTCGCCGCGCAGGAAGCCCCAGCCGCGTTGCAGGTGCTGGATCAACGCGTGCGCCTTGTATTGCGTCAGCACGAGGACCTGGCGGATCCCGGAGTTTACGCAGTTGGACAGCGAGAAATCGATGATCCGATACTTGCTGCCGAATGGCGTCGCGGGTTTGGCCCGGTTGCTGGTCAGGTCCGCGAGGCGCTGCCCGCGGCCACCGGCCATGATGACCGCCATGGTCCCGCGTGTCAGTCGACTGACGAATCTGCCGGATTTTTTTCTTTTCATTTATTCGGCGCAGAGTTCAGAATCTGCTCTATTATATACTTCTAGTCTGTTGTTACTACAAGAACAAGAACAATGACGAAGGACAGCTCGAACGCAGCAGCGATCTCTATCGATGCCGATGCCCGGCGGATTCTCGAAGCCCGTTCGCACGATCCGTTCGGTGTGCTCGGCCGGCACCCGTTGGGTGAGGAGTCCGGGAAGGGCCGACAGTGGGCGGTGCGCGCGTTCCTGCCACAAACACAGAGCGTCGAGATCGTCGAAACCGGCGCCAGGCTGGAGCGCGTTCCCGGGACCGACCTGTTCGAGTGGGTCGGCGACGGGTCGCCGTTACCGGAGCGTTACCGCCTGCGACGTGTGACGTCCTGGGGCGACGTGCGCGAGCATTACGACCCGTACTGCTTCACTCCGGTCCTCGACGAGGCGGAACTGGACATATTCCACCGTGGCGAGCATGCGCGCGCGCAACGGTTCCTCGGTGCACACGTGACCGAGGTTGACGGCATCGCCGGGGTCGCGTTCGCGGTTTGGGCGCCGAATGCCGAACGCGTCAGCATCGTTGGCGAATTCAATCGCTGGGACGGCCGCGTTCACCCGATGCGGGTCCGCGGCCGGTTCGGCGTCTGGGAGTTGTTTCTGCCCGGCCTCGGTGCGAATGAGGTCTACAAATACGAGATCCGCAACGCCAATACGGGCAGCATTCACATCAAGGCAGACCCGTTCGCGCAGCAGTATGAGCATCGTCCGTCGAACGCATCGGTCGTCGCGGCGCCGTCAGAGCATATATGGACTGACGACGACTGGATTGCCGCCCGGCAGGCGTCCAACTGGTTGCACGAGCCGATGTCGACCTACGAGATGCATCTCGGTTCCTGGCGCCGTCACGAAGACGGGCGCTGGATGAGTTTCTCCGAGGTCGCCGACGCGCTCGTCCGGCACGTCACCGAGTGTGGGTTTTCGCACGTCGAGTTCATGCCGATCACCGAGCATCCGCTCGACGAGTCGTGGGGCTACCAGACGACGGGCTACTTTGCCCCGACGGCCCGCTACGGCACGGCCGGCGAACTAAAGGCCCTGATTAACAAGCTGCACGACCACGGCATCGGCGTCATCCTGGACTGGGTGCCCGGCCACTTCCCGCGCGATGAGCACGGCCTGGCACGTTTCGACGGCAGCGCTTTGTTCGAGTACGCCGACACGCGCAAGGGTGAGCATGCCGATTGGGGCACGCTGATCTTCAATTACGACCGGCACGAGGTGCGGAGTTTCCTGTTCTCGAGCGCCGTGTTCTGGCTCGAGGAATTCCACTTCGACGGGCTGCGCGTCGATGCGGTCGCGTCGATGATCTACCTCGACTATTCCCGCGAGGACGGCGAATGGGCGCCGAACGTCCATGGCGGCAACGAGAATCTCGAGGCGATCTCGTTCCTGCAGCGCATGAACGAGATCACGCACAACGAGGTACCGGGGTCGGTCACGATCGCCGAAGAGTCGACCGCGTATCCAGGCGTCAGCCGGCCGGTGTTCACGGGCGGCCTCGGCTTCAGCCTGAAGTGGAACATGGGCTGGATGCATGACACGCTGGATTATTTCAGCAAGGATCCGGTGCATCGACGCTACCACCACGACCTCGTGACCTTCGGGCCGGTGTACGCGTTCTCCGAGAATTTCGTCCTGCCGTTCTCGCATGACGAAGTCGTGCACGGCAAGGGTTCAGTACTGGGACGCATGCCCGGCGACGAGTGGCAGCGCTTTGCCAATCTGCGCCTCGTCTATACGTTCCAGTGGACGTTCCCGGGCAAGAAGCTCGTGTTCATGGGTTGCGAGTTCGGGCAGTCGTGGGAGTGGGATCACAGCGGCGCGTTGCCATGGCACCTGCTCGACTACCCGGTGCATGCCGGGATCCAGCGCCTGATCAGCGATCTGAACGAGCTGTATCGCCGCGAGCCGGCGCTGCATCTGTTCGACTTCGAGGGCCGCGGGTTTGACTGGCTGCAGTGGGAGGATTCCGAGAACTCGGTGTTGAGTTTCGCGCGTCATGGCGAAATCGAGGAGGTACTGATTGTGCTGAACCTGACGCCGGTGCCGCGCGACGGGTATCGCCTCGGCGTCAACCGCCCGGGTGTCTATCGCGAGATCTTTAACTCGGACTCCGAGCACTACGGCGGCAGCAACGTCGGTAACCCGCTGCCGTTGCCGAGCGAACCCGTCGCCGTGATGAATCGCGAGCACTCGATCGAGGTGACACTGCCGCCGCTCGGCGGCATCGTGCTGCAGTGGAAGAGTTCTTGAGTTAAGCCGACTCGAGAACCACGACGCTGCGTTCCAGCACCCTGAAGTATTCGTCTTCCACCGCTTGCTGATCCGCGGGCCTGACGATGTCGGCGGGCGACGCTGCCGCGGTGTCGACCGCTACTCGCCATTGGGTCCCTGACGGTTCCGGCAGCAGATGCTGCAGCGGTTCGCCACTCATGTTCATGATGACGTGGAGCGCCGGTTCGTCGGCATCGATGCCGACGAGCGTAAATGCCAGCGAGCGCCCGTCGTGATTCCCCCAGTCAGGCGCGGCGAGGTTCGCGCCATACCATTTGATATCGGGCACGCTCGATCCTTCGTTGTCCTTGCCGGTCAGGAATCGGCTGCGGCGCAATGCGGGATGACGTTTGCGCAACGCTATCATCTCCCGGACGAAGCGCACCGCGTCGGCATTCTCATCCACGAGTGACCAGTCGATCCAGCTCAGCTCGTTGTCCTGACACCATGCGTTGTTGTTGCCGTTCTGCGTACGCAGCATCTCGTCACCAGCCAGCATCATCGGCACACCCTGGCTCAGCAGCAGGATCGCCAGGCAATTGCGTACCTGGCGCCGGCGGAGCGCGTTGATTGCAGGATCGTCGGTCGGTCCCTCGACTCCGCAGTTCCATGCCCAGTTCGCGTCGGTGCCATCGCGGTTCTGTTCACCGTTCGCTTCGTTGCGTTTGTGCTGATAGCTGACGAGATCGAGCATCGTGAAGCCATCGTGACAAGTCACGAAGTTGATGCTGTTGATCGGCAGGCCACCATCGTCCGCGAACAGGTCGCCGCTTCCCGCCAGGCGTGACGCGATACGCCCGATCAGGCCCGGTTCGCCGGCGACGAAACGGCGGACGGTGTCGCGGTAGTCGCCATTCCATTCCGCCCACCGGAAGCCGGGGAAGTTGCCGAGCTGGTGCGCGCCGGCGGCGTCCCATGCTTCCGCGATCAGGTGAGTGTCGGCCAGCGTCGGCGAGAATTCGATGTTCCACAACACGGGCGCGTGATGCAGCGGCACGCCATCCTCTCCTCGTGCGAGCGCGCTGGCGAGATCGAAGCGAAAACCGTCGACATGCATTTCGCGTACCCAGTAGTCCACGCACTGTTGCAGCATCTGGGAGACGAGCGGGTGATTCGCGTTGATCGTATTGCCGCAACCCGTGTAGTCGCGGTACGTGTGCCGGTCATCATTGTCCAGGTGATAGTAGACTTCGTTAGCCAGGCCTTTGAAGCTGAATACCGGCCCGCCGACACCGCCTTCGGCCGTGTGGTTGAAGACAACGTCGAGGATCACGCCGATGTCGGCGCGGTGCAGAGCCTTGACGAGATCGCGGAACTCCGTGCGCACGTCATCACCGGCCGCATACGCCGGGTGCAGCGCAAAGAACCCGATCGGGCTGTAGCCCCAGTAGTTGGAAAGTCCGAGGCTCGCGGTATCGGCAGGAACATCCTGTGAGTCGAACGCCATGATCGGCAGCAGCTCCACGTCGGTGACGCCGAGCGACTGCAGGTAGGGAATCTTGTCGATCAGCCCACTAAACGTTCCCGCTGCGTCGACGCCGGAAGACGGGTGACGCGTGAATCCGCCGACGTGCAGCTCGTAGATGACACTGTCCTGCAAGGCGTGCTTGACCGGCTCGTCATTCTCCCAGTCATAAGCGTCTGCTTCGACGACGGCCCGAAACGCATCGCTCGTTTCGGGGTCGTCGAGCACGGCTTGTCGATCCCAGTGTGTCGTCGAGACGAGCCGCGCCCATGGATCGAGCAGCTGATGGCGCTTGTCGATGCGGAATCCGTTGACGGCGTCGCCGGACGGTCCGTCCATGCGCCACGTATATTGCAGGCCCGCCTTCGCCCCAACGACGAATACGTGCCAGAAGAAGAAAGTTCTGTGCGTGTCCGGATCGAGCTCGATCGTCTGCGTCGGCTGCAGGTCGTCGTCGCTGTCGAACAGCAGCAGGGTCGCCGCCGTTGCATGACGACTGAAGATCGAGAAATTGACGCCTTCCGCGGTGACCGTCGCGCCGGGCGGGTGACCCCGCCCGGCGTCGATGCGGAAACGGCTTACAACCAATGCATCAGGCCCATGTCGTACGGGTGGGACAGGTGCGGATGCTGCGGTACTGCCCTGATCTCGTAGGTCAGAGCGCCGCACCACGGGCTATCACAATCCAGCTCATAGCGATAAGTGTACTCGCCAACGGCATCCGCGATCGGGTTCAGCGGAATGACCGAAATGACATCATCACCGACATACCGGACACCATCTTCCGCTCGTGGGTCCTGCGCATAGCGTGGCACGGGGACGGTGAGTTCCGAACATGTGACTCTGCGGAGTACGCATTCGACGCGGACGTCTTCCGGACCCAGCCCGGACGTGGTCACGTCGATCGCCAGCTTGAGTCTGTCGTCGTGTTCAATATTCGCCCTCGTATCCGTAACGAGCTGCAGTTTTACGCTCGGCCACGCCGCGCGCGCCCTGGCCTTCCATTCGGCGAGTTCCTTTGCCGGCTGAAAGTTGTTCTGCGCCATGGTTCTGCCGCGACGCGCGGCGGGCCCATAAAAACCGACGGTGTAGTCCTGCAGCACTCGGTTGAAATTGAAGTGCGGCAGGACCGTTGCCATCGAGCGTTTACAGACGTCGACCCAGCCCGGCGACAAGCCGGTCCGCTTGTCGCGGTTGTAATAGAGCGGTATCACATTGTCCTGCAGGATCTCGTAGAGCGTTCGCGCATCGTGCTGGTCGCGTTCTTCCGTGTTGCCGCTGTTGGCGGACGGGGGAATCGCCCAGCCGTTCTTCCCGTCATAAGCTTCGCCCCACCATCCGTCCAGCACGCTCAGGTTGACGGTGCCGTTGATTGCAGCCTTCATGCCCGACGTGCCGCTGGCTTCGAGCGGGTACGTCGGCGTGTTGAGCCAGATGTCGACACCGGCTGTCAGCAATCGGCCGAGACCCATGTCGTAGCCTTCAACGAGCAGGATCTTGCCGACCAGGCCCGGCATGCCGGCGAAGTGATGAATCTCCTTCAGCATCGCCTTGCCGGGCTCGTCGGCCGGATGCGCTTTGCCCGCGAAGATGAACACGACGGGTCGGTCTTCCCTGTCGATGATTTCGCGCAGCCAGTCGAGGTTCTTGAACAGCAGAGTCGCACGTTTGTAAGTCGCGAAGCGTCGCGCAAAGCCGATCGTCAGTACGTCCGGATTCTCCGGATCGATGTATTTGAGCATTCGCTGGCCATGCGATTCGCTGACCCGGTTGCGCGCGAACTGACGCTGCAGGCGCTCGCGCAATGCCATCAGCATGTCGCTCTTGACGCGCTGGTTGACGTACCAGAATCGACCCGGCGCAATGTCGCGGATGTTCTGCATCAGCGACCGGTCGTTCAGCTGAAAACGCCATGCGGGGCCGAGGAATTCTTCGAGCAGGTTGCCGTATTCCTCGCGCATGAACGTCGGCACGTGGACGCCGTTCGTCACGTACCCGATCGGGTTCTCTTCGGGCGGCACGTCCGGCCACACGTCGCTGCAAATCTCCGACGAAACCGCCGCATGAATTCGACTGACGCCGTTGATGGCACGTGCGCCGGCAATCGCGAGGCGCGTCATGTCGAATGTGCCGTCGCGGTCGCTGCGGCCGAGGTCGAATACCGTCTCGTCATCGACGCCCAGCGTCTTGATGAACGGGTGCATGAAACTGAGCATCAGGTCGTGCGCGAAGAAGTCGTGACCTGCCGCGACCGGCGTATGTGTCGTGAATACGGTTTGCGCGGCGACGGCCTCGATGGCGGCCGGGAAGCTGAGGTCCTGATCGATAAGTTCGCGCGCGCGTTCCAGTACCTGGAAGGCCGAATGACCTTCGTTGACGTGCCAGACGGCCGGTTTCATGCCGGCCGCGCGGAGCGCCCGCACACCGCCGACACCGAGGATGATCTCCTGTTGCAGGCGCATCTCGTCGCCGCCACCGTAAAGGTTCCTCGTGATCTCCCGGTCTTTCGCGTCGTTCTCGGGAATGCCGGTGTCCAGCAGCAGTACCGCGACACGCCCGACCTGCGCGCCCCATATCTTGATCGCGACCTTGCGTCCCGGGAATTCGCAATAGACATGAATGTCGTTGCCGTTCTCGTCCTGCAGTGGCGTGACGGGCGTGTTGTCCGCCTCGATATGCGGGTATTCGGCAATCTGGTTGCCGTGCCCGTCGATCAGCTGGCGAAAGTAGCCGCGCCGATATAACAGCCCGATCGCGACGAACGGCAGGCGCATGTCGCTCGCGGTCTTGCAGTGATCACCGGCCAGGATGCCGAGACCACCGGAGTAATTCGGGAAGCTCTCGTGGTAACCGTACTCCGCGCAGAAATAGGCGATCAGGTCGTCGTCCTGTAGCTCGTTCGGATAGTTGGCCAGGCGTTGCTCGTGATACGAATCGAACTCGACGAGGACGCGGCGATAAGCGCCGAGAAACGTCTCGTTCGTTGCCGCGGTCTCGAGGATGCCCTGATCGATGCAGCGGAGGAATACTTTGGGGTTGCGCGCGGTCTTCCACCACAGTTCGCGGTCCAGCATGTTGAACAGTCGCCGCGTCGGACGATGCCAGCTGAACCAGAAGTTGGAGCCGAGTTCCTCGAGTCGGGCAATCTTCTCGGGAAGCTGGGGGAGAACCTGGAGTGGGAATGTTTGCCCGGACATATTTTCTTTCTGCCTGCGTCTTTCGGGCCACACCACGTGCCCCGGCTGGCGCCGATTATGCTATGGGCTATCCGGGCGGGCAATCAGCGATCTTGCCGCGGACCCTTCTGGCTTATGAGATAGTAGTATTCGCAGGCCTTGGGCCCGGCTAATGGGTGCTTCGCGGCACGAAGTCATCGAAACTCTGCAAGGGGGGCAGCATGAGTAAGCGGATGGGTAAGCCGGTCGATCGACGGCGAGCGATTCAGATGCTCGGATCGGCCGGAGCTCTGGCCACTCTCCCGGTTTCACTGACGTCCTGTTCACGTCCGGGACCCGATGCGCAAGTGATCGTGATCGGGGCCGGCCTGGCCGGTCTGAACGCGGCTTTCCTGCTGGAGCAGCAGGGCGTCGACGTCCTCGTCCTCGAAGGCAGCGATCGAATCGGCGGG
>Ga0209456_10001258_pt1 | contig 12441 bp, 12 predicted proteins | sample COG_11_FD_184755 | JGI IMG/M metagenome (GOLD analysis project Ga0209456, IMG submission 184755) | Pelagic marine sediment microbial communities from the LTER site Helgoland, North Sea, for post-phytoplankton bloom and carbon turnover... | ecosystem: Environmental > Aquatic > Marine > Neritic...
GGCAGTACTTTCCAAAGGGAACTGACTTGTCTGTACATTCACAGGCAAAGCTGAACAGCGTAGCAAGATCGTTGAACGAGAGACCAAGAAAAACGTTAGACTATGAATCACCGCCTGAACGTTTTATTGCATGTGTTGCGTCCATCGGTTGAGCCCGCAGCAACAAGCGGTCGTTCAAGTTATCATTCTGAATATCCGTATACTCGTTACGGAAATTCAGACGAATTTGTGAATGTAGATTCAACCAAAAACCCATCTCAATTAAGATGCACGGATCGAATCCAAAACTGGCGAGCATGACCCTATTCGCGATACGCCCTGAATTTATGAATGCTCCTCAAACTTACAAATTTTGAACGTGTACTGGTGTCCTATTTTGATCATTGAAGATTTTGGTTGATATCCAAGCAAGTAAATATATGCCTAGCACTATCAACCAAACAGAGCGGAGTCCAGTCATCATGGACGCATACTCAATTATTCCACCCGCCATGGCGCCAATGAGATTAATACCAAGCGGATATCCTGTAACTACTTCTTTTTCAAAAAGCGTACTAAAGCATACTGCTGCAAAAAAGACTGGTGTTCCAATAAGCAGAAGTGAAAGGGCAACTCGTGCCGCTACATCAACTTCAAAAAGCATCTGTATTGGGAAGAGATAGTTTATTAGGACAAATAGGACCAATCCGATCCATGCAAATCGCAACGTTGGCGCTATTTTTTTCATCACGGCGAAGTTGGCTAGAAAAATCATAAGCAACACCGAACCAAAAACAACCGCATTTACACTCCATGTATTTCCAAATACAAGAGACAATCGAACGATCGCGCTCGACTCCATCAGTGTAAACCCCATCCCTAGCGCCAAATAATTTACGTGGAGGCCAGTAATTGGATGCAGTCGTCGAAGTAAGAAGAAGACACAGATAATAAGAATTAGAACGACGCCAAACAGTTTTGTGTAGACGGGCGCTATCGTAGGATACTCTAGATAAATAAATGGCCAATCGTCTGAAACGGTCAATCCCTGTCCATAAGCTTGTACCATTTTATCTTCATCCCTAAATTCTGGCGCTCCTTTTGCACCAACAATAACCGTATTAAAAAGAAAGTTGTCTTTGAAAATCTCTATTCGCGTGTGCTCTCCATACGTTGCTCTGACTGTTGCGTAAAGTCGTTTATAAAGCCAAGGTTTGTAAACTGAGTAATAAATGCCGAATACACCACGATCATTCAACAACGTTCTAGCATCATCGAGTGACTCTTTTGTATACACATAGCTCTCTAGTCTTAAATTCGACTGACCACTAAGCAACGTCTGAGAATCTAAAGTACCAAATAGAATTAAATCGTACTTCTCCTTGGCGGTTCTTAAGTAATGGCGACCGTCATCAACCACAGTCTTTACTCTTTTATCACCATATGGATTGTAAGAATTGTGCCTCATTCCGAGAGATATAATCACAGGGTCGATTTCGACAGCTGTAATCTCTTCAGCACGGTTAAACAGCGCGACATTCACGTCGTTACCTGTCCCTGATCCCAAGATCAGTACTTTTTTTGGTGAAGTGCCATTTACATCTCGATATATCTGGTACGGATAGTTCCATTTTTGTAATACCGACGCTTGTTTCTTCAGGGAGCTTGGATGCTTCGATTTGAAGTCGATTCCATACTGATGAAAACTGGAATTTACCCAAACCCTTATACCCCTATCCTGCACTAACTCATGTTGAATATAGTAGTAAGGACTCCATTTGGCAGGATAAGGGGATACAGATAAAAATATGAACAAGAGCCCCGAAAGCAAGAAAAGGACTTGATTTAAGCTGGCACGAATTAAAAAAACTGACCAAACTAACATCAGAAATGGCGGCCAAACCCAGGGTGGTATAGAGAGTATCGAGGAAACTACAAAAATCACTGTCCCCGCAAGCGAACCCGCTATATCCCAGCCGTAAGCAATTAAGCGTGGATATTGATCCATTGCTCTTGCAAGCACCTGCCCCATCGCAATAAAAGGCATCGCAGAAAAAATAAATATTATTGCTGCGGCTTGAAAGAGAGGTAATTGGTGAGCCTGCCCTTTGACGTTTGGGTTTTTAAACCAATAGTGGACTGTTTCTGCTTCCTCATAGATCACAATTCCACGACCTACGATGATAAATAAAAATACCAATACCATTCCTAGCGGAAGTGCCCAGGATAATGATCTTTGCTTTTGACAAATGCAACCTAATCCCAAGCCGAAAAATGCTGCGATCAGTATTAAGTTTGTAAAATATGATATCGCTCGTACTTCGGCAGGTATTAAACGAATAAATGCGAGCTCGAGTACTAATATTGATGATGAAATTAGTGCAATGTGCCAAACAGGTAGTTTGGTTATACTCATACCCGAAATTATCAAATAGAAAGGAGGGCCAGTCAGAGCAAATCTAGCGAGTTATCAGTATGTTTATTGTTGGCAGACTGTTTACAACGCTTTTCTTTGATTCTACCCCTTACCTATGTTCATTCTGCCGTAGTTTGAAGTAGAACCTTTATTGAGAATAGCAGAATTCACCCAGGGTGGTATCTCTACGTATTGATAGACTGTGAGTAATGTCTGGAGCTGGTTCCATTATTTTGTCTGCCTATGGTGAACGTCTCAAAAGGGCAACAAGCTGACCCTCACTAGCAAATTCCTGAGCGTCAGCTTTACTGCATAGCAGACCACCAATTTCTGTTATCTGGGGTCGGCTGTATACTCGTTGCAGTCCTTCCGGCCCGGTGGAACCAACGAGATCTGAACGTCTGCTCTACCTACCGTTTGCCATTTCTCATCAGCACACGTGGTTTGCAGCTATCGTTCCCGCAACTGAACCGCCACCCGGTTCATGCTCCACGTTAATTTTCTAGGTGTCGCGTAAACAGTGCTCTGCAATGGACTTGCCTGCCTCGCGGCCGAACACTGCCGCTCATCAAGTAGTCGCCCCGGTCCAATTCTTGTATCATCACCTGCGGCGCATGCTAGTGCGATCTGTCCGGCCTATGCCGATTCCAGGAATAGGATCGAGAATCCACACGAACGAACTGGGGAATGACAATGAAAGAACGAAAAGTGATGATTCTGGCGGTCTGTCTGTCAATTCTGTGCTCCGGCGTCGCATTGGCCGGTGGCGCAGCAAGTGGCGACGCACTTGCCGAAAAGGTCCACGCGGCGATCTCTGCCAAGGATGCGGAGGCGATCTCCGCCCTCTACAACTGGGAGGGGGTGCCACCTGAGATCGCCGGCCAGTTGAAAGAGGCCGTGCAAGGAATGGCCCAGGACCCGGTGCTGAGGGTCGAGGTCCGTCCGCTGCCCAAGGACTTCCCCATGGTGCAGGAGCTCGGTGAGCAGAAATTCGTGCACAACGTCGACCTCGAAGGCGTCGTCGTGCTGATCTTCACCGAAGACGGCACCGCGACGGGGACCATGCCCTACGGGACTACCAAGGACGGCACGTACTACTTCAGCGCACCTGTTCCCCAGTAATCCGGTTCGCGCGCTTGGTGCCGCGTGTCCCGATTCAGGAGGCGGCTCCCCTGGTCGTCTTCTCCAGGGCCTTCCGGCGCTGGACGAGGAACAAGCCGCAGCAAATCCACGGCAAATGAATTTCACAGGATAGCAACTCTCTGAATGACCGCTTGACCACTACTCCAGTCGTCGTTAGGTCTGGGGACTGGACGGCGGCAAGGGGTCGTCTCCGGACCGATGTGCTGCGGCGCAACAACTCGTTTTTTTCTTCGGGAGGAAGGACCGGAATGGGCAACTTGCTGTCTTTACGTGACCAGGTCGCGACCGGCAGCTATAGTGGGTCGTAAACCGTCTGTTAGGAAATGATGATATTCACTTTTCCTGATCGCTACCGAACGGCAGCTGTACCCCACTAAGCGGACTGATCAAACTTGTCAATTTGGAGTGAGTAGATGTTGTTGCGCAGTAAGGGTCATGTTTTCCTTCTAAATCGGATGACAATTTGTGATCGATAGGTGTCACTAAATGGCCAAAGGGCGGTCGGAATGTTATGTTATTTCTTGGGAATTTTACTTCCAGTTTATACGCACTGCGAACATTCAGGTATTTACCCTGAACGCTTCACAAACGACCCACTGGCGTCATTCGAGTTTCAGCAAATGCGTGTCCGGGACCCGCAAGCTGAGGTTGCAGACAGTTACGCTTTAGCTAAAAAAGCGCAATTGTTAGTCTTTGATCAAAGGCGCGTGCGTAGGTTTCGCTTCTTCTATTAGCGCAACTTTGATGCGAACACTCGGATTGCTCCTAGTGGGGACATAATTCGAGCGCATCAGGAAAAGCCGGTTGCGGCCTATAGATAAGATGGGAAAATGCTGCCCGCGTGTCATGGACCAGAATCACATTGGTTCCAGGTGGGTGCCTCCGCCAGTGTATTAGGCTTTCCGAAATACGGACATGCACACAACACCGTCTTTCCGGCTCCCTTGAACGCGTAGTTTAGGTTCGACACGCCAAGAGCAGCACACACTGTGTAGTATAGCTCAATCGAAAACCACACACACGAATTAATTACTGTCGTGGATTCAGAGCACAGAGAATTAGAGAACTGACGACGTACACATCAACGCTTTGATTCAAGGTCCATTAAATACCGAGATAAGGAGGGAAGAATGATATCGAGTAACGAAGCGGATGAGGCTGCCTTAGAAAGATCGTATTCAGTTGCACCGGCAGTGGATGTCGCCACTGCCGAGGAATTGTTGCGGAAGCACCGCCACTCCCCAGTAGGTATCAGCGCTAGTATTACCCTCCGATATTCTCTGCTTTCACGCGAGGCTAATATTTACAGAAGCATTCTGACGGGCGATGTGAAATGAAACCCCGGAACTATCCCGCGAAGTACGGTAGGCGAATCAACAAACCGAAGGTACATCGCGATCGGAAAAAGGACGACAAGCGCGGGTACGTAAAGCACAAGAAGAAACCCGCGTCCAATTCAAAGTGATTGACTTATATCCGCTCAGTAGATTTGAACGTAAACCCTCCTCTATTCCGGTCCTTCACGCGGGAATGGCCGTTAACTGCCGTAGAGCTGCCATTCGTTCCAGTGATTGGATGAACTAATGCGGTGCACTACAGTAGGCCGCAACTTGCCCGTTGCTGCCGGTCGCAACCTGATCACTCTACGCCCGCTTATTGCCCATTGCCGCCATTGGCGACAAATTCTTGAACTGGCGCTTTCGGCCAACGCCGGGCGTTCGGAAAGTACTGATAAGCCCGCGCTGAGTGTCTGCTTTCTCGATGTATTAGTGTCGTGCCGCCGCACTGTTCACAGGTATCGATATCGATCCCTAACACGCGTTTGAGGTGTTGAGCTTGGGCCTCATGGTCTCGTTGGGGATTTGTTTACCGCGCCTGGCGGGGGTCACCTGTAATCGTAAGCGGCGGTTGGGGGCTAACACGCCGTGGAAGCGGGTGAGGTCGACCCGCGGTTTGGGAACCAGGGCGGCCAGGCGGGCGATGAAAGCAGGGGTGTCCCCAGGGGCTCACCCTGCCCTTAACGCTGCCGCCGTGTGTTCTGGTCCCGGCCGGTAGCCTTCCCCGGGTATCTGTTGAACGACTCTATCGGCTGCGCTACTGTACACTGAACCAGAGAATCCTTCGCCTGGTCCCTTGTCGAGGACTTCATGACGGATTTCTACCTGCTCCTCTTGGCACTGTTTGTGTTTGCCCTGCTCGGTGGCGTGTGGTGGATATTCAGCGCGTATTATAAGCGCCGCGTGACGCGCGCAATCACGGACGTACCAGCCGGGACCGAGGGTAACGGAACCACGGCAGCTCCTGCGACGCCGGGCACACGGCGCCCGGAGCCGATTAAGCTGGTGTCCTGTGTTCCGAACGGTTTCACGCCTGCGCAAGCCGAGAATCTTGCCGCCAGGGCGGTGTCCATTCACCGCCGGATGGTGTTGTGCTTCGCTGCCGCGCTCGGCGTGCTTGCACTGCTGCGCACGCTGGTCTTCGTCTGGAGCAGCGGGGCCGCAACGGCCGATACGGCAGTGATCGATCTGTTCGACGCTGCATCGTTGATGCTCGCGCCGCTCACCATCTTCGTAATGGCGGTTCTGCCCTCCGGCCGCATTCGTTTGTTGCCTGGAGTGCTGCTTTTCGGACTCGGCGCGGCGGGAGCCCTGGACTGCGTCGATCTCGGAGGTTTCGTGTTAAGCCAGGTGTTTTTCGCCGCTTCCACAGTGGTGCTGGTGAGCCGGACCGTACGCCCGCTCGCGGTGATCTTACTCGCTGTTGTGCTGGCAGGAGGACTGTTTATATATCCCGCGGGACTGGCAATCCGGCCCTTGTTCCATGCCTTGGGGCTGGAGTACGCGCTCGACCGGGAGTTCAGCACCTGGCTGGCGGGTTTCTGGCCAGCCGCCGCAGAGGCGCCCTGGATACTCGTCTACCTCGTCCTGTCGATGCTCGTCGCCGCCCCCATCGCCAGCCGCTTCGTCGGGTCTGGGGGCCGCCGGGGCCGCGACGAAATCCTTGTCGCGATCATTTTTGTTTGCGGCGTGGGTCTGGTCCTGCTCGGCCCCGCAGACAGCTGGGTTCCGATCTTTGTTGCCATGCTGGGCACGGGGCTCGGCCTGCTCCTCGTCGTTGCGGCCGTGGGCTATTTCTTGCGAATGAACCGGGCCGGGTATCTACCGGGCCTCCTTACCCAGGTTCATCTCGCAGTTGGCGTCGTCGGATACGTTGACAGCTACATTCTCCAAGGCTTGGCGCGCGGCGGTGGCTCTGTGTTCGTGATCAACAGCGTCGTACTCGGGATGATTGGCGTTTATGTCCTCGGCTACGTGCTCACCTTGCACGTTGGGCTCTTGCGAGCGCGGGCCATGATGTCGGGCCCGGGACGCCAGCTGCTCCTGCTTCGCACGTTTGGAAATCCGGGCAACGCACGAGGTCTGCTGGCGGGGCTCGAGGACGCGTGGCGCCGCATCGGCAGGGTGGACCTGGTTGCTGCCGGAGACGTGGCCGATGTTGTCGTGCGCCCGGAGTCCTTCCATTTCCACACCGAAGAGCACATGTCCGCCCGGCTGATACGCTGCCCCGAGGACTTGCGCGACCGTTTGCAAAGTATCGATACCAAAGCCGACCTCGACCTGCGCTATCCGGTCAACGAATTCTTGTGCGCGCCGGACACGTGGCGTGATGCAGTCTTTAAGCTGTTGCCCGAAGCAGACATCGTCCTGATGGACTTGCGCGGTTTTGCCGCCGCGAATCGGGGATGCATTTACGAGTTAAACTTGCTCGTTGAACATTTCCCCCTCGATCGCGCGGTCCTTGTCATTGACGCATCGACGGACAGGCAAGCACTTGAGGAAACCCTGGCAGACGCCGAGGCAGACGCCTCCGCCCGGGTGAAACACGCGACCGATAGCCCGCGACAGGTGACCACCGTTAATCTTGGACAACCTCACTGCGGCGATGCCGAGATTCTACACACCGCGCTCTTTCGTTCCGCCGCCAGTTCCCCGTGATACCAACGGATAAAAAGGATAACCGCTATCCAGTTCGCTTTGGCGAGGATGACAGCGACATCATGGGAAAATTAGGTGCGCAGCTCGCGGCAACTGACTAAATACGGGAGTGAGAGCGTGTTGGTTAGGGATTCGTGGCCGATGGGCACGAGGGTGGCCGCTCGATGACTCATTCGACATCGCTTGCCTGCGGTTGAGTAGTCGTCAAGGTCGATCCAGTTCGGAGTATGCGAGCGTTGCGCGGACCGGATGAAACCGATTCGCTGCGGTTTTGAAGATGGTCCAGAATTCGTTTCACGACCACCGGGTCTTCGATGCAGGCGATGACTTTGACGGCGCCGCCGCATTTCGAGCAGGTCTCGATGTCGATATTGAACACCCGCTTGAGGCGTTGAGCCCAACTCATGGTGGCATGGCGTTCCCCCAGCGTTGTCTGTTGCCGCTCACCGCGCGCTTTGGGCTTGTCGCCCCTGCCCCGCCTGGCCGGCGTCACCTGTGAACGGCGGGCGCTGTTGGGCGCGAACACGCCGTGATATCGCGTCAGGTTGACGCGGGGCTTAGGCACCAGGGCGGCCAGCCGGCCGATGAAGTCCAGGGGGCAAACAAGGCACACATTGGTCACCCTTCTGAATACCCGAAGAGTGTTGTACTCTCCGAACCAACTGCATCCGTCACTGCGCGTACGTCATCCGTTCGCTCCTCAAGAGTGAACGAACTGGTTGCCCTATCCGAAAGCCCTGTTCCTCGCTTGTCGAACTATATGACCCGGCTGAATGAAGCAAGGCCCTGGAAGAATCTGACAAAACTCGGCTCCTCCCAAAACAGGTCAAGGTTGGACAACCAGCCGGGCACTACTACAAGGTCGGGAGGACCACTACGAAACACTTGATAGGCGATGCTGACTTCGTCGCTCCAGCTGTACTGCGTCTCTGGGATCATCTGCCCCTTTTTCGCTGGATTGAATTTCGGAAACAGTACAGTGCAGTAGACCTGGTGAATCCACAGCCATTCGATGTGCGCCGCTGCACAGAATAGCGAATCAAAAAAATGATCGCTATCTAATACGCTCTGGCGGTAGCTTTTTCGTCTACTACCTGAATCTCTGCGTAGGGCCAGGCAGAGAATTATTCAGACTGTATAAAAACATCTTCAAAAATTTCAATAAACTCGTTGATTAACGGGAGTGATCGATGCGTCGTTTTATAGAAGATGGGCGTAGTAACCACTTCACCTGTTCAGACGGGTTTGGTTCTTGTCGATGACTACCGGACCTTCCTTCAATGCAGGCGATCACGTTGACGGTGCCGCCGTGCCAGGAATGTTATAGCTGGAAACTCCCACTTCGTTTCAAATATGAAAAGTCTCCGTTATACTGAAATGGTGGCTCACCAGTCACACCGCAGGAACCGTTTTGTGTGTACTCGCCAGTTATCCAGTTTCCACCCGAGAGGCGCAAGGTGCCGGTTTCCGAAACCGTACAGATACCAAGCCCTGGAACAAAGCAATCGAAATGGGCTACCCATTTGAAAGGATTGCTGTTAATAAATTTTCCGCTCAGTCCCTTCGGACACTGGGGATCTGGGCGAAGATCAAGCACCCCTCCGGATTGGCCGAGGTTAAAACTGAATTTCGCAAAGCCATAGACGTTCGGCCCATTTATCTCCCCGGACCAGTTGCCGACGTAAGGCGTAACATTAAAACCAACGCTGCCAGCCCCCTTGGTTGTACCACCACCGCCTCCGCAGCCAATCAGCAAAGATACGAAAACGAGAATACCGAGCAGATGAGTCTTTCTTAACATTGATCTATTCTCCGCACTATACAATCCTCTTTTATGGCGAAATTCCACCTCCATACCGTGGAACTGCTATATATTCGCCGTATATAGTAATCGTAGTCTCTAATTACACCCTGATCAATGCGTTGCTTCCCAGTCAACGTGCGCTTACTGGCTCCCTTGCCGATCGCGTACAGCGCATGTCTCACGAATTTGAAATCACACCACAAGGGTAAACAGCCATTGTCCCGGTACTGTCAAGTTAACGAAACTGCGTGGGACGACATCGTTCCGGAGGCTGTCTTTCAACCTGAATTTCATACAAATAAACTACTTTTCACTCAAAATGGGTCAAAAGTCATGTTGTAGAACCCACCTTGGCTATGAGCAATCGCTTAACTTGACAGTACCATCTCGGTTGGCAGGTGCGATTGGGCATCCCAATGAACTGCCGCAAGTGCGGAGTAAATTTACGACGGATCTCACACGGACTGAACAAGTAGACGACGGTTCATCGAACGAGAGAACCGATCCATACCGGTCTTTCGCATATGCTCTATAAAGCAACCATTCTCGGCGAATCGTAGAAAATCCGAAAATATCGGCGTTCGTATTCGCTAAAATCATAATTGTTGGAGAAGTTTATAACGAGCGGATTACATGAAGATAATCACGAATTAATACGATTACTCATACTTTTAGACGGGGCGACAACGTTCTTTCCACTACCTGTTATACACCATGAATGAAACCGATCCAAAATTGCTAGTCACAGGAAGCGAATTGATATTGGATGAACAAGGCGGTTGGCCTAATTTTCACGATGCAGAAATAAATGATTTCAAGATTTGGCGTGGTGACATACGCCCTGAGGATAGTGTTTATATCGGACCTCGGATCACAATCCAGCTGGAGTTATGTGCTCTTAAGAACCCGTTCTGTGTGCTCTTTAGATTTGAAGACTGTGAAAACATCAAGATGTCAGGATTTAGCAATCAGAACCCGATCATGGATTTGCTATTTGATGTCGAGGAACGAGGCAATTTGAAAGACGGGACACCGATGACCCCTTACATTACAGTTCATTTCCTACCTGTCTGGGAATTTGAGCTTTCATTTAAGTGTTTCAGGGTCTCGGTAGAAAGGATCGCGGACCACGAAGGTGCCGCATAACACATATGAGGACCCCACCTGTCAATCCTTTGAACCGGACATCCCTCCCTACTACGATTTTTGCTCGTGCAAACGTCATGCCAGAAATACAGCGTGCTAGTTAACGAAGACGTTAAATAACAACGTAAGGGAGGCCGAAGTAATCGAATTTGTATCGTTATTGATTATATTCGCTGTAGTTTACTTTGGGGTGAGTTTGCCTTTATTTCAGCGCTTTAGTATGTGGAGAAAAGCTCGAAGGTTTGTAATTCGGTTAGGTACGCCGTGGAATGCTCGAAACCCAGATCATAGATGGGATGTAGTGATGTCGTTTATGTCATTTGTCGTTGCGCTTGCGATTTCGATAGTTTTGCTAGACCAGCTTTCGCCCTTTCAAGACGTATAGAGTGTGCAATAGGTTTTAAAATTTTGCCGCCATCTACCTCAAGCCGATGGACAGCGATCGGGAAACTTGCTGTGCGGCCCCGGCGCAACATCAGTAGCGTTCGGTTTGGAAGGTGTGTCAGCGATGAATAGAAGAGTGCCTCCGCGGATCTACTGCATTCCGGCAACAAAGGCGCCGATAGTGGCTGTGTTCCGGCGCGGACCGACAACTTGGACCCATGTGGGTCGCTGGGATCTCCTTGAGAGGCGGTACGAGCCCGGCGCTTGGCTCGGTGGACGGATCTTTCCGCGACGTTCTGATCTCTCCCCCGACGGTCGTTTCCTCTGCTACTTTGCGCACAAGCCTAGCGCCACCTGGGAACACGGCGAGGCTTACGTGGCTCTGTCAAAGCTTCCCTGGTTCACGGCGCTGCACGCCTTCGGGACGTGTGGCACTTGGACGCGCGGCTACTACTTCACTGAGGATCAAGACTGCGAGAACCCTGGGGATGCAAAACTCCCGATCCGCTACGGCTTGCGCTCCATTCCCGTGGTTCAATTTGCGAACGAACGGCGTCGCGGTTGGGAGGAAACCACGAACTCTCCCCGACGCGATCCCAGAGACGCCTGGGATGGGCGTCGCAATGCCCGCATCCAGAAATGGCAGCCCGGCGGCGACCGGCTACTTTGTATGGAAAGTGTCGGCTGGGCTGGAGGCGAGTTCGGTGTCGATCAGGCGGTAGACGGTCTGCGTGTCAGCTACTGGCTGGAAATGGACGGAGAGATCGAACTCTTGAATCACCTCCAATGGGCGGACTGGGATCGAGAAGGACAGCTTTTGGTCGCCACGCGCAGCGGGAAGCTCCAAATCTGGCATCTCGATGGCGATGACTCGAAGATGCTGTTTGAAGAAGATCTGTCTCTCTTCGAGCCGAATCCTGTTCCCGCGCCGGCATGGGCCCAGCGATGGTAAGGGTCTGGAACGCCGCTCGACAACCGGTTACGGCGGACGGCGCTCCGCGCCGCCTTGAACCGGACCGTTAGGCTTCAATTGGAGCAATGGCACAACCGACGGTCAGATACTGGTCCTGGATACACGTTGTCCCTCAATTGATGTCATTAGCGTTTCTAGTCTTGATCTTTTGGATTTTTCTTCCTGCTCACGACGTCGGCGAGGCATTTCTCTTTAGCGCCGCAATTTACGTGACCTAATTCCTTTGGGTCGAGGTACTTGATCCCGGCCGCGCACCGCCGCGGGATGAAAGCCATGTCGCTGAAAGACTATGATACGGCGATAGATCAATTTCAGCGAAGTTACGAGTTCTTTTCAAAGCACTATTGGCTCGATAAGTACCGCGGTGTAACGATGATGTCGCCGTCAATCTGGTCATACCAGGAAATGGCGCTGATGAACGTAGCTTCTGCGCATGTAGCACGAAAAGATTTCGTGGCTGCACAAGCGGCTTGCTTTAGAGTTTTAGAGGAATTCCCGCAGAATGAAATAGCTTCGAGTACTATAGAAATGATTCAGGCAACTTCGGGCGCAAGTGAAACCTAAAAGGGTTGGATGGAGAGGAGCCTGGTTTCAGAAAACC
>Ga0209456_10001260_pt1 | contig 12422 bp, 9 predicted proteins | sample COG_11_FD_184755 | JGI IMG/M metagenome (GOLD analysis project Ga0209456, IMG submission 184755) | Pelagic marine sediment microbial communities from the LTER site Helgoland, North Sea, for post-phytoplankton bloom and carbon turnover... | ecosystem: Environmental > Aquatic > Marine > Neritic...
CGCTCAATTTAAGGGAGGAACTCATGGCAGAAAAGGTAAGTTTCGAATGTGTGGATTGTGGTAACAAAACTGAGCAAAACAGCGAGGACTCGAGTATTCCGGAATGCTGCGGTAAACCCATGCAGGTTGAAGGACTGGATGCCTGCGGGATGAGCACCACGGCCGAACACTCACGGTTCGATGACCTGGACGAGCCTTGTGATGACGGAAGGGCAGGATCCTGAGATAATCCGCCTCAAGGTTCTTCGCACCCATTCGAATAGATCAAAGCCCATTTAAAAATTCGAAGCCAGAGAATTTTAAATGGGCTTTCAAAATAATTGCACTACAAGCTTCCTGTCAGACACAACCATCCCGATCATTCTGCAGCAATCCAATTACCTTTGAGTTTTAATCCGCAAGGGGCGGGGACTTAAACCTTTATCCGCAGGAGGGCTTGCCCGCCGGCGGATTTAAGCCATCAAATGCAGCGCACTGAGTGATCGTTGACACGGAATCGCTAATTGGATACCGTGTTTGAGAAGACAGCTGAAAAAATCAACTTGGGATAACCTGTAATTTTGAATTTGCCGGAGGTTTACCCGCCTTAGGAGGGCAGATAAACCTTAGAACCCTGAACTTTGAACCCTGAACCTTCACAGGGAGATCGAACATGGCATACAATGAGATTAAATATTCCTCCAAGGGACCCGTTGGCTATTTGACCTTAAACAACCCTTCAAAAATCAATGCTCTGTCCAAATTGATGATCAGTGAAATACTTCATTGCCTGAGTGCTATTGCTGAAGATGAGGCGATAAAGGTGCTGGTTATTCGTGCTGCCGGCAAACATTTTTGTGCCGGTCATTTTCTGGCGGAAATGGTTGACGGCGGTGTCAGGGAATACAAAATAATTTTTGATCAATGCACCCATATGATGCAAATGATACACGACATCCCCCAGCCGGTGATTGCTCAGGTTCAGGGTATTGCCACGGCCGCAGGGTGTCAGCTGGCTGCCTGGTGCGATCTGGTAGTGGCGGAAGAAGGGGCCCAATTTGCAACCCCAGGGGTCAAGATAGGATTATTTTGTACGACACCGAGTGTGGCTGTCTCAAGGGCCATCGGACGCAAGGCGGCCATGGAGATGCTGCTTACCGGTCGTTATTTTCCGGCCCGGGAAGCCAAAGAACTTGGTCTAGTGAACCGGGTGGTGACTTTGGAAGAATTAGAAGCTGAAACTGACAAACTGGCCAACGAGATCGCCGAAGCCAGTCGGTTTGTTCTATCGATCGGAAAGCAGGGGTTCTATGCCCAGGTTGACCAGCCCGATAAAAATGCGATGCATTATGCCAAACACACGATTACCATGAACCTGATGGCGGAAGATGCACAAAATGGTATTAAAGCATTTATGAATAAAGAGAAGCCAATATGGAAAAATCGATAGAATCAAAGCCTGGATAGATAATTATATCTTCGCAGCCAGCCGCGCACCCTGATCAATAGCCCGTTTGGCATCCAGCTCAACGGCAATCTCGGCACCGCCGATTAAATGAACCGGCATCCCTTCGTTTTCCAATTCGTCTTTGATATCTCTCAGTGATTCCTGTCCGGCACAGATGATAACGGTATCAACCTCTAAAACCTTGGGTGCGTCCTTGAGTGTAATGTGTAGGCCCCGATCATCAATCCGGTTATAGGTTACGCCGTTAATCATGGCAACGTTTCGTTGTTTCAGGGTGATGCGATGAATCCAACCGGTGGTTTTCCCTAAGGTTTCACCGATTTTATTGGTTTTACGCTGCAAAAGGTAGACCTCGCGTTCGGTGGGAGGCATTTGGGGGCGAGTGGGTGTCAAACCGCCGGGATGACGATAGTCTTTATCCACCCCCCATTCATTTAAAAATGCATCCCGGTCGATGCTGGTGGATTCATTTTGTTGGGTGATATATTGCGTGACGTCAAATCCGATTCCACCGGCACCCACTATGGCAACTCGCCGGCCAACCGGTTTTTTGTGCAATAATACGTCCACGTAGCTTAGCACGTTGGGGCGGTCGATGCCCTCAATGTCAGGTTTTCGAGGCGTTACACCGGTAGCCAGAACTATTTCATCAAATTTTGCGTTCAGGAGGTGTTTGGCCGAAGCCGTCGAGTTTAAGCGGGTTTCAACGCCTTGCAGCGCAATCTGTTTTTTAAAATAGCGGAGGGTTTCATTAAATTCCTCTTTGCCCGGGATCTGGTTGGCCATGTTGAACTGACCACCAATTGTGTCATTTTGTTCAAACAATGTGACCGCATGCCCCCTTTGGGCAGCGACCGTCGAGCAGGATAGTCCGGCCGGCCCCGCTCCAACGACAGCGATCCTCTTTTTCTTTGTTGTCGGCAGGTATTGAAGTTCGGTTTCGTGGCAGGCCTGCGGGTTGACCAGACAGGATGAAATTTTGCCGAGGAAAATGTGATCCAGGCAGGCCTGGTTGCAACCAATGCAAGTATTGATTTCATCGGCCCTGTCTTCCGAGGCCTTTTTTACAAAATCGGCGTCCGCCAAAAAAGGTCGGGCCATTGATATCATGTCGGCATCACCCCGTGCCAGGACCCCTTCGGCCACTTCGGGGGTGTTGATGCGATTGCTGGTTACCAGGGGCACGGAAACCTGTCCTTTTAGTTTGGCCGTTACCCAGGTAAAGGCTGCCCGCGGCACCGCCGTGGCAATGGTCGGTACCCGGGCTTCGTGCCATCCGATCCCGGTATTGATGATCGTCACACCGGCCTTTTCAATTTCTTCGGCTAATTGGACGACTTCCTCCCAGGAGCTTCCCTTTTTTACCAGATCGATCATGGAAAGCCGGTAAATTATAATAAAATCAGATCCGGCTTTTTTCCTGACGTGCCGGACAATTTCAACGGGAAATCGAATCCGGTTCTCAAAACTACCGCCCCAACCATCCGTGCGATTATTGGTTTTAGATACGATAAATTGATTAATGAGATATCCTTCAGAGCCCATTATTTCCACACCGTCATAGCCGGCCTGGCGGGCTAATAGGGCACAGTCGGCGTAGTCATTGATGTGATCCTCGATTTCTTTTTCGTCCAATGCTCTGGGTTTGAAAAAGTTTATCGGCGCTTTAATGGCCGAGGCGCTTACCAGATCTTCATGGAAAGCATATCGTCCGGCATGCAGAATCTGCATTGCAATTTTGCCGCCTGCTACATGAACAGCCTTGGTTATGACCTGATGATGCTCGGCCTCCTCGGCAGTGGTCAGTTTGGCGGCTCCGGGGGCAACACACCCGGCTTCATTGGGTGCGACTCCCCCTGAGACGATAAGACCCACATCGCCCTTAGCCCTTTCGGCGAAATAAGCTGCCATTCGTTCAAATCCATTGGGAGCTTCTTCGAGCCCGGTGTGCATGGAGCCCATCAGGACCCTGTTTTTTAATCTAGTAAAACCAAGATCAAGGGGAGCTAATAAGTGGGGATATTTTGAGTGAGACATGTTCAATTCCTGATTGTAAATTTAAGATAGAATGAAAAAAAATGAAAGGTTTGCTACTCACGCACTCGCTTGACTGCAATTCAATCACTTTTTCGGTGTACTGCAATCATGGTTATATCATCAAACTGGGGGGCATCACCGATGTGATTGAATATATCTATTTTTATCTGCTCGATTTGTTGAGCCGCCGTTGCGGCAGGTTTTTCCAGAAGAGATAAAAACCGATTTTTAGAGAACAACTTGGATTCAGGCGACAGTGCTTCCGTCACACCATCCGTATACCCGATTAAAAAGTCATCGGGTTCCATTTGAACCTGCCGCACTTTAAATTTCATCTCGGTCATGTAACCGACCACCGGTCCGGTTGCTTTTAGACGCTCTTTTATCCCGGATTGATTGAAGAGAATAAGCGGTTCATGTCCGCCGTTAACATAGGTCAGTTTCCCGCTTTGCGGATCCAAAACCCCGAAAAAAAGGGTTGCAAACATTCCCTCCTCACCGTGCTCCTGGGCAATATAATGGTTGGTAAGCGATACCGCGTGCAATGCTTGATAAAGATGATCCCCGGTTGGATCAGGACTGTGGCAGTCGCTGCCGGGCACAGAAACCCCCTGCAAATTGATCTGGCCTGAAAACACACGGATTAAACTGCGAAACAGCGCCATAAATAACGCTGAGCCGACACCCTTGTCGCAGACATCGGCGATGACCAATCCAACCAGATCACCGGGCAGTAGAAACGCGTCATAAAAATCGCCGGAAACCTGCCGGGCCGGATGGAAGTAGAAGGCGATTTCCCATCCCGGGAGCCGGGGGATCTGGGTGGGCAGAAAATCCCGTTGTATTTTTCGACCCTTTTCCATCTGTGCCTGGAGGGCTTTGGAATAAGTCTCGATTGCATGCTTGGCCTGTTCCAGGGATCGGTAGGATTCATCCAGCTTCGAGTAAAGGCTGGCGTTTTCGAGGGCACTGCCTATTTGACCGGCGGTCAGCAACATTAAATCGGCGGTTTCCTGATCAAAATGGCCCGGCTTATCGTGCAGCAGGGTGATTATGCCCAGCAAATTGTCACCGCGGAGAACAGGTACGGCCAGTGCCGATCTGACAGTATACGGTTGATTGGGAAGGCTCACCCAGCGTTCATCATCACGGGTATCAACGATTAATCCTACCTTCTGATTTCGTCTGACCCAGCCCGCGAGTCCTTCGTCAAACACCTGGCCGATAATTTTGGAGCGTTGCTCAGGAGTAGGATCGATCCGGGTTAAAATACTGTCGGTAACGGCCCCTTTATTATCTACCAGAAATAAACTGCCTTTGTCCGCACCGGTCAGCTCAGCGGAAACCTCCAGGGTTTTTTTCAAAAGTCGCGACAGCACGTGCTCTTTGGCTGAAGACCTTGCAAACGTCACAAAATTTTCAAGCAGTTTACTCTGGACTTGCAGGGCAGATTTTTCGCTTTTCAGCCTGCTTAATTCCTGTTTGAGTTTGTTTGGTTCTTTCAATTGAAATCTCTCCGCTACAAATTCAGCATGTAACTATACATAATATCACAAAAGCACGAAAAAATAGAATATAGAATTTCGTGCTTTCCAAATTTCGTGCTCTCGTGATTGATTTTATCATATTTTTTTCTACACTTGCGGGCAATCATTGTCCGGCAACTATTGTTAAAATTTCGGGCTATCCAAAAACTTAAAAATTTTCATTAAAAAAACGGCAATCCCCATAACGGCAGTGAAGACCATTAGGGTCAGGCCAAGATTCCAGTTCCACCAGACAGGGGCATTAACAAGTACCAGGAGCCCGGCAAGCGGAACCAGCATAATCACATTCATCAGCGCAACTTCGATTACGGCCGGCGTTTTGAAATCAGGATCAACGATTCTCAGCAATAACAGGCCGCAGGATACCGTCCCGGTAACCGTGCCGAAAATAACAACGGTCCGTTCTAAATTATAGGACCAGAGCCGTTTGCCAAGAAAAACCATGACTATCGTCGTTAAGGCGCCGCAGGAGAGAGAAATGACTGAGATGGGCAGTATATAGGCCCAGACAATTGTCAGTTTTATTGCCATGATGGTGGCTACAATTAAAAAATCGATCGACCAACCGGTAATTCTCCGTTGAACACCCGGATCGATCAAATAATCCACGCCGAGCTTGCCCATCAACCATCTTATGATAAACGCAATGATTAAACCGAAGAAAAAGAAGAAGCCCCACACTAACGATGCGACGTCCGGCGGCAATAAGCTACCTAAAGATCTTATAAAGGCATATGTTAAAACATACACCAGCCCGACCATCGCTGTTTGAAAGGCGAGGGTATCTATGTTTGCCGAATGCAGTGTTTGAGTGCCGGCCGGTCGATTCAGTGCTTTGCTCGTCATAACACCGGTCAAAAATTCACGTGGCAAATTTTTAGGGGCATTCACGGCCAGACCTCGCCGGATTCCCCAGTTTGCAAGGGGAACGCCGACAAAAAAAGCAAAAAAGTAGCCGATGGCGGCAAACGTCAATCCTATTGTAGCCGCGTGTTCGAAGCCTAACCCTTCCCAGATTTTTCCAAAGGCCAGCGCCTGTCCCGGTCCCTCCTCGAACCCCAGCGGAGCAAAAAATCCAAAAGTTGGAAACAATTCGAATCCTAAAACACCTAGCAAAATTACACAAAGGCCACCCATAATGGCTTGCAAATTAAAGGCGATCGTCTGGGAAAATGCCATCCACAGAGGCCCTTTAATAAATCCCTTTTTCTTGATGAAATTGTCTGATTGATTTGCGCTGTTTGTCAATCCCACAGAAATAAATGAAATGTTGAAGAAATGATAGGCAAATGTTTCCAGGTCGGTTACGGATAATTTTATAATACCGCCATTAATAATTATCAAGCCCAGCACACCGCCGATCAGACAGCTCGGGATGAGAAAGCGTTGAAAAATAGAAATTTTAGCCCTCAGAAGCACACCCATCAAAAGCATAATTGCCAGACTGCCGAATAGCAACATCGAATCAAATGGAAATGGCATCTTCATATGCGCCCTCTGGGGAAATATCGTTTGACTATGATGGCTCGAAAAGGGTATAAGTCGGAAACAGCTTGACTAAACCATACATGAGATGGCGGGATAAGACAACTCTTTCTCTTTCGCTATACTTAGGGCCGAGTGTATTGTCTTAATTTTTTATCTGACCCTACTTCGCTGCAGCCTTCAACGAGGAATCGCCTACCGGACCCACTCGTCTTCTGGTAAAAAAGTCATCCAAGAGGGTAAGAGACTTTCCAAACACAGGGGGAGGGATGCCAGATGTTTGAACGCATTCTAGTTGCATTAAAATTCGGCCCTGCAAGCATGTATGCATTAAATAAAGGCATGGAGGTAGCGCGGCTAAACAATGCCGAACTTCACATTTTTCATGCACTGGACTATCTTCTGCAGGATCTTGAGGAGAGCGATCCCAAACTGATTGAAGTCAAGCAAGAGACAGAACATCGCTTTAAATCGGAAGTTGAACCGCTCCTAAAAAACTTGAAAAATGTATCCTTTAAGTGCCTGCCGGCAGATCCCGCAATGGAAGTTTGCAAAATGGCGCGTAACATTAATGCTGATCTCATTGTTCTGGGTTGTCATCAGCTTCCGGAGAAAATGTGTATGGGCCGGATTGACTATGTGGGAATGACTATCCTTGAAAAAGCACCCTGTCCGGTAATACTGGTGCCTCTGTGCGAATAGAACGCAAGGTTCCGGGTTCCGGGTTCAGAGTTAAGAGGATGAACAACCCCGCCGCAAGCGACGGGGTATCAAACGGAAAATTTTAAACGCCCCAAGGGGCGGGGAATTAAACCCTCGTCCGCCGCAGGCGGATTAAAAAGTTCACGCCGTAAAGCCTTTGCCCAATTAACCTTGAACGTTGAACCCAGAACCTTTGAACCTTAGAACGGCCAAAAGCTATTGTCATTCCATATCTGCTCTCGCAGTTCCTTGTCAATTTCAGAGAGAAAATGCAGGTGCTGGGTCTCCCATTCGGCCAGCCATTTGTAAAGCGCTTTTTCATTCGGATCACTGGCTTCTGCAGCCCGGTCCTCATAAAGGGTTATCGCATTTTTTTCCATGGACATGGCGGCCGATATGGCTGCTGCTTCGTAATCTGCCGCTGAGATTTCTTTCTTAAACTCCGTGGTGATAACTTTGGACGCCATTTCTTCGCCATGTTTTTCACTATAATTGCCCGGATTAAATTGTTGATTTTCCTGGTAAGCCTTGTATTGATCTGCCAGAATTTTTACATGCTTGATCTCCTCATCCGCCATCGTTTCAAAAAATGCCTTGACTGCTTGGCCGGATGCTTGTTCGGCAACTTTGTGGTAAAAGGCTTTACCTCTTTTTTCCAGCAGTATCGCATTTTTTAAAATTTCGACTGTCCTGTCTTCGCTCATTGTTAACCTCCCCGTAACGATTAATAGTATTTTTATAGATTAGGATCTGTAGTGAAAAATGCGAGTATTTTCGGCGCTGGGATGCCAGGAGGCCTTATAGCTCTCAAGCTTTCAAGCCGCCTGGCATCCCAGCCCTGATCGCTATTTCATCAAACAGATTTACAAGCTTTTGTTCATACCAGCTTTTCAAAAAAAAGCCATCAATAAAACCGTTATGTCCGCCATAGGTATGGATTATCAGTTTGGTGAGATGATTGAGTTTTAACTGATAAAAGTCTTCAACGGGTATGATCGGATCATCTGTGGCTGTAATAATTGTGGTCGGAACCGATAAATCATCAATCGCATCATTTAAAATCGAATACGCTTTGAAATAATCGGATGCTGATTTAAAGTCACTGTATTGATCAAGCATTTTATCGGTTACCGCCATAATTGTGCTCAGTTTGAGTACCTCTGAAAAATCATATGCATCCGGGAACAATCCCTGCTTTATTTGCAGTGATTGAACCCATTTTTTCAAAAAATATCTCCGAATCATGGCCTGTCGGTCAATTCTGATGGTTGCTTTTTCAGGATCTAACACAGGGCTGATGGCAACCACATGCCGGAGGGCATCGATTTTTATATGACGCATTTGGCGGGCAATCCGCAGTGCAAAATTTCCTCCCAGAGAGAACCCGATCAGAAAAACCGGATTTTCCTTCCCCATACGGGAAATTTGCTGAACGGCCTGGAACACTTCTTCAAGGAGTACTGCGTAAAAAAGTCCTCGATTTAGATGGTGACTGCGGCCATGGTCTCTCAAATTCAAACGGAAAATATCATAGCCGTGCTGATAAAGCGCCTTGCCCGTGCAGGCTATATAGGTGGAATCGACACTGCCTTCCCATCCGTGCAATAATATAACAAGCCCCCGGGAAATTGCCGATCCCCGGGAAGAATGATACCCCTGCAGCCGGACCCCTTCCGGGGTTTTAATGATTATTTCCCGGGCGGCATTGCCTACCGGATTTTTACCCCAGGCCCGTAATGGGATACTGGCCAGAATGGTTTGAATTTGACCGTGACGCAAATACCAGGAGGGTTGAAATGAATTGTTACCCGACATCTTTAACTTTCTCCGATTTCACCGCCGTTTCCTGTAATTATTCCTGCCGCCTGATAAAACACCAATTCCCATTGTCCGGATACGCTATCATGGCGAATGATATAGGTTGCCTTATCATCACCCAGGATTTTAAAATAGCGATGATCCGGGGCCAGCCATCGATCAAGTACCTGTATGACCTCTATTCTATTGTTAGCCATTTTAATGTATCGAGGTGTTTCTTCCCCCCGGTATCCGGCATAGCAGTCTACACGAATTTGCATGACAGGTTCAAGTCCTTGGAGCCCCTTAGCGTTTTAACTTATAACATGCCTATAAATCGATAATCTATCAATAAAAAAAGCTTTATTTGAATTCAAGTAACAAATGTAATAGGATTCGGTTCGTGTTAAAACGATTCATTATTAAGTGCTTCGGGCTCCTAACGGGCTTGATCGTAATATTTTTTTTGCACTCCACCGTCGTGGCTCAAACGCATATATTGCAAAATGACGATATTATGGTCGTCTATGAACCACCTTTGAAGGCTGCTGCCGGTGAGGTTCTTCGGATGTATCCGGTTCTCAAACAAGAACTGGAAGATATTTTCGGTTGGCCTCTGAATGCCCGACCCCAGGTGGTTTTGGTAAAAACCAATCAAACTTTCCAGAAAATAGCCCGCAATAACCTGATTGTCGCATTTGCAGTCCCTGATAAAAACCTGATCGTCATTGATTATTCCAGGATGTCAACCCGACCTTTTAATCTCAGCATCACCCTTAAGCACGAATTGTGTCATCTTTTACTTCATGATCACATCAACTCCGGAAACCTTGCCAAATGGCTTGATGAGGGGATTTGCCAGTGGGTCAGCGATGGAATCGCAGAAATATTGATCGACAAAAGCTGGTCAGGGCTCGATGCGGCCATTTTGGCCGGTCAAACCCTCCGCCTTTCGCGATTGGCAGAGAGATTCCCAGGGGACAAGATGTCTTTGATGCTGGCTTATGAACAAAGCAAAAGTGTGGTCGCCTTCATTGACAGGCAATTCGGGAAACAAGCTATTCTGAATATTTTAAGTGATCTGAAAAATGGCGAAACTTTGGAAACCGCAAGTATCCAAAGCCTTTCCATCACCATCACAGAATTAGAAAAACAATGGCTGACTGAAATTGAAAGCACACCCCGCTGGCTTATATTTCTGGCCAACAACATATACGGTATCCTATTCTTTTTGGCAGCGGTTTTAACGGTTGTCGGGTTCATTCGGGTGTTGGTTCGCAGGAAAGCCTATGCAAAATGGGAGGAAGATGAGGAAGGGGAATAAAACGGGACAGATGGCGCAAGGCATATGGCGCCGGGCGGGAGGCAAAGGGGCGCAACATCGCCCAAGGTGATGGGCTGAGCAGCGCGCTCAAAAAATTAGATTTTGCAGCTTACGCTCGGGGCCCTGAACCATTTACTGAAGCTGCCAAATATGCACCAACGTAGGCCAAAACCGCAGCCACCGCAATCATCGGTATCCCAAAGCTGATCGCCATCTGTGCCGCAAAAACGGCGCTCAGTACCGATGCGCAACCGTTTACCGACCAGGCGTATGCTCTCTGAAGCGGACTTTTTAAAATATGGCGCATCCCCAACGGGAAGGGCAAGCCCATCATAAAGCCGGTTGGAAATATTAAAAAAAGCGCAATCAAATAGCGCATGACCCGGGAAGCTTTCAGAATATGGTTTTCCAGCAATTCAACGCCGGCTGTCGTCAAAATCAGCATGCCGATTAAGGTTATCAGAACGGGGCGGATGTTCCGATTGGCCTTGGTGTGTGCCCATAGAGCTCCCAGGCCTGAAAAAATGAGTACGGCTGAGACAACCAGCGTAAAACTGATGACGGGAGTGCCCACGATTAAAATAAAGCATTTGATCAAATAGAGTTCGATAAACATAAAACCGGCTCCGATTCCTAAAAAATAGGTCACCTGGGAAAGCGTCGGCTTTTGAATTTTGCGGCTGATGAGCACATGGGGAAGCATCAACAGGCAAACTGATAGAATGAGGGCCTCTATAAAAACTAGTAAAACCACAATTTCACCGGACATTAAAAGGGCATAAAACCGGCTGCCCAGCGTTTTATAAAGCGTTTTCACCTTTGCCCATTTTAAAAACCTGCCCGGGAAGGGACGTTGGTCCGACTGGGGTTTAACATCCAGCAGATACTTTTGGAAAAATTCATTCTGGCGACCCGAAGCGTAAGCTGCTGCCAGTTTGTTGATCGCTTGAAAGTGATAGGGTTCTTCAAATACATGAAATTTATTGGCCAGGTCCGGATGAATACTTTTAAAGAAAACCAGGTCGAAATTTTTACGCCGTGCAAATTCAGTGATATCCTCCGCTTTTACAGGCGGTTTTGAGACAAGCAGTGTAAAGGTGTCAAAATTGCGTAAAAGGGCCAGATGGCCCTGGGGCTGCTTTACAGCATTCTTTTGAAGTGCCTTGTAAGCCGTGCTCCATAGGCGCAGAGAGTCAGACGGCGGCAGAAGAAGTTTGCGCGAAATAATAATTACACCGTTGGGTGTGAGATGATTCCAATACTCACCAAACGCCTCAATCGTAAAAATATGCTCCTGATTTAAGGCCGCGGCGCCGGGAATAGATGCTCCCCAGTTTTCCACATGAATGATGTCATAGCGGTTCTTATCTTGAGCCAGAAAGGGTCTCGGGTCCCGGTTAATCACCGGTAGGCGGTAGTGACGGCGCAGCAGTTCAGCAACCGACCGGTTTTGCTCGATGATGGATATGTGGTCTGCTCCGGAGGCGATGGCACAGGGCACGGCCGATCCCCCTCCCTGCTGGATCAACAGGACTTTTTCAAGGTGCTTGACCTGGGAATAACCTGCAAAAGAAAGCATAAAGGCGGCGAAATCAGCATCATTTTTCTCTTTTAAATCATACAGCACCAAAGGGTTGTCGCCGTCCCTGTAGACTACATGCTGGCTGGGAAATATGTGAGTGTATTTGAGACTCAACCCGGGAGCAAATCGAATATAGGGCGTTTCCACGCGATCGATTCTACCCCTGACCCCGGTTTTGCTTTCGATTATAGACGATTCAGGAAATTGAAGAATTTGGCCCAGGGCCTTGTAAGGGGAGGGCGATACTCGAATTATCAGGTCGACGGTTTTAGTCAGGGAGGCAACACCAAAAACAATGATTGCCAAACTGCCAATCAGCACCCAATTTGGCAAATAGCTTTGATCCGGATTAACCCTATCCTTTATAATTACTGATTTTAGTATGGCGACCGCAGTCGGAATCAGGGCCACGGCAGCTGATATTATGATGAGCCTGCCTTCATCAAGCAAAGGCAGCGCCAGTATCGGAATGCCGGCACCCAGGGCTGAGCCTGCCATGGA
>Ga0209456_10001261_pt1 | contig 12421 bp, 12 predicted proteins | sample COG_11_FD_184755 | JGI IMG/M metagenome (GOLD analysis project Ga0209456, IMG submission 184755) | Pelagic marine sediment microbial communities from the LTER site Helgoland, North Sea, for post-phytoplankton bloom and carbon turnover... | ecosystem: Environmental > Aquatic > Marine > Neritic...
GGGGTGGGTGCGGGTTGTTGGTGGGGGGTATGGGTGCGTGCTAGCCCGTCGCCGCTAGGGAGAGATATGTCGAACGACGTTCGTGCCATCAATGAAATGGTTCAGCGCGAGAGCGCTTTTATCGATACGATTCTTCACGAGGTCCATAAGGTCGTCGTCGGTCAGGATGTGATGATCGAGCGCATCTTGATCGGGTTGCTGACCGGGGGGCACATTTTGCTCGAGGGTGTCCCGGGGCTCGCCAAGACGCTGACCGTCAACACGATTTGCAAGACGATCGCGGCGAAGTTCCAACGTATTCAGTTCACCCCGGACCTGCTGCCCGCCGACGTGATCGGGACGGTCATCTACAACCAGCAACGGGGCGAGTTCACCGCCAAGAAGGGTCCGATCTTTGCGAACCTCGTCCTCGCCGACGAAATCAACCGGGCGCCGGCCAAGGTGCAGAGCGCCCTGCTCGAAGCGATGCAGGAGCTTCAGGTCACGATTGGCGACACGACCCACCCCCTCGACCAGCCCTTCATGGTGATGGCCACGCAAAACCCGATCGAGCAGGAGGGCACCTACCCGCTCGCCGAGGCGCAGGTCGACCGCTTCATGTTGCACGTGCGGGTCGACTACCCGAGCCAAGACGAAGAGCGGAAGATCATGGACCAGATCTCGGACCACCTGCTCCTCGGCAGGGACGCGGGTGCCGGCATGGGGGTGCAGCAGGTCGCAACTACCTCGAATCTTCTCGAGGCCCGCAAGACCGTCGGGCACGTCTACATCGACCCGAAGATCAAGGACTACATCGTCCAAATCGTCACGGCCACACGCCATCCGGTACGCGTCGGCCTCGGCGACCTCACCGACATGATCGCCCACGGCGCGTCCCCTCGTGCATCGATCGCGCTCAACGTGGCCTCGCGCGCACACGCCTTCATGCGGCACCGCGGGTACGTCACCCCGGAGGACATCAAGGCGATCGGTCCTGACGTCCTTCGCCACCGCATCATTCGTTCCTACGAGGCCGAAGCGGAGGAGATTACCAGCGACCAGATCGTGCGCCGGATCTTCGAAACCGTGGAAGTTCCGTAGCTGGGGCTAGTCGTGATCTCTCGCGAGCTCGTCAAGAAACTCAAGAAGATCGAGATCTACACGTCGAGGCTCGCGAACGACCAGCTGGCGGGTAGCTACCACTCGGTGTTCAAGGGGCGCGGCATGGCGTTCAGCGAAGTGCGTCAATACCAGCCGGGTGACGACGTTCGCTTCATCGACTGGAACGTGAGCGCGCGCATGAACGACACCTACGTGAAGGTTTTCACGGAGGAACGTGAAATGACCGTAATGCTTCTCGTCGACCTTTCGGCGAGCGAGCGCTTCGGATCGACCGAAAAGCCGAAGATCGAAACTGTCGCCGAGGTCGCGGCGTTGCTCGCGTTCAGTGCGATCAAGAACAACGATCGCGTCGGATTGATCCTATTCACCGACCGCGTCGAGCGCTTCGTGCCCCCCAAGAAGGGCCGCTCGCATGTGATGCGCGTCGTCACGGAAATTCTCAATGCAGATCCCGAGGGCGAAGGCACCGACCTCGCGGTGGCGCTGGACCTGCTCGGCGGGATCGGTAAGCGCCGAACGGTTGCCTTCTTGATCAGCGACTTCATCGCGGACCAGTACGAGAAACCGCTCAAGGTAGTGTCGGCAAAGCACGACTTGATCCCGATCCAAATCGCCGATCCACGAGAGGACGAGCTGCCGGACGTCGGACTCGCCCTCGTCGAGGACTTGGAGACCGGGGAGCTCGTCGAGGTCGACACGTCGGATTTGGATGTTCGTGCGAACTACGCACGCGAGGCACAGCGCCAGCGCGCGGCACGCGAGCACCTGTTCCGCCGATTGCAGCTCGACCACGTCACGGTGAGCACCGACCGCGACTTCGTCAGACCGCTGACGGAGCTCTTCCGACTCCGGCAGAAACGACTCACGGGCTATCGGTGAAACGGCCGACCGCCATCGCCGTGTTGTCGTTGCTCGTGCCCGCGTTGGGGTTGGCGCAGGAGCCCACGATCGCGCTTGATGCGCCGCCCGAGACCACGCTGGGTGATCCGATCGACGTCATCGTCACCGTAACTGCGGCGGCGTCTGACGAAGTCGCGGTGCCGGAGCAGCCTTTCGAACCGTTCGAGATCCTGAGCAAGAAGCTCAGCGTCGAGCCCTCCCCCAACGGCGAGTCCAAAACGTTCACCTTCGAGCTGCAGCTCTTGTGCTTCGACGTTGGCGTGCACGAGCTCGGCCCGGTGCGTGTGCGAATCACGAGCGCCGCCGGCGATCTGAACGAGATCGAATCGAATACGACGAGCATCGAGGTTCACTCAGTCCTCGCCAACGAACCCAACCCACAACTGAAACCGCCCACCGATCCAGTAGTCGTAGAACAGGACGACTACCGGCTGCTCATCGCACTCGGCGCCTTGCTTGCCATCGCGCTAGGCGCGTTGCTGGCATGGTTGTTCATGCGTTGGTGGCAGAGGCGCGAACGGCCGGAACCCGCACCGCCGCCACCCCCACCCCCTTGGGAAACCGCCCTCGCCGAGCTTCGCGAGCTCGAACGCGGCCGCGCCAATGCGGTTTCCGAAGGCCTCACCGAGGAATGGGTTGATGCTGTCAGCGATTCGATCCGCGCCTATTTCGGCCGCCGCTTTGGCTTCCACGGCCTCGAAAGCACGACCGACGAAATTGCAGAGGAGCTAGGCCGGGCGAAGTCGCTCACCATCGAGCCTTCGGACGCGGTGGGGTTCCTCGGCCAGTGCGACCTGGTGAAGTTCGCGAAGGCCTCCTTGGCCGACGAAGCGTCGCGCGCTTTGATCGAGGACGCGCTTGCGTTGGTCGATCGGACTCGCCCCGCTACCGTCGTTCGAAACGGGGGTCAGTCATGACTCGGACCCAGCGCCGCGCATGGGCGGTGGGGTGGCTCGCGGCTGTCGCCTTCGCTGGGCTCGTCATCAGCCTGCGTCAGCTCGAGTCGAGGTATCAGCTTCTGATCACCGACGAGCAGCTCCGCTTCGAGCGGCCTTGGGCCGCGCTGCTGCTGCTCGCCGTACCGATGGCATGGTTTGGTCGCGTTTGGATGCAGCGGCTGTCTAGGCCGCGGATCCAATTCAGCCGGGCATCCGCATTGCGCTTCTCGACGGGGAGCTGGCGAGGTCGACTTGCTGACCTGCCCAGCGCATTGCGCGCCGTGACGCTGGCGCTCCTGGTCGTGGGCCTGGCGGGTCCTCAGAGCATTCATGCGCGGGACACCGCAGAGGTGAGCGGCATCGAGATCATTCTGACGCTCGACATGTCACGCTCGATGGAGGCCGCGGACATTCGGCCGACGCGCTTCAAAGCGACCAAGTCCGTCGTGCGCGACTTCATCAATCGTCGCCCGAACGATAGGATTGGCGCCGTCGTGTTCGGACGCGACGCATACACTTTGCTTCCGCTCACGACCGATCGTGAAGCCCTGCGAACCGCGCTTCGCGGCCTGCAGCTCGATCAGATCGACGGGCGAGGCACCGCAATCGGCAACGCGGTGGGCGTCAGCCTCAACCGGCTCAAACGCTCACGCGCGAAGAGCAAGGTGATGATTCTCCTGACCGACGGAGAGTCGAACGCAGGCAACGTATCACCTTCCCAAGGCGCAGATCTCGCGACCGCCATGGGAGTCAAGATCTACCCGATCTTGATGGGGGTCTCCGATACCGCGCCGGTCCAGCAAGGCACCGGCCTCTTCGGACGCGCGATTTTCGGAACCGCAAACTACCCTGTCAACCCGGAGCTGCTCGAGGAGATGGCGGACAAGACCGGCGGTGAGTTCTTCCTGGTCAGCGACCGCGAAGCCCTCGAGCAAAGCTTTCACCAGATCCTCGACCAGCTCGAAAAGACCGACATCGAGGACGCCGGGCGGATGTACACCGAGCTCTTCCCAGCCTTCGTCGGTCCGGCACTGCTCTTTCTGCTGATCGAGCTCTTGGTCTTGTTGTGGTTGAGGAGGTGGCCATGAGTTGGGCCAATGGGCAGGCTCTTTGGCTCCTGGCATTGCTCCCCGCTGCGGTCGGTGCGCTCTGGTGGAACGCGGCCAGGCGGCAACGCGCGACGGCGATGTTCGGCAAGAGCGCCACGGTCGAGCGTTTGATCGCCGGCCGCGCGCAATGGTGGCGCGTCACGCGGGCCACGTTGATGATCGTCGGGGTTGCGCTCGTCATCGTTGCGTTTGCCGGCCCACAGTACGGCAGCCGCACGCGGGTGCTCCGCAAGCGCGGTATCGATATCGTCATCGCGCTCGATTTCTCGAAGAGCATGCTCGCTGCAGACGTGCACCCGAGCCGAATCAAACGCGCCAAGGGCGAGCTCGAGCACCTCCTGAGCGACCTCGACGGAGACCGGGTCGGCCTCGTTGCGTTTGCGGGGGACGCGATGGCTTTCCCAATGACGGTCGACTACTCGGCGGTGCGCTTGTTCTTGCGCGACCTGGGCCCCATGGATATGCCGGTCGGTGGGACCGCGATCGGCAAAGCGCTCGTCGCATCCAAGAGACTGATCGAGAGCTCCAATGAAAGCCGCGGGGGTGAAGGCCCCGAGCGTCGCTCCAAGGTGGTGCTCTTACTGACCGACGGCGAAGACCACGAAGGTGACCCAGTCGCGGCAGCGGAGGAGCTGAGCGCAGCCGGGATCAAGGTCTATGCGGTAGGCATTGGCTCGGGAAGCGGGGAGCCCATTCCGAGCTACACTGCCGACGGCACGCTCACCGGACACATGAAGCACGCTGACGGCCGTTTGGTCATGACCTCACTCAGCCCGGAGAACGAAGAGACCCTCAGAGAAATCGCCTCCATCACCGGCGGAGAGTACGTGAGGGCCGAGGAAGGCACCGTGGGGGTTACCGAGATTCGCACCGAGCTTGCGAAGCTCCAGGCGTCGGAACGAAAGGCCAGGCGCGTCACCGTCCATGAGAACCGCTTTGCTTTGGTGCTGCTTCCCGGGTTCCTCTTGATCGTTCTCGAGGCGATTCTTCCCGAGGCCTGGATCGTACGCCGGCGAAGGAGGGAGGCATGAGACTCATCGCCTCGTGCCTCTTCTGCGCAGCGACGCTTGCTCTCCCTGCTAGCGCGTCCGCTTGGAGCCCTCTTCGATCGGAGAATTCCAACGTGAAGAAGGGCAACGGGCTGATGGTTCAGGAGCAGTACGAACCGGCTTTGCAAGCGTACGATGAAGCGGCGCGCGAGCTGCCCGACGCACGTGGCGTGCAGCTCAATCGCGGGCTCGCCCTCCTCGGACAGGATCTGAGCGAGCAAGCCAAGGAAGCGTTTCTGGCCGCCGCGGACCCTTCCGCATCCCCGGCCACCCGAGGGGACGCCTACTACAACCTCGGTGTCGCCTACGCTCGAGAGGGAGACGTGATCTCGCAACAGGAAGAGTACGAGCAGGCATCAGCGCACTTTCGCGAGGCGGCCGACGCGTTCAAGCGAGCACTTCGAGTGCAACCCGGGAACCGCAACGCCGCCTGGAATCTCGAATACGCGATGAAGCGGATTCGAGAGGAGGAGGAGAAGCGGGAGGAGGAGCAGGAGCAGGAGCAGGAGCAGAGTCAGGACCAGGAACAGGACCAGCAGCAGGACCAGCAGCAGGACCAGGACCAGGACCAGGACCAGGAACAGCAGCAGGACCAGGAGCAGGAGCAGGAGCAGGAGCAGAGTCAGGACCAGGAACAGGACCAGCAGCAGGACCAGGACCAGGAGCAGAGTCAGGACCAGGACCAGCAGCAGGACCGGGAACAGGAACAGGAACAGGAGAACGAGAGCGAGAGCGAGAGCGAGCAACCGATGGACCCCGGTGAGGTTCAGCGCTTTCTTGATGCGCTCGAGCAGAACGAAGAGAACCTTCCTTTGCAGCGGGCGCGGCGGCGAAGTGCTGGGCGGCCGCCGCCGGACAAGGATTGGTGATGCGACTCCTCCCGTACGCGCTTCTCGTCATGGCGGCTCTTCCGTGGGCCGCGACGGCTGCGGCCGAGCCGGAGGTGACGGTGACCCTCGACGCGACGCCCACCGAAGCGAGCGTCGGCGACACGGTGCGACTCGAGGTTCGCGTCAGAGCGCGCGGGGGCAGCATCCAGGGTCTCGATCTCAGCGATCTCAAGAAGTTCCCGGAGCTGGAGATCCTCTCGCATCAAACCGTTCGGCCGATGCAGTTCAGCTTTGGCTTTGGCTCGGGAGTCCAGGTGGAGTCGAGCCTCGCCAACGTCTACGTCCTGCGCGCCACCGTCGCCGGCACCTATGAGTTCTCGCCGGCGGTAGCCAAGGTCGATGGGAAGATCTACCGAAGCGCGCCACTGACCCTGGTGGTTCATCCCGTGGCCGGCGACGTGAACGGCACGTCCGGCCCAGCGGGGACGCCCGACGCGACCGTGGACTCCGAGCTGTCAGGCGCCCGCTACGACGACCGCGCGTTCCTGCGCACGGTGATCGAGCCGGACGAGGTTTACATCGGTCAGCAAGTCAACGTCACGGTGTACCTCTACACGCGACTTCGTCTCTCCCCTCAATCGGTGATCCCGAGCAAGCCATCGATGGACGGATTCTGGGTTCACGACGATCCCATCACGAGCCTGCAATCCCAGACCGTAGCCTTGATGGGTGGGCACTACCGCGCCTATGTGCTTCAGCGGTCGGCAGCATTCCCGCAGCGCGCGGGCGAGCTCACGATCGGTCCGCCGAAGGTCACGTTTGACGTAGGAGGCGGGAGTCTCTTCGACGCTCCGGAGCGCGTTCAACGCGTCGGTGTGCCGGTCACCGTGAAGGTCAAACCGCGCCCACAGCCAGGCCCGGCCGACGCCGTCGTGGGGCGGTACGCCGTTCGGGCGTGGCTCGACCGCGCCTCGGCAAGCACGGGCGACGCGGTTACTCTGCGCGTCGACGTGACGGGCCTCGGCAATGTGCAAGACCTTCGCATCGACCTGCCGCCCATCGTCGGGGTGCGAACGCTCCAACCGGCGATTCGGGATCGGCAGCAGTTTGAAGACGGCAAGCTCTCCGGGACCCGCTCCTGGGAGTGGATCTTGATCGCAGAAGCTCCGGGCGAGCACACCGTACCCCCAATCGAGCTCCACTTCTTCGACCCGGACACCGAAGAGTACGGTTCTGCAAGCACGCCTGCCCTGACGTTCGCTGCGAGCGGCGCCGCCAAGCCATCGCCGCCGGCGATCGAACCGGTCGACGCCCGACCCAAGCCCGGCGCGTCGGCCTTCGGCCCGATCCGGATGTACAGCGCGCTCACCCGAGGCGATACGCCGGTGCGGGAGCGGAGCTGGTTCCCGTGGCTTCTGGCGTTCCCACCCGTCGTATTCGCTCTCATCATGCTGGGTGCGGGCGTTGCGCGTCGTCGCGAGGAGCGCAGTGCTACGGCCAGCGCGGTTCAACGCCAATTGGTTCGCGGCGCGCAGAACGCGCTCGAAGCCAACGACCCGAGATCCTTCTACGACCGGATCGTGGCGTCGATCACCCATGCTCTCGATTCTCGGCTTGGCGAGCCAGTTGGGGGTCTGCCGCACTCCGAGCTTCGCGTACGGCTCGTCGCTGAAGGCTTCGACGACGATTTGATCCAACGGGTGATCAACGAGCTCGAGGGCGCTGACTTCGCACGCTTCTCCGCGTCCGGGGTCAACGAGGACGAGATGGAGCGATGTCTTCAGCGGACCGCCGCGATCATCGAACGCGTCGGACGTTCGCGGAGGAACGCGTGATGCGAGCGCTGTATGTCATCCTTGCGCTCCTCGTCGTCCCGCTTGAAGCCGACGCTCAGAAGCCGGAGGAAGCGCCCGCCGGTTCGTCGCTGACACAGCTCTTCGAAGCCGCGAACCTCGCAGCGTCACGTGGTGACCACGGGACTGCGATTACCAACTACCGCAAGCTCGCCGAAGCGGGCGTCCACGATGTCGACGTCTATTTCAACTTGGCAACTTCGTTTGCGCAGTCTGGCGATTACGCTCGCGCCATCCTCAACTACGAACGCGCTCTGGCGCTCCACCCAACCGACAGCAGAGCCGGAGAGAGCCTGCGGGACGCGGAGAAGTTCTTGGAAGAGCAGCGAGCCGAAGCGGAAGGGGAGGCAACGATCCAGCGGAGCAGTACGATCAGCGACGCGGTCTACGGGGGCTTGTCTGAGGCCGCGCTCGCCTATGCATTGTTGGGAGCCAACCTGCTGTTTTTCCTAGGTCTCGCGTGGGCTGTGATCGGGCGCCGAAAGAGCCGGTGGCTCTACCCACTGCTCGCGACGTCGGGTGTCGTCCTTCTCTTCTGCGCGTTTGGGCTTGGCGTCAAAGCTGGCCTGCTGCGAGACGGGCCGCGGGCGGTGGCACTCGACGATCACGTGATCTTGCGTGAAGGACCCGATCCGCGAGCTCAGATTCGGGGAGAAGCGCGGGCGGGGGACCGTGCGGAGATTGTCGATCGCGATCGTGATTTCGTGAAATTGCGAGTGGTTAGTGGGCTCGAAGGCTGGACACCCGCCTCTGGGGTCGGACTCATCGACCCGGACCACCGTGTCCATTGACAACGCAACTCAACAGAACGAGGATGCGGCCCGGGCTGGTGAGTCCAGGAGCAATGAAACGATGACGACCGACTCCGCGACCAAGATCCTGGTCGCCGACGATGACTTGGAGATACTCGCATTGGTTGCGCGCCACTTGAGCTCGCTGCCTGCCGAGATCGTCGAGGCTTCGGACGGCGAAGAGGCGCTTCGCCTCGCCCGGCGCGAGAAGCCCACCCTCGTCGTGCTCGATGTCATGATGCCAGGCATGAGCGGCTGGGAGGTGTGCCGCGCGATCCGCGAGGATGACTCGCTGGAGAACACGGGCGTGATCATGCTGACCGGCATCGGCGAGCGCCTCAACGAGATGACCTCACCGCTGTATGGGGCTGACGGGTTCCTCGACAAGCCTTTCGAGCTCGACGACCTGACCGACAAGGTTCGCGAGGTCCTGTCGGGCCGAGACTCGGCCTGAACTTTGGCCTCGTTGCCGCGCATGCGGTATATGCTAACCGGCTGATGATGCCCTGGAAACGCACCGTCGTCATCGTGCTTGCGGTTGCCGCTGCGAGTTGCTCAAAGAAGTCGGAAGAAGCTCCCGCAGCCGAAGAGAAGTGGCCGGCGCACGGCCTCACCGAAGCGCAGGCCAACGAGGTGCTTGCCAAGGTGGGGGACCGGACGATTACGGTTGGAGAATTCGCCGACCGTCTCGCGTCCCAGTCCCCGTACTTACGCGCACGCTTCGAAGGCCCAGAGCGCCGCAGAGAGTTCCTCGACAACTTCGTTCGCTTCGAGCTCCTCGTATACGAAGCAAAGCGACGCGGCTATGCCGACACGCCAGAGATTACCCGCGCGCGGCGCAATGCCATGATCCAGCAACTCGTGACTCGAGAAGTCGACGAACCGCTCGAGGGCAAGGCGATCACCGACGAAGAGATCCAAGCGGTCTATGATAGGAATCCGACCGAGTTCGACCGCGCGGCTCAGGTTCGCGCGAGTCACATCTTCATCAAGGATCGCGCCCGCGCGAGCAAGGTGCTCGCCAGAGCCACCGCAGGAGATCTACCCAACTTCCGCAAGTTGGCTCGTGACGAATCCGAGGACGAGAAGACCAAGGAGAATAGCGGAGACCTTCAGTTTTTCGAGGCGGATGCCGAGCAGCCACCGGCAGCGATCCGCGACGCGGCGTTCTCGCTCGACAAGGTGGGTGCGGTCTATCCGAAGCTCGTCGACGAGGGCGGCGGCTACCATATCGTCATGCTCACCGGAAAGCGTGCGGAGCTGAAGCGGACCTACGAGCAAGCAAAGCGAGCGATTCGCCACAGGCTCACCCGCGAGAGGAAAGACGCCGCGATGGAGGCGCTCACCAAGCGCCTCCGAGAGGAGATCGAGGTCGAGGTGGACTACGACGCCCTGAAAGACATCGAGGTCGACACTCCGGAGTTTCCGCAAGCCCAATGATGACCCGCCTCGCCGTTGCCGCGTTTGCCCTCGTCCTCACGACCAACTCGGCCAGCGCCGACGTCGTCGAGCGCGTCGTGGCTACCGTGAACAACCAAGCTATCTTTCTCAGCGATCTTCGAGGCCGCGCCGTTCCATTTCTGCCACAGGTAGCCGAGGCACCAACGGAAACGGAGCGGGCATCCCGCCTCAAGGAGCTCTATGAGGAGCTGCTCACGTTCCTGATCGACGAAAAGCTCATCCGTCAATTGGCGGACAGCAGCGGAATCCGGGTTACAGACGCAGACGTCGACAACGCGATCGAAAACCTCCGGCTGCAGAACAACATGACCGAGGAACAGTTCGCGGAAGCTCTCGCCGCGCAGGGCCTTGGCCAAGCCCAGTACCGCAAGGAGCTCAAGCGGCAGCTAGTCCGTCTCAAGGTCATGAACGAGCGAGTACGATCGCGGGTCAACGTGACCGAAGAAGAGGTCAGGGCGCGCTACGAGCAGCGCGCCCGCGGCGAAGGCAACGCGCTTCGCTTTCAGGTTTCGCACCTCGTGGTTCCCGTCGAAGACCGAGCGTCGGCGATCCAAGTGGCGGCGAAGCGCCAGGAGGCGGAAACGCTCCGTGCCTCGCTCACGCCGGAAAACTTCAACGCGCGCGCTTCGCGACTAGGCGGTGGCGATCTCGGTTGGCTTTCGCAGGGCGATCTGCCCGAAGAGCTGGAGCGCGCGATCCTTCCGCTCAGCCCCGGCGAGATCAGCGAACCGGTGAGAGGCAGTAAGGGCTTCCACATCTTCTTTCTTCAGGATCGTCAGGTCGGCACCGACTTTCCGTCCTACGAAGAGATGAAGCAGGAACTCTATCGGGAGATGCTAGACGCAGCAATGCTGCGTCAAGAGAAGGTCTTCCTCGACGAGATGCGTCGCAAGGCCGTCATCAACCGTATGCTCTAGCGTCGCCCGGGGGCTCCGAGGTCGCTTCGGTCGCTGGCAGCTCGCGCACGTAGCGCTCCAACCCCTTGACGATGCGCGCGTTCATCAGACGCACCGCCGGACGCAAGAATGGGGAAACGTAGCGCATGAGGCTCCGGGACTCGTACGCGACGCGCCAGATGAACCGAGTCCGCCCGCCGCTCAACGGTTGAAGCTCGTAGTACTCGGCAAGCGCGGCGACCGCAGGTTTGTTCGTGCCAGCAAAGTAGAACGCCATGCGATGCGGAGGCTCCCAAATGAAGAAGCGCTCGTGCGCAGTGAGCCCGCCCATGATGTCGACGTCGCGCGTCGTACCAACTCCGAACGGCTTGGGGCTCGTCCAAGTTACTTTCTTGATGGCGCGTGCCCACACCGGCCACGAGTCCGGATCCTCGAACACTTCGAAGACTCTTTCGGGCGTGGCCTCGAGTGTAGTCTCGAAACGAAAGCTCTCCTCGAGGCGATCGAAATCATCGAGCGTGAGCGGCTTGCATTCTTCCATTGCCCGACAATGCCACCGCGCCCGTGGTCAGTCGAGCGTCGACGTTGTTTGCTGCTAAGCTGGGCACGAATGAGCGGCGAAGTGAGAATCGAACGGGACGGACCGGTCGCGCGCCTGGTCTTCGACCACGCGAAGCGTCGCAACGCGATCACAGTCGACATGTGGGAGGCGATCCCTCAAGCGGTGCAGACGCTCGAGGAAGACCGAAACGTTCGCGTCGTCATCATGCGAGGTGCGGGGTCGGAAGCGTTCGTATCCGGGGCCGACATCTCGGAGTTCGAGAAAACGCGGACCGGAAACGCCGGGCCAGAATATGACGCCATGACCGCGCGGGCATTCGCCGCGTTACAGGGGCTCGAGAAGCCGCTGGTCGCGTTGATCCATGGCTTCTGCATCGGCGGCGGCGCGGCAATCGCATTGACGGCAGACCTTCGCTACGCCGCAGACGACGCCCGCTTCGCCGTCCCCGCTGCTCGTCTCGGCCTTGGCTACCACACCGCGGGCATCCGAGCTTTGATACGCACTGTCGGCTTTTCCGAGACAGCCGACCTGCTGTTCACCGGCCGGCGAGTCGCCGCCCGAGAGGCGCGCCGGATTGGGCTCGTCAACGAGGTCTTCGCCAAGCACGTGCTAGACGAAAACGTCGACGAGATCGCCCACATGATCGCGGACAACGCTCCGCTCACGATCCGTAGCGCGAAGATCACCTTGCAGGAGCTCGCCAAGCTCGAAGGCGAACGAGACATGGAGCGCATCGAGAAATCGATCGGCCGCTGCTACCAGAGCGAGGACTTCAAGGAAGGCGTGAGGGCCTTCTTGGAGAAGAGGAAGCCGCGGTTCAACGGCTGGTAGGCGCTCGCACTGACAACGCTGGCACTGACACTGGCACCCCGTAGAGCGACTCCGTCGCCACGGGGCTTACGCTGGCGCCGAAGCCCCGTGGGCGATGCGC
>Ga0209456_10001262_pt1 | contig 12418 bp, 11 predicted proteins | sample COG_11_FD_184755 | JGI IMG/M metagenome (GOLD analysis project Ga0209456, IMG submission 184755) | Pelagic marine sediment microbial communities from the LTER site Helgoland, North Sea, for post-phytoplankton bloom and carbon turnover... | ecosystem: Environmental > Aquatic > Marine > Neritic...
TCGCTGTCGCTGTCGCTGGCACTGGCACTGGCACTGGCACTGGCACTGACACTGGCACTGGCACTGTCGCTGACACTGACACTGGCACTGGCACTGGCACTGGCACTGGCACTGGCACTGGCACTGGCACTGGCACTGGCACGATTAACCCTTTCAAAAAGGGGTCTGACCCCTTTTTCGTGGATGGGGGGCGAATGGGTCTGGGATCCCTTGATTTCAGGTGCAAATGTTTCGCTTCCCGCACGGGAGAGCGGGGGTGTAGATTCGTTGTCCGGCGTCGCGGGCCACCCGAGCTCGGCGGCTGTCAGAACGCAGAAAGGATCGCCATGACTCAGATGGTTGGAGGAGACGCGCTCGCTCGCATGTTGGCAGCGGAAGGCGTCGAGGTCGTGTTTGGAATTGTCGACGGCACGTACATGGGCTTCTTTGCGAGCTTCGAGAAGCACGGCATCCGAATGGTGTCGCCGCGACACGAAACCAGCGCCGCACACATGGCGGGCGCGTACGCGCGACTCACCGGCAAGCTCGGTGTGTGCATGGCTTCCAATGGTCCTGGAGTTGCGAACATCCTTCCAGGGGTCGCCGTGGAGAACGGTGAGGGCAATCGAGTTCTGCTGATCACATCGAGCCGGCGGACGCCAATCGCATATCCGGATCGTGGCGGCACGTATCAGTACTTCAACCAGACCGGGGTCACTCGCGCGATGAGCAAGTGGAGCGGGGCCGTGCCTTCTTTCGACCGGCTTCCCGAGTTCTTTCGGCGCGCGGCGCGGATCAGTTGGACCGGGCGGCCAGGGGTGGTTCATCTCGACGTGCCGGAAACGGTGATGAACGGAGTGTTCGAAGCCGACGGCATCGATCTTCGTCCGCCGCACGCTTACCGGCGAACCGAGCCAGTCGAAGCTTCCGCAAGCCAGGTTGCGCGCGCGGCAGAGCTGCTCCGAAACGCGGAGCGTCCGCACATCCATGCCGGAAGCGGCGTCCTGCATGCGCACGCCTCGGACGCCCTCGAACAGCTGGCCGAGGCGATGGGCTCGCCAGTCACCACGAGCTGGGCCGGCCGCGGTGCTCTCCCCGACAATCACGAGCAATTGCTCCCGATCTGGGCGATGGAGCCAATCAATCAGGCGCGCAGTGAGGCCGATGTCGTCTTGGTCGTCGGCTCGCGCCTCGGTGAGACCGACTGGTGGGGCAAGCCGCCGTACTGGGGCAAACCGGATGAGCAAAAGTTGATCCAAGTCGACATCGACGAGGAGATTCTCGGGCTGAACAAGGCCACCGAGCTGGCCATCGTTGCGGATGCCGGCACGTTTCTGTCCGCACTCGCAGCCGAGCTGCGTCAGTCGCCGCTGAGCGACGAGCGCTTGCAGGCCAACCGGGCGCGCGCGGCAGGTCTTGCCGAAGGCGTTAGCAAGGTTCGAGCCCAGCTCGACATGGCGCTTCAGAACACGGCGAGCCCGATGCACAGCGCCCAGGTGCCAGCCGCCTGCCAGCGTTTCTTCGGCGACGACACGGTTCACGTCTTCGATGGTGGCAACGCGACGGTCTGGGCGAGCTTCTTCTCGGAAATCAACCGGCCGGACACGCTGCTCTCGACTTTCAAGTTCGGAATGTTGGGGGCCGGCGTGTCGCAAGCGCTCGCCGGACAGATCGCAAAGCCCGACTCCAAGGTCGTGTGCATCATTGGCGACGGCGCGATGGGCTTTCACTTCCAAGAGCTCGAAACCGCGTTGCGGAACGAGCTACCCGTCATCTACCTGGTGCTCTGCGATAGGCAGTGGGGCATGGTGAAGCTCACGCAATCGATTGCGCTAGGCATGCTGCGCCCCGCGATAGGGACCGACCAGCAAGGCACGATCAACGCCGACTTCGAAGAGATCGCCTTCGACAAGATCGCCGAAGCGATGGGCTGCCACGGCGAGCGCGTTTCGGATCCGGCCGATCTCGAGGCGGCGCTTCAGCGATGCGTCGACTCCGGGAAGCCGTCCGTCGTTCATGTCGATGTGGACCCCAACATGCACCTGTTCGCTCCAGGGCTGCAGGAGTTCAAGGCGATGCACCAGGAGCCCGGCGCCTGATGGGCGAGGGCCCCGCGGTCTTGGTGACCGGGGCGGCTGGCTACGTCGGCCGACTCTGTGTTGCGGCTCTGGCGAACCGCCTGGGTGAGCTGTCGGCGCTGGTTGCGTTGGACTGGACCGAAATCGATCCCTCCGAGCGAATTGCGGGCGTCGTCTACGCACAAGACGACATCTGCGATCCCGCGCTCAAGGACCTGTTTGTCGAGCACGGCGTCGACGCGGTCGTACATCTGGCATCCATCGTTCGCGCGCCCAAGGGTGCGCCTGCCGATCTGGCCTACCGAGTTGACGTCCTCGGAACCAAGAACGTCCTCGAAGCTTGCGAAAGCGCGGGCGCCAAGAGGTTGATCGTCACGTCGAGCGGTGCCGCCTATGGCTACCATCCCGATAATCCGGAATGGCTCGACGAGGAGGATCCACTCCGGGGCAATGATGAGTTCGAATACTCGAAGAACAAGCGTCTGGTCGAGGGGATGCTGGCGCAGTGGCGCGAAGAGCGGCCCGAGCTGCGGCAAGTCGTCTTTCGTCCGGGCACCGTCGTGGGCCCGGACGTGCACAGCCCGGTGACCGACCTATTCGAGAAGCCCGTGATGCTGGGGATCGTCGGTTCGGAATCGCCCTTCGTGTTCATCTGGGACCAGGACCTGGTCGCATGTCTCGTCGATGCGGTCTTCTCAGACAAGGTGGGCGTCTACAATCAGGCCGGCGATGGCGCACTCACGCCACGCGAGATCGCGACAATGCTCAAGAAGCCATACGTCGCACTTCCGGCGTCTGTGGTGAAGGCGATCCTGTGGACGCTGAAGGGATTGGGTGTGACGGAAAATGGGCCAGAACGCGTCGCGTTCTTGCGCTACCGGCCCGTGCTATCGAACCGGCGCCTCAAGGAGGAGTACGGTTACACTCCTCAGCTCACAAGCCGCGAAGCATTCGAGCTCTACGCGCGAGCCCGAGGTCTTCTTGGCTCGGCGTGACTTCCAGGGACGCACGGTCGTCATCACCGGTGGCGCAGGTGGCATCGGGCGCGCGCTCGCCCGGAGCTTCGGAGGGGCCGGCGCCAAGATCGCGCTCATCGATCTAGCGTCGAGTCCGTTGAGCGCTGCCCTCGAGGAGCTCGAGAGCGCCGGTGTCGAGGCGCTCGCCCTCCCCTGCGACATCACCGATACCGAACGAGTGGAGGCGTCCATGGCGTCCGTTCGTGACGGGTTCGGGGGCATCGATGTACTGATCAACAACGCAGGCATCGGCCTTCGGAGCGCGTTCGCGGACACACGGCCGGAAGTCTTTCGCCGCGTGATGGACGTCAATCTCTTCGGCGCTCTGCATTGCACACAAGCCTGCCTGGCCGACTTGGTGGCGAACCGTGGGCTGATCATCGCAGTCTCGAGCATCGCTGGGTTGGCGCCACTCTATGGACGTAGCGGATACGCAGCTTCGAAGCACGCCATGCATGGGCTGTTCGAGAGCCTCGGCGCAGAGGTCGCCGACAAAGGGGTTGGCGTGCTGATGGTCTGTCCCTCTTTCGTCGAGTCAGGCCTGGAGGCCTCGACGGTTGGCGGAGACGGCACGCGCATCGGCCGGCCGCGAACCAAGGTTGGACGGCTAGGCGATGCGGACGAGGTCGCGGTCGAAGTCCTCAAGGCCGCGCAGGCCGGACGCAGGCGGCTGGTGCTCACCCCGGTCGGCAAGACCAGCGCGCTCCTGTCGCGCGTAGCGCCTGGCCTGTATGAACGCTTGATGATCCGAAGCCTGCGGTCGGAGCTCGACGAACCCTGACCGTTACTTCGCGGAGGTTCGGGGCGCCTCCATGCCTCGAACCGGATGGGCACGATACGGCGCTTCGAGCATCGCGACCTCTTCTGCACTGAGCTCGATCGCGGCCGCTGCGATGGCGTCGTCCAGATGCTTGAGCTTGGTGGCGCCCACGATCGGAGCGGTGACCGCGGGTTTGGAGAGAAGCCAGGCGAGCGCTACGCGGGCCGGTGGCTCGCCGCGTTCGGCCGCGACCTTCTTCACGGCATCCACCACGTCCCAGTCGGAAGGCTGGTCGTAGAGGATCTGATCGAGCCCGTCGCTGGAGGAGCGGCTCGTCGAGCTGTCGCCCAACTTGCTCCGCGTCCCGGCAAGCATCCCACGCGCCAGCGGCGACCAGGGGGTGACCCCGATCCCTTCTTCCTCGCAGAGCGGCATCATTTCCCGCTCCTCTTCGCGATACACGAGGTTGTAGTGGTTCTGCATGGTGACGAAGCGCGCCCAGCCGTTGCGCTCGGACATCGAGAGGAGCCGCTGGAACTGCCAGGCGAACATCGAGCTCGCGCCGATGTACCGGACCTTGCCCTGCCTAACCAGATGATCGAGCGCGGCCATCATTTCTTCCATCGGCGTGTCCGGGTCGAGGCGGTGGATCTGATAGAGGTCAATCGTGTCGACGCCCAAGCGCCGAAGACTGTCCTCACAGGCCTGCTGGATGTGCTTCCGAGAAAGCCCACCCATGTTGGGACGATCGCTCATTGGGAAGAAAACCTTCGTCCCGATGACCAGCTCGTCGAGGTTGCCGTACTCGCGGAGCCATCGGCCGGTCACCTCCTCGCTCGCCCCGAGCGAATACATGTCGGCCGTGTCGAAGAAGTTGATGCCCGCCTCGATGGCGCGCTTGAAAAACGGCGCAGACGCCTCTGCATCGTGCACCCACGGCCGCCACTCGGGCGTCCCATAGCTCATACACCCGAGACAAATCCGCGAAACGCGGACCCCAGTCCGCCCCAAAAGCGTGTACTTCATCCCGTAGATACTACACCATCTGCGCGAGCCGGAGGACGGTCTTCGCCTTCTAGCTCCGGCCGTAGACGGGGACGAGGGCCCCGCGTGTGACGGAGTTCTGGGGCGACGCCAGGAACATGATGGTCTCCGCGATCTGCTCGGGCGTAGGCCAAGCGCCGTGGTCCGCGTCGGGCATGGCTGCGCGGTTGGCGGGCGTGTCGATGATGCTCGGGACGATGGCGTTCACCCAAATCGACGACTCCGCGAGCTCCTCCGCCAACGAAAGCGTCAGCGCTGCAACGGCTGCTTTGGAAGCGGAATACGCGGTCATTTGACCTGTGGGCACGAGCACCGGCCGCGCCGCAACGTTGACGATGCGTCCTTCGCGCCCGTCCATCGCCTTCACCGCTTCACGACAAGACAAAAAGCAAGTCGTCGCATTCATCCGCATCAGATGATCCCAAGTCTCGAGGCTCGTCGAAGCCACCGGACCCATCGCGAAACCGCCGGCGATGTGAACACTCGCGTACAAGGAGCTCGTCGCACCGAACAGCCGTTCCACGTCTGCTTCGACGCTCAGATCCAAGCCCTCGTGAAGCCTCACGGCCTGATGTTCCCGATACGGAAAGCCCCCGAGCTCCTCGGCCGCGTAGACAGGAACGTGAACGGTGGCGCCGGCTCCGACGAGACGCCCAACGACTGCACGGCCAAGTGCGCCAGTGCCTCCGGTGACGACGGCCTCACGGCCAGATAGATCCAACATGCCTGAGAGCCTAGTCCAGGAAGCACGAGTCGCGCCACCGCCAACGAGCTGGCCCGGCCTTCTCAGAGGGTAAGCTGCAACCCGTCCTCGGCCATCGGAAGCTCGATCTCGGCCGCACGGGACAGCACGTCCTCACTCATGTGTGTGAGGACGATCCGCTTGCATGTCAGGCGTGCCCGATGCTCCATGATCGTCCTGTAGTTGTTGTGAAGAGCCACCTCCTGGTCGAACACGTAAGACTCGCACACGAATAGATCGGCCTGGTCGGAGGCTTCGATCAAAGTATCGGTCCACTGCGTATCGCCCGAGTACACGAAGACCTTATGCTCTATTTCGACCCGCAAGCTGTACGACGGCGCCCCGCTGAAATGGGCCGCTGGGAACGCGGTGACCTCGATCCCATCCACCTCAGTCGGGGTTCGGGGTTTGAGCTCGACGAAACGGATCTCGAAATTGGGCTCGACCGTGGACGACCCGGCGAACAGAATTTCCATTGCCCCGAGGAGGCGCTTTTCGAGACCGGGCGGGCCGACGAGGGTGAGTGGCGAGGTTCGCTTCGAAACCAATTGAGCGTCGAGGAGGAAGAACGGAAGTCCGCCGAAGTGATCCCCGTGCAAGTGGGTAATCAGGATCTTGCTCACGTCTCGCGGATCGATTTGCTGTTGCCGCATCGCGATCAGTGAGGACGCGCCACAGTCGACCAGGAAGAGGTCATCGGCGGTGCGCAGCGCGATGCAGGTTTGGAACCGTCCACCGCTGCCGAAAGCATCGCCGCTTCCAACGAAACGCACTTCCACCTGTCCCATATCTCTCTCCTGGTTCCACCGGTCGATCAAGCTAGTCCGTGTGGAACCGTGCGCAGGTCGTCCGCTATGACGGCATCCTACTCTTCGAGCTCGACCGCGTCTCGGTCCGCAATTTCCGCCGGAACGTTGCTCGCGAGCCTCCCCCACGACGCCTGACATGGGACCAGCGCGCGGGCGTAGTCAGGCGAGGAGCCGTGCTCCGATCAAAGGCCCCACAAGGGCTCCGAGACAGTGTATGCTGCCAGCCGCGTAAGAAACGAGGAGTGACCAATGGCCGAACTTCAACTTGCACTGGACGACGTCTACCGGTGGGAGGAAACAGAACCCGACCGACTTTGGATGACGCAGCCGATCGGCGACGGGAAGGTCGAAACGTACACCTGGGCCGAAGCGATGGAACAGGCGCGGCGGATGGCTGCTCACCTGAAATCGCTCAACCTCGAGCCCGGCAGCCACATCGGTCTCATCTCGAAGAACTGCGCGCATTTCGTCTTCGCGGACTTGGCGATCTGGATGGCCGGGCACGTGAGCGTCGCGCTCTACCCGACGCTCAACGCGGACACGATCGACTACATCCTCGACCACAGCGAGTCGAAGCTCCTTTTCGTGGGCAAGCTCGATGGATGGGACGAGGTTCAGAAGGGCATTCCTGCGAACATGCCTTGCATCTCCTTTCCTCTCGCTCCTCCGAACGATTACGAGTCCTGGGATTCGATCACCGCCCGAACCGAGCCGCTCCAAGGGAACCCATCCCGCAAGGCCGAAGATCCTGCAATCATCGTCTACACCTCTGGAAGCACCGGCCGGCCGAAGGGCGTGATGCACAGTTTCGGAGCGATTGGGGCCTCGGTGGATGGAGCCGAGGAGATCTTTCACGCGAACAGCACAGACCGCATGCTGTCCTATCTTCCGCTCGCTCACGTCTTCGAACGGTACTTTGTCGAGCTACAGGGCTTTCGCTCGGGGATGCAGCTCTTCTTTGCGGAGTCGCTCGATACGTTCGTCGCCGACCTGAACCGCGCACAGCCAACGATCTTCCTTTCGGTGCCGCGCTTGTGGTTGAAGTTCCAGCTGGGGGTGTTCCACAAGCTACCGCCCGAGAAGCTTGCTCGGCTCTTGCGCATCCCGCTCATCAATCGGGTGATCAAGAAGAAGGTCCTGACCGGCCTCGGGCTTCAACACGTGCGGCTTGCGGCCAGCGGCTCGGCACCGATCCCCCCCGATCTCATTCAATGGTACCGGGACCTGGGCCTCGAGCTTCTCGAAGGCTACGGGATGAGCGAAGACTTTGCTTACTCGCACGCGAGCCATCCTGGCCACGGCCGCGTGGGCTATGTGGGTAACCCCATGCCTGGGGTCGACGTGACGATCAGCGATGAGGGGGAGATCCTCATCAAGTCGCCCGGCAACATGATGTGCTACTATAAGCAGCCCGAGCTGACCGCTGAGTGCTACACCGAAGATGGCTACTTCCGCACCGGCGACCGCGGGGAACGCGACGAAGAGGGCCGGCTCAAGATCACCGGGCGTGTGAAGGAGCTTTTCAAGACCAGCAAGGGCAAGTACGTCGCACCGGTGCCCATCGAGAATCTCATCAACAACAACAATCATGTCGAGATGTGCTGCGTCACCGGCTCGGGTCAGCCCAAGCCGTTCGCCCTGGTTCTGCTCGCCGAAGAGCTGCTGCCGAAGCTGAGTGACAGCGCGGTGCGCGCAGAGATCGAAGCCGAGCTGGAGACCTTGTTGAAGGAGGTCAACCAGGAAGTGGAGGAGTTTGAACGCCTTCAGTTCTTGGTGGTGGTCAAAGACCCGTGGCTAATTGAAAACGGCTTTCTCACGCCCACCATGAAAATGAAACGAACCAAGCTCGAAGACACCTACGGGCCAAAAACCGACGAATGGTACGGCGCCGGCAAACGAATCGTCTGGGAAGCGTAAAGAAACCTTTTCGCCGTTCGATCCATGCGAGCCGCGGCTGCGGTGACAACTTCTGACCCATTGGGCATGTGCTAGAAACGGCCACCCATGGACGAACAGCCCGTTTACGATGTAGTCATCGTTGGTGCCGGCCCGGCCGGAGCAACGGCGGCGTACTTTCTCGCGACTGGAGGAAAACGTGTTGCGCTCCTCGAGAAGGCGACCTTTCCGCGAGACAAGCGCTGCGGCGACGCCTGGTGTGAACCAGCGCTCGAGATCCTCGAGGAGATGGGGGTCATTCAGGAGCTCGACGCCGACGGCCTGGTGCAATGGATTCGCGCGGGCGGCTTGGTATCGCCCTCGGGTCTGAGCTTCACCAGCCCAGATGAAGGAGAACGTGAGAGCGCGCCCCGGGTTGCCGCGATCCGTAGGATGCTCTGTGATGAGCGGATCGCGCGCGCGGCGCACCGGGCGGGTGCTGAGCTCATCGAAGGCGCATCGGTGACCGATGTGTTCCTGAGCGATGCGGTGTGGACGATCCGCTGCAAGGACGGCCGCCGCTTCTTGGCTCGTTGTCTGATCGCCGCGGACGGCGCCAAAAGCAAGATCGCGCGCGCGCTCGGTGTCGTCACGACGGGGGCCAACAGCGTCGCGAGCCGGCAATACATCAAGGGAGGCACACACAACTTCACGAGTGACGGAGTGCTCCTTTACCCGCCGTACGTGCTGCCCGGATACGTCGCTCTCTTTCGTCATTCGAACGACGACATCGACCTCGGTTGCTACCTCCTTCCCGGGGGGCGGGTCCCACTGACGCAGCTCAAGTCGCTTCTGAGCACCGAGGTTGCCAAGGACCCCTACGTACGCGAGGTGCTCGGCGATTACGCAGAGCCGCTCGAGCGCGCGGGGCTGTCGCCGCTTCGACTCGGAGGCGAGGCTCGAACGCATGGTGAGCGCTTCATTTTGTTGGGGGATGCGGCAGGCCAGACCGATCCGCTCACCGGCGAGGGCATTCACACCGCGATGATCGCGGCCAAGATCGCGGCGCGCGTTCTCCACGAGGCATTCGACGAGGGCGATCTCTCGGCGAACCGGCTCGCGAGTTACCATCGCGCCTGGATGAAAGACTTTGGCCGCGACTTTCCGATTTCGGCGGCGGCCGGACGCGCGATCAATCGCTTCCCCGTCCTTCTCGACACGGCTGCCGTTGCCGCCCAGCGCCGCGGCGCCAGCTTCATGGACGATTTCGGGGCAGCGATGACCGGCGTGAAACCAAAATCTCTCTTCCTATCGCCCCGCATGGCCTTTCCGCTCGGCACCGCATTGCTCGGACTGATTCGGTCGCGGAGGGGGATGGAATACAGTGCGGGACCTCGCGCCGAGCCCGCCCACGACTACAGCTTCGCCCAGAACGCACTCCGCGATCAGGACCGGAAACATGTCGGTTGAACCAAATCCATCACCCATCGCGCCCCGGGACCGAACCTTCGACATCGAAGGCGAGCGCCTGGTCTATCCGACGGTGTTCCGGGATGGATGTTCGACGGCGGGACTCTTCCTCGTGAAGTCGAAGGTCGCCAACGGGTACGTCGCGGACAGCGGCTTCGAGCTCGCCGAGGTTGCGCCGGGCAGAGGGATCCTCGTTCTCACCGGCGTTCGATACACCGACACCGACTGCGGGGAATACGATGAGACGGCGATGGCTTTCTTCGTCCGAAAGGCCGGCCAGAAGCCCCGGCTGCCGTACGCGAGCACGTGGCTCGATATCATTCGTGGGAACACGGCGAGCTTCACGTGGAATCTCCAGGTGACGACCTCACTCTCGCGAGACGCCGGCATCTTCATGTGGGGCTTTCCGAAGACCATCGAGGACATCAGCTTCGAGCTTTCCGGCGACCGCGCTGCATTCAACCTGCGCATGGACGGCCAAGAGGTGTTCAACTACTCGGTTCTTGCAAACGGTTCGACGACGCCACCTCCCGTCACTTCCGCCGTGTACTCGATCTGGGAAGGTGCGCCTCACGTCAGTTACCTAACGCAAACCTATCGAAATGCCCGCTATCGTCCCGGTGGGGGCCGCCTTCGCCTCGGCGACCATCCGTTGGCCGATAAGCTACGTGCGCTTGGCCTGCCGCGGCGTCCACTGCTTGCCACCTGGGCGGGCCATCTCGCGTTCAGCATGACAGCGCCTGAGAAACTATGAGCGACCCCTCGGTGAGCGTGCGGGTGGCGGTGGTCACGGGCGGCGCCAGCGGGGATGCGCGCGTCCCCGAACATGCGACTAGCTGAGCATCGTGCGTAGGCTCTTCTTCCAGCGCTCGATCAGGTTGGCGTAGTGCGCGTCGTTCTCTCGAAAGATGCGCTCCATTGCTAGTCCGCGCATGAAGTAGAGCGTCATCTCGACTGCGATTTTGGCCTGCCGATCCCCTCGGCCAGTGAGCTGCTTGAAGGCCCCGTAGATGCGGCCGCCGAGGCTGCGCTCGAAAGCTTCGAACCTGCCGAGAAGCTCGGGGTCGGTCCTCGCGGCAACCATGAGCTCGACGACGGCCCAATAGAGCGGCCCGGAGAACATGGTCCAGAGCATGTCGACCATCGCGTCGATCGGTTCGTCGCCCTTCTCGAGCCGGGCGCGGAGCTCGGCCTCGAACTCTTTGGAGCGTTCATCTGCGAGGTGCTCGATCGCAGCGACCAGCAGGTCGGCCCGGCTCGGGAAGTGATGGAGCTGAGCGCCGCGCGAGAGCCCGGCGCGCTCGCCGACCTCGACAGTCGTGGTTCTCGGATAGCCAACGTCGATCAAGCTCTCGATCGTTGCGTCTAGCAACTTCCCGCGCGTGACCCGACGGCGCTCCGCCTGAGGCACTCGCTCCCGCTTCAGAGCGGCGTCAGTTCCGGCTTTCTTCACGCTCCGAGGCCCCTCAGTCGCGGCGGTACATCGTCACGACTGCCGCGCCGCCAAGGCCGAGGTTGTGCTGAAGGGCAACACGTGCGCCTTCTACCTGGCGGTCCTCGGCCTGGCCCCGAAGGTGCCAGACGAGCTCGGTGCATTGCGCAAGGCCGGTGGCGCCAAGTGGGTGCCCCTTAGAAAGGAGACCACCGCTGGGGTTGGTCACGAACTTGCCGCCGTACGTGTTGTCGCCGTCTTCGATGAATTTCTCGGCTTCGCCTTCGCCGCACAGGCCGAGCGCTTCATAGGTGAGCACCTCGTTGGTGGTGAAGCAGTCGTGAAGCTCTACGACATCGACGTCCTCGGGCCCAATACCGGACTCCTCGTACACTGCCTGCGCAGCGTTCTTTGCCATGTCGAATCCGACCATTTTGATCATCGAGTCGCCGAAGCTCGTTCCGTAGTCCGTGCGCATCGTTTGGCCTGCGATGTACACGGGGTTGGAGATGCCCTTCTTCTTCGCGAAATCATCGGAGCACACGATCGCGGCCGCGGCGCCGCAGGTCGGAGGGCAGCACTGATACCGTGTGAGCGGGTCAAACACCTCGGGCGAGGCGAGAATCTCTTCGACCGTGAGAAGGTCGCGGAAGAGCGCGTACGGGTTCTTTGCCGCGTGCTGGCGCGCTTTCGCGTTCACCTTCGCGAAGGTTTCGCGCTTCGCCCCGTATTTCCAGCGGTACTCGCGACCGGCTCCCCCAAACATCTGGGCGGCGGGCGGCGCGGAGGTGAAGCCCTGCGCTTCGTTCATCACGTTGACATGCTGGCCGAGGGGGTTGGGTCGGTCGTCCCATCCCGCACCAAGCGCGCCCTTCTGCATCTGCTCGAAGCCTACGGCAAGCGCGCACTCGACGATGCCGCCCTCGACCAGTTGCTTGGCCAACATCAATGCACTCGAGCCAGTGGAGCAGTTGTTGTTGACGTTGTAGACCGGAATCCCGGTGAGGCCCACATCGTACACCGCACGCTGCCCGCAGGTGCTGTCGCCGAAGACATAACCCGCGACCGCCTGCTCGATCTCGCCAAATTCGACACCACCATCGGCCAACGCAGTCTTGATCGCCTTGGCCGCCATCACGTTGTAGTCCTCGCTTTGGCCAGGCTTGGCGAATGGCACCATGCCGACTCCGATTACGTTTACCTTGCGTCCCAT
>Ga0209456_10001263_pt1 | contig 12413 bp, 8 predicted proteins | sample COG_11_FD_184755 | JGI IMG/M metagenome (GOLD analysis project Ga0209456, IMG submission 184755) | Pelagic marine sediment microbial communities from the LTER site Helgoland, North Sea, for post-phytoplankton bloom and carbon turnover... | ecosystem: Environmental > Aquatic > Marine > Neritic...
CCCCCTCCTCCTCCAGCGCGTGCCGCGCGAGGACGACGGCGTCCGCATCTGGAAGATCTCCGCCGACACCGTCGGCCAGACCGCAGTCCTCTACGCAGAGTTCGGGCCGGGCGTGCTGGAGACCTGGCTGCCGCCGGTCTTCTTCGAGGTGCACGTCCTCGACCTCGCCCTCTGGCAATGGCTGGGGCTCCTCCTCCTCGCGGTCGTCCCCTGGTTCCTGTCGGGGCTGGTCGCGGGCACCCTCATCCGCTCCCTCGGCCGGCTCTTCACCAGCAAGGGCAAGGCCCTCGACGAACGGGTCGTCCACCTGGTGCGGGGTCCGGTGCGCCTGGCCATCACCGCCCTCGCCTTTGCCCTGAGCCTCCGTTTCCTGATCCTCGACATCCCCGTCGAGCAGTCCCTCCACGTCCTCGCTCGCGTGTCCGGGGTGGTGTCGGCCACCTGGCTCGCCGTCCGCCTCCTCGACTTCGGCGAGATCGCGCTGCGGGCCCGGGCCCTGCGCCGGGGCGACCAGGCACAGATCCCCACCCTGGTGACCCTCAAACGCTTCGTCCAGGGCGTCGTGGTCGTGATCGGCTTTCTGGGCGTCCTGAGCGGCTTTGGCGTGGACATCACCGCGGCCCTGGCCGGCCTCGGGCTGGGCGGGGTGGCCGTCGCCCTCTCCGCCCAGAAGACCCTCGGGAACCTGTTCGGCGCGGTGGAGCTCTACAGCGACGAGCCGGTGAAGGTCGGCGACTTCTTCCGCACCGGCGACACCGTGGGCACCGTCGAGGAGATCGGCCTGCGCTCGACCCGGGTGCGGACCCTCAGCCGGACGGTGATCACCTACCCGAACGCCCAGTTCTCGGTCATGCCTCTCGAAAACTACGGCAAGCGCGACCGGATCTTGGCTCAACCCGGTGATCCGGCTGCGCTACGAGACGACACCGGAGCAGCTCCGCGTGCTGATCGCCCGCCTGCGAGAGATCCTGGCGGAGCACCCGCGGGTGGCCGACGAGCGCGTTCGGTTCGTCGAGTTTGGCGCCTACTCCCTCGACCTGGAGGTCTTCGCCTACGTCGACACCCGGGACTGGGCGGAGTTCCTGGAGATCCGCGAGGACCTCTACCTACGCTTCATGGACGCGGTGAAGGAAGCCGGGACCGCACTCGCGATCCCTTCCTCGACCACGTACCTGGAAAAGGACGGCTTCCCGCCGCAGGCGGGCGAACCTCAGGAGCGGTGACATGAGGCCTCTTCTCGCTCGCCGTTCGTCAGAAGCTGAAGGCGACGTACGCCAGGTACCGGCGCGTCCCCAACCAGGTCGGCCTGGCCGGGGCGCAGGTCGCGCGCCGTTACTCGAGAGAGTCCCTGCCGGCCCGCGGAAAGCGAGCCCGCCCGCTAGGTGAGCCCCAGTCCGACGAAGCGGTCCCAGGCCGCTCGCGGCGACAGGACGCTCACCGGCCCGCGACAGCCGGAGGGGCAGTGCTTGAGATTGCCGGTCACCACCGTCTGCTCAGGCACCTGAAGGGCCACTTCCAGGAAGGCGACGTCGTCCTCGTCCGGCGGCGGCTCGTGAGGCCAGGGCAGGGCGATCACGTGCTCCAGGAACTGCAGTATCGCCAGGAACGCCTCACGCCGGACGGGCTCGATTCCGAGTCGAGGGCGAGCCAGAACCTCGCGGTACTCGATCTCGATCCGGTCGTCGAGGGCCAGTCTCAGGCGTCGGCCAAGGACGACGTCGACGAGGCGTCCGGGCGGTCCCGAGGGCGACAGCAAGCCGGACACGAGGACGTTGGTGTCCAGCACCCACAGGGGCGGCTCACTCACGCCGCGCCTTCTGCTTGCGTGCGCGACGGACGGCCCGGATCTCTCGCTCGATCTCGGAGGGGGTCAGCGTATCGGAGCCGTCTGCCGATGCCTGGGTCCGGATGGCTCGGACCGCCTTTCGGGCCCGCGCGAACACGAGCTCCTGGACGTCCTCGAGCAGGGTGGCATCGCTGGTCGGAACCATGATGCTGCGCGGGACCCCGTCCTTCGTGATCACGACGGCGCCTTCCCGCTCGAGGTCCTCCCAGACCTTCCCTGGGCTGGCCGCGAGCGCCCTCGATGCGATTGTCTTCATGCACAACAGTTACACGACATATTGTCGTGCGTCAAGTCCTTTCCCCCATTCGCCCCCAAAGGGGTCGGACGGGCGCCGGAAGCTCCCGCATTTCTCCCTCAGTACACCGACGATGAGATCGCGGTCCCGCCAATTTCTCGGGGGGGGGGCCCGCCGGCCCCGGAAGATGGAGCAGCCTCCCTCCTATCCCCCTCATTTCCCCCTTGTTCTGGGGGATTCCCAGCCCTCGAACGAAAGGGACACTGTCACCGTCCCGCAGGTGACGGGTCCGTCCATCCACAGGAGGCAGGGATGCTCCGCGCACAGGGTCCGTTTCTCGGCACCCGGCTGAGGCGGCCTCGGAAAGGAGATGTCGCGATGAGGAAGACCGCCCAGAGGGCCACGATCGGAGCCGGCCTGACCCTGGCGTTGCTGTGGGCTCTCCCGGGCCCCGTCGGGGCTCAGGGCCAGAACCCCTACTATGTGGACAAGGGGATCGTCGAGCAGGCCCATCCCACCGAGCGGCCCTACTCGCCCTGGGTCGACCAGAGCTTCCCCCAGCGCCCGCTCTTCGGCGACACCCACCTGCACACCAAGCAGAGCTTCGACGCCGTTTCCTTCGGCACCATGCTCGGACCGGAGGAAGCGTTTCGGTTTGCACGTGGCGAAGAAGTTGTCTCGTCAACTGGCGTTCGCGGCAAGCTCAGCCGCCCCCTCGACTTCCTGGTGGTCGCCGATCACGCGGAGAACATGGGCACCATGGGTGCAGTCAAGGACGGCCTGCCCGAGGTGATGACCGACGCGACGGTCCGCGGGTGGCACCAGAACCTGAAGGACGGCGGGGAGGACGCCATGATCCCCTACTATGCCATTCTCAAGATGGTGGACGAGGGCACGCCCATGCCCGAGGTGTTGGCCAACAAGCGGTTGACCCAGTCGATCTGGGAGAACAACAACGCAGCCGCCGAGAAGTACAACGAGCCGGGCCGCTTCACCGCCTTCATCGGCTATGAATGGTCGTCAAACGCTGGCGGGAACAACCTCCATCGCGTGGTGATGTACCGCGACGGGTCGGGCAAAGCCAACCAGATGATCCCCTTCTCGAGCTTCATCAGCGAGAACCCGGAGGACCTGTGGAAGTGGATGGCGCAATACGAGGAGAAAACCGGCGGGCAGCTGCTGGCGATCCCCCACAACGGGAACCTGAGCAACGGGACCATGTACCAGGACACCCAGTTCAACGGCAGCCCCATCACCCGCGAATGGGCCGAGACCCGCGCCAAGTATGAGCGATTGATCGAGGCCACGCAGATGAAGGGTGACGGCGAAACACATCCCTTCCTCTCACCCAATGACGAGTTTGCCGACTACGAGACCTGGGACCAGGGAAACCTCAACCTCAGCGTGCCCAAGACCGACGAGATGCTACAGTACGAGTACGCCCGCTCCGCGCTCAAGCTTGGTCTCGAGATCGAGCAGCAGATCGGCGTCAATCCCTACCAGTTCGGCATGGTCAGCTCCACCGACGCGCACACAGGGATGGCTGCGGCCGCCGAAGACAACTTCTTCAGCAAGCTGCCGCACGTCGAACCCTCCAAGGACCGCGTTCACCACGACATGCTGAAGTTCGGCGACCGGAGGTACAAGGGCACGGATATCAATGCCGCGGGCTACGCCGCCGTGTGGGCCACCGAGAACTCCCGCGAGGCCATCTTCGATGCCATGCGGCGTCGCGAGACCTACGCCACCACCGGCCCACGCATGGCAGTGCGCCTGTTCGGCGGCTGGGACTTCGAGAGCGGGGACGCCCACACGCGGCGCCCGGCCCTGGCCGGCTACGAGAAGGGCGTGCCCATGGGTGGCGAGCTGAGCAAGGCCCCCAGCGGCAAGGCGCCCACCTTCCTCGTCGCGGCCCTCAAGGATCCCATCGGCGCCAACCTCGATCGCTATCAGATCGTCAAGGGCTGGCTCGACAGCAAGGGCGAGACCCACGAGAAGGTCTACGACGTCGTCTGGTCCGACGGCCGCAAGGCCGGGCCCAACGGCAAGCTCCCGCCGGTGGGCAACACCGTGGACGTGGCCAACGCCACCTACAGCAACACCATCGGCGCCCCCGAGCTCATCGCGGTCTGGGAGGACCCTGACTTCGACCCGGCGCAGCGCGCCTTCTACTACGGCCGGGTGATCGAGATCCCCACGCCTCGCTGGACCGCCTACGACGCCAAGCACTACGGGCTGACGCTGCCGGCTGACGTGGAGATGATCACCCAGGAGCGGGCCTACACATCACCGATCTGGTACACGCCGTGAGGGCGCAGATCGGCAGGAAGGAGAAGTCGATGAAAGACAGATTCTCGCGGTCCACTGGCCTGGCGGCAGTCGCCGCTGCGCTGCTCCTGGTGGCGCCTGCCCTGTTGCCGGCGCAGACCCTACCCGACTACGGGATCGAGACCGTGGAACCTGGCGATAGAGAGTACTCGCCATACCTCGACCGCGGCTATCCACAGAAGGTGCTGTGGGGTGACACGCATCTGCACACTGGCTGGTCGACCGATGCGGGTTTCATGGGCGCCACCAACGGGCCCGAGGAGGCCTACCGCTTCGCCCGCGGAGAAGAGGTGGTCTCCAGTCACGGCATCCGCGCCAAGCTCGTGCGACCTTATGACTGGCTGGTAGTTGCAGACCATGCGGAGAACCTCGGCCTGGCACCGATGGCTCTGGCGAAAGATCCCGGCCTCATGCGTTTCCCCTTTGGCAAGAGAATGGCCGAGCTCCTCGGAGAGGGCAAGATCGATCAGGCCTATTCCGAATGGCTCACCGCAGTCAACGAGGGTGGAGATCCCCTCGACGACGATCAGCTCAGAGGCTCGGCATGGGAGCGCATGACCGGGTATGCCGAGCAGTACAACCAACCGGGGGTGTTCACGGCGTTCATCGGCTTTGAGTGGACGTCGAACCCGGGCGGCAACAACATGCACCGCAACGTCATCTATCGCAACGGCAAGGACAAGGCCGTCCGGGTCCTCCCGTTCTCTAACTTCGACTCCACCGACCCGGAGGACCTCTGGAGATGGATGGCGAGCTACGAAGAGAAGACCGGCGGGCGAGTGCTGGCTCTTGCGCACAACGGCAACTTGTCCAACGGCCTCATGTTCGACGAGCAGACCCTGAGCGGGGAACCACTCACTCGTGACTACGCCGAGCGCCGCATGCGCTGGGAACCGATGTATGAGGTCACCCAGATGAAAGGCGACGGCGAAGCGCATCCCCTGCTCTCGCCGAGCGATGAGTTTGCCGACTACGGCACCTGGGACAAGGGCAGCTTCGGTGCGGCCAAGGATCCCGGCATGATCAACCGTGAGTATGCGCGTGAGGCCTACAAGCGCGGCCTGGTCTACGAGGAGAAGCTGGGTGTCAACCCGTTCAAGTTCGGGTTGGTAGGGTCCACCGATTCGCATACCGGACTGTCGACCGCGCGGGAAGACAATTTCTTCGGCAAGGTCAGCAAGTTCGAGCCCTACCTGGTCGACGGCAAACACAATGAGGAGCGCTTCAACGACAAGGTCACCGGCCGGGTTCCGGACCCCAAAGGCAGGAACTTCGACATCTTCCACGCGCAGACGCTGGGCGCAGGTCTCGCGGCGGTCTGGGCGACGGAGAACACCCGTGAGGCGATCTGGGACGCGATGAAACGCAAGGAAGTTTATGCCAGTACCGGCACCCGCGTTGGCGTGCGGGTCTTTGGTGGTTGGAGCTTCGAAGAGGAAGACGTGCAGCGGCCGGATTTCGCGGAGACCGGTTACCTGAACGGAGTGCCCATGGGCGGCGACCTGCACACCGCGCCGTCGGGCCAGTCGCCGGCGTTCATGATCCGAGCGCTCCGCGACCCAGACGGCGCGAACCTCGACCGCATCCAGATCATCAAGGGCTGGGCGGAAGCCGACGGCGGGACGCACGAGAGGGTTTACGACGTCGCCGTGTCGGACGGTCGCACGATCGGCAGCGATGGCCGCTGCAGGCAATCGGTGGGCAACACCGTCGACATCGAAAATGCGAAATACACCAACAGCGTCGGCGATGCCCTGCTGCTGGGCTACTGGAAAGATCCCGACTTCGATCCTGGGCAACGCGCCTTCTACTACGTGCGCGTGCTGGAGATCCCGACGCCGCGCTGGACCACCTACGACGCCGCATTCTTCGGGGTCGAGCGGCCCGACATGGTCGAGCCGACTCACCAGGAGCGGGCCTACACCAGTCCCATCTGGTACACGCCCTAGCTCGCCCTGATCAGGCATTCGGACATGGCTATTCGACTCGACGGCCTGAGACGACTCGACCGGAAGGGAGGGGGTAGACCCCTCCCCTACAACGACAGCCCCGTAGGGGCGGGGTTCATCCCCGCCCGGCAAGCCGAGGAAGGAGAGTCGCATGAGATGTAGGTTTTCCCGATTCACCGGCATGACGGCCGTTGCCGCTGCGCTGTTCTTGGTGGCGCCTGCCCTGTTGCCGGCGCAGGACTACTTCCCGGAGGACAAGGGAGAGGCCGTTCCAGCGGAACCATACTCGCCATATGTCAATGACCACTTTCCCACCCGGGTATTCTTCGGCGACACCCACTTGCACACCTCGTGGTCGACCGACGCGGGGCTCGCCGGGGCGACCCTGGGGCCCGATGAGGCGTATCGCGTTGCACGAGGCGAAGTGGTCAAGAGTTATTCCGGCCAGCAGGTCAAACTGACTCGGCCGCTGGATTTCATCGTCGTCGCGGACCATGCCGAGAACCTCGGCTTGAGCGACTTCATCTGGCGTTCAGATCCAATCCTGCTGGCCAACGCACAGGGAAAACGCTGGCACGACATGTTCAAGGCGGGAAAGGGCTACGACGCGTTTCTCGAATGGGGCCGCGACCAGAAAGACCTGATCCAAGAGCCGAAGATGATGAAGAAGGCCTGGGCGCTGGTGACCGAGAATGCCGACAAATACTATCAACCGGGTGCCTTCACCACCTTTCACGGCTTTGAGTGGACGCCCCATCCCAACGGCAACAACATGCACCGGGTCGTGATTTTCCGCGACGGCAAGGAACGCACTTCGCAGGTGCAGCCCATGTCGACCTACGATTCTCCGGACGCGGAGCTTCTCTGGAAATACCTCGGTTCCTACGAAGAGAAGACCGGTGGGCAGGTCCTCGCCATCCCGCACAATGGGAACCTGTCGAACGGCCTGATGTTCAGCAACGAGACCTACACCGGCAAGGCGCTCACTCGGGACTATGCCGAGACCCGCAGCCGATGGGAGCCCCTGGTCGAGGTCACGCAGATGAAGGGCGACGGCGAGACCCACCCCTTGCTCTCCCCCGACGACGAGTTTGCCGATTTCGAGACGGTCGACAAGGGCAACCTCATGGGGCTCGAGCCCAAGACGCCGGACATGCTGCCGAACGAGTATGCGCGTGCGGCCTTGAAACGAGGGCTGGCCTACGAGCAGAAGCTCGGCGCCAACCCCTTCAAGTTCGGCATGATCGGCAGCACCGACTCGCACACGTCGCTGCCGACGACGCGAGAAGAGAACTGGTTCGGCAAGGCGCCCTACCTCGAGCCGAGTGCGGAGCGTATCGAACACGCACTGATCAAAGCACCGGATCCCAAGCTGAGCCTGATGGCCAGGGATCTCGGCGCTGCTGGTTTGGCCGCCGTCTGGGCGCGCGAGAACACTCGGGAGTCGATTTGGGACGCCATGGCCCGCAAGGAGGTGTTCGCGACCAGTGGAACTCGCTTGGTCGTGCGCGTGTTCGGGGGCTGGGACTTCGAAGAGGACGAGGTCCAGCGGCCCGACTTCGCGCGAGAGGGTTACGCGCGCGGCGTGCCGATGGGAGGCGATCTGAAGAGCGCCCCAGCGGGAAGCGTACCCTCGTTCATGATCCGCTCATTGCGCGATCCGGACGGTGCCAATCTCGACCGCATCCAGATAATAAAGGGCTGGGTCGATAGCAGTGGCGAGACCCACGAGAAGGTCTACGACGTCGCCTGGTCGGATGATCGCAAACCTGGCCGCGACGGCAAGCTGCCGGCCTTGGGCAGCACCGTGGATGTGGAGGATGCCTCGTACACCAACAACATCGGCGACGCCCTGCTGATGGGCTACTGGAAGGATCCCGAATTCGATCCAGGGCAACGGGCGTTCTACTACGTTCGTGTACTCGAAATCCCGACGCCGCGCTGGACGGCCTACGACGCGAAGAAATTCAACGTCGAAATGCCAGAGGGAACCCGAATGCAGCACCAGGAACGTGCTTATACGAGCCCGATCTGGTACACGCCGTAGGCCAAAACCGAGATCCAATATCCACGGCCTCGCAGCTCTCAGACACGGGGGGGTGCGAGGCCGAGTTTCATCCTCTATCGAGGACCATGCGCCATGCTCCGCCCGATGCTCCGCCATCCCGCACTCCACATCCTCCTCCTCGGCGTCCTGGTCGCGGCTGCGATCCTTATCGCCAGAGGCCCAGCGACCGGTGACGAGGACCGCAGGGTGATCGTCACCGGAACCGACCTGCTGCAGCTGCAGGCGGCATTCCACCGAACCTGGCAGCGTGAGCCCACAGCGGCCGAGCTGCGCAGGCAGCTGGACGAGCACATCCGCCAGGAGGTTCTGTACCGAGAGGCCTTGCAGCGGGGATACGATCGCGACGACCCCCTGGTACGGCAAGCGATGCAGCGCAAGATGGAATTCCTGGCCTCGTCTCAGGCGATGCGGGAGGCGCCGAGCGACAAGGAGGTGCAGGCATTCTTCGCCCTGCAACAGGAGCGCTACCGGCTGCCGGCCGTTGTTGATTTTGCCCAAGTCTACGTCAGCCCCGATGCCCGCGGTGCCGCGGCGGATCAGGCGGCGACAGCGCTGCTCGAGCGATTGCGGCGCGAGAATCCCGAGCCGCGGCAGCTGCTTGAGTGGGGCGATCCGATCATGCTCGACCCGCTCTACCGCCGCCAGACCCAGCAGGACGTGGACTCCGTTTTCGGTAAGGACTTCACCGCTTCCGTACTCGAGGCAGAGGTCGGTATCTGGGTGGGGCCCCTGAGCTCGGGCTACGGGCTGCACCTGGTCAAGGTGCTCGTCCGCCAGGACTCGCGCATTCCCGAGCTGGCCGAGGTGAGCCGTCGGGTGCTCAGCGACATGGAGTACGAAGCCGGACGGGCGGCCAAGGAGCAGCTCTACCAGGAGATCGTGCAGACCTATCAGATCGTGCTCGACCGGCCGGTTCGCGACCTGCTGACCGCGGCGGGAGAATGAGGCGCGCGCTGCTGACCCTGGCGGTCGTCGCGGCCGCCGCGATCGCTGGTCTGTCCTCGCAGCCGGCGCTCGCCGACGTCGCCTTCCCTGCCCGTCTGGAGGTTGTCGAGAAGACCCCCGGCAGCTACGAGGTGACCTTCACCCTGCCCGTCGTGGAGGGCCGCAAGCTGCGCGCCAGGCCCTCCCTTCCGCCGACCTGTCGCGACCTGGGGGAGCGCGAGGTGACGGTCTCGTCGGCCGGGCACACCCTGAGGTGGACCACGCTCTGCGATCCGGCCACGCTGGCCGGTGAGGCGATCCTGGTCGAAGGCCTGCTCGGCACCCAGACCGACCTCGCCTTCACGTTGACGACCCTCGACGGCCGAGTGTACAGCGAGATCCTGCGCCCCTCCCGGCCGGGTTTCCTGGTGCCCGAGCCGCTGTCGCTCCCCGGGCTCGCGGCCGAGGCCGCCGTGGCCGGCATGCGCCGTATCCTGCGCCAGCTACCGCTGTGGGTGCTGCTGGCCGTGGCGGGCCTGGGCGGCGCACGCGCGCGGGACCTGGCGGTCGCCGTCGGCGTCTTCGCCGTCGCCCATGCGCTCGGGCAGTGGCTGGGCGGCAACAGCTGGCTGCAGATCCCCCTGCCGCAGCGGGACATCTTCGTTCTGACGACCGTCGCCGTGCCCGCCGCAGGCATGGCCGGCGCCGGCGAACGCTGGCGCGGATGGCTGCAGCCCTTGTGGCCGGTGGCCGCGCTGATCGGGCTGCTCTACGGGGGCGCTTCCCCCGAGGCCCTTCCCCCCGGCGGGCTGTCAAACTCCGAGCAGCTGACGGCGTTGCTGCTCTTCGGCGCCGGCGTCGCTCTCGGCCTCGTGCTGATGGCGGCGGCCGCGGTCGAGCTCGACGCGGTGCTGCGGCTCGCGGGCGCCGGCAGGTGGCGTGAGCGAGGCTCGCGTTGGCTCGGCTATGCGATCGGCGCAGCAGCCACCGGCGCCCTGCTGGCAACGATCCTCGCGCTGGCGCTTCTTCCGACCGGCGGTCGGGGGGCGCCGCTCGAGCTGCTCCTCCTGGCTGCGCTGCTCGGGCCCTGCCTGGCAGCGGTCGGGCGATCGCACCTGTGGATGGTGCTGATCTTCGCCGCGTTCGCCGGGCTCGGCGTGACCGCCGGACTGCTGCGCCTGCCCCTGCCCCTCGGCAGTACTCCGGTCATCGCCACGCTGCTCATCCTTGGCGCCTCGGTGGCGCTCGATCGGCCGTTGCCTGCCCGCTGGACGGTCGCCGTCGCGGCGGTGGCGATCCCGGCTCACGCGTGGCTGGTCACCGGGTCGCTGGTGGAGTACGTGTCGCGATCCACCGGCGCCGCCGTGGGCGCCACCGTGCTCGGCACCTGTGTGTTCTACGCGAGCCTGGCGGTCAGCCGGGGGGGGATGCAGGACTCAGGCTGCAGGGTTCAGGATGCAGGATTCAGGATTCAGGCGGGAGGGTTCAGCTCCGGCGTGCGGCTCTTCGGTGCTGGAATCGTGGGACTGGCGGTGGCGGCGCGGCTGGCAGAGTACCGGGCGTGGTTCGACCGGCAGCTCGCCACCGAGTTCGCCCTCGGGCTCGTCCGCTTGCCGGTGCTGGCCCTGGCGCTGGCTGTCGCAGCCTTTCTGATCTGGCCGCGCAAGAGAAGGGTCCTCTCGGAGCTCGGCGTCGAGCAAGGTCCTCGGACGGTGCACTGGCTGCTGCTCGGTGCGGCCTGGCTGGCGCTGCCGTACGGCACCGTCGCCGTCTCGAACCCATGGTTCGAGCCCCACGCCCCGCGTGGCGAGGATGCCCGCAGGGTGGCCGTCCGGGTGCTCTCCGACACCTACCACGCTTTCAACCTCGAGGACGAGGACGAGCTCTACGATCGCCTCGCCGACAGCGTCAGCGGCGAGCTCATTGACGACCTCTACCTCGACAGCCGGCGGCGGCTGACCGCCGGCGCCCGAGAAGGCGCCCAGGTCACGGTGAGAGACGTGAGCGTGCTCTCGATCGGCGAGCCCGACGACGACGGCGGCGGCAGCACCACGTTCGCCTACGACTGTCGCTGGGTGGTGACGGCGCGAGTACAGCACCTGCAGCACGTGCATCACCGACGCAACGTCTACAACGGGCTGCTGACCCTGCGTATCGACGGTGAACGCTGGAAGATCGCCCACGTCGAGCTGTACAGTGAAGAACGCGAGGTCGTGCCATGGCAGGCGGGATGAGACAGGTCGCAGGATGCAGGTCACATGATCCAGGTTTCTGAGCTTGATTTTGCGTACCCAGCCGGGGAGTTCCGGCTGCGGATGCCGGAATTCTCGGTGGTTGGGGGCGAGAGTGTGGCCGTGACCGGTGCCAGTGGCTGCGGCAAGACCACCCTGATGAATCTGCTGGCCGGTATCCTCGATGCCCGTGCGGGGCGGATCCAAATCGCTGGTCTGGACATGGCGTCGCTGGCTGTGGACGATCGACAGGACCTGCGCGCCCTCAAGATCGGCCTGGTATTCCAGGAGCTCGAGCTGCTCGACTACCTGGATGTGCTGGATAACGTGCTTCTGCCGTATCGCCTGACCCCGGTACTCGAGCTCGATCGTGAGGCCAGTGCTCGCGCCCGCGAGCTGCTCGCTCAGGTCGGTTTGGGCGACAAGATGCAACGCCATCCCGGCCGGCTGTCCCAGGGCGAACGCCAGCGGGTGGCTGTATGCCGGGCCCTGGTCACCCAACCCGCGGTGGTGCTCGGCGACGAGCCCACCGGCAATCTCGACCCGCGAAATCGCGACCAGGTGATCGACGCTCTGCTCGCCTACGGGCGCGAGGCCGGTGCCGCGGTGGTGATCGTCACCCACGACCACGAGATCCTGTCGCGTTTCGACCGCACGCTCGAGGTCGGGGAGCCGGGGGCAGGAGCGGCGCGGTGAGCGACGTCCTCTACCTGGCCTCGCGCTATCTGCGCTTCCATCGTGGGAAAGCCATGGTGCTGGTGGCGTCGATCGGCCTGATCCTCTTCTTGCCCGCCGCCCTCCAGGTGTTGGCGCGGCAGGGCTCGCAGGCGCT